>Ga0307294_10000158_pt1 | contig 16223 bp, 16 predicted proteins | sample ER_DNA_151_FD_194468 | JGI IMG/M metagenome (GOLD analysis project Ga0307294, IMG submission 194468) | Bulk soil microbial communities from the East River watershed near Crested Butte, Colorado, United States - ER_DNA_151 | ecosystem: Environmental > Terrestrial > Soil > Floodplain | place... | reverse complement strand
CTGATCTCCAGCGCGCGGGTTGCCAACCCGTCGTCGCGCAACATTCTGGAAAAATTCGGCTTCCAGTGGAGCGGCGTCGAGCTGCACCGCTTCGAGGCGCTGGGATCATCGACCCCGGTCGATCGCTTTCGGCTGAGCCGAAGCGTCTGGTCGTCGCTGAAGAACTGGAACAGTTCGACGCGGCGGCAGGGGTAGTTCGCAGCCTTCGCCAATCGTCGCCCCGGCGAACGCCGGGACGACGACGGCTCACGCCGGCGGATTAACCGTCGTTTCTTCGCGCCCGAGCTTTTGCTCGCGCAAGAAAATGTAGAATCCGGCGCCGATAATGATCGCCGCACCCGCGATCACGGATATCTGCGGCACGTCGCCAAAGACAAAATAGCCGAACATCACCGCCCACACGATCATCGAATACTGATAGGGAACCACCACGCTGGCCGGCGCGAGCTTCAGCGAGCGGTTGACGCACAGCAACGCGGCCACAGAGACGCACCCCGCCGCGGCGAACAGGCCGAGGCTGCCGGGATCAGGCGTGACCCAGCCGAACGGCGACATCAGCGCACCGAGCGCGAAGGTGCCTATGAATTGCGTGGATGCCAGCACGATATCCGGCGTCGCGCGCAGCGAGCGCGTGATCAGCATCAGAAACGCAAACGAGATGCTGCCGCCGAGTGCGATCAGCGCCGGCCAGCTCACCGTCTGTGTCGACGGCCGTAGCGCGATCAGCACCCCGCAAAAGCCGATCAGGACCGCACTCCAGCGCCGCCAGCCGACGCGCTCGCGCAGCACGATCGCGGACAATGCGGTGACGAAGATCGGACAAGCCAGGTAATAGGTGATGACGTCGGCGAGCGGCAGATAGACCGTCGCCAAAAAGAACGCCACGACTTCGAGCGTCGAGAGGATCACCCGCAACAATTGCAGCCATGGCCGCTCCAGCGGCAGGAACGCCGCGCGCTGCCGCCATACGATCGGCAGCAGTACCAGCAGCGCGGCGCAGGCGCGCAGCCACAGCAACTGCCCTACCGAATAAGTCGCGACGATATACTTGCCCAGCGCGTCGCCGAACGAGAACATGAATACCCCGAGCAGCATCAGGCCGATGCCGGCGAGGCGCGCGGAACGTTCGTCGTAGGTCGATATTTTCGCGAACAGGCTCATTCCGCGGCACTTCCTCGCTCATCGACATGGCCGGACTTGATCCGGTCATCCACGCCTTTGGCGCAGCGCTGTTTTAAAGACGTGGATGCCCGGGACAAGCCCGGGCACGACGAATTCACCCAAACGGATTGCCGCAGCAACACCTCTGCGATACGGATGGGCCGCAAAATTCCACAGGAAGTCAGGCATGACCGAGTTCGATCCCGCCTTGCATCGCATGGTGCCGGAACAACGCTGGTTCGAGGACTTCGTGCTCGGCGAGCGTTTTGTCATCCCCGGCCGCACCCAGACCTCGGCGGTATTTGCGGCCTTCCAGACCGCGAGCGGCGATACCCATCCGATCCATTACGACGTCGAATATTGCCGCGCCCGCGGCATGCCGGACCTGCTGGCGCATGGTTTCCAGACCCTCGCCCACACCGCCCCCGGGGCGGGACTGTTTCCCTATATCGTCGAGGAATCCCTGGTCGGGTTTCTCGAACAATCGAGCAAGTTTCTAAAACCGGTCTATGCCGGCGATACCATCTATCCCGCGCTGGAGGTGACCGAGCTGGTGCCGGGCCGGAGCACCGGCGTCGTGACCTTGCGCAGCACCGTGTTCAACCAGCGCCGCGAACTGGTGCTGGAGGGGCTGCAGAAGTTTCTGATCCGCCGGCGCCCCGCTTAGGAGATGGCGGGGCCGCCGTCGGGCCGGTTTGCACCAAGGGTTCTCTCAGACGCCGGTCTGTGAGATGAACTTGGTGTTGAAGTAGGCATCCATCGCTTCGGTGCCGCCTTCCGAACCATATCCGGAGTCCTTGACGCCTCCGAACGGCACTTCGGGCAACGCCAGGCCAAAGCTGTTGATCGAAACCATGCCGGCTTCGATGTTGGCACCGATCGCGGTTGCGGTCTTGGTCGAGCTGGTGAAGGCGTAGGAGGCGAGACCGAAGGGCAGCCGATTGGCCTCTTCGGTCACCTCGTCGAGCGTCGAGAAGCGCGAGATCAGCGCCAGCGGTCCGAACGGTTCCTCGTTCATGGCGCGGGCATCCTTCGGCACGTCGCTGACGACCGTCGGCTCGTAGAAGTAGCCCTTGTTGCCGACGCGATGGCCGCCGGTTTCCAGCCTGGCGCCCTTGCCGATGGCATCCTGCACCATGCCCTCGATCGCGGTGACGCGGCGCGGATTGGCGAGCGACCCCATTTTGGAATCGGGGTCCATACCGTTACCGACATTCATGGACCTGGCACCCGCGACGAACTTGTCGACGAATTCGCGAAACACATCGTCCTGCACCAGCATGCGCGTCGGCGAAATGCAGACCTGACCGGCGTTGCGGTATTTCGCCGCCGACAGGATTTTCGCCGCTGAGGTCACGTCCGCGTCGTTGAAAACGATCGCCGGCGCGTGCCCGCCCAACTCCATGGTGGCCCGCTTCATGTGCAATCCGGCCAGCGCCGACAATTGCTTGCCGACCACGGTCGATCCGGTGAAGGAGATCTTGCGGATGACCGGATGCGGGATCAGGTATTCCGAAATCTCCGAGGGCACGCCATAGACGAGATTGATCACGCCATCCGGCACGCCGGCGTCGGCAAAGGCGCGGATCAGCTGCGCCGGAGACGCCGGGGTTTCCTCCGGCGCCTTGACGATGATCGAGCATCCCGACGCCAGCGCGGCGGAGAGTTTGCGCACCACCTGGTTGATCGGGAAATTCCAGGGCGTGAAGGCCGCGACAGGCCCGACCGGCTCCTTGATGGCCATTTGATAGATGCCCGGCCCGCGCGCCGGAATCAGCCGCCCGTAGGCGCGCTTGGCTTCCTCGGCGAACCACTCGATGACATCGGCGGCCGCCATCGCTTCCATCTTGGCTTCGGCCAGCGTCTTGCCCTGCTCCATCGTCAGCAGCGGCGCGATTTCGTCGTTGCGCTCGCGCATGATGGCGGCGGCCTTGCGCATGATCTTGCACCGGTCGAACGCCGACACCGCGCGCCAGACCTTGAAACCGGCGGCCGCGGCGGCGAGCGCTTCGTCGAGATCGGATTTTTCCGCGTGCGCGACCGTGCCGATCGTCTCTTCCGTCGCGGGATTGAGCACCTCGATCGTCTTGCCGCTGTGGGCCGGACGCCATTTGCCGTTGATGAATAGTTGAGTGTTCGGATAGGCCACGAGAGTTTCTCCCTGATCGGACGTTATTGCGGGGCGCAACATGCGAATAGTTCAGTAAAAGATCAAGCGCCGAAGCGTCATGCCGATCCCGCGAGGGATTCGGCAGCCCGGGTCATCTCCGGGCCCAGATAACTGCGAAACCGCGGCTCGTTCGCCAACGCCCTGAAATTGGGTTGCCGAGTGACGCCGCCGTCCGCGACCAGTAGAAATTGCTCCGATATCTCGGCGAGGATCTCCAGATGCCAGCTCGCGGTCGGGTGCAGGCACAGCACCACCAGCCGGCCTTCGGCGCGCAACTTGCGGAAAAAATCGAGCATGAAGCCGATATAGCCGTCCTGCAGGTTGAACTGCGGCTCGTCGAACAGATGCACCATGGGTGCCGTGGTCGGCGACCCCATGAGAAAGGCCGATGGTATCAGTTTTCGGAACCGGCGCACCTGATAGGACTGGTGATAGTGGATCGCCAACCGGTCGCGCTCGCGGTACTTGACCCGATGAATATCGGTGCCGGCGACGTAGACATGGCCCGCCGACGGCACGTTGGAGCCGGTCATCATCTCGAACAACGTGGTCTTGCCGGCGCCGTTCGGCCCGACCACCCCGACGATCGCAGGCGCGTCGATCACGATATCCGCCTCCAGCGTGAAGGTCGGACGGCGCAAGATGCGCCCGCGTGTGTAAACCTTGCGAACGCGATCAAGGGCGAGCAGCGGCGCAGCCATCACTGAACTCCAAGCAGGCGCGCGCGCAGCGCGCCGTCTTCGCGCAGGGTCTGCGCCTCGCCGGTCCAGGCAATCCGGCCGCGGTCGATGACGGCGGCATGATCGGCGACCGAAAGTGCGATCTCCGCATTTTGCTCGACGACCAGCGAGGCGACGCCCGCCTCGCGCAGCTTGCGAATCGTCGCCAGCACGTCGCCGACGATCCTCGGCGCCAATCCCTGGCTCGGCTCGTCGAACAGGATCAGGCCGGGAGCGCCGACCAGAGCGCGGGCGATCGCCACCATCTGCATCTCGCCGCCGGACAGGTTCTCGCATTCGCGCTCCATCAGATATTCGAGCGGCGAGAAGATGTCGCAGGTTTCCTTGATGCTCCAGGCCCGAAACTGCGTGCGCTTCTGCGCGATGCGCAGATTGCGCGCCACCGTCAGCGTCGGGCACAGCCGCCGATCGTCGGGAACCCAGCCGATTCCGGCGCGGGCAATCTCGTGGGTCGGACTGCGGGTTACGTCGTGGCCGTCGAACCGGACCGCGCCGCGGCGCGGCCTGGTCAGGCCGAGGATCGAGCGCAGCATCGTGGTCTTGCCGGCGCCATTGGGGCCGAGCAGCGCGAACACTTTGGCGCGCGGCACCGCCAGGGAAGCGCCGAACAGCGCCTGCGTCTCGCCATAGAAAGTATCGACCGCGTCGACTTCGAGGATCATGCGAACCGTCCGAGGTTGGAGCGCCTGACCCATTCGTTCTGCTGCAGTTCGTGCGGCGTGCCGCGCGCGACCACCTGGCCCCAGTGAATCACCGAGATTCGGTCGGCCAGCGCGAACAGGAATTCCATGTCGTGCTCGATCGCCACGATGGTGAGCTTTCCCTTCAGCCTTCCGACCAGTGCCGCCAGCCGCTGCACGCCATCCGAGCCGAGGCCCGAGGTCGGCTCGTCCAGACACAGCACGCGCGGGCTTTGCGCCAGCGCCACCGCGATTTCCAGTGCCCGGCGGTCGCCATAGGAGAGGTCCCTGGCACGGATATCGGCCTTGTCGGAAAGGCCAACGGTGGCGAGAATCTCGGAAGCGCTTTCGGCGAAGCCGGGATCGTTGGCCGCCGCGTGACGCATATCGAAGCCGCGGGTGCGAAACGCCGGAAGACCCACGGTGACGTTTTCGCGCGCGGAAAACTCGTCGAACAGCGTCATGATCTGGAACGAGCGGGCGACGCCTTGTGCGGCGATGCGGTGCGAGCTCAGCCCGGTGACGTCCCTGCCATCGAGCCGGACCTTGCCGCGGCTCGGCTTGACGCGGCCGGTGAGCACATTGAAAAACGTGGTCTTGCCGGCGCCGTTCGGCCCCATCAGGCCGTGGAATTCGCCTTCCGGCACCGCGAGGTCGATGCTCTCCAGCACCACGCGGTCACCGAACCGGACATGTACGCCTGCCGCTTCGATCAGCGCCATCGTTCGCCTCCAAACAACAGGCGCATCGCCGAATTGCCCTGGCGCCGGATCAGCGAGCGCTTCTCGAACGCAGCCGAGACCGCGCCGGCGATACCCTCGGGCCGGAACAGCACGATGGCGATGAACAACAGCCCAAAGTACAGCATCCAGGCATTGGTCAGCGCACCGATCACGTCGCGCGCGATCAGGAACACGAAGACGCCGACCACCGGTCCCCAGAAGCTGACGAGGCCGCCACCGACCAGCGTCATCATCACGACGTAGCCGGATTGATGCAGGCTCATCACGTCGGGGAAAGCCGCCAGTTGCGCCATCGCGAACAGGCCGCCGGCCAGCCCCGATATCGCCGCCGACAGCGTGAAGATCGACGCCTTGTAGAGCCAGACATGATAGCCGAGATGCGCGGCGCGGGTTTCGCTCTGCTTGATCGCGGCGACGACGCGGCCATAGGGAGAATGCGTCAGCCGCCACATCGCCACGACCGCCAGCGCGAACAGCCCCAGAACGAAATAGTAGAAGGCCACATTGTCTGACAGGTCGAACCTGGCCACACCGAAATCCGCCGGCAGCCGGGCGATCTTCAGAAGACCGTCCTCGCCGCCGGTGATGCCATGCGACTTGATCGCCAGGGTCCAGAAGATCTGTCCAAAGGCGATGGTCATGAAGGCGTAATAGATGCCGCGCCGGTGCGAGATGAACAGCGCTACCAGCGCGCCCGCCAGCCCCGCGACGGTGAACGCCGCCGCAAGGCAAACCCAGAGATTGGCGATGACGTTGAATTGGCAGAGGCCGAACGCATAGGCGCCGATGCCGAAATAGGCGCCGTGGCCGAATGACGGCAGCCCGGCGGTTCCCAGCACCAGATTGAACGCCAGCGCGTACATCGACCAGATCAGGATCTCGATGCCGAGATAGGGATAGAGCCCGACGCGGGCGATCCACAGCGGTACCGTCGCCAGCACCAGCCACAGCACCAGCATGGGCGGCGTAACCAGGCGCGTGGCATCGGAGGAAGGGGGCGGAGTTGGTGTCATGCTTCGAGCACGCTTTTCTTGCCCCACAGGCCGCGGGCGCGAACGGTCACCACCGCAACCAGCAGGATGTACATCGACAGCAGCGACCATTCCGACGCATAGGCGCCGGACAGGCCGACGCAGAGACCGACCAGGAGGCCCGCCACCACCGCGCCCCAGAAGCTGCCGACGCCACCGAGCACAATGACCAGGAACGCCGGGATCACCGCATCGACCCCCATATGCGGGCGGATACCCCAGATCGGCGCCACGATGATGCCGGCCACCGCGGCCAGCATGGTGCCGAGCACGAACACCAGGAGCCGCAGCCGCGTCAGGTTGATGCCGAGCGCACGCACGATCTCGCTGTCATGCGCCCCGGCCTTGACGGTAGCGCCGAACGAGGTCTTTTCGATCACCAGCCAGACCACGCCGATGATCGCGACCGAGATGCCGGCGGCGTAGAAGCGATAGGTCGACCAGATCAGATCTCCGAACAGGAAGCCGCCGGAAACCGCCTGCGGCACCTGCAGCACGTAGTCGCGTGTGCCCCACACCAGCCGGATGGTTTCCTCGATCACCATCGCCGCGCCGAAGGTGAGGAGCAGGCCATAGAGCGGGTCCTTGCCATAGGTGCGCCGCATGCAGAATTCGATGGCAATGCCGACCAACCCAACCGCGGCCGGCGCGATTACCAGCGTCGCCGCGTAGCGCCAGCCGAGCGGCAGCGCGAGCCAGGCCTTTGCCAGCTCGGCCGGGAACGGCGGGCGCGGTCCCATCAGCTGCATCGCGAAATAGGCGCCGAGCGCGAATAACGAGCCGTGCGCCAGATTGATCTGCTCCATCAATCCGACGATCAGCATGAAGCCGAGCGCGATCAACGCGAACAAGAGGCCGAGCGTCAGGCCGTTGAGGAGATGCGGAAGCAGGTCGAACAAGCTCGGCTCGTTTTTTCTTGATTGTGAGACGGCTGCCCGGACTCTGAACGAGAGTCCGGGTGGCCAGCGAGTAACTGCGGGCGCGCGGATCAGCCGATCGAGGATCAGGAGTCGACGGTCGGCACCTGCTCGTAGGGAACAAGCTTGCACTTGGCCGCGGCGGCCGCGTCCTCGGCGGCCTTGGGCTCGGTCCAGCTGATGATATCGAACAAGTCGGTCTTGTCGGCCGGCTTGGCGTTGCGCCGCGCCAGATAGATCGTCTGCTGCATCTGATGGGTGACAGGATCCATGTAGGCATCGAAGTGCTGCATGCGGTCGGTGGCTGAAACTTTCAGATTCTCGAGTTCCTTGATGATCTTGATGTTGTTAGTCGAACCGACACGCTCGATCGCCTTCAGCAACTCGCGTGTCGACATGTAGCCATTGTAGGAGACGTTGCCGGGGACGGGGATGCCGCCTTCCTTGTTGGTGGCCTGCCATTTCTTGACGAATTCGGCGACGCCGGGCAGCGGCAGCTTGTGATACCAGGTGGTGCCGAACACGCCGAACAGGCTGTCGGGTGCACCCCACACGTCGGGCCAGTCCTGCTGGTTGTTGATCCAGGCCGGCTTGCCGTCGAGCTTGAGCTGCGCGACCTGCTCGCGCAACGCCTTGATGTCGTCGCCGCCGATCGCGGTCGCCACCACGTCCGGTTTCGCTTGTTGAATCTTCAAGAGGTACGCGGTGAAGTCGCGGGTATTCTGCGGCACCAGCAGGTTGTCGACGATCTTGCCGCCGGCGCCCTCGACCAGTCCCTTGGTCGATGCCGAAGTGGTATGGCCCCAGACATAGTCGTTGGTCAGCAGCATCCAGTTCTTGCCGATCGAATCGACCGCGTTCTTGACCGACGCCTTGGAGAAGTTGGTGCCGTTGCCGTCCCAGACGAATTTGACGCGCGAACAATTTTCGCCGGCCTCGCTCGGGGCGGACGAATTGGTGTTCATGTAGATCACGCCGTATTTGCTGGCGACCTGGGTGATGGCATTGGCGACGCCGGAATGCAGCGCGCCGATCAGGATGGTGCAGTCTTCCCGGGTGATGAAGCGCTCGGCTATCCGGCTGCCAGTGGCTGGCGTTGTCTCGGTATCAGCCGTGATCCAGGTGATCTTGCGGCCAAGCACCCCGCCTTTGGCGTTGACCTCGTCGATCGCCATCTGGATGCCGCGCAAATCGTCCTGGCCGCTGTTGCCGTACTGGCCGCTGGCGTCGCAGGTCAGCCCGAGCTTGATCGGCTTGGCGGCGCCCTGCGCCCAGACCCGGTTTTCCTTCCAGGGGCCGAAGAAACTGCCGGTGCCGCCGATGACGCTGGCCATCAGGCTGCCCTTCAGCACGCCCCGCCGCGAGATCCCACGCTTCTTCATCGCTTCCTCCCAAAGACTGTTTGAACGTCTGTTTAGTTTCTTGTTGCAGGCCTTAGAATGAACGTTCTATCATCACGTGTAAAGTAGAATGTTTGATCCAAGCGGTGAAACGCCGCGACTGGGGTAGAGTGCGGCGATGAACAAGGCTGCCGACAAGTCCATGAGTTACGACGAGCTGCGCGGCGCAATCGCCCAGCGGCACCGCGCGCTGTCCGGCCGACTGCAGCAGATCGCGGAATTCGTGCTCGATCATCCAACCGAGGTCGCGCTTGGCACCGTGGCCGAGGTCGCGGGGCGCTCGGGCGTTCCACCCTCGGCGATCGTCCGTTTTGCCCATGCGCTCGGCTTTGGCGGATTTACCGAAATGCAGCAGGTGTTCCGCTCGCGGCTCGTGGCCGGCGTGGCGCCGAGCTACAAGGCCCGGCTCGCGCGCATGAAGCACGAGGAGAAATCGATCCTCGGCCGCAAGCCCGCCGCGGTGCTCGGACGCTTCGTCGCGGAGGCGCAGTCGGCGCTGGTCACGCTCAGCCAATCGGCGCATGCGCGCGAACTGGATGCCGCCACCGCCATCCTGGCCAAGGCGCGCGATATCTATCTGCTCGGCCTTGGCGGTTCATTTCCCGTCGCCACGCATCTGGCCTATGTGCTGCGAAAGCTTGGACGGCGCGTGATGCTGCTGGACGGCATCGGCGGCAGCATCCACGAACAATCGCATCCAGCGGGTCCCGAGGACGCGCTGGTCGCCATCAGCTTCCGCAACTATTACCCCGACACGGCGCGGCTGTTTCCGGAACTGGTGGCGCGCGGCGTTCCCGCCATCTCGATCACCGACAGCCTGCTGAGCCCGATTGTCGAAGGCGCCGAGGTCGTGTTCGAGATTCAGGACATGCCGGAGCCGGCGCTGCGTACGCTGGTCGCGCCGATGTGTCTGGTCCAGGCCCTCGCCATCGGCCTCGATCTCGCGGCGGAGTGATATTTTCGGAATCAGGAGAACAACATGACGTCATCCGACGGCGCTCGGCCGCTGATGGGAAAGACCGCGCTGGTGACCGGCGCCGGACGCGGGCTCGGCCGTGCCTTCGCCGAGCGGCTCGCCAGCCTGGGGGCCGACATCGCTGTTCACGGCATGCGCGAGAACGGCCCGGCGGAATATGGCGAAGGCACCACGCTGACGGCAGTGGCGGAAGCGGTGGCGGCGCAACACGGCGTCCGCACCATCCGCGTGCTCGGCGACCTCACCAGGGGCGAAGACATCGAGCGGATCGTCGAGACAACGTCGCGCGCGCTCGGCCCGATCGAGATCCTCGTTCACAATGCCGGCGGCGATATCGCCGCGGCCGGCGGCAAGCCCGATCCGAATGACGCCGTCGGGATCCGCGAGGAGGACGTGCGCGCGGTGCTGGACCGCAACCTGCTCGCAACCATCCTGACCTGCCAGGCGGTGGCGCGTGGCATGATGGAACGGCGCTGCGGCCGCATCGTCACCATCGGCTCGGTCGCCGCCTTCAAGGGCCGCACCCAGGGCTCGATCTATGCCGTCGCCAAGGCGGGGATGACGCATTACACCCGCTGCCTCGCCGATCAGTTGCGGTCCTACGACGTCACCGTGAACTGCATCGCGCCCGGCGACACCCGCACCGGCCGCTTCATGGGCACACGCGCCGTGGATCAGGCCCGGATGGTCGAAACCGGCACGCTCGACCGCATCGCCACCATCGACGAGGTGGCGCGGGTGGTCGAGGTGTTTGCCGGCCCGCTCGGCGCGTTCGTCTCGGGGCAGGTATTGCGGGTCGATGGCGGCGGGCAGTGCTGGCCGGGGTAAGGCCTACCCAAATTTCGCAATTCAACCCCATGCACAGATAGCGCCCTCAAATACCGTCACCCCCCCAAGGGCCGGAAAATACGAGCTTTTCGCCGATTTTCCCGCATCTAAAGGTTGCCCCGCCGCCCCCCCTGCACTACCTGTAGCCCATGAAATTCCTCGACGAAGCCAAGGTCTATATCCGCTCCGGCGACGGCGGCAACGGCTGCGTGGCGTTCCGCCGCGAGAAGTATATCGAGTTCGGCGGACCCTCAGGCGGCAATGGCGGCCGCGGCGGCGATGTCATCATCGAAGTGGTCGACGGGCTGAACACGCTGATCGACTACCGCTATCAGCAGCACTTCAAGGCGCAGAAGGGCACCAATGGCATGGGCAAGGACCGCCATGGCGCCAACGGCAAGGCGATCGTGCTCAAGGTGCCCGTCGGTACCCAGCTGTTCGACGAGGATCGCGAGACCCTGATCCACGATTTCACCGCGCTCGGCGAAAAATTCGTGCTGGCCGAGGGCGGCAATGGCGGCTTCGGCAACGCGCATTTCAAATCATCCACCAACCGCGCGCCACGCAACGCCAATCCGGGCCAGGAAGGCGAAGAGCGCTGGATCTGGATGCGGCTGAAACTGATCGCCGACGCCGGCCTGGTCGGCCTGCCCAATGCCGGCAAGTCCACCTTCCTCTCGGTGGTCAGCGCCGCGAAGCCGAAGATCGCCGACTATCCGTTCACGACACTGCATCCGCAGCTCGGCGTGGTTGATGTCGACGGCCGCGAATTCGTGCTGGCGGATATTCCGGGCCTGATCGAGGGCGCGCATGAAGGCGCCGGCCTCGGCGACCGCTTTCTCGGCCATGTTGAGCGCTGCCGCGTGCTGCTGCATCTGGTGGACGCGACCTGCGAGCATGCCGGCAAGGCCTACAAGACGGTGCGCACCGAGCTCGACGCCTATGAGGGCAACCTCGCCGACAAGATCGAGATCGTCGCGCTCAACAAGATCGACGCGGTGACGCCGGACGAATTGAAGAAGCAGAAGGACCGGCTGAAGCGCGCCGCGAAGAAGACGCCGCTGCTGTTGTCAGGCGTCACGGGCGAAGGCGTCAAGGACGCGCTGCGGGCGCTGGTCGCGGTGATCGGCGAAGCCCCGGTCTCGCTCAAGGCCAAGGGCACCCCGGCCGAGCCGTGGTCGCCGGCGCCGCAGGGCTGACCCCAGCCCTGACTTGCGCCTGTTACGTTCCACTGCAAAACTCCGCCATTCCATGACAATCCCAGGGAGGACGATCGATGATCGGCTATGTCACGTTGGGCACCAAGGACTTGAAGAAGGCGGCGGAATTCTATGACAAGATCGCCGCCGAAATGGGTATCGGACGCTTCATGGAGTCCGACACCTTTATCGCCTGGGGCTCGCCCAAAGGTGGCGCGGGCCTCGGGTTGACCAAGCCATTCGACGGCAAGCCGATGTCGGTCGGCAACGGCGTGATGGTCGCCCTCGCCGCCAAGGACAAGGCCCAGGTCGATCGCATCTACAAGCTCGCGCTGTCGCTGGGCGGCAGCGATGAAGGCCCTCCCGGTCCGCGCGGCGAGGGCGGCTTCTACGCCGCGTATTTCCGGGACCCCGAGGGCAACAAGCTCAACGCTTTCGTGATGGGCTGATATAGACCGTCATTGCGAGGAGCGCTTGCGACTCGCAATGACGCCCCCTCATCGGGCGAGTCACCACATCCATTCCAGGTTTGATCCATTCATCCATGACCCGCCCCAGCCTGAAAAATTTCCGCCGCATCGTCGTCAAGGTCGGCTCGTCGCTGCTGATCGATTCCGATGCCGGTGAGGTGCGGGCATCATGGCTCGCCGCGCTCGCCGCTGATCTGGCAAAATTGCACGGCGAGGGCCGCGAGCTGCTGATCGTCTCCTCAGGCTCGATCGCGCTCGGCCGCAGCCGGCTTAAACTGCCGCGCGGCACGCTGAAGCTCGAGGAGAGCCAGGGCGCCGCAGCGGTCGGACAGATCGCGCTGGCGCGGATCTGGTCGGAGGTGTTGGGCCATCACGGCATCGGCGCCGGGCAGATCCTGGTGACCTTGCAGGACACCGAGGAGCGCCGCCGCTACCTCAACGCGCGCTCGACCATCGCCAAGCTGCTGGAATGGCGCGCCGTGCCCGTGATCAACGAGAACGATACCGTCGCCACCAATGAAATCCGCTACGGCGACAATGACCGCCTCGCCGCCCGCGTCGCCACCATGGCGAGCGCGGACCTGCTGATCCTGCTGTCGGATATCGACGGCCTCTACGATGCGCCGCCCGGCGCCAATCCCGACGCCAAACTGATTCCGATCGTGGAGTCCGTCACCTCGGAGATCGAGGCGATGGCGGGCGCGGCGGAATCCGAACTGTCGCGCGGCGGCATGCAGACCAAGATCGAGGCTGCCAAGATCGCCACCACCGCCGGCACCCACATGCTGATCGCCTCCGGCAAGATCGAGCATCCGCTGCAGGCGATTGCCGATGGCGGGCGCTGCACTTGGTTCCTGACCCCGGCGAATCCCGTCACCGCGCGAAAGCGCTGGATCGCGGGCTCGCTGGAGCCGAAGGGCACGCTGACCATCGACGCCGGCGCGGTCAGCGCGCTGCGCGCCGGCAAAAGCTTGTTGCCGGCCGGCGTGATCCGTGTCGACGGGCAATTCGCCCGCGGCGATGCCGTGGTGGTGCGCGGCCCCGACACCCATGAGATCGGCCGCGGCCTCGTCGCCTATGACGCTGACGATGCCGAGAAGATAAAGGGCCGCTCGTCGCCGGACGTGATGATCATCCTGGGCATCAGCGGCCGGGCGGAAATGATCCACCGCGACGATTTGGTGATGGGCACTACGGCGCGGGGTTGAGCAGACTGGGCCAATGGCCTAGCCGCCGCCCGCCAGCCATTCCCACGCAGCCCTTCGCAGAACGGGGATTTCCGTGCTAGGACATGGCCTTAATTGACCAGGGAACCGCCATGAGCGCGCCGCTGAAGGCGATCGACGGCAACGCCGATCTGCCCGCCTTGATGACCGAGCTTGCCTCCCGCGCGCGCGCTGCCGCGCGGGTGCTGGCGCTTGCCTCGCCGGAGCAGAAAAATCGCGCGCTGGAAGCGATCGAGCGCGCCATCCGCGCCAATGCTCCGGCAATCCTCACGGCCAATGCCGAGGACGTCGCGGAGGTCCGCAACAGCGGCGCGACCAGCGCCTTCATCGATCGCCTGACGCTGACGCCGGCGCGCATCGACGCGATGGCCGAGGGCGTTGCGACCGTGCGCGCGATCGCCGATCCCGTCGGCATCGTCACCGAGAGCTGGCAGCGCCCGAACGGCATGACCATCGAGCGCGTCCGGGTGCCGCTCGGCGTCGTCGCCGTGATTTTCGAAAGCCGCCCCAACGTCGCCGCTGATGCCGGCGTGCTGTGCCTGAAATCCGGCAACGCGGTGATTTTGCGCGGCGGCTCCGACAGTTTCCGCTCCTGCCGCGCGATCCATGACTGCCTGGTGCAGGGCTTGCGCGAGGCTGACCTGCCGGAAGCCGCGATCACACTGGTGCCGACGCGGGACCGCGCCGCGGTGGGCCTGCTGCTGACCGGATTGAACGGCGGCGTGGACGTGATCGTGCCGCGCGGCGGCAAGAGCCTGGTGGCCCGCGTCGAGGCCGAGGCACGGGTGCCGGTGTTCGCCCATCTCGAAGGCATCAACCACGTCTACGTCGATGGCGCCGCCAATCTCGAAATGGCCAAGTCGATCGTGCTGAACGCCAAGATGCGGCGTCCCGGCGTCTGCGGCGCGGCCGAAACCCTGCTGGTGGATCGCGCCGGCGCATCGGCCACACTGAAGCCGCTGGTGCAAATGTTGATCGACGCCGGTTGCGAGGTGCGCGGCGACGACGCCGTGCAGCGCGTCGACAGCAGGGTGAAGCCGGCATCCGAGGAAGACTGGGACACCGAATACGAGGACGCGATCATCTCCGCCAAAATCGTCGATGGCATCGACGCGGCGATCACGCATATTCGAAATCACGGCTCACATCACACCGATGCGATCGTGACGGAAGACGCGGATACCGCGCAAAAATTTCTCAGCGAAGTCGATTCCGCAATCGTGCTGCACAACGCCTCGACCCAGTTCGCCGACGGCGGCGAGTTCGGTTTCGGGGCGGAGATCGGCATCGCCACCGGAAAATTCCACGCCCGCGGACCTGTCGGCGCCGAGCAGCTGACCAGCTTCAAGTACCGGATCCACGGCACCGGACAGACGCGGCCGTGATTCCCATGGCGTTTTCAAGCGAAGTGGGTACCGGTTGGCGTGAAGAAAACGCGTCGAACATCAACCGTTCGCGGTGGCCGCGTTGACTGATATTCCGGCCGCCGCGCTTTCGGTCGCCCAATCGATCCCGCTCCATACCAACGGCATGCGCATCGGTCTGCTCGGCGGCTCGTTCAATCCGCCCCATGTCGCGCATCGCGCCATCAGCCAGTTCGCGATCAAGCGGCTGAAGCTCGACCGCGTATGGTGGCTGGTGACCCCGGGCAATCCGCTGAAGACAACAGGTGGATTGCACGATCTCGACGCACGCGCCGAGGCCGCGCGGAAAATGGCGGACGATCCGCGCATCGATATCAGCTGTCTCGAATCCGTCATTGGAACGCGATACACCGTCGACACCATCAGCTATCTGCGCCGCCGTGTTTCCGGCCTGCGCCTGGTCTGGATCATGGGCGCCGACAACCTTGCGCAATTCCATCGCTGGCAGAACTGGCGGCGCATCGCGTCGGAAATGCCGATCGCGGTGATCGACCGCCCGCCGCAAAGCTTTCGCGCGCTGGCGTCGCCCGCGGCCCACGCGCTGGCGCGCTATCGTCTGCCGGAGAACCAGGCAATCCGGCTGGCAGACCAGCGGGCGCCGGCCTGGGTGTTTCTGACCGGCATGAAGCTGAACCTGTCATCGACCGGCCTGCGGAACCCGGACGGTAGCTGGAAGGCAAAGAAGTGACAGTCGGGATTGAAGTGAGAGCCGGGGTTCACTGGAATATTGAAACCATTAACCCCACATGACTAGAATAGCCCGTGGACGCCAGGATTCGGCGTTCGCGATACAGTGAAAGGAATGGTCCCTGGCCACATCTGTATTGTCCAAGTCTGTTTTACCCAAGGTTTCCAAACCGGCCGCAAAAACCGCAACCAAAACCGCGCGTAAAACATCGACTCCCACGGCGGCCTTGAAGGCGCAACCCGACGCCGACAAGACCCTGAAGCTGATCCTCTCCCGCCTCGACGACATGAAGGCGGAAGAAACGGTCACCATCGACCTTCGCGGCAAATCAGCATTTTCCGACTACATGATCGTGACGTCAGGCCGGGCCAACCGGCACGTCGGCGCGATCGCGGAAAATGTCGCCAAGAGCCTCAAGGAAAACGGAATCAAAGGCCTTCATATCGAGGGCCTGCCCAACTGCGACTGGGTGCTGATCGATTCCGGCGATGTGATCCTGCACGTGTTCCGACCCGAGGTGCGCGAATTCTACAATCTCGAGCGATTGTGGACCCAGGGCCCGACGGCGGT
>Ga0307294_10000154_pt1 | contig 16550 bp, 15 predicted proteins | sample ER_DNA_151_FD_194468 | JGI IMG/M metagenome (GOLD analysis project Ga0307294, IMG submission 194468) | Bulk soil microbial communities from the East River watershed near Crested Butte, Colorado, United States - ER_DNA_151 | ecosystem: Environmental > Terrestrial > Soil > Floodplain | place... | reverse complement strand
GTTGGTGATCCGGAAGCGCGGGATTCCCAACTCGTCGATGGCCGTCACGTGCCGTTCCACCCGGATCTGCTCTGCGAGGGAATCGAGGTCCTCACCGGACTCGGCGGCCTGCGCACTCATCCCGTAGATGTCGATGGTCTCCATCGCGCCGTGGAGCTGGGCGATCTTCTGCTCCAGTGTCATCTCGGCGACGAGAGCCTCAGCGCGCTGTCGAGGCTGCATACCGGGCGCCTGCCAGGGACGGGCTGCTTCGCTCACGGCGTCCTCCATGTTCCAGGAGAGGTGCGGTCGGCCTCGGGTTCGTAGGCTATCCGTGGTCGTGGACGCCCGCTATCCGTCAGGAGGCGCCGATGATCGACCGCCTGGTGCTGTTCGGAGCGACGGGCGACCTCGCCGGTTGTTTCCTCCTACCGGCCCTGGCCCGACTGCGGCAGGCGCCCAGCTGCCAGACGGATTCTGCGTGGTCGGCGCGGCGCGAGAAGCGTTGAGCTACCACGGCTTCCGCCAGTATGCCGACGAATGTCTCCGTGTACATGCCGCCGACGTTCCCTCCTCCGACCGAGACGCACTGGTGATGACGTTGCGCTACTGCCCGGTGGACTTCGCGCACGCGGAGTCGGTGCGGAAGGCGGTGGCAGAGCCTGGGCGGAGGACGGCGAACCTCGGCCCGTCGTCGCATACTTGGCCCTGCCGACGGCTGCGCTGTCCATCGCCGTGTCCGCCCTGCGCGCCGTCGGCCTGCCGGACGGCAGCCGAGTCACTCTGGAGAAGCCGTTCGGTGAGGACCTCGAGAGCGCCCAAGCCCTCAATGCGCAGCTTCAGCAGCTCAGCGGCGTCTCCGGAGAAGAAGCCACTTTCCGGGTCGACCATGTCCTCGGGATGGGCGCTGCCGCTTCTTCACTACGACCGGCTCGAACGTGCCCGCCCGATCCCGCGGCACGTCGACGCTCACCTCGCCGGCCGCCTCGGTCAGCACCGTCTTGGACCGGGTGCCGTTCGGAGTTGCCGCCGTTGCGGCTCTGCACGGCGTGCTTGTCGTAGCCGACGTGCTCGCTCATCTCCTCCTCGAGCGCGGTCTTGGTGATCGCCTTCAACAGCCCGTCCGGGCCGGTCAGAGCGACGCCACGAGCCCGGGCCGACTTGACCAGCTCCCGGGCCGCGGCCAACTCCTGCTCGGCGGGCGAGACCACCTTCTTGATCTCCTTCGGACGGCTCACGCCCACCAGTGTCTCGGTCGTCACAGACCCTTTCCGCTGACCACGTCAGCGCCAGGGCCAGTTACACCGTTCGCCGGACATACATGGTGGGGTGGTGTACGAGGTTGATCCCTCGAAGCGTTTCTGGGCCGTGATGCCAGAGCCGGGATGGTCACCTCCGCGGAGTTGTCGTCGGCGTTGGTCAGTCCGGTTGGGCATCGCTTGCGCACCTCGAAGCCAGGTAGCGACGTTGTTCGGTCCACTCGTCGTGTAGCTAGGCCAGGAGGGCCTGGTTGATCCGGTGCGGCGGCGACGTCATCCCGACGTCCCAAGGTCTCCGGGCTTGACGCTGTCCGGGGAACTGACACAAACACCTGGGCCGCGGAGGCGACGCATGCGAGGTTGATGGATCTGGGTCCAGTGAGCGGCCCTCAACCGCCGTTGGGGGTGGACAATTGGGTGAAGCAACATGTGCCATTGGTGAAGTAGGCGGTGAGCGTGTCTGCAGACGTCAGCCCGAGCGCGAGCGGTGACCTTCCGGAGTGGGCCGTTGGGCAGGCGATGAGTCAGCTGGTCGACGGCGACGGCCCGGCCATCGAAGAGCGCGCCCGGCAGCTCATGCAGGACTTCGACGACGAACGGCACGACGACGATGACGACGCCGACGAAGGCGGCGAAGGCTAGCGGCGAACGCTACGTCAGGGCTTTCGTTGTCTGAGGCCTCGGCGGCTGCGCGGCGCCGACAGGTTGCGTATGGGTGGGGACTCAGGACCTGATCCTGTCCGCGACCCGACGGGTGGCGAGCCGAAGAGCAGCGCCATCAAGTAGATGGACATTTCACTCTCGGTGGGCGGCGTCGTCAGCATCGGTGGCTCTCGTAGCTTCGCCGGTCTCCAGGGGCTCACGCACTGCGGCTCAAGGAGGACACGGTTCGCTCCCCGAGGAAGTCGATCAGCAACCTGTTGATCCGGCGGGGCTGGTCCAATTGCATCCAGTGTCCGGCGCCCTCGATCCGCTCGTAGCGCCAGCCGCCGACGGCGTACTGCTCCATTCCGGTGATCGCCCGCTCGGTCACGGCGATGTCCTCACTCCCCCACACACCGAGCACCGGGACGCGGATCGGCGGCAGGTCGGGGGGCGGAGCCAGGAGCGTTTCCTGGGGCAGGATTGCCCGGTAGAGGCCCAGGCTGGCCGTGAGGGCTTGCGGATCGCGCAGCCGAGCCACCACATCTTCGATCTGAGGGTGGCCGGACCACGCGCGGAGGTTGGCGAAGTCATCCTGGGACAGCCACATCTCGGCCACTCCCGCGAATTGGAAGAGCAACTGGTACCAGGACTTCTCGCGCTGCTCCCACCCGGCATTGCGAAATGCGGCGGGGTGGCCGACCGACAGGCAGGTCAGGCTGGCCACCCGCCCAGGTGCCATGGCAGCCAGGACCGAGCCGATGGCGCCACCCCAGTCGTGCCCGACGACATGGACCTGTTGGACGTCCAGCGTGTTCAGGAGCTCGAGCAGATCTGCCACGACGTGGAGCAGGCCGTATGCGTTCGTCTCGGACGGCTTGTCCGACGCTCCGAAGCCGCGAAGGTCGGGGGCGATGGTGCGATATCCGCTGTCGTTCAGCGCCCGAACCTGGCGACGCCACAGGGCGTGGGTGTCCGGCCACCCGTGCACGAGGAGGACGGCCGGGCCCGTGCCCTGGTCCTGCGCGAACATCGAGATCCCCTCCAGGACATGCATGCCGTCGCCGCGAGGGCTCGATGAGGTGGGCACCTCGGCGGCCCGAGCCTTCGGCGGCCCCGCGGCATGGACAGGGGCGGTGCCCCCCGGCTCGCCCCGCACCGCGGCGACGAGGTCCGAGTGGAGCGGAGCAGCTTCGGGATAGCGAATCGCATTGGCCCCCAACGTGATGACCTTCTCCAAGAGGCCCGGCTCTTGCAGGACTTGGGTTGGCAAGGCCAGCACGGAGGCAAGGGCGGCCTGCACACGCAACACGTCGGGATCGCGACGAGCAGCCGCGTAGATGGCATTGCCCATCGCCCACGACGGGTCGGCGGTGCGGTAAGGCACCCCGCTGATATCTCCGTCGATCTCTGCCAGCCGATGCCGGTCGAAAGCCAGCGTGGCTCGGTACCACGGAGCGATGTCGGCCTCGGTGACCTCGTCGAAGCGGTGCACCAGTACTTCAGGCTCGTCAGGCCCCACCTCGCGGAGCACGCGTCGCAGTGCCACGGCATGCATCAGCCCGATCGACGCGCCCCGGCCCAGCGATGGGTTGGTGCAGGCCCAGGCGTCCCCAACCGCCACAAGACCTGTCGCCCTGGGCTGGCCATCAACGACATAGCGGCGATACCGGTCCTCGATGCCGGCGATCACCTGGACGCCCGTGATCGGGTCCCCCTCGCACCACGGCGTCGCCGCGGGCACGAGGCTCGTTGCGCGCGACCACGCCGCCTCGTCGCGTAGTCCGCGCAATGCGTGGTCTCGGGATGAGGTCACGAAGCCCACGCCCCAGGTGCCGTTGTCCGCGGGCAGCATGAGCAGAGAGAAGCCATGCAGGTGCTGCAGAAGGAGGGCTTGGGGCTGCGGCATGTGCCCGTCACGGGAGCGGTAGTGCCTTCCGTAGTAGATGAATCCGGAGTCCTCCCGATGTTCCAACGGACGGCGGCCACCCGATTCCTCGAGCATGTTGGGGATGGAGGAGCGGCGTCCTGAGGCGTCGACCACGAGATCCGCGGGGATGGTCTCGCCGCTGGCCGTCCGCACGCCGACCACATGAGGAACCACACGACCTACCCCCGGGGTGGTGAGCAGACTCGAAACCTGAACCCCGCGTCGGACAGTCACCCCGGACGTCCGCGCCGCTACTGCCGCGAGGGCCGCCTCGAGGACGGGCCGGCGGGCGGTCACGGTCTCGAAGCGCTCGTCTCCCGGTCGGACTCCGCCGTTGATCTGGCTGGGCAGCATGTGAACGAGGTTCAGCCTCGTCGCGCCTCGCCCCTCGAGCTCCTCGATGACGTCAGGGAGCTCGCTGGTCATCGTCGCGGTCCAGCGCGCCAGCATGAAGTGCAGCTGGTTGAACTGGTTGACACCACGGCGCTCCCAGGACGCCCACAGCGCGTCGTTATCCCCCTGCGGCTCAGCGGGGTCGCGTTCCAGGATGGTCACCTCGTGACCGTCCCGCGCGAGCAGCATCGCCGTTGCCAGTCCGTTGAGTCCTGCCCCGAGCACCACGATGTTCGACATGTCCCACCTCCAAGGTTTCGGCTCAGGGTGGAGGCAAGGCCTGCTCGGTCTCCAGTTCAGTCGGTGCCCAATGAGTGCCCAATCACTGCCCAGTCTTGAGGTGCAATCCCTCGAGCCGCACTTCCCCGATCTCCACCGCCCACAGCAGGTCGGTGAGCCGTTCATGGGCGCGGGACAGGTGGCGGCGGTAGGTCGAGAACGGAAGGTCGAGCACCGCGGCCGCGGCCTCTTGGGTGGGAGCGGCGTGCACGTACGTGCGGTCCAGCACCCGCCCGAGCCCGGCGCCGCGAGGTTCCCTGGCGACGTGTTCGATCGCCCGGATGACGGTGTCAATCAGCCGGTTCACGGTCGCTTCGTCGTACTCCATCGCCAGCCGCGACCCCATGAGGGCGTTGGCCCGCAGCCGGTCAGGCTGGTTGAGGTCACGCAGGGCCTGCCTGAGAGCCTCAGTGAATGCCTGCCTGGTCATGGGGGGCGGACGCAGCAGGTGCGCAGGAGGTGGCCCGGACTCTCCCGTGAGCTCGCGTTCCCCCAGCAGGTCGAACCAGCGCTCGGTGGGCAAGCGCCGCCAGTCGATGCCGAACAGCGCGTAACGCAGGCCGCCGAAGTCCGCCTGCAGCTCGGTGGTCAGCGCCAGGTAGCGGAACACCGGCCCCCAGAAGTCCGGGTGGGTGGTGGCCACGAACGACCACGCCAGGGGGTGGGTGGTCCACAGCAGGGTTGAGCTGACCGAGCCGCACACGACCGCATAGGCGTCATCGCCCCTCATGGATGTGCCAGCGAAGAACCGCCCGATGCTGACCAGTTCGCCCGGACGGCTTGGTGATGTCCGAGCCACCGTCTCGAGCGCGGCGCGGATCACCGCATCCTGCTCGACCAGGGATGGGTCGGGCAGCTGGGACAGATCGGTCGGGAGGAGTGGATGGAACGCGAACCCTTCGAGCCCTGACCCGGAGGGCAGGGAGGGCACCACCCACAGGTTCTCCGGCTGTGCCTCCAGCCAGCCTGCTGCGAGCCGGGCGTTCTCGGGGCCCTCGGAACGCTCGAGCATCTCCAGCACCGCAGAGTGGTCCTGGAGGCGCCCCGGCACGACTACCCCCGATCCCCGTGAGCGCATGGTCCAGAACGAGGAGGCCAGCGGACTGCTCCGGTGCAGGAAGAGCTTCTGGTGCGCCCAAAGCCGTCGCTCCAGCTCGTCAGTGGAGCGAAGCGCCAGCCACGCATGCTGGTGGATGGTGCGGTGCACGCGTCGATAGGTGGCCGGTGAGCGCCTTCGCAGGTCCGCGTCAATGAGGTCGCGGACCAGGTCGTGGGGGTACAGCCCGTAGGTGCCGCGGGTGACCCACGGGCGGTTCTCCAGCCAGATCCACACCTGGGGCGTATGGCGGCCGAGGAGTTCGTCGAGGAGGTCTTGGGTTGTGAGCCAGGCGTGTGCGCAGAGCGCCATGGCCAGCGCATGATCATCGTCAGGCGCCTCCTCCACGAGAAGGCTCACCAGGGAGGCGACGAGATCGGGGGACCCTGAGAGCTCCTCCAGAACCTCCCCCGATTGGCCGGCTTCGGCCAGCATCGCGAGCGTCAGGGGGTGACCGCGGCCTAGCTGGGCGAGGTGCTGGCGCTTGCTCTCCGGCACGCCGGCATGGGCCAGCAGCTGGTGGCTCTCCTCGGTGTCGAGCGCGCAGATCGGCAGGACGTTCACGACGGCCCGCCAACCTGGGTCGGTGCGCCAGGTGGCGGTGGGAGCCTCCCGTCCGGCGATCACGACGCGGACTGCGGCCGGCAGCGACGCAAGCAGGCTGTCACGGATCCAGTCGTCGAGGGCCGTGAGGTGCTCGTAGCCGTCGATCAGCAGTACCCAGCCCATGTCGTGCGTGGTGGCCCGCCCCGAAGCTGGCTCCGGAGATCGGTTCGCCCCCCGCTCCGGCGGGTGCTGGCCAAGGGCGCGGACCAACCCCTCTGCGGTGCAGTCGACGTCCTGCCCGTCGACTCTGACTACCGCTAGGCCCGCCTGAGCAGCCTTGATCCGGAACTGGTGGAGCAGAGCTGTCTTGCCGAGCCCGCCGGAACCGTGGACGAAGAGCACCCGGTACCGGCCACCCTCCGCCAGGGCCTCGTCAAAACTCGCCAGCTCCGCCGTCCTTCCCACGAAAGACCGGCTGCGCGCGGCGTCGACCATCGTAGCGATGTCCTCAGCCATCGCCGACCGCTCCTCCGTGGTGACACTGCGTGCGGCTGGGAAGGTTCACCACCCCCTGCGCATCCCCCCAGGCTAAAGGGAACTAGTGCCGAGTATGCCCCGCGATCGACGCGGTGTAAGCCCCATGGCCACCACCCGGCATACGCCTGCTCCCCCTCGACCGCAGCTGCGCACCTCGTGGGCCCCCCGTCGCCGCCAGTGTCACCGGTAGAGACGTTGGCTAAGGCCCTGGTGTGCTGATCTGAGGTGCTCGACCGATGTCACTGCGGTGCGCCTCGTCGACTCTGGCTTGACGCCGCCCCCGATAGGGGATGGTCACCCATCGCCAGAAGGGGCACCCATGTCCACCCACTATTCCTTCCGGTCGGAGCGAACGACTAGCCCACCGGCGCCTGTGCATGTTCGGCCGATCCGGGTGATGCTGCTGTGCTCGGCCTTCAACGGGCTGACACAGCGAGCCTGGGTCGAGCTGCGCGAAGCGGGACATGAGGTCCAGGTGCAAGTGGCATGGGACGCCGGCGCCGTCCGGGCGGCGGTGACGGCCATGGCCCCTGATCTGGTGATCTGCCCGTTCCTGCGGGAACGGGTGCCGGCCGAGGTGTGGACGGCTTGGCCGACGGTCATCCTGCACCCTGGCCCTCCGGGCGACAGGGGACCGTCCTCCTTGGACTGGGCACTGATGAACGGTGAAACGGCATGGGGTGTGACGGCGGTACAGGCTGTCGAGGAGATGGACGCCGGCCCGATCTGGGGGTCGCGGACGTTTCCGGTCCGCGGCCTCCCCCGTAAGAGCGACCTGTACAACGGCGCCGTTACCGAGGCCGCGATCGAGCTTATCCACGAGGCTGTCGCCAAGGCGGCCGACCCCGCCTTCGTCGCCGAGCCTCTCGACTATGCGCGCCCCGAGGTCACCGGCCGGTTGCGGCCCGCCGTGCGGCGAGCCGACCGGTCCTTCGACTGGTCGGACCCCAGCCGGCACATCCTGCAGAGGATCCGTGCGGCGGACGGCTCGCCAGGCGTGTCCACCGAGCTCGGCGGTATGCCGGTGGCCGTCTTCGACGCTCACGAGGGCCGAGATCGTGGCGAGCGGCCCGACCGGCCGGGCATGGTAGTCGGCCGTAGGCACGGTGCGGTCCAGGTGGCCACTGGCGACGGCTCCATCTGGGTGGGCCACCTCCGGAACCTTTCCGACCCGCTGGTCCCTGGCCTCAAGCTGCCAGCCACGTCAGTCCTCGGACGCCTGGTCGATGACGTGCCTGAGGCATCGCGGGGCCTCGGCCCACGCGAGATCGAGTATCACCGTGACGGCGCCATCGGCGTCCTTACCCTCGACTTCTACAACGGCGCCATGTCCACGCAGCAGTGTCGACGCCTCGAGACAGCCCTGCGGTACGCCACCGAACAGGACACCCGGGTCCTGCTATTGCGCGGCGGACCGACGTTCTCCAACGGCATCCACCTCGGCGTGATCGAGGCCGCGGCGGACCCGGCCAGCGAAGCGTGGGCCAACATCGTCGCGATCGACGACGTATGTCGACAGATCATCGCCTGTCCGGAGCAACTCGTCGTCAGCTCGGTTGGCGGCAACGCCGGCGCTGGCGGTGTCATGCTGGCGCTCGGGGCAGACCACGTGGTGATCCGCGAAGGCGTCGTCCTGAACCCGCACTACCAGACGATGGGTCTGTACGGCTCCGAGTACTGGACCTACGTGCTCCCGAGACGAGTCGGCCAGGTCGTCGCCCGGGCGATGGTCACCGCCTGCCAGCCGGTCGGCACCTCCCAAGCCTTGCGCACCGGACTCGCCGACCAGATCGTGCCCGGGGCCCGGGCAACGTTCGAAGCCGCCGTGGTCCGCTACGCGCGCCAGCTCGCGGACCGACCCGACTATCCCAACCAGTTAGCCGACAAGCGCAGCCGACGCGCAGCCGACGAACGGCTCCGGCCACTGCAGGACTACCGTCAGGCCGAGCTCGACCGGATGCGGACCGACATCTTCGGCAACGCGAACAACTTCACCGCGGCCCGCCGCGCGTTCATCAACAAACGTCCCCATCGGCCGGCAGCGGTCTCGGCCTGACCCACTCAAGTGATGACGAGCGACGTTCAGCCGACCAGCCCGGTCGAGTCCGCACCAGGTGACACCTGCTCAAGTCCCACTGCCCAACGACGCTTCTGCAGGTCAGCGCCCTGAGGCCTTTCAAAGGCATCGCGTAGTGGCAGCTCATGAGGCCCTGGTCAGTGGGCGGTATACCCTCCGTCGACCGGGAGGGCGACGCCGACGACGAGGCTGGCGCCGGGGCTGCAGAGCCAGAGCACGGCGGCGGCGATCTCGTCCGCTCGGCCGAGCCGGCCGATGGGTTGGTTGGCGATGGCCGCGCTGGCGTCGAAGTGGTCGTTGTCGATCATGTCGGCGACCATGGGTGTGTCGATGGTCCCGGGACAGACGGCGTTGATGCGGATCCCGCGCGGCGCATACTCCAGGGCCGCGCTCCGGGTGAGGCCGAGGATGCCGTGCTTGGACCCGTGGTAGGCGGCACGGCCGGCGCCACCGACCAGCCCACCGAGCGATGAGCAGTTCACGATCGCGCCGCTGCCCTGGGTGCGCATCTGGCGCAGCTCGTGTTTCATGCAGGCCCACACGCCTCGGTAGTTGACCACGTTGACGCGGTCGAAGCTTTCGGCCGGTTCCTCGGCGGCATCCGTGAGGGGGACCATGATCCCGGCGTTGTTGAACGCCATGTCGAGCCGGCCGAATGTGGATGTCGTCTGCTCGACGACGGCGGCGACTTGATCCTCTGAGGAGACGTCGCAGGTCAGCCCGAGGACCTGGTGGCCGGCGGCGGCCAGCTCGTCGGTCGCCGCGTCGACGGCCGAGGTGTTGATGTCGGCCAACACGACTGCGGCGCCTGCTTGAGCGAAGGCCTGCGCGGTGGCCAGGCCCATTCCGGAGCTGGCGCCGGTGACCAGGGCGACCTGGCCGGTGAAGTCGTAACGAGGGTTCACGCTGTTCTTCCGTTCCTCGGTTCCGTCCCTGCGCGGTCAGGGTGTGATGAGACCTTGAGGTTTCCACGGTCGGGCCATCGACTGGTAGCCGGCGGGCGACAGCGTCCAAGTCGGTGTTATCCGTTCACGGTTCGTTCGTGGCAGTGGTGACCGGAGCGCGGCTGGTCACCCCATTCGGGGGGACCACGTTTGTGTCGGCGGGGATTGGCGCGATGGTCATTCGGGCAGGGCGAAGGGCAACGTCAGACCGTCGAGGGCTCGCCGACACGGGCATATCGCCGTGGCGTCCGGCTCCGCCTCGGGTAAGGCGGAGATTGCGTCCGCGAGCAGGGCCCTGAGGCCGGCCACGTTCCGCTGAAACATCCTGAACACCTCTTCCTGCGTCACTCCTTCCTCTCCTTCGACGCCGGCGTCGAGGTCGGTGACGAGGGCGACGGTCGTGAAGCACATGGCGAGTTCGCGAGCAATGGCGGCTTCCGGCATACCGGTCATCCCCACGATCGTCCACCCTGCCTGCTGGTGCCACCGGCTCTCGGCCCGGCTAGAGAACCGGGGGCCGTTGACCACCACGAGCGTGCCGCCGTCCTCGACGTTCAAGCCGGCCTCCTGCGCAGCTGCGACTGCCACCGATCGCCCGCGCGGGCAATAGGGGTCTGCGAAGCCCACATGCACCACCGTCCCGACGTCGTCGTAGACGGTGTGCAAACGGCCCCAGGTGCGGTCGACAACTTGGTCCGGCACGACGAGAGCTCCCGGCCCCAATTCGCTACGCAATGAGCCGACCGCAGATGCGGAGAGCACCTGCCGCACGCCGACCGACCGCAACGCCCATAGGTTGGCGCAGTAGGGCACTCGATGCGGCGGGTAGCGGTGTCCCTGGCCGTGCCTGGCGACGAAGGCAACGCGACGGCTTCGCACTTCGCCCACGACGAGGTCGTCGCTCGGGCAGCCGAACGGCGTCTCGACGGCCACGCGCTCGGCGCCCTCGATGAACTCGTAGAAGCCCGAGCCGCCGATGACTCCGATGTCTGCCCGCTCCGACGACGTCACGGGGCCGACCTTATGCACGATGACGCCGGACTGGTGAGACCGTTCGTGGTCGGTAAGCGGCTCCCGCCCCTCATGGCCGCCACCGAATGCGTGACTGGAGGTGACACATCTCGAGTCCAGGAGGGCACCCGTGTCACACACCAAGGTGACGGAGCGGCCGCAGCGCTGGCCGGCGTTCACCAGCCCCATCCGGTCGACCGCGCTCACCGCCCGCGTGGGGAGCCTGGTCGGGATCTGCTTCCTGGTATGCCTGGGCACCGGCCTGCTCAGCCACTACCAGTACCGGCCCTGGTCATGGCTACCGGAACCGGCGAGCCCCGTGTGGCTCTACCGGTTCACACAGGGTGTCCATGTCGCCACGGGCATGGCGACGATTCCCCTAGTGCTCGTCAAGCTGTGGTCGGTCTACCCGAACCTGTTCCGATGGCCACCGATGCGATCCGTCAAGCACGCCCTCGAGCGGCTCTCGATCTTCGTCCTTGTCTCGACCGCGCTGATCCAGTTGACCACCGGGTTCCTCAACGCCCTCAATTGGTATCCATGGCCTTGGGACTTCGTCTCAGTGCACCGCTTCCTCGGTTATGTCGTGGTCGGATCGATCCTTCTGCACGTCGGCGTCAAGCTGCCCGACATCGTCTACGGCTGGCAGGCCAAACTGCCCGAGGCGGACGTGCTGACCGAGATCCCCTGGAGCGAAAACCCGAACGCGCACTCCAACGCCTGCGACGTCCCGCCGCCTGCGACGACCGCACTGTCCCGACGAGGCGTACTCGTGGCTGCGGGTGCAGGCATCGGCACGGTGGTCCTGACCTCGGTGGGGCAGACGGTGACACCACTGGAACCATTGGGACTCCTGGCAATTCGACAATGGACCAAAGGACCTCAAGGGGTTCCAGTCAACAAGACCGCCGCACAAGCAGCCGTTGTCGAGCTGGCGCAGTCGGCCGACTGGCGCCTACAGGTCGCAGGGCTCCAGGCTTACTCACTGACCCTCGACGACCTCGAGGAGTTACCCCAAGTCGAGGCGGATTTCCCCATCACGTGCGTGGAGGGGTGGAGTGCCGGCGCGCACTGGCAGGGGATTCCGCTGCTCGAGGTCGTCAGACGCGCTGGTGGTGATGCGAGCTCCCGTGTCCGGGTCGTGTCCCTTGAACCGGACGGGCTCTACAGCACCAGCGTCGTTGAAGGGCCTCAGGTGACAGCAGCGCTACTGGCCGTGCACCTCAACGGGGAACGCCTTGACGTAGATCATGGGTACCCGCTCCGCCTCATCGCGCCCAACCGAGCCGGGGTGCTGAACACCAAGTGGCTCGGCCGCGTGGAGGTGAACTGAGGTGCGGACGTGGCGAATCGCGTTGTCCACGGCGGGAATCTTGCTTGGGCTGTTCGGGGTTTCCGCTTGTTCACCGAGACCCCCTTCAGCCACCTATTGTGGCTGCTGCTGTGGCTCGTGGCCGCGGTAGCCATCCACGACGGGGTGCTCTCACCGCTCGTCGTTGGGATTGGCTGGCTCCTGGCCAAGACCGTGCCACCACGGGCGCGACGCTTCCTGCAGGGGGGACTGATCGCCGGCGGCCCCATCACGGTCGTCGCCATCCCCATGATGCTTAGGCAGGGTCTGGATCCACCGGCGAAGGCCTTGCTGCTGCAGGACTTCCGGGTCAACCTGGCCTACCTACTCGCCGTGGTTGCCACGATATGTCTGCTGCTCTACGCCCTGGCCGTGGCTCGAAAGGACGCGGTCCGATCCATGGTGGGCCGGCTCGGCCCGGGTTCATGACGCTCGGTCGGGTCGTGGTCACGGGCGGGGCCGGCTTCATCGGCGCGGCGGTCGTCAACGCGCTCGCGATCGACGGTGCCGACGTTGTCGTCGTGGACAGCATGCGCCCTGACGTCCACGCTCGAGCGGCTGACGACGCGGGCGAGAGCGCCCGTGAAACCCTTGGGGACCGACTCGTTGTCGCCGACGTGCGCGACCTCGAGGTGCTGCGGGGCGTCATCCGCGGCGCCAACGCTGTTGTCCACCTGGCCGCCAAAGTCGGTCTCGGCGTGAACGTCGACGACATCGACGACTACGTCTCAAGCAATGACCTCGGAACCGCAGTTGTACTTCGAGCCTGTGCGGGCGAGGGTGTGTCCCGGGTCGTCCAGGCCAGCTCGATGGTGGTCTACGGCGAGGGACGGTACACGTGTGAGGCCCACGGGGTCGTCGCACCCGGGCCCCGGGCCGTGAATTCCTTGCGGCGCGGCGAATTCGAGCCGCCCTGTCCTCAATGCGGCTCGGTGCTCGAGCCGGGGCTCGTGTACGAGGGCTCGCGACTCGACCCGCGCAGCACCTACGCCGCGACCAAGGTTGCGCAGGAGCACCTGGCCACCTCTTGGGCTCGGGAGACCCACGGGACGGCCGTGTCGCTACGGCTGCACAACGTCTACGGACCTGGCATGCCGCGGGACACGCCGTACGCTGGTGTAGCGGCACGCTTTCTCAGCAGTCTCGAGAGAGGCGAGCCGCCGCGCGTGTTCGAGGACGGTCACCAGCGACGCGACTTCGTGCACGTCGACGACGTGGCCCAGGCGTTCGTGGCCGCGTTGGGAGGGGTCGGACAAGGACACCACGCCTACAACGTCGGTTCGGGCGTGGTGACGACGATCGGTGAGATGGCCGCGGCGTTGGCCGCCGACCGACGAGGTGCGGAGCCCGTGGTCACTGGCGAGTTCCGGCTCGGTGATGTCCGCCACATCACCGCTTCGAGCGACCTTGCCGCCATCGAGCTGGCCTGGCGGGCGCGAATTCCATTGTGCGACGGCGTGACCGGGCTGACCGTGTGCTGACAGCACCGGATCAGGTGGTTGGCGGCCCACTCTCCGAAGGCAGCAGGACGCCGAACCGGCAACCGCCGCGGACGTTCTGAACGGCGATCGAGCCGGCATGGGCCTCGATCACGCCCTTGGCGATCGCGAGTCCGAGCCCTGCGCCGGCGTCGTCGCGGGTTCCGCGCTCCGGCGTTGCTCGCCATCCCACATCGAATACTCGGTGTAGGTCGCCGTGGGCGATGCCGCCGCAGCCGTCTGTGACGGCCACTTCAATCCGCCCGTCGTCGACGCGATCGGTGACAACGACGACCGTTCCGCCGGCGGGCGTGTGACGTACGGCGTTGCCGACGAGGTTGGTCAGGGCCCGAGCCAGCTCGTCACTGTTGCCCCTCACGGGCAACCGGTCGTCGGTGCTGCCGCTGTCCAAGCGCAGGTGGACGTCGCGTCGGCGCGCGTGCGCGTCTAGCTCGCTCGTCACGTCGTGGGCCAGCTCGAGCAGGCTGACCATGGACCGGCCCGTAGCCACGCCGTTAGTGGCCGGCGCATGCAGCCGGGACATCTCGAAGAGATCGCCGACGAGGCTCGTCATCCGGTCCACGGTCTGGCGCATCTGGCGAAGGGCCGCCGTTTTGTCCTCCACGACGTCGTCCTCGAGACCCTCGGCCAGGGCGCGAAGCCCGGCCAGCGGTGTGCGCAGGTCATGGGACAAGAAAGCGACGAGCTCACGCCGGCTGTCCTCGAGCGCGTGCGCTCGCTGCTGCGCCACCGCAAGGCGCTCGCGGGTTGCCTCGAGCTCCTCGGCCAAGGCCGCAATTTCTCCCGGAGCTCCGTTCAGTCGGACGCGCGCCTCAGGCGAACGTCCGTCGTGCGGGGCTCCAAGATCGCGGAGCGCCGTGGTCAGCCGGCGGGAATTCTGGGCGACACGGCGCCCAAGGACGAACGAGAGCAGACCGCCGATGAAGGTTGCGCAAGCCAGCGCGACCGACACGGCGCTCGAATCGTGGGCCGAGATGAACATCAACTGAACGTTGAGGACCACGGACGCGGTGACCGCGACGAGCGGAATCAGCGCGGCAACGACGATCGACCACCCGAGGGATCGCCCGCGGATGAGGCGCAGGACCAGTGCGCCCACCACGGCGGTGACGAGGCAGATCAGGCTCGTCACCAGGACGATCGTCACCATGTCGCTCACAGGGTGCACCTCCCCAGATGTCGCGGCTCGCGAAGGCGCGGTCAGGCTCGCGAGCATAATCCGACGGCTGTCCGCGGCGGTCTCGCGGCCCCCAGCACGAAGAAACCGTAAGCCGGTCGTCATCGCTCGGCTGCCCCGAGTGGCTGGGGCCTCCTGGTTACGGTCGGACCATGACGGCGGCAGCGTCTGCGACGTCGGTCCGCAGACTCGGTCACCAGTCGCGTACCGTCCTTGCGCCGCCCCTGTTGCTCGTCCCCGCCGCCCTGGTGCCGGTCGTCGCCTACGTCGTCGTGGCGGTGCTCCGTATCGGCTATCCCTACGAGTTGACCTACTTCGAGGGCAGCACCGTCGAGGTGGCCGCCAGGGTCGTTGCCGGACAACCGCTCTACGCCCCGCCCACGACGGAGTACGCGCCCTGGCCCTACCCCCCGCTCTATTTCTGGCTGAGCGGAGCACTGGTGCGCGTGACCGGCCTCAACCTGTTCACCCTGCGCCTGGTGTCGTTCGTCGCGAGCGTTGTGGTACTGGCCCTGCTCGTGCTCATCGTGCGCCGCGCGACCGGAAACCTGGTCGCGGGGATCGTGGCCGCAGGCCTCTACGCCGCTACCTACCGCGTTTCGGGCGCGTGGGCTGATACCGCGCGGGTCGATTCGCTGCTCCTCGCGTTATTGCTCGCCGCTGTGCTGGTGGGGATGCGGGCTCGCACCTGGCGGGGTGGTGCCGCCCTAGGAGTGGTGTTCTTCGTGGCCTTCCTCGCCAAGCAGAACGCGCTCGTGGTCGCGGCGCCGGTCCTGCTCTGGCTGCTGTTCCGCCGTCGCCCCGTGGGCGTCGGAGCGACGGCCACCCTCGGCGGGGCGATAGCCGTCTCGACGCTCGTTGGTCAGCGACTGACGGACGGCTGGTATGCGCGGTACGTCATCTTTCAGCTGCCGAGCCAGTCGTGGACGCTGCGCTGGCTGTGGGACTTTGGGCTGCAGGACCTGCTGTACCCATTCGCATTGTCCGTCGTCGTCCTCGTGTCCGTGCTCCTCGTCGCTCACCGCCGCGGCAGGCCGCATCGTCGCGTTCTCGGTGACCAAGAGGCATACCTGCTGGCCGGTCTCGCCGGACTCCTGCTTGCTTCATGGGCGGCCCGATTGCACGAGGGTGGGTACAGCAATGTCGTCATGCCGGCCTATGCGGGGCTGGCGGCACTCTTAGGGGTCTTACTCGCGAGGCTGCTCAGATCGCTTGCGTCGACATCGAGATCGGATCCGTGGTCGATCTGGAGCCGGACCGCGCTCCTGGCCGCACTTCTCATTGTCCAGGCAGGCTTTATGAGTTCGTGGCACTCGTCCGTCATTCCGACGCGGGCCGACCAGGTGGCCGGTGACCGTCTCATCGCTGACCTCAGGCAGCTGCCCGGCCGGGTGCTGGTGCCGACGCATCCGTACTATCTCCGATTGGCGGGCCTGCCGGGGCACGCCTCCAGTATCGCGATCTACGACATCCTGCACGCCCGCGGCGGTCGTGAGGCCGTGGGGACGCAACTGCCCTGGAGCCTCGACGGCGTGTCGGCCGTTGTCCTCGACAACGAGACCGACATGCAGCTCTTCGGACCCGAGCTGGCCGGCGACTTCACCTTGATCACGCCGGCGTTAGTACCCGAGAGCGTGTTCGTTCCGGTGACCGACACACCGACCCACCCGGCGCTGCTCTTCGTGAGGACGTCGGAAACCTCGAATCGCTGAGACGTCGGTCCCCCTCAGGCCTCGACCGTGACCGTCCCGTCGAAGCGGTAGCCGGCCCCCTTGGCCGTGACCACGAGCTGGGGATCCGATGGGTCGGCCTCGATCTTTTCTCGCAGCC
>Ga0307294_10000153_pt1 | contig 16555 bp, 17 predicted proteins | sample ER_DNA_151_FD_194468 | JGI IMG/M metagenome (GOLD analysis project Ga0307294, IMG submission 194468) | Bulk soil microbial communities from the East River watershed near Crested Butte, Colorado, United States - ER_DNA_151 | ecosystem: Environmental > Terrestrial > Soil > Floodplain | place... | reverse complement strand
GCGCTTTCGCCCCCCGCCATACCCCTGGAGTATTACATCGGTCGGTAGTTCGCGCGCATTACGATCTCGTGACCTTGGCGTGGCACAGCACCGCGCTGCAGCGAATCGAGCACCCCTGGGACGAGAGGGGTCGTGCTTTGGGAATTCAAAGGGATAGCTAACTGTAGGCATGGCATACGCCACATCCATTGTGCTCGGCCTTCTCATGCGCTTCGACGCGGTTTCCCGTCATGGCAGGGTGGCACTTAGCGTCGTCGCCCTCCTTCATGTGGCAGCGCTGATCCTGATGGCCGCGACAGAAGCCGATCTGGTCGGCAAGACCGTGTTCCTGCTAGTCTGGGCCTTGCTTAATTTCTTCTGGCTTGCCCTGGTCCGTCGTCCGGTCGTCGCGTCTCTGCTGTCGCTCGAACTCGTCGTCGCGCTCACGCTGCTCTCGCGATTCAAGTTCGACAAGCTTTGGATGACGGTCGACTTCGTCGACCTGATGATCATCGATCGGGATACGTCAGCCTTCCTGCTCGCAGTGTTTCCGTCGTTGCCGGGATGGATTGCACTTGCCGCAGCAGGCACGGTTGCAATTATCATTGCTGCCTGGCGGCTCGATCCAGGCCGTGTGCGTGTGCGAACGAGCCTCGTCGGCGGTTCGCTATGCCTGTCCGTCCTCGTTGCCGTGTCGCTGTTATTCCCGACCGATCTCCATGAGGATTTTGTCAGCCAGAACCATCTTTCAAAATTCGCGCGTACCGGCGTCGAGGCAACACGTGAATTCGCCTCGCATGGATATCTCGAAGCGGACGCCAGCACAGGCGATCGCCTGGATGCGACACCGGCCGCGGCTTGCCATCCCATGCGAAAACTTCCGCATATTATTCTTCTTCACGACGAATCCAGCTTCGACATTTCCGCCGCGCCGGGAATTAGAGTACCGTCCGGCTATCATCGCCATTTTCAGTCGTTGGACGGCAAGGCGCGCAAGCTTGTCGTGGAGGCGGCAGGCGGACCAAGCTGGTTCACCGAATTTAACGTGCTGACCGGTCTTTCGGCCCGCTCCTTTGGGCGTTTTGCGACATCCGTGACTCGCATCGCCGCGGGCCGCGTCAGTCGAGGGCTGCCGGATTCATTGCGTCGCTGCGGTTACAAGACCTACAGCCTCTATCCTTTTCATGGTGCCTTTCTCGGGTCACGCGCCTTCCAGACCACCGCCGGTATCTCGAATTATCTCGATATGCTCGACCTCGGCACGCGCGAATTCGAAGCCGATCGCTTCTATTTCGATCAGGCAATCAGGATTATCGACCGCGAGCGCGGCAATGATCCGCTCTTTCTTTACGTCTACACCGTAGCCAATCATTTCCCCTGGGACACGCGACTGCGTCCCGAGCTTACGCCAAACTGGCGTGATCTTGGCAATGCACCGGATGTCGAGGAGTATATTCGCCGTCAAGGAATGACGGCGCAGGACTACAGCGGACTGCTGCAGCGGTTGACGCAGGAATTTTCGACTGAATCGTTTCTGATCGTGCGCTATGGCGATCATCAGCCGCAGTTCGGTCCTCGCGTCATCGACCCGTCGCTCGGCACGGCGGCCGTTGCGCGGCGTCTGGAAGCGTCGGATCCGCGCTATCTCACCACCTATTATGCGATCGATGCGGTGAATTTTGCCCCGTCCGATCTCTCCTCCGCGCTCGACAGCCTCGATGCACCTTACCTCCCACTGATCGTGCAAGAGGCGGCGGGAGTTCCGCTTGATTCAAGCTTTTCGGAACAGAGGAGGATTCTGCAGCGCTGCAATGGCAGTTTCCACCGCTGCTCGGGAGGCGCGGAAGCCAGGCGCTTCAACCGGCTGCTGATCGACGCGGGTTCGATCAAGGGGCTGTAGACCAAGCCGTTACGCAGCGTCCATTTGGGCAAACAGGTTCTGTGCCGCGCGGCAGTTTACTTGTTGGTGCCAGCTGTCGCCGTTGCGCAAAAGATGTCGTAAACGACCGAAATCACGCGACGCACATCCTCGTTGGCAAGACTGTAGTAAATCGTCTTGCCCTCTCGTCGTGTGTCGACCATGCCGTCGTAGCGGAGGCGCGCCAGTTGCTGCGAAACGGCGGACTGTCGCAACGAAAGAATGTTCTCAAGCTCCGTGACGGAACGTTCGCGCTCGGCGAGCAGGCAAAGCAGCAGAAGGCGATTCTCGTGCGAGAGAGCTTTCAGGAAATTGCTGGCCTTCCGCGCCTTGCGCATCAACTGATCGAGCTCGGGCGAATATTTCGCGCCGTCGCGAAATTCAGTTTCCAGGTCGCCTGAAAGGATCGAGGTCATGGCGTCAGCATACCTTCAACTTGTCGAAAGATGTCGTGCCTAGCTGGGGTTGCTCTAGAGCGGTGGAGTTTCAATCCTGGTCACAAACGTTCTCAGCAACCCCCAGAAGGCGTCGTCGTTGATGTAGCCGGTGATGCGTCCAATCTCGCGACCGTCGTCCACCACCACGAAAGTTGGCGTGTAGCGCACCGGCGAAACGAGTCTGACACGGGATGTCGCTGGCGTATCGATGTTGACCCGGCGCAGTGGCAGCACCTTGGCCTCGTCGGTCTTGCCATAACTGGCGCCGACATCTCGATGCCACCTCTGACACCAGACGCAGCCATCGCGCTCGAAAATCAGGAGTTCGGCCGCCTCCGACGGCGCCGGCCAAAGCAGTGCCGCGACCACGGCAAGCCGAACGAAAGGCAATTTCAGGAGCATTTTCACCGTCATATGCTATATATAGACGAATTCGCATGTATCTACCAGAGTCGGTAACGCGGCGATTCTAGAAATCCAGCCTGTCGCGGATCGCATCTATTCCGGCCTTGGCGCAGGCATCGTCGGCGTCGCCTCCCGGCGCGCCTGAAACACCGAGGGCACCGACCATCGAACCTCCCGCTTCGATGATCATGCCGCCGCCAAGAATGACGGCTCCCGGCAGATTGCGCAGGCCCGCTTGCGGCATGCCGGGCTGGCTGACTGCCATCAGCGCGCTGGTGTCGTTGCGGAAGGACGCCGCGGTCCAGGCCTTGCCGGCGGCGGTCGCGGGAGTATGGGCGCCGGCAAAGCGGTCGCGCAGCATGACCTGGGTCACGCCGAAGCGGTCGACGACCGCCACCGCCACCTGATACCCGCGCTTGCGGCATTCGGCGAGTGCGGCGCGGGCGGAATCGAGCGCAATCTCCGGACTCAGCATTTTGTAGGTGACAAGAGGCTCCTGCGCGTGGCCGGGGAGCACCGTCAGCGCGACAATGGCGAATGCCAGCAACAAGCCACGAAGCGCCATGGTGCAGCCTCCTTCATGCGCCGCCGCATATTTGAACCGGTCATCGGTGCAATGGCGGCTACTTGTTGACCGGCGATTCCGGATCGAACAGGAATGCGACGAGATCCTTGATCTGCTTTTCGGTCAGGACCTTGTTCGCTCCGAAACGCGGCATGTTGGAGCATGCCACCACGGCCTGTGAATCGAAGATCTTGGTGAAAGCCTGTTTGGCTTCTGCCGGATCATATTTGCGGTCCTTGCCGTATGAGGTGAGGCTCGGGCCGAGTGTGCCGTAGCTGAGCTCCTTGAGCTCCATCTGGTGGCAGGCATAGCAATTGCCGCCGGCCACGGTTTTTTCGTCGTCGGAAAACTGTCCGCCGCGACCGTTGTTGGCGATCTTGGCGCCTTCCTTCCAGTCGCCGAGCAATTTCCCATCCGCGGGAAATACCACCTTGGCCAGTTCGCGGTTGACGATCTTCTCCGCTTCGGCGGACGGCGCGTCGTTGCGGTAATCATTGCAGGTCTTCAGGGTTTCATCGGGTTCGATTCTTGCCTGCCATTCGGGCGGCGCCTTTCCGAAAGTCGACTTCAAATAAGCGTCGACCACGGCGGGGTCGGCCTGCTTGACGGCGGCTTGCTTGGGCGCGGTCTGCGCAGTTGCCGTCAGCGGCAGCGCGATCGTCGCGGCGGCGAGAACGAGACCGAGGGCTGAGGTTTTCAAGATCGATTTCATGGCGCGCTCCCTCAGCGTTTGATCGACGGTACGTTGATTTCACCGCCGATCGCCTGCTTGTTCAGGAAAACGGTCAGCGCGGTGAGGCTGTCGGAAGCATATTCCGGGACGGGCCAGCGTTGCTGACGGTAGCAGTCCCACAGCCGATGCTGCATCGTGCGCAGCGCGCCTTGTGACACCCGGTAGGTCGGCCATGACGCCATGGTGTCCTGGGCCTGCTTGCCGGCCTTCGCCAGCTCCGGCAAACCTTGCAGCCGGATTCGCTTGCCTTCGTCGGCGTGGCAGGTTGCACAGGCAAAATCCATCACGCCACCGCGCCTGAAGAACAGGGCTTCGCCGACGGCGGCCATTTCGGCTTCCTTGGGGTGGCTGAGTTGCACGTCCATTTTCATGCCATTCGACTTGTTGGCAATGAAGGCGACCAGGTCCTCCATGTCGGAGGCGCGACCCGGTCCTGAAAACCGGCGCGCGATCACATCCTTGGTGTCGAGCCCCTGGACGTTCTGCATGCACCACAGCAGCCGTTGCTCCAGGTCCATGACTCTGTCGGCATCCTTGAAATAGCGGGGAAGTTTCGCGAAGGCGCCTTCGAGCTTTCCCGCACCGAGCCCGAGATCGCAGCCTTCAAGGGAAACATTCTTGCTGCCGCGCTTTTCGCTCCACAGGATTTCTCCGCGATCGACCGCGAGAAATCCCGGATTGGACATGGGATCGGAGATCATCGCGCGATAACGCTCGATCTCCTTCTCACTGGCATCCTGTGCGACCGCATGGAAAGAAATCATGCAGAACATCATGGCGGCCAGCGCGGAACCGACAGCGGTTCGTCTCATCCCTCATCCTCCCATCCGACCGTCTTTTGCGATCCCTACCCAGCTCAGGCATCTTTACATTCAAAAAAAACAATATAATGATGTTTGCGGATCATGATAGATCAAAATCGGAATCGTCAAGCGATTTCACGTCCAGGGATGCACCAAAGAGATCCCGCGCGGAGGATGCCCATATGGTTTGGAATTCGGTTGAAACGACTCGCCGCGAAGCGCTCGCGCTCGCATCAATCTTCGGCTTTGCGGCATTGCTTGCTCCGAAGATCTCCTTTGCGGATGAGCAGACCGTTGCCGCGGAAATCAAGAAGCTTTACGCCGACAAGAAATTCGACGGCGGCAAGATCAAGCTCGATGTGCCCGAGATCGCGGAAAACGGCCTGGTGGTACCGATCAACATCGAGGTCGAAAGCCCGATGACCGATGCGGACCACGTGAAGGCCGTGCATGTCTTTGCCGATGGAAATCCGCTGCCGGGTATCGTCAGCTACCGGTTCACGCCTGCGTGCGGCAAGGCTTCCGCGTCGACGCGCATGCGGCTTGCGCAGACCCAGAACATCATCTGCATCGCGGAAATGTCGAACGGAAATCTCCATATGGCGAAGGCCAATGTGAAGGTGACGATCGGCGGCTGCGGCGGCTGACCAGATCCGCCTTCTTCCAGGACAAAGCAATCAGGCGAGGAATTTGCGATGGCTACAGCTTCAACCCCACGCGTACGCGTTCCGGCCCAGGTCAAGCCGGGCGAAATCTTTGAAATCAAGACCCTGATCTCGCATGAGATGGAGTCGGGTCAGCGCAAGGACGCGGCTGGCAAGACCGTCCCTCGCAAGATCATCAACAAGTTTGTTGCGGAATTCAACGGCAAGACGGTGTTCGAAGCCGACTGGAACCCTGCGATTTCGGCCAATCCCTATCAGTCGTTCTTCTACAAGGCTGCCGAAAGCGGTGAGTTCACCTTCACCTGGAAGGACGATGACGGTTCGAGCTACGTCTCCAAGAACAAGCTGACCGTTGCGGCGTGATCTGCCGGCGCGAACTGAGTTGTGCCTGCATTCAAGGAGGCCGACAGAGCCTCCTGGCAATTCTCCGAGCCTGATCACAGGCAAGCAAGGGTGGATCGATGATATCGAGGCGGGAATTCCTGCAGGCGACGTCGGCTGCGTCGGCGTTGCTGGTCGGCGGCGGACTCGGCGATCTCGGAAAAGCGGCGGCCCAGCAGCGCCTGTCGCAGGCTGACATCACGCGCTTCGATCCGTTGGGGACCATCACGATCCTGCATGTGGCGGATACCCACGCCCAGTTGATGCCGCTGCACTTTCGCGAACCGTCCGTCAATCTCGGTGTGGGTGAGGCCAGGGGACTTCCGCCGCATATTTCCGACGCCGAATTCCGCAAGCACTTCGGGATCGCAACCGGTTCGGCCGACGCCTTCGCGCTGACGTCCGACGATTTTGTGGCGCTGGCCCGTAATTATGGCCTTATGGGCGGCATGGATCGCATCGCGGCATTGATTGGCGCCGTCCGGGCCGAGCGCGGCGAGGACAAGGTGCTGTTGCTGGACGGCGGCGACGCCTGGCAGGGCAGCTGGACTTCATTGCAGACCAGGGCGCAGGACATGGTCGACGTCATGTCGGCGCTCAAGGTCGATGCCATGGTCGGGCATTGGGAATTCACCTATGGCGCCGACCGCGTCAAGGAAATCGCCGACCAGGCGCCGTTCGCATTTCTGGCCCAGAATATCCGCGACAACGAATGGCAGGAGCCGGTGTTCGAGGCCCGCAAGATGTTCGAGCGGGGTGGGGCGAAGATCGCCGTGATCGGCCAGGCATTGCCGCGCACGGCAGTGGCAAATCCGCGCTGGATGTTCCCGAAGTGGGAATTCGGCATCCGCGAGGAGGATATGCAAAAGCAGGTCAGCGAGGCGCGGGCCGACGGGGCTTCGATCGTCGTACTGCTCTCGCATAACGGCTTCGACGTCGATCGCAAGCTCGCCGGCCGCGTGAAGGGGCTCGACGTCATCTTGACCGCGCATACCCATGATGCGATGCCCGGGCTTGTTCGCGTCGGTGATACCGTTCTGGTCGCCTCAGGTTCGCACGGCAAGTTTGTCTCGCGTCTCGACATCGAGGTGAAGGGCAACAAGGTTGCCGGCGTCCGTTTCAAGTTGATGCCGGTTTTTGCCGACGCCATCACGCCCGATCCGGCGATGACGGCGCTGGTCGAGAAGGTGAGGGCCCCCTTCGCCAGGGGCCTTGCGCGCACGATCGGCAGGACCGATTCCCTGCTCTACCGCCGCGGCAATTTCAACGGCACCTTCGATGACCTCATCTGCAACGCCATGCTCGTGGAACGCGACGCCGAGATCGCGCTGTCGCCTGGCTTCCGCTGGGGAGGCAGTCTGCTTCCCGGCGACACGATCACCTGGGAGCAGGTGACCAACGCGACGGCGATCACCTATCCGAACTGCTATCGCAATCAGATGACCGGCGCGCAACTCAAGGAAATTCTGGAGGACGTCGCCGATAACATCTTCCACCCCGATCCCTATTTCCAGGGCGGCGGCGACATGGTCCGGATCGGCGGGATGGGCTATGCGATCGACATCTCCAGGCCCGCAGGTTCGCGGATTTCCAAACTCACCCATCTGAAATCGGGCGATCCGATCGAAGCGTCGAAGACCTATGCGGTCGCGGGTTGGGCCAGCATCAGCGAAAACACCAAGGGTCCGCCGATCTGGGACGTCGTCGCAGCCCACGTCTCGAGACTAGGCTCGGTGAAGGTCGAGCCGAACACGGCAGTCGAGGTTACCGGAATCTGAAACCCGCAAATCGCCGAGCCGTGTTGCGTTCAACCTGTTCATGCATTGGGATAAATCGAAAAAGAAGGGATAGCCGCATGAGTAACAGGTCTGCAGCGGATATTCTCGATCGCCGTCGATTTCTCGGAGCCGCGGGGCTCGCGGGCACCGGCGCAGCACTTTCCGCGGTGTCGGCCTTCGCCGGCGAGGCCCCCAGGCCCGATCGCCTGATAACGGAAGTGCAGGACTGGAATCGCCATCTTGGCGACGGGGTTCAATCACGGCCCTACGGCTCTCCATCGAAATTCGAAAAGGATGTGGTGCGGCGCGACGTCGCGTGGCTGACGGCCGCACCGGAATCGTCGGTGAACTTCACGCCGCTTCATCGGCTGGACGGAATCATCACGCCGTCCGGACTTTGCTTTGAGCGCCATCACGGCGGCGTTGCCGAGATCAACCCGGCCGACCACCGGGTGATGATCAACGGTCTCGTCGACACGCCGCTTGTCTTCACCATGGACGACATCAAGCGCATGCCGCGGGTCAGCAAGGTCTATTTTCTCGAATGCGCGGCGAATTCCGGCATGGAGTGGCGGGGAGCACAGCTCAACGGCTGCCAGTTCACGCACGGCATGATCCACAACGTGATGTATACCGGTGTGTCGCTCAAGGTCTTGCTGGATGAGGCCGGACTGAAGCCGAATGCCAAATGGCTGATGCTTGAAGGCGCCGATGCGTCCGGCATGAATCGATCGCTGCCGGTCGAGAAGGCGCTGAGCGATGTCCTCATTGCATTTGCGATGAACGGAGAAGCGCTGCGGCCGGAGCAGGGTTATCCCTTGCGGGCCGTGATCCCCGGCTGGGAAGGCAATCTCTGGGTGAAATGGCTGCGACGGATCGAGGCCGGCGACCAGCCGTGGCAGACCCGCGAAGAAACCTCGAAATATACCGACCTGCTGGCCGACGGCCGCTCGCGCAAACATACCTTCGTCATGGATGCGAAATCGGTGGTGACGAACCCGTCGCCACAGGCGCCGCTCAAATACAGGGGGCGCAACGTCCTGACCGGTATCGCATGGTCCGGCCGCGGAACGATCAAGCGGGTCGATGTAACCGTCGACGGTGGCCGCAACTGGCAGTCTGCGCGTATCGATGGCCCGGTCCTCGACAAGTCGCTGGTGCGCTTCTACGTCGATCTCGACTGGAATGGACAGGAAATGATGATCCAGTCGCGCGCCATGGATTCGACCGGCTACGTCCAGCCGACAAAGGAAGAACTGCGCAAGGTCAGGGGCGTCAATTCAATCTATCACAACAACGGCATTCAGACCTGGCTGGTGCGGGCGGGCGGAGAGACCGAGAATGTCGAGATTGGCTGAATTCCTGCTTGCGGGCGTGCTTGGCGGAGGCTTGGCGGCGATGCCGATCGTTGACGTTGCCGCCCAGCAGGCGGCCGCAAGGTCTTCCGCGAGGATCGGCCTCGGCCGCCCGGCGTTGCCGGAGGAGGTCAAGGCCTGGGACACCGATGTTCGGCCGGACGGCAAGGGTCTTCCCGTCGGTAGAGGTACGGTAAAGCAGGGCGACGGATTGTATCAGGAGAAATGCGCGGCCTGCCACGGCGAGTTCGGCCAGGGCGTCGGTCGATACCCCGCGGTCGCCGGAGGAATCGGCACCCTGAAGGCCGACCGGCCGGACAAGACCGTCGGCTCGTTCTGGCCGGACGCGTCCACGGTATTCGACTACATCAAGCGCGCGATGCCATTCGGCAATGCGCAGTCCTTGACGGACGACGAGACTTACGCGCTGACTGCTTATATCCTCAACTTGAACGACGTCATCAAGGACGAGAACTTCGAACTCAACGAAAAGAATTTTTCATCTGTCAGAATGCCGAATGCGGCGGCATTCTATCGAGATGACCGCGAAGCCGCTGAAAAGCACTTCTGGAAGAAGGATCCTTGCATGAAGGATTGCCGCGCGGCCCCGAAAGTGATCGGCCGGGCTGTTTCGGTGGATGTCACGCCTGACGGCAATGCCGGGCCGAATGTGGATTGATGGTCTTGTGGCGCCTCTCGACGATGTCGGCCGGTGTGTGGCTGGCAAGCGCAGCCACCGGCGCTGTTGCCGGCGATCGTGAACTTGGCGCGTATCTGTCGGCCGAGTGTGTGACCTGCCATCAAATAACGGGCCAGGAGACCGGCGCGGTGCCGCGGATCACCGGTTGGCCCGACGATCAGTTTGTTGCAGTGATGAACGCTTACAAGCACAAGCGCCGGGATAATCCCATTATGCAAACGATTGCCGGCCGGCTTGCGGCGGACGAGATCGCGGCGCTCGCGGCCTATTTCGGCGCGGTGTCGTCGCCATCCGTCGCGAAATGATGTCTGTGGGTGAAATCCGTCAACAGGAAGGCTATACCGCGTGGAGCCAAAAGCCGGAAAGCCAAAGCGAACGGGAGGGGCCAATGGACGTCAATCGAAGGCAATTGCTGACGGGAACTGCCGCGCTTGCCGGCACGATGATGCTGGGTGCCCCCGCGCTTCTCGCGCAAGCCAAGCCGAAGGTCGTTGTGATCGGCGGCGGCGCGGGCGGCACGACCGCCGCGAAATACGTTGCCAGGGATAGCGCCGGCGCCATTGCGGTGACCCTCGTCGAACCCAATGCCAATTATCAGACCTGCTTTCACAGCAACCTGTATCTTGGCGGATTGCGGGACTACGCTTCCATCACCCACGAATACACGGCATTGGCCAGGAACAACGGAATTGAACTGGTGCGCGACCGCGCCACGATGATCGACCGCGACAAGAAGGAAGTGATACTCGCCGGCGGCCAACGACTGCCTTATGACCGCCTCGTGGTGTCTCCGGGCATCGATCTGAAATACGATTCGGTTCCGGGATGGTCTCAGGCGGCTGAAGAAACCATGCCGCATGCCTGGAAACCGGGCGCCCAGACGCTCCTGCTGCGCAGGCGCCTCGATGCCGTCCCGAATGGCGGCGTGATCGTCATGATTGCCCCGCCGAATCCGTATCGCTGTCCCCCGGGACCCTATGAACGTGTCTCGATGATGGCCCATGCGCTGAAGGCGGCCGGCAAGGATCGCTGCAAGATTTTCGTCATTGATCCGAAGGAATCCTTTTCCAAGCAGGCGCTGTTTCAGGAGGGGTGGGAAAGGCATTACCCAGGCATGGTCGAATGGCTGGGGCCGAAGGTCCATGATGGACTGAAGTCGGTCGATCCGGCGAGCGGTACCGTCGTGACCGGCTTCGAAACCTACAAGAATGCCGCGCTGGTCAACGTCATACCGGCGCAAATGGCCGGGGCGATCGCGCGGGACTCGTCGCTGGCCAATGCGAGCGGATACTGCGCCATCGATCCCGCCAGCATGAAGTCCGCGGTCGATGCCAATATCTACGTGCTCGGCGATGCCTCGATCGCGGGCGAAATGCCGAAATCGGCCTTCTCGGCCAACAGCCAGGCCAAGGTTGCGGCCATGATGATCAGGGGTGAGCTTGTCGCGTCGCGGACCTTTCCGGCCCGCTACACCAACACCTGCTGGAGCATGATCGAAACCGACGACTGCGTGAAAGTCGGGGGCGCCTACGAGGCCAGGGATGGCAAGATTGCCGCATCCTCGACCTTTGTTTCCCAGACCGGGGAAGCAGCCGAGCTGCGCAAGCAACAGCAGGCCGAGAATATGGGATGGTATGCCGGAATCACGGCCGACATGCTGGGGTGACCTGCCGCGGTTTGTGCCGTCAACGCGGGGCGTTGACGGCGGCGAAAAATCGTTCAAAAAGTGGCCGCCGTGTCTTGGCGCCGGTTTGATCGAACCTCCCTGGGGCAGCCCGTCAGTGAACCAATCCCCCAATCTCGCCGAGCTCGACAAGCTCAAGGTACGCATCCAGGCGTTGCGGGCCAAGACCATCGACAACGGCTGCACCGAAGACGAGGCGCTGTCCGCCGCCGCCAAGGTCGCCGAGATGCTCGATCGTTACGACTTGTCGCTGACCGACATCGATATTCGCGAGGCCCCTTGCGAGCGGCGCGCCTATGAGACCTACCGCAAGAAGCGAATTCCGCTCGACGATTGCATCGGCGCCGTCGCGAATTTCTGCGACTGCCGGGTCTGGCGCGAGAAGAACCACGCGGGCGAGAGCCGCTATGTCTTCTTCGGCCTTCGCGCGGATATCGAAGTCGCGCACTATTTGACCGAACTGATCGATACCGCCGTCCGCTTCGAGCTCGGCCGCTACAAGACCACATCAGGCTATGCGCGGTTCCGGCACAATGACCGGCATCTTGCCAACGCCTCGTTCGCGCTGGGAATGGTGGCGTCCATCGCGGAAAAGCTGACGGCGATGAAGGCCGGCCGCGATGCGGTGAATCACAGTACCGGCCGCGGGCTTGTTGTGCTCAAGGCTTCGATCGTCGATGCCGAATTCGGCAAGCTCGACCTGAAACTGCGGGCGGCGCGCAGCAACGGTCGCATGGTCTCGATGACCGCCTATGAAGCCGGCGGGGTGGCCGGAGCGTCGTTGGCCATCAATCCCGCGATCGGAGAGCCAGCCAATTCGAAGCCGCCGAAAGGCAGCCGCCAGCCGCGCGCGCAAGGCACGGCGGCCAAGAGGTGAGCCGCAGGGCTGGCCATGCCGGCTTTGTGCTTGATTTGGGGATGGCCTGTCAGCATGATCCGGGCATGTCCGCAACAATGCGGCGATAACGATAACAAGACAAAGACTTGGGGGACGCCGTCATGATCAATCGGCTTTTTCGGCTGGCGCTGATCGGCTGTTGCCTGATGCCCGCCGCGCTTTCGACGCCGCTCCACGCGCAGTCCACCCCCAAGACCGTGACGCTGGTGGTTCCCTATGCGGCTGGCGGCGGCACGGATACCGTCGCGCGCCTCATTGGCGAACGGATGTCGGGCGCGCTCGGCCAGACCGTCATCATCGAGAATGTGGTCGGAGGCGGCAGCACGCTGGCCAATGACCGGGTTGCCCGGTCGGCGCCTGACGGTTCGACGGTCCTGATCAATCACGTCGCGCTGCTCGCGGCGCCCAGCCTGTTCACCAACCTGCGCTACGACACGAAAACCGCATTCGAGCCGGTCGGCCTCGTCAACAACGCACCGATGGTCCTGGTCGGCCGCAAGTCGATTCCGGGCGCGGAACCGAAGGATTTTGTCGCCTGGATCAAGGCGCAGGGCGACAAGGCCAACTTCGCGCATGGTGGTGTCGGCACCAACAGTCACCTGTGCGCCGTGATGATGGGCAATGTGCTCGGCTTCAAGCCGACCGTGGTGGCATATCGCGGGTCGGGCCCGGCCATCGGCGATCTCTTGGCGGGGCAAATCGATCTGCTGTGGGATCAGGTCACCAACGCGCTGCCGCAGATTCAGGCCGGAACGCTTCACGGCATCGCCATTACTTCGTCGAAACGGCTCGAACAGCTGAAGGACGTGCCGACCACCGCCGAGCTTGGCATGCCCGAGGTCAGCTACACCATGTGGCATGGGCTCTATGTGGTGAAGGGCACACCCAGGGAAACCATCGGCGCGCTGAATGCGGCGCTGCGCAAGGCGCTGTCGGATCCGGTCCTGCTGGAAAAGCTGACGCAACTCGGCACCCTGCCATTTCCCGATAGTGAGCTAACACCTGAAGCGCATGCGCGGCTGTTCGTGGCCGACCTGCCACGGGTGGCAAAGCTGGTTGAAAGCTCGGGAATCAAGGCCAGCGAAGCGAAGTAGGGCGGCAGCACCGCATCTTGGCTGATGTGGGAAGTGAGCGTTCCGGGATGAGACAGATGAGGCGTCGCGTGTCTGCGACGGGGAGGTCGTCCTGACGAGCTGACAGGCTGCTTCTAGTCTTTACAACGGCCTGCCAATGGCGGCGGGCTTTTGCGCCTACGCTTTGATGAATTGAGGGAGGAAGCCCATGGCAAAACTCAATATCAACGGAACGGTGCGAGACGTGCCGGTCGAAGCTGACACGCCCCTTCTTTGGGTTATTCGGGAGCAGATCGGCCTGACCGGTACCAAGTACGGCTGCGGCGTTGCCCAGTGCGGTGCCTGCTCGGTTCACATCAACGACGAGGTGCAGCGATCCTGTTCGATTGCCGTGGGCGACGTGAAGCCGACCGACATGATCGTCACCATCGAGGGGTTGTCGGTCGGTGCATCGCATCCCGTGCAAAAGGCCTGGGCCTCGGTCGACGTCCCCCAATGCGGCTATTGCCAGTCCGGGCAGATCATGGCGGCCGCGGCGCTCTTGAAGAAAAATCCCAAGCCGACGGACAAGGACATCGATGAGGCGATGACCAATATCTGCCGATGCGGCACCTACCAGCGCATCCGCCAAGCGGTGCATCTGGCCGCCGGCGTGGATACCACCGGTCGCGGGGGATAGCAGCCATGAACAATATGGTCATTGCCAGGAGCACGAAACTCTCACGCCGCAAGTTCATCGTCGGCTCTGCAGCCGTCGCGGGCGGCGGTCTGGCCCTCGGATTGAAGGTGCCGTTTGGCATCGACGCAGCGCAGGCGCAGGCTGCTGCCGCCGAGGTCAACGTCTGGGTTGCGATCCGACCCGACGATACCTGCGTGATCCGCATCGCGCGCTCGGAGATGGGGCAGGGCACGCTCACCGGTCTTGCCCAGCTCGTGGCCGAGGAACTGGAGTGTGACTGGAATAAGGTGGCGACCGAAGGCATCACGCCGGGCCGCAATCTGGCGAGCAAGCGGGCATGGGGCGAAATGGGCACCGGCGGCAGCCGCGGCATTCGCACGTCGGAGGACTATGTTCGGCGTGGCGGCGCTGCGGCACGCTTGATGCTGCTTCAGGCCGCCGCCGACCAATGGAAGGTCCCAATCGACGAACTCAGCGTATCCGAGGGCATCATTACGCATGGGGCGAGCAAGCGTTCCACACGTTATGGCGAGGTCGCTGGCGCAGCCGCCAGGCTTACGCCGCCGGATCCCAAGTCCATCAAGCTGAAGGATCCCAGGGACTGGAAGGTCGCCGGAAAACCCCTGAAGCGGCTCGACACCGCGGACAAGCTCGACGGCAGCAAGATCTTTGCGATCGATTTGAAGCTGCCAGGCATGCTGAACGCCGCCATCAAGGCCTGTCCGGTATTTGGCGGCAAACTCAGGAGTTACGACGAGAGCAAGATCGCCGGTATGCCCGGCGTGAAAAAGGCGGTGCAGGTGAAGGACACCGCCGTTGCGGTCGTCGCGGATACCTGGTGGCAGGCCAAGAAGGCGCTCGACGCACTGCCTATCGTCTGGGATGAGGGCGGCAACGGCTCTCACTCAAGTGCAACGATCGCCGAGATGCTCAAGGACGGCCTCAGCGCGTCAGCCACCAATGGCGAGCGGCGGAACGGCGATGCGCTGAAGGCGATCGGGGAAGCCGCGACCAGGGTCGATGCGGTCTACTCGACGCCGTTCCTCGCGCACGCCACCATGGAGGTGATGAACTGCACCGTAAAGCTCTCGACCGACAAGGCCGATGCCTGGGTTCCGACGCAAAATCTGGAGGCGTCGCTGGCGGCCTTGTCCGAAGCCTCCGGCATTCCGCTCGATAAATGTGAAATTCACCGGCACGACCTCGGTGGCGGTTTCGGGCGGCGCGGCGGTACGCAGGATTATGTCCACCAGGCCGTCGAGATTGCCAAACAATTCCCCAACGTGCCGGTCAAGCTGATCTGGAGTCGCGAAGAGGATCAGGCCCACGACTTCTACCGGCCGATCTCGCAATGCAAGCTGTCGGCCGGGCTCAACTCCGCAGGCAACCTGACGGGCCTGCATGTTCGGGTCTCGGGCCAATCGATCAATGCCATGCTCAATCCGAAAGGCATCGTCGACGGCAAGGACATGCGCCAGCTGCAGGGTTACTCCGCCACGCCTGGCGACGCGCAGCTTGGCTACAGCGTGCCCAATTTGCTGATCGAGTATGTGATGCGCAACTCGCATGTTCCGGTCGGGCCCTGGCGCGGGGTCAACACCAATCAGAACGGCGTCTATATGGAATGCTTCATGGACGAGGTGGCAAAGGCGGCGGGCAAGGATCCGCTCGAGTTTCGCCGCGCGCTGATGAAGGAGTACCCCAAGCATCTCGCCGTGCTCAATGCCGCGGCCGACAAGGGCGATTGGGGCAAGCCGCTGCCGGCAGGCGTGCATCGCGGCATCGCGCAATTCATGGGCTACGGCAGTTATTCGGCTGCCACCGCCGAGGTCTCGATCACACAGCAAGGCAAGCTCAGGATTCATCGCATGGTCCTGGCGCTCAATTGCGGCCATGCGGTCAATCCCAGCCAGATCGCGGCGCAGGTTGAGGGATCGGTGGCCTACGGTCTATCCGCCACGCTTTATGGCGAAATGCCGGTTGAGAACGGACGCATGACCAGTCTCAACTTCGACAGTTACGAGATTTTGCGTCTTGCCGAGATGCCGAAGGTCGAAACGGTGATTGTGCCGACATACGACTTCTGGGGCGGCGTCGGCGAGCCGACGATCTGCGTGGTGGCGCCGGCCGTGCTCAACGCCATTTTTGCGGCAACCGGCAAGCCAACGCGCAGTCTGCCGCTCAAGAACGTAAAGCTGGCCTAGCGCCGCCGATGATGCTGGCGCCTCATGCCGCCGCGCTTGATAGCGCGGCCAGTCCCGTCACACCACCGGCACGCGGCGCGCCGCCACGGCCGCCGGCGAGATGACGTCGATATCGATCGGCACCCGCCAGCGCTCCGTCAGGCGCACCCTCGGCCCGGCATTGCCGGCCGGCGCGCCTTCGATGACAAAACCTTCGAAGCCGCCGCTCATGACCTCGTTGCATTTCTGCACATAGACCGGGAAGCCGCCGATGTACGGCATGAACACCCGCGGCCGGCCGGGGATGTTGGTGCCGACA
>Ga0307294_10000151_pt1 | contig 16843 bp, 11 predicted proteins | sample ER_DNA_151_FD_194468 | JGI IMG/M metagenome (GOLD analysis project Ga0307294, IMG submission 194468) | Bulk soil microbial communities from the East River watershed near Crested Butte, Colorado, United States - ER_DNA_151 | ecosystem: Environmental > Terrestrial > Soil > Floodplain | place... | reverse complement strand
GCGAACTCCAGCGGCACGTCGGGCTGCAGATTGAACGACACCGTGGTCGAGGGAAACGACTGCGAATGAAAGACCGCGAGCGGTGACAATCCTCTGGTATAGCGCACCACCGCGGCTAGCGGCACCTGCGCGCCGTTGGCGCCGGCGACGAAGATGTGCTCGAGGTTGGATGGATCGGCCTGGAATTTCGGATCGATCTCCAGCACCACCATGTACTGGTTGCGCTGGGTATAGATGATCGAGATCTGCCGCTGCGAAAACGCGTTGTTCAGCGCGTTGTCGATGTCCTGGACGCGAACGCCGAGGCTGGAGGCGGTCTTGCGGTCGATCGCCAGCGTCAGTTGCAGCCCGCCGGGATCGCGGTCGCTGGAAATGTCGGTGATGCCCTCGACGCTCTCCATGCGCTTGCCGACGATCGGCGCCCATTTCTGCAGTAAATCGAGATCGGGGCTGCTCAGCGTGTACTGGTAATCGGAATCGCTTTGCCGGCCGCCGGCGCGGATGTCCTGCGCAGCAAACATGAACAGCCGGATTCCGGCGACCCGATAGAGCTCCCTGCGCAGCCGGTCGATCACCATCTGGGTCGACAGGCCGGCCCGCTCCTCCGGCGGCTTGAGACTGATGAACATGGTGCCGCGACTGGCGCCACCGCCGCCGGGGCCGCCGCCTCCGCCCAGCGTCGACCCGATCCCGGCCACCGCCGGATCGGCCATCACGATGTCCGCGAGTTGCTGTTGCAGCTTCAGCATCGCCTGGAACGAGGTGTCGGCCGAAGCCCGCGTCGCGCCGATCACGAAGCCGGAATCGTCGGCCGGGAAGTAGCCCTTCGGGGTCTTGATATAGAGCACCACCGTCAGCGCAATGGTGGCGAAGAACACAATCAGGGTCAGGATCGGAAAGCCCAGCACCGCCCGCAACGTCCGCGTATAGAAGGCGACGATGCGCGACAGTGTGCCCTCGACGGCGCGGTCGAACCAGGTCGCGTTGCCGGAGGTCGCCGACTTGATGTAATGCGCGCAGATCATCGGCGTGATCGTCAGCGACACCAAGGTCGAAACCACGATTGCGAAGGTCAGGGTCAGCGAAAATTCGCGCAGCAGCCGGCCGACGATGCCCTCCATGAAGATCAGCGGGGTGAAGGCAGCGACCAGCGACAGGCTGATCGACAACACCGTGAAGCCGATCTGCCTGGCGCCCTCGCGCGCCGCCTCGTACGGCTTCATGCCCCGCTCCAGATTACGGTACATGTTCTCGATCATGACGATGGCGTCGTCGACCACGAAGCCGACCGAAATCGCCAGCGCCATCAATGTCAAATTGTTGACGGAGAAACCGGCGAGCCACATCCCGGCGCAGGTGCCGGCCAGCGCCAGCGGCACCGCGACGCCGGCCGCGATCGTCGGCGTGATCCGGCGCAGGAAGGCGAACACCACCAGCATGACCAGAAACGCGGTCGCCAGCAGCGTCCACTGCATGTCCAGCACGCTGGCGCGGATGGTCCCGGTGCGATCGACCAGGGTCGAGATCTCGACCCCGGCGGGGATCCATTGTTTCAGCTCCGGGATCAGCGCCTTGACCCGGTCGACCGTGTCGATGACGTTGGCGTCGCCCTGCCTGGTGATCTGGATCAACACCGCCGGCTGCTTGTTGAACCAGGCGATCGAGCGGCTGTTGCGCACGGAGTCTTCGACCTCGGCCACATCGGAGAGCCGGACGAAATTGCCGTTCGAACTCTTGATCATGATGTCGCGGAATTCGGCGGCGGTCCGCATCTGCCGGTTGGTCGCGAGGGTTTCGGCCTGGCGGTCGCCATTGAAAATTCCGACCGGCCCCAGCGGATTGGCGTTGATGATCGCGAGCCTGACCGCGTCGGTGGCGATGCCGGCGTTGGACAGCGCAACCGGATTGAGCGCGATGCGCACCGCGGGCTGGTCGGCACCGCTGACCGTCACCTCGCCGACCCCGGGCACCTGCGAGATGCGCTGGGCGATCACGGTGTCGGCCACGTCGTACATCGCGCTCGAGGCAATCGTTTTCGACGTCAGCGCGAGCACGAAGACCGGCGCCGCCGCCGGATTGGCCTTGCGGAATCGCGGCAGGGACGGCAGATCGGTCGGCAAATCCGCCAGCGCGGCGTTGATCGCGGCCTGCACGTCGCGGGCGGCGCGGTCGATGTTGCGGCCGATCGCGAATTGCAGCTGGATGCTGGTGGTGCCGAGCGAACTTGTCGAGGTGATCTGGGTGATGCCGGAGATCTCGCCGAGCCGGCGTTCCAGTGGCGCCGCCACGGTGGCCGCCATGACCGAGGGATCGGCGCCGGGGCGCGACGCCGACACCCGGATCATCGGGAAGTCGACATTGGGGACCGCGGCCACCGGCAGGAATACATAGGCGACCATGCCGACCAGAAACAGCCCGATCGCCAGCAAGGTGGTGCCGACCGGCCGGCGAATGAACGGCTCCGAGATCGATGCCATTACTGCATCCCCTCGGTGGCTCCCGCGACCGGCGGCGACGGCAGTTCGGGTGCCGGCGGCGGCACCGCCTTCTCGATCCGGCGGTTGATGCGGTCGAGCGCCAGATAGATCACGGGGGTCGTGTAGAGCGTCAGCAGCTGGCTCAGCAGCAGGCCGCCGATGATGGAAATGCCCAGGGGAAAGCGCAGCTCGGCGCCGGTGCCGCTCTCCACCGCCAGCGGCAGCGCGCCGAACAAGGCCGCCAGTGTCGTCATCATGATCGGGCGGAACCGGAGCAGGCAGGCCTGCACGATCGCCTCTTCGGCCGGCATGCCCTGGTGCCGTTCCGCCTCCAGCGCGAAGTCGATCATCATGATCGCGTTTTTCTTGACGATGCCCATCAGGAGAATAATGCCGATCAGGCCGATCACCGACAGGTCCTGCCCGAACAACATTAGCGCCAGAATGGCACCGACGCCCGCCGACGGCAGCGTCGACAGAATGGTGATCGGGTGAATGTAGCTCTCATAGAGCACGCCGAGCACGATGTAGATGGTGACCAGCGCCGCCAGGATCAGCCATGGCTGGCCCGCCAGCGATTTTGAGAATTCCGCGGCATCGCCGGCATAGACGCCGACGATGCTGCCGGGCATGCCGATACGCTGCTCGATCGACTTGACGGCATTGACGGCGTCGCCGAGCGCCTCGCCCGGCGCCAGGTTGAAGCTGAGCGAAACCGCCGGAAACTGCGCATGATGCGAAATCGACAGCGGCGCGGTGGTCCGGGTCAGGGTCGCCACCGCCGACAGCGGCACCTGCGCCCCGGCCACCCCCGGCAGATAGAGTTTCGAGAGGATCGAGGGATCGCGCTGGTAGATCGGCAGCGCTTCCAGCACCACCCGGTACTGGTTGGCCTGCCCGTAGATGGTGGAAATCTGGCGCTGCGCGAAAGCGTCGTTCAGAGTGTCGTTGACGGCCTGGATGCTGACGCCGAGCTGGCCGGCGCGCTGCCGGTTGATGTCGAGCGAGGCGCGCAAGCCGCCGTCCTGGGCTTCCGAAGAGACGTCGCGAAACAGCGGATCGCGGCGCAGTTCGGCCACCAGATTGTTGGCCCACAGGCTCACCAGCTCCGCGTCGGTGCCGGTCAGCGTGTACTGGTATTGCGAGCGGCTCGACTGGGTCGAGATCTGCACGTCCTGCACCGGCTGAAAATAGATCGTCATGCCCGGGATCGACGCCGTCCGTTGCTTCAGGCGCACGATCACGGCGGAAACGTCGTCGCGCCGTTCGCCGCGCGGCTTCAGCGTCATCACCAGGCGGCCGACATTGGTGGTCGGATTGACCGCCCCCGCGCCGATCACCGAGACGACGCCCGTGACGTCGGGATCGGCCTTGATCGCCTCGGCCGCCCTGCTCTGCCGGCTTTGCATTTCCGCGAATGACACGTCGGGACCGGCCTGGGTCACCGCGGTGATCGATGCGGTGTCCTGCAGCGGCAGGAAGCCCTTTGGGGCGACGACGTAGAGCATCAGGGTCGCGGCAACGGTCGCGAAGGTGAGCAGCAAGGTCGCGCGCTGGCGCCGCAGCACCCACAGCAGCGTGCGGTGATAGAACCCCACCATGCGGTCGATGCCGCGGGAGACCGCGGCGAGGCCGGGGACCTCGAGCTCCTCGTGAACGTGTTTCAACAGCCGCGAACACATCATCGGCGTCAGCGTCAGCGAGACCACCGCCGACGTCACCACCGCGATCGTCAGCGTCAGCGCAAACTCGCGGAACATCCGTCCGACCAGTCCGGACATGAACAACAGCGGAATGAACACCGCGATCAGCGACACCGTCAGCGATATCACCGTGAAGCCGATCTCCCGGGCGCCCTTGAGCGACGCCTCCATCGCGGAATCGCCGTTCTCCATATGGCGGACGATGTTCTCGATCATCACAATGGCGTCGTCGACCACGAAGCCGGTGCCGATCGTCAGCGCCATCAGCGACAGGTTGTCGAGGCTGAAACCTGAGAAATACATGATGCCGAAGGAGGTGATCAGCGACAGCGGCAGCGCCACGCCGGCGATCAGCGTAGCGCGCAGCGAACGGAGGAACAGCAGCACCACCAGCGTCACCAGCACCACGCTCAGGATCAGCGTGAACTGCACGTCGCGCACCGAGGCCCGGATGGTGACGGTGCGGTCGCTGACCACGGTGAGATTGACCCCGGCCGGGATCGCGCGTTGCACCTTCGGAATTTCCTCGCGGATCTGGCGCACCACCTCGATCACATTGGCGCCGGGCTGCCGCTGGATGTCGATGATGACGGCCGGCGTGCCCTGGTACCAGCCGCCGGTACGGTTGTTTTCCAGCCCGTCGACGATGATGGCGACATCACCGATGGTGACCGGTGCGCCGTTGCGATAGGCGATAATGATCGGCTTGTAGGCTTCGGCCGCCGTGATCTGGTCGTTGGCGGCGATTGTGTAGGCCTGCTGCGCGCCGTCGAGCGATCCCTTCGGTCCGGAGACGTTGGCACCGGCGATAGCGTTGCGCAGGTCCTCCATCGAAATGCCGTAGGCGGCGAGCCGCGCCAGGTCCGCCTGCACCCGCACCGCGGGCTTCAGCCCGCCCAGCACCGCGACGCGCCCTACCCCGGAAAGCTGGCTCAGGCGTTGCGCCAAAATGGTGTCGGCAAGATCGCTCATGGCGCGCAGCGAGATCGTCTCCGACGTCAGCGCCAGCGTCAGGACCGGCGCGTCGGCGGGATTCACCTTGGCGTAAACCGGCGGATAGGGCAGGTTTCGCGGCAGGATTCCGGCCGCGGCGTTGATCGCGGCCTGCACGTCCTGGGTGGCGCCGTCGATGTCGCGGTTGAGATCGAACTGCAGCGAAATCTGGCTGACGCCGAACGAACTGGTCGACTGCATCGACGAGAGCGACGGGATCTGCCCCAGCTGGCGCTCCAGCGGCGCCGTGATCAGCGAGGCGATCACATCGGGGCTGGCGCCCGGCAACTGGGTCGTCACCTGCACCGTCGGGAAGTCGACCTGCGGCAGTGCCGATACCGGCAGCGCCCAATAGCCGATCGCGCCGCCGATCATCAGCGCGATCCCCAGCAGCGAGGTCGCGATGGGCCGGCGAATGAAGGGTTCCGAGACGCTCATGGCTGCGCGCTCATGCTGGCGAAGTCAGACATTCAGGCGGTCGATGGTTCAGTCATGGCGGCGACTTCGCTTCGCTGCCTGACTTTGCGCCCCCCTCGGCCGGTGCCGGTCCGGTCTGACCCTTTTGATCACCCTCGCCCTTCTTGCCCCGACGCTCGCCGTCCTTGCCTGATGCGTCGGGAGCTCGCGTTCGCTTGCGCGGAGCCAGATCGGCCGATGGCGCTGAATCCTCCTTGCCGATGATGACCTTGGCGCCATCGGAAAGATTGGCAAAGCCGGTGGTAACCACGCGATCGGAGGCTGACAGGCCGCTCGATATCACGGCATCGGTTTCGTTCTGCTGTGTCACCACGACCGGCTTCGCCGTGACGACACCCTGCTCGCTGATCACATAACTGAAGGTTCCGACCGGACCGCGCTGCACCGCGGAGGTCGGCACCACCACCGCCCTGGAAAGCGTCTCGACCTTGAGGCGGATGTTGACGAACTGGCCCGGCCACAGCTGGAAGTTCGCGTTGGGAAATTCGGCTTTGAGTTTCAGCGTCCCGGTCGTCGGGTCGACCTGGTTGTCGATGCCCGTCAGCTTGCCCTGGTCGACCACCGTGGTGCCGTCATTGCCGAATACGTCGACCGTCAGCGCGCCCTTGGCGGAGGCGGCGTTGACCCGCACGATCTGTTGCTGTGGCAGGCTGAACTGCACGGCGATCGGCTGCAGCTGCGTGATGATGACGAGACCGGTCGCGTCGGAAGCGCGGATGATGTTGCCCTGGTCGACCTGCCGCAGGCCGGCGCGGCCCGACAAGGGTGCGATGATCTTGGTATAGCCGAGCATCGCCTGCATGTTGTCGATCGCGGCCTGGTCGGCGTTGACCAAGGCCTCCTGCTGCGCGACCACGGCGCGTTGCGTGTCGGCCTGCTGCTTGGACCCGGCGTTGGTGGCGGCGAGATGCTGATAGCGTACGAGGTCGAGGCGCATGTTGGCGAGCTGCGCTTCATCCTGCGCCTTCTTGGCGACGGCCTGATCGTACTGTGCCTTGTAGATGACGGGATCGATTTCGCCGAGCACGTCGCCCTTCCTGACGTCCTGTCCCTCGGTGAAATTGACCGAGATCAGTTTGCCGTCGACCTGGGCGCGCACGACCACGTTGTTGAGCGCGCGGACCGAGCCGACGCCGTCGAGATAGACCGGCACCTCCTGGATGCGCGGGGTCGCCGCCAGCACCGGCACCGGCAGATCGCGCGGCATGCCGCCGCCACGGCCGCCCGCGATCTGCTTCTGCTGCATCGCCGTCCAGCCGATGTAGCCGAGTCCGCCGAGGATCACGAGCGTGATCGTGATCGAAACCATGCGGCGGCCCGCGCTGCGCGCGACGCTCCTGCCGGCGGTCTTCGCAGTGTCCAAATCCGGTTTAAAGAGCATCGACCGGTCTTTCCATCCTGGGCTCCCAGCCGCCCCCCAGCGCCTGATACAGGCTGACGATCGCCAGCAGCCGGGCCAACTGGGCCTGCGACAGCGAATCTTCCGCCTGGAATAACGTCGACTGCGTACTTAGCAGAGTTACGATGTCCGTGGTGCCCTCGAAAAACCGCTTCTCCGCCAGCTCAAAGGCCCGCCGCGAGGACGCCAGCACCTCGCGCTGCAGCCGCAGCCTCTCGGTGGTCTGCCGGATCGCCACCAGCGCATTGTCGACATCGGCAAACGACTGGATCACCGTCTGGCGGTAGGTTTGCAGCAGTTCGTCCTGCCTCGCCTTGGTGAATTCGAAATTGCCCAGAATTCTCCCGCCGTCGAAGATCGGCTGCGTCAGGCTGCCGACGACGTTGAAGAACGCGGCATGGGGCTGGAACAGCGACACCAGCGACGAACTCTGATAGCCGCCCGACCCGGTCAGCTGGATCGAGGGAAAGAACTGCGCGCGGGCGCTGCCGACATTGGCGGTGGCGGCGGCGAGCTGCGCTTCCTGGCGCCTGATATCCGGACGCTGGGTCAGCAATTCCGACGGCAGGCCCGGGGTAACCCGCGGCGAGGCAATCCGGTTGAGGGAGCCGCCGGCGATGCGCACGCTTTCCGGTGGCCGCGCCACCAGTGTCGCCAACGCATTGACGTTTTGCGCCAGCGTCTGGCGCAGGGCGGGCACCGCGGCGCGCTGATTGCCGAGCACGGCTTCCTGCTGCGCAACGTCGAGATCGTTTCCGGTGCCGGCGGTAAAGCGCTGCCTGATGGCGTCGAGGATCCGCTGCGCGCTTACGATGTTGCGTTCGGCGGTCCGAATCCGGTCCTGCGACGCCAGCACCTGGAAATAGGCGTTGGCGACGCTGACCAGCGCGGTCAGCGCCACCACATCGCGATCGAACCGGGTAGCAATGGCAGTTTCCTCCGCCGCCTGCGCGGCGTCGCGGTTCTTGCCCCAGAAATCGAACTCATAGCTGGCGCTGAGCGAAGACTGGTAGTTGACGACTTCGCGGCCGCCATTGGTCAGCCCGCTGGCGCTGGAACCGGAGGTGCGGGCATAGTTCTGCTGACCGGTGCCGCTAAGGCTCGGCAGCAGCGCCGCACCCGCTACCCGCGCCTGGGCGTCGGCCTGGATGAAGCGCGCGGTGGCCGCCGCGATGTCCAGATTGACGGTCTGGGCCTCCTCCATCAGCGAGGTCAGTTCCGGCGAACGGAAGCCGCGCCACCAGTCCAGTGTCGGCGGCGTGTCCCGACGGGTCAATCGTTCAGCCTTGTAGCCCTGGGGTATGTCCAGCGCCGGGTCGGGCAGGTCCTTGGTCAGAATGCAGCCGGCGGAACTGGCCACCACGCAGAGCGCGGCCAGCCATCGCGCGACGCGATCCCCGCTCGGGATGCCAGCAAGCCGGCCGTCCAAGGCGACGTCAGCGCGTTGTTTCACGTCCGCCCTCCGCCGGGCGCCGCGCCCGGCCTCCGATGACGCGAGAAACACCCGACCGATTCGCTGATGACGCTGGTGGAGACTGCTGGCGACGCGGGCACGACCGTGATGCTTCCTTTGGGAACCTGATTTCATCCTAGCCGGACGATGCCGGGGCGGACAGTGCTGTTCCACCATTATCCCAGCGCTGTCGCTGGCCGCGACGGACGAAAACCTTCCACTTAGGCCCTTGATCAAAGGGTTTTTTGAGTTTCGACGCGACCGGAAGATGCCACAGCCTTACCAAGATTTCATGTGGCGCGACGGTCGCGGCGCTCGAATTGATGTCCAAGCTCCGGATCAGGTTCCCGACACCCGGAATCCACCCGTGATCCAGACGGCAATTTTCGTCGTTACAGTCCTGCATTCACTAGATCCGCTCGATGTCGCTGCGGCGTTGGTCCAGATTGGGCATTCAAAGATGATTTATTTCACCGCTTACCTGTCCGCTCTGGTGGTTTTCGTGTTCGTCGACATGGCTTGGCTCGGAACCATGGCAAGCCGATTTTATCGACCGACGCTGGGCGATATCATGCTGGCGACCGTCAACCTGCCGGCAGGAATAGCGTTCTATCTGATCTACCCGGTCGGTCTGGTCTATTTCGCCATCCTTCCGGCGCTGAAATCCGGAAGCCTCGCCCAGGCGATACTCGGCGGCGCGCTGTTCGGCTTTTTCACCTACATCACCTACGACCTGACGAACCAGGCGACACTGCGGAACTGGACCACCCAGCTCACCCTCATCGATGCGGGTTGGGGCACGCTGCTCGGCGCGATCGCGGCGGCGGCAGGCTACTGGGTCACGGTCAAGCTGGCGATCTGACCTTACGAAGGATGCCTATCGTCCCTTGATTATCCCTCGATTTATCCTCTTGGGGAACGGGAAGAACGCCCGGGTGCGGGCCTGAACGGCGCGAAATTGCTCGCCGCGCGTTCGCAACATGTGGGCTTCCAGCGGCGGGATGCCGGAAACATGCAACAGCACCCAGTACATGCAGGCGGGCGCCAGCAGGGTGATCCAGCCAAGCGGGTTGGCCCACGACAAGTCGATCGCGATCAGCGGATAAGCGAGCCAGCAAAGCCATTCGAAGAAATAGTTCGGGTGGCGCGACAGGCTCCAAAGTCCGGCCTCGCAGATCCGCCCACGATTGGCGGGGTCGGATTTGAATCGGCGCAATTGCCAATCCGACACCGCCTCGCCGACCAGTGCGCCGATCAGCAGGGCAAATCCAAGGAAATCCTGGAAACCGAGATTCGGACGCGTATTGTTCGCGGCAAGCGCTACCGATACGGCCAGGATCAAGCCGACCGCCGCCTGCGCCTGCAATTGCAGGAACATGCGCATATTTGCGTTGGCGCCCCATTGCCCGATGAGATCCCGGTAGCGCGGATCGTCACCGACTTCGCGGGTGCGCAGCAGAATGTGCCCGCCGAGGCGCAGAGACCAAAGCGCTATCAGCGCCGCGACCATGATCTGCCGCGCGCCCGGTTGATCAGCCTGCAACGGCGCCAGGCTGCCGAGCGTCGCGACGATACCGGTACCAAAGGTCCAGAACACGTCGATCCAGCCGGTATGGCCGGTGGTCCGCTGCACCTGCCAGGCGACGGCCATGATCGCCGTCAGCGCGATTCCCATCACCGCCGCAAGCAAACCCAGTTGGGGCAGACTCATGATTGATTTTCCGTCGGGTGCCGGATTGCTGCGGCGGCTTGCGAAATCACATCCGGATCAGCGGCTGGAGCAAGCGGCCGATCACGCCATTCAGTTTGAGATCGCCCTGCATGGCGACCAGGCAGATGCAGTCGTCCGCCGAGTCGATCCTGATCTCGTGATCGTCGGTGCCGTCACCGAGATCGAAGTCGCCCGGCCCGAAATGCCCGCCGGCATGAACAAAGCTTCCCGCCAGCACGCAGCTCATTTCGAAACCGGTGTGCGTGTGCTCGATCATTTTCGTGCCCGGCCGGGATTTCAAGAGAAAGACCCGCGTCGAACTCGCTGCAGGCAGCTCTATCGGCCGCAAATGCACTTTCGGCGCGATCCATCGCCATGGGCCGGCGGAGTATTCGCGCACGAAGTTCGGCAGACCAGGCACGTCGGCGAGTCCGGCGGCACGTCGCGGCGGCAATGCGATGGCAGGAACGGGCCCGTCCAGCCGCGCCTCGATCGCAGCCAGGGCACCGTCAGACATCGCGGTCGGCGACAGGCCGGTCAGCAAGGCGCCGCCGACATGCTCCATCGTGCGCACATCGTCGCGGCAACGCGGACAACCGACAAGGTGCGTTGCAATGGCCACATGCTGGCCCAGATCGAGCAAGCCCGCCGCAAACGCCACCAGCAGTTCCTCCGGGGGATGGTGATGGATCATCATGAGAGGTCACCCAACAGTCCGCGCAACCGATTCATCGCCAGCCGCAGTCGCGACTTCACCGTTCCGAGCGGGATCTGAAGCGTCTGCGCAATTTCCGCATGCGCCTTGTCGTCAAAGAAGGACAATTCGATCACCCGCAGCTGATCCTCGGACAGCAAGGTCATGGCATTGCGGACCCTCGACTCGAGCTGTGACGCGGCCAGGCTGGCATCCGGCTGCGGGCCTTCATCGAGGTGAAACTCGGGATCGATCTCGACCGTATGATTCGTGCCGGCTCGCTTTTCACGGCGGAGTACATCGATGCGCAAATTGCGGGCGATCGTGAATATCCACGCCGAGGCGCCGACGCTCCCAGGATCGAACAGTGTCGCCTTTGACCAGACCGCAAGCAGCGCTTCCTGCGCGAATTCATCCGCGGCCTGGTCGCTCGCGCCCGATCGCCGCATAAAGGTTTTGATCCGAGGCGCAAAATATTCGAACAGCGTCGCGAACGCCTCGCGATCCCCGCGCGTCGCCACGGCCTCGATCAGGGCGGCCCACCTCGCAGCGTCCGAAGCCGCGCCGTTGGGTGTCTCGTTCACCATGCCGCCCGAACGCTCCGATCCGCCTTCACGTGTCCGACGTGAGTACTGGATCGCCGCGGCGCTGGCCAGAGCGCCGTTGGGTGGCAGATGTCGCGCCAGCGTTTGCATACAGACAAAACGCAGGGTTGCCGGTTTTGGATCACCCGGAGTGATCCAAAACCCCATGCGGTTCGTTTGAAACCAGACGTGAACCTGCCGAGCGGCCCGCTCGGCGGACTGAACTGTGATGGAGTGATCCTGGTGCGGGATGCTGTCCGACTGAAGGTGGCGGTGGTTGGAACCGGGATTTCCGGTCTGTCCGCAGCCTGGCTGCTGAGCCAGCGCCACGATGTGACGGTGTACGAACAGTCCGAACGGGCCGGCGGGCATTCGAACACCGTCGTAGCGTGCGTCGGCGGGCACGAGATCCCGGTCGATACCGGATTCATCGTCTTCAATCGCCGCGCCTATCCCAACCTCTCGGCGATGTTCGAGTACCTCAGGGTTTCCACACAAACCTCCGATATGTCTCTTGCCGTGTCGCTCCGTGACGGCGATCTCGAATATTCCGGCACCGGCCTGCGGGGGCTGCTCGCACAGCCGCGCAACCTGTTCCGTCCGCGCTTCTGGACGATGCTGCGCGATCTCGTGAAGTTCTACCGGCAGGCGACGCGGGATGCGGACCTGTTGAAGGGCGAGACCGTCAGCCTCGGCGACTATCTTGCGGCCGGCGGCTATGGCGCCGCGTTCCGTGACGATCACCTGTTGCCGATGGCAAGCGCCATCTGGTCCGCGCCGCCGCGTGAAATCCTGTCATTCCCGGTCGCGACATTCCTTCGCTTCCAGCGCAATCACGGCTTGCTGCAGCTTGCGCAACGTCCCGCCTGGGAAACCGTGGTCGGCGGCAGCATCGTGTACGTGCAGCAACTCATTCAGCCCTTTGCCGACCGGATCAGGCTCAACACCGGCGTCGTCAGCGTGCGGCGCACCGCGGACGGTGTGATCGTGACGGACTTGCGCGGCGGTTCAGGCCGCTACGACCATGTCGTCATGGCCACGCACGCCGATCAGGCCTTGTCGGCACTGGTCGATCCGACTGCGGACGAGACCGCACTGCTCGGCGCGTTCCGCTACAGCCGCAACCTTGCGGTGCTTCACTCGGACCCCAGTTTCATGCCGAGGCGCCGTGCCGCCTGGTCGAGCTGGAACTATATCGGCTCGCGCGACGCATCGGCCGAAAGCGTTGGCGTCACCTACTGGATGAACCGGCTGCAAGGCATTCCGGATCATTCGCCGCTGTTTCTTACGCTCAATTCACCGCGTCCGCCGCGTGCCGGGACGCTGCATCACAGCGAGCTTTACCATCATCCGATCTTCGATGCCGCCGCGATATCGGCGCAGCGCCGGCTCTGGTCGCTGCAGGGAAGCGGAAAAGTCTGGTACTGCGGCGCTCATTTCGGTGCTGGGTTCCATGAAGACGGATTGCAGGCCGGCCTCGCCGTCGCCGAACAACTCGGCGGGCTGCGGCGGCCGTGGACGGTGCCCAACGAGTCCGGACGGATCGTGCTCGGACGCCACGCGGCGCGCACGGCGATCCCGGAGCTGCAGCGATGATGTGCCGATCGGCCCTCTATGTCGGCGCGGTGATCCATCGGCGGTTGCGCCCCAAGGTGCATCAATTCCGCTATCGCGCCTTCTGGCTGCTGGTCGACCTCAATGAACTGCCGGCACTGGCGGCCCGGCTGAGGCTGTTCTCCCACAACCGCTTCAATCTGTTCGCGTTGCACGATACCGATCTGGGCGACGGCAGCGCGACACCGCTACGCGATCAGGCCGAACGGATTCTGTCGAAAGCGGGAATCGACATTGCGGGCGGCTCCATTCAACTGCTCTGCATGCCGAGAACGTTCGGTTACAGTTTCAATCCGATCAGCATCTATTACTGCCACCGGCGCAACGGAAAACTCGCCGCGATCATCTACGAAGTCCACAACACGTTCGGCGAGCGCCACTCCTACATCGCCGCCATCAAGACCGAATCCGACCAGCTCCGGCAAACCTGCCGCAAGGTCTTCTACGTATCTCCGTTCATGGATATGGACCTGGTTTACCACTTTCGGATGAGCGAGCCCACCGAGCGCCTCACGGTCGGCATCAGCGCCAGCCAGGGCGGCGAACCCGTCCTCAACGCCTGCCTTGCCGGACACCGCCGGGAATTGAGCGACAGTGCGCTACTGCTGATCTTTCTGAAGATTCCGCTGATCACTGCAAAAGTCACGCTGGCGATCCATTGGGAGGCGCTGCGCCTCTGGCTGAAGGGCATCCGGTTGCGCGCCAGGCCCGCCCCGCCTGCGCGCAACGCAAGCCACGCCATCAACACGTCGAACCGGATCGATCCGCATGTCATCTGAGAGTCACCAAGCCGCGCCCGGGTCGCTCGAACTTTCGGGGACGCCTGCCTCACCTGCCCTGCTGAAATCCTTCATACAGCGTATGCTTCGCAAGATCGATTGCGACGAGATCTTGTTGCAGACGCCCGGCGGACGGCGCATCCTGATCGGCGGAAAGCGATCGGGAGAACAGGCACAGGTGACGATCAACAGCTGGAAATGCATGATGCGCCTGTTGGCCGGCGGGGATCTCGGGTTCGCCGAGGGATATCTGGCGGGCGAGTGGTCGACGCCCAGCATCTACGCGTTCCTAAGCGCCGCGGGGCGTCGGTCCAACGATACGATATCATTCGAAGGCTTGAAGCCGCCTCAGCCTTTGAGCAGATTTCGCCATGCGTTGAACCGGAATACCAGACGCGGCAGCCGCCGCAACATCGCTGCTCATTACGATCTTGGCAACGATTTCTACCGATTTTGGCTCGATTCCACCATGACGTATTCGTCAGCGATCTATTCGTCGCCGGGCGAGTCGCTTGAGAATGCACAGCGCGCCAAGCTTGATCGCGTGATCGACCTGCTCGGACTCGGCGGTGGCGAACGGATTCTGGAGATCGGCTGCGGTTGGGGCGGACTGGCCGAGCGCATCATCGAGCGCAGCGGCAGCCATGTCACCGGACTGACGCTATCCACCGAACAACTCGCTTATGCGCAACGGCAACTGGCCCGGCGAGGTTTTGCCGGTCAATCCGACCTCCGGCTCCAGGACTATCGCGACGTCGGCGGCACCTACGATCGGGTGGTGTCGATCGAGATGCTGGAAGCCGTCGGCGAGGCCTACTGGCCGACGTTCTTCGCGAATCTGCGGCAAAGGCTGAATCCGGGGGGCACAGCCCTGCTCCAGGTGATCACGATCGACCAAGGCCGCTTCGAAAGCTACCGTCGGCGACCGGAATTCATTCAGCGCTACGTTTTTCCGGGCGGCATGCTGCCCACTACGGAGATTCTAGAACAACAGGTTGAGAAGGCGGGATTGCGGTTGGCTTCCTCGGAGTTTTTTGGCGACAGCTATGCGCTCACCCTTGCCGAATGGCACGCAAGGTTTCTGGAAGCCTGGCCGTCCATCAGCGCGCTCGGCTTCGATCTTCGCTTCAAGCGGATGTGGGAATATTATCTGGCCTACTGCCGCCTCGGCTTCGAAATCGGCGTCTTGAACGTCGGGCTTTATCGAATCGAACGACAGTAATGAAGGTCGCAGAGCGGCCGCCGGGGTTCCGCATGATCACCGGGGCAAGTACCTCAACGAGTGCTTTTGGGCAATTTTATTCCATGTCGGGCCACACCGGCAGTGGGATTTCGATGCATGGCGCACCGCGCCAGCCCGCCTCGCCGTCGGCTTGTGCCGCCCGCAGCGGTCCTTTAGGGTCGGCCGCGGTGAGGAAACAACTGGCAATTTTCAAAGCATGACCATCAACAACGACGTCGTTCAGGCGATCGGCAACACGCCGCTCATCAAGCTGAAGCACGCCTCGGAAGCGACCGGCTGCACCATCCTCGGCAAGGCCGAGTTCATGAATCCCGGTCAGTCGGTCAAGGACCGCGCCGGCAAATGGATGATCCTGGAAGCCGAAAAGCGCGGCGACCTCAAGCCCGGCGGCCTCGTCCTGGAAGCGACCGCGGGCAATACCGGTATCGGGCTTGCCGTGGTCGCGAGCGCGCGCGGGTACCGGACCTTGATCCTCATCCCGGTAACCCAGAGCCAGGAAAAGAAGGACATGCTTCGGCTATGCGGCGCGGAGCTGATCGAAGTCCCGGCGCTGCCTTACAGCAATCCGAACAATTATCAGCATGTCGGCAAAAGGCTGGCCGCGCAATTGCGCAAGACCGAGCCGAACGGCGTGCTGTTCGCCGATCAGTGGAACAATCTGGATAACGCCAAGGCGCATTACGATTCGACCGGTCCCGAGATCTGGCAACAGACCGGCGGCAAGATCGACGGCTTCATCTGCTCGGTCGGGACCGGCGGCACGCTCGCCGGCACCAGCCGGGCGCTGAAGGAAAAGAACAAGGACATCGTCGTCGCCTGCGCCGATCCGCATGGTTTCGCGATGTACGAGCTGTTCAAGAACGGCAAGGCCAAATCGACACCGGGCGATTCGATCACCGAAGGCATCGGCCTCGGCCGTGTCACGCCGGTGATCGAGACCGCCATGGTCGACGACGCGTTCCTGATTTCGGACGAGGAAGCCGTGACCGTGATCTACGACCTGCTGGAGCACGAGGGGCTGTGCCTCGGCGGCTCCAGCGGCGTCAACGTCGCCGGCGCGATCCGGCTCGCCAGGCAACTCGGGCCCGGCCACACCATCGTGACCATCCTGTGCGATTCCGGAAACCGCTATCAGTCAAAACTGTTCAATCCGGAGTTCATGCGCTCGAAGAACCTGCCGGTGCCGGCCTGGCTGGAAAAGCGCAGCCAGATCGAAGTTCCGTTCGAGAAGGTGTGAGCGCAAGCCGCGGCCGTCACCGCAGGATCTGGCTGAGGAACAGCTGGGTTCGCGCGTGCTGCGGATTGGCGAAGAAGTTCGCTGGCGTGTTGGACTCGATGATCTGCCCGGCGTCCATGAACACGACCCGGTTGGCGACTTCCTTGGCAAAACCCATTTCGTGGGTCACCACCAGCATGGTCATGCCTTCCTCGGCGAGATCGACCATGGTGTCGAGCACTTCCTTGACCATTTCGGGATCCAGCGCCGAAGTCGGTTCGTCGAACAGCATGACCTTCGGGTTCATGGTCAGGGCGCGCGCGATCGCGACGCGCTGCTGCTGGCCGCCCGACATCTGGCCGGGAAATTTGTTAGCCTGATGCGGGATTTTTACCCGCTCGAGATATTTCATCGCGGTGGCCTCGGCATCCTTTTTCGGGATGTTGCGCACCCAGATCGGCGCCAGCGTGCAGTTGTCCAGCACGGTCAGGTGCGGAAAC
>Ga0307294_10000150_pt1 | contig 16873 bp, 11 predicted proteins | sample ER_DNA_151_FD_194468 | JGI IMG/M metagenome (GOLD analysis project Ga0307294, IMG submission 194468) | Bulk soil microbial communities from the East River watershed near Crested Butte, Colorado, United States - ER_DNA_151 | ecosystem: Environmental > Terrestrial > Soil > Floodplain | place... | reverse complement strand
GTTCTCCGCCATTCCCTATTTCGGCGAGAGCATCGTGACCCTGCTGTGGGGCGGCTATTCGGTCGGCAATCCGACGCTGAACCGCTTCTTCTCGCTGCATTACCTGCTGCCGTTCGTGATCGCCGGTGTGGTCGTGCTGCATGTCTGGGCGCTGCATGTCGCGGGCCAGAACAATCCGGCGGGCGTCGAACCGAAGACGCCGAAGGACACGGTGCCGTTCACACCCTACGCCACCATGAAGGATGCGTTCGGCGTTTCCTGCTTCATGCTGTTCTTCGCCTGGTTTATCTTCTACATGCCGAACTATCTCGGCGACGCCGATAACTACATCCCGGCCAATCCCGGCGTGACGCCGGCGCATATCGTGCCGGAATGGTACTATCTGCCGTTCTACGCGATCCTGCGCTCGATCCCGAACAAGCTCGCCGGCGTGGTGGCGATGTTCGGTGCCATCCTGGTCCTGGCGTTCCTGCCCTGGCTCGACAGCGCCCGGACCAAGTCGTCGAAGTATCGTCCGCTGGCGAAGCAGTTCTTCTGGATCTTCGTCGTGGTCTGCGTGCTGCTCGGCTGGCTCGGCGGCAAGCCCGCCGAAGGCATCTACGTGATCGCCGGTCGCGTCCTGACCTTCTGCTACTTCGCCTACTTCCTGATCGTGCTGCCGCTGCTCAGCCGGATCGAAAAGCCGAGGCCGGTGCCGAATTCGATCGCCGAAGACGTGCTGGCCAAGACTGGAAGCAAGTCGGCGCCGATGGTGTCCACCGTGATCGCGCTCGCGGTCGCGGGCGCGCTGTTCGCCGCAAGTGGGCACAGCGCCCGGGCGGCGGAGGGACACGACGTGCCGCCATCGCAGAAATGGTCGTTCTCGGGTCCGGTCGGCAAGTTCGATCGCGGCGCCCTGCAGCGCGGCCTGAAGGTCTACAAGGAAGTCTGCGCGGCCTGCCATGGCCTGTCCTATATCGCGTTCCGCAATCTCGCCGACTCCGGCGGGCCGGGTTTCTCGCCCGCGCAGGCGGCGGCGTTTGCCTCTGACTACAAGGTCAAGGACGGTCCGAACGACCAGGGCGAGATGTTCGAGCGTCCCGGCCGGCCAGCAGACTACTTCCCGTCGCCGTTCCCGAACGAACAGGCGGCGCGCGCGGCCAATGGCGGCGCCTTGCCCCCGGACCTGTCGCTGATCGCCAAGGCGCGTTCCTACCCGCGTGGTTTCCCGATGTTCATCGTGGACTTCTTCACCCAGTTCCAGGAGCAGGGCCCGAACTACGTCACCGCGCTGTTGCAGGGCTACGAGGACCAGCCGCCGGCCGGGTTCACGCTGCCGGAAGGCTCTTCCTACAACAAGTACTTCCCCGGCCACGCCATCAAGATGCCGAAGCCGCTGTCCGACGGCCAGGTCACCTATGACGACGGCTCGCCGGCCACGCTGGCGCAATACGCCAAGGACGTCACCACGTTCCTGATGTGGACCGCGGAACCGCACATGGAAGCGCGCAAGCGATTGGGCATGCAGGTGTTCGTGTTCCTGATCCTGCTCACGGGCCTGCTCTACTTCACCAAGAAGAAGATCTGGGCCGACGCGCACTAAGCTCCTTGACGACAATGCGAATTCGGAAAAGCCCCCACGGGGGCTTTTTTGTTGGGGTGAGTAAACGTCATTCCGGGGCGATGCGTAGCATCGAACCCGGAATCTCGAGATTCCCCGGTGCGCAATTGCGCACCTGGGATCTGGTCCTTACGCACCATCCCGGAATGACGGAGCGCGATTGCATCCCGGCCGCGCAGCGGCCAAAATAGCCCCAATCGCCCCGCCAGAAAATTCCCGGAGGAAGCCATGGGTACCAGCATCACGTTCAAGCGCCCGGACGGCAAGGACGCCGGCGGCTATCTCGCCAACGCCGCGCGCGGCAATGCGCCGGGCGTGGTGGTGATCCAGGAATGGTGGGGGCTGCAGGATCAGATCAAGGGCATGTGCGATCGCTTCGCTGTGGCCGGCTTCGATGCGCTGGCGCCGGATCTCTACAAGGGCAAGGTGGTGCCGTATCACGACACCGACGCCGCCGGCAAAGAGATGAACTCGCTGGATTTCATGGATGCGACGACGCAGACCGTTCGGGGCGCTGCGCAATATCTGGCCAAGAACGGCGCCAAGGTCGGGCTGACCGGTTTTTGTCTCGGAGGGGCCGTGACCATCATCGGTGCCACCAAAATTCCGGAGCTCACGGCGGGTGTCGTGTTCTACGGCATTCCGCCAGAGCAGGCGGCGAAACCAGCGGACGTGAAAATTCCGCTGCAGGGCCATTTCGCCAACAAGGACGACTGGTGCACGCCGCAACTGGTCGATGGTTTCGAGAAGGCGATGAAGGCCGCCGGCAAGTCGCTCGAGCTGTTCCGCTATGATGCCGAGCACGGCTTTGGCAACGAGCAACGCCTGTCAGTGCATGATCGGCAGTGCGCCGAACTGGCCTGGGGCCGGGCGACCGAGTTCTTCAGGAAGCATCTCGGTTGACATGAAGATTTTTTGCACAGGCGCCTCAGGCTATATCGGCGGATCAGTGGCGGCGCATCTCGTCGCGGCTGGGCATCAGGTGACGGGCCTCGTTCGCTCGCAGGACAAGGCCGCCGCGGTTCACGCCCGCGGCATCGAGCCGGTGCTGGGCACGCTGGATGACGCGGCTGTACTTTCGCAAGCGGCGAAAGCCGCCGATGTCGTTGTCAATGCCGCCAGCGCCGACCACAAGGGCGCGGTCATCGCCTTGCTGGATGCGCTGGCCGGAAGCGGCAGGCCGTTCATCCACACATCGGGGTCGAGCATCGTCGGCACGCCCGCCCGCGGCGAGCGCTCCGATGCCGTGTTCGATGAAGACACGCCGTTCACGCCATCACCCGCGCGCGCGGCGCGGGTCGCTCTCAACGAACTCATCCTGTCGTACCGCGACAAGGGCTGTCGCTCCGTCATCATCTGCCCGAGCCTGATCTATGGCGCAGGCCACGGCGCCAAGCCTGACAGCGTGCAGGTACCCTATTTGATCAAGCTCGCCAGAAAGCGCGGCGGTGCCGCGCACGCCGGGCCCGGCGAAAATATCTGGTCGGACGTCCATATCGACGACCTCGTGCGGCTCTATGCACTGGCGATCGAGAAGGCGCCGGCCGGATCCTTCTACTTCGCCGAGAACGGCGAGCATTCGATGCGCGAGCTTTGCGAGGCCATCAATCGCATGCTGGGCTTTCAGGGCCCGCCCGCCGCCATCTCGATGGCGGAGGCCGCCGCCGAATGGGGCGAGGGCGCCGCTGAAAACACCATGGCGTCGAACAGCCGGATCCGCGCCAAGCGGGCGCGGCAGCTCGGCTGGAAGCCGGCCGCGCGCGACGTGATCGAGGAGATCGAGCGGGGGTGTTATCGCGAGTAGGGTCATCCGTCGTCCCTGCTTTCGCAGGGACTATGATTTGACCCCATCCCACCAGGCACAGGTGCCCGACATCAGCCGGTAATTGCCTTCCATCACCTGCACCGGCGCGCGCCGTCCTTCGGCCGCGGCGCGCATGCGCATTTCGCGCGCCACCTCGCGGTCCTCGGGCGGCAGCCAGACCCGCTCATGGCCCCACAGGCTCGGGCCGTCGAACATCTCCACCGGTTGCCAGTTGCCGGGATCGATCTCGCGGCCGCCCCAGCCGCATTCGATCATGAAAGACGACGGTGACTTGGCATAGAACGAGGTCATGAAATCGTTGGTGTGACGGCCCAGCGTGACGCCGACCCGATCCTGCTGCGTCAAGGCGACGTCATAGGCCTGCCCGACATCGTCGAGTGAAAACAATTCCACCATCAGATGATGCATGCCGCTCCGGCCGGTCTCGATCATCGCGAGGCTGTGGTGGCGCGCATTGACATGGAAGAAATAGGCCCGGAAGGGCTTTGTGATGTAGTCGCTGAGCCCGAAGCCGAGCAGGTCCACATAGAACGGCATCATGGCATCGATGTTTTCGACCGTCAGCACGGCGTGGCCGAGGCCGAGCGGACCGGTGCGGAAGCCGGAGATCGAACGACCGGGACGAAACGGCGTCGCGTCGGTCTCGGCGCCGTAAAAGGCCTCGAGCCGGTTGCCTTCGGGATCGGCGAATGAAATCAGGCCGCGCACGCGCCTGGTGTCTGCCAGGGTGCGCGGTTCGGCCGTGACATCGACTCCGGCGTTTTCCAGCCGGGCGGCGAGGGCGCCCAGATCGGCCGCATCCTTGACCTCCCAGCCGAAGAAGCGCGTTCCGTCCGCCATCGCGCGGTCGATGACGACGCGCTGTTTGCGGTCGTCCATCCGGAACGCGAGCAGCGAATTGCCGCGCTCCACCGCCTGCAGGCCGATCAATCCGGTGCCGAACTGCCGCCAATCGTCCAGCGCGGTCGATCCGAATCCGGCATAACCCAGCGCCTGTATCGGCATCGTCGCCTCCGTCTTTTTCGTAAATCAGACTATCGGATTCACCCGGGCTTGCTCAAATCCTACGCATAATTTCGGACTTTCGACACCCAAAGATCGCCCCCGGACCGCCCGGGCCGCGCCGCCGCCTCTCTTGACGTTTCGGCTCCGGCATGGTGTTTAACGGCCATGAACACCGTCGTCCGCCCAACCCGTCTTTGGTGGCGCACCTCCTGAGAGGTGGCCGGTGCGATTTCATTTTCCAAGATCGTCAGAGGCCGCCATCGCAGTGCGACGGCTCTTCTGTTTGTCCTGCATGGCGCTCCCTCGCTAAGTTTCGTAAGAGGATCACATGAACAGGACAGCCTTTTCCCTGCCGGACCGCAGCGAATACCGCTCCCGTGGCGGGCTTGCGGTGACGCGGAACGTCGAGCAATTCACCGGCGATGCCAAGCGATTGGATGATCTGATCGACCTGCTCGATCGCCGCCGCGGCGTCGTGCTGTCGTCGGGCACCACGGTGCCGGGCCGCTACGAAAGTTTTGACCTCGGCTTCTCCGATCCGCCGCTGTGGCTGCAGACCACGGGCTCCGATTTTTCGCTTGAAGCGCTCAATGCACGCGGCGAGGTGCTGATCGCTTTTCTCGGCGACGTGCTGCGCGAGCCCTGCGTGGTCGTCACGGAAAAAAGCGCGACCCGCCTGGCCGGCCATATCGTGCGCGGTGCGGCCCCTGTCGATGAGGACCAGCGCACCCGCCGTGCGAGCGTGATGTCGCTGGTGCGCGATCTGGTCGCCGCCCTCGGCGCCAATGACGATCCCTTGCTCGGCCTGTTCGGCGCGTTCGCCTATGACCTCGTGTTCCAGATCGAGGATCTCGTGCAGAAGCGGGCGCGCGAGGCTGACCAGCGCGACATCGTGCTGTACGTGCCGGATCGCCTGCTGGCCTATGACCGCGCCACCGGGCGCGGCGTTGTGCTGAGCTATGACTTCGCCTGGAACGGCAAGTCCACCGAGGGCCTGCCGCGCCAAACCGCCGAGAGCGGCTACGCCCAGACGCCGCGGCAGGGATTTGCCGATCACGCGGCCGGCGAATATCAGGCCACCGTCGAAAAGGCGCGGGCCGCCTTCGCACGCGGCGATCTGTTCGAAGCGGTGCCGGGACAGCTGTTCGCCGAGCCCTGCGAGCGCTCGCCGGCGGAAGTGTTCCAGCGACTGTGCCGGATCAACCCGTCGCCTTACGGCGCGCTGATGAATCTCGGCGAGGGTGAATTCCTGGTGGCGGCGTCGCCGGAGATGTTCGTGCGCTCCGACGGCAGGCGGGTCGAGACCTGCCCGATCTCCGGTACCATCGCGCGCGGCGCCGACGCGATCGGCGATGCCGAGCAGATCCGGCAACTGTTGAATTCGGAGAAGGACGAATTCGAACTCAACATGTGCACCGACGTCGACCGCAACGACAAGGCGCGGGTCTGCGTGCCCGGCACGATAAAGGTACTGGCGCGGCGGCAGATCGAGACCTACTCGAAATTGTTCCACACCGTCGACCATGTCGAAGGCATTTTGCGGCCGGGCTTCGACTCGCTCGATGCGTTCCTGACCCACGCCTGGGCGGTGACGGTGACCGGCGCGCCGAAACTGTGGGCGATGCAGTTCGTCGAGGACAATGAGCGCTCGTCGCGGCGCTGGTATGCCGGTGCGATCGGCGCGGTGAATTTTGACGGCAGCATCAATACCGGACTGACCATCCGCACCATCCGGATGAAGGACGGCCTTGCCGAAGTGCGGGTCGGCGCCACCTGCCTGTTCGATTCCGATCCCGCCGCGGAAGACCGCGAATGCCAGGTCAAGGCCGCGGCACTGTTCCAGGCGCTGCGCGGCGATCCCGCAAAACCGCTGTCCAGCATCGCGCCCGATGCCACCGGCTCGGGCAAGCGGGTGCTGCTGATCGATCACGACGACAGTTTTGTGCATATGCTGGCGGATTATTTCCGCCAGGTCGGCGCCACGGTCACCGTGGTCCGGTACATCCATGCCCAGCAGATGCTGCAGCAGAATGCCTACGACCTGCTGGTGCTGTCGCCCGGTCCCGGCCGGCCGGAGGATTTTGCCATTTCAAAAACCATCGACACCGCGCTCGACAGGAAGCTGCCGATCTTCGGCGTCTGCCTCGGCGTGCAGGCGATCGGCGAATATTTCGGCGGCCAACTCGGCCAGCTTGGCCAACCCGCGCATGGCCGGCCGTCGCGGGTCCAGGTGCGGGGCGGGCGGCTGATGCAGAACCTGCCCAATGAAATCGTGATCGGCCGCTATCATTCGCTCTATGTCGAGCGCGACAGCATGCCCGACGTGCTCAGCGTGACCGCGAGCACCGAGGACGGCGTGGCGATGGCGATCGAGCACAAGACCTTGCCGGTCGGCGGCGTGCAGTTTCACCCGGAATCGCTGATGTCGCTCGGCGGCGAAGTCGGCCTGCGCATCGTGGAGAACGCGTTCCGGCTGGGAGTGAGTTGAATGCAAAATCTTGCGCATGTCATTCCGGGATGGTGCGCCAGCACCAGACCGGGAATCTCGAGATTCCGGTTCAACGCGTCGCGTTGCCCCGGAATGACCATTGAACAGAGAGAAACCGATGACTTTTGAACATGATTTGAAGGCCACCGTCCGCACCATTCCGGATTACCCGAAGCCCGGAATCCTGTTTCGCGATATCACCACGCTGCTGGGCGATCCCCGCGCGTTCCGCCGCGCGGTCGATCAGCTGGTGGATCCATGGGCCGGTTCCAAGATCGACAAGGTCGCCGGCATCGAGGCGCGCGGTTTCATCATCGGCGGCGCCGTCGCGCACCAGGTCTCGGCCGGCTTCGTGCCGATCCGCAAGAAGGGCAAGTTGCCGCACACCACCGTGCGCATCGCCTACTCGCTGGAATACGGCCTCGACGAAATGGAAATGCATGCCGACGCCATCAAGCCGGGCGAGCGGGTGATCGTGGTCGACGATCTCATCGCCACCGGCGGCACCGCGGAGGGCGCGGTCAAGCTGCTGCGCCAGATCGGCGCCGAGGTGGTGGCGGCCTGCTTCATCATCGACCTGCCGGATCTCGGCGGCGCCGCCAAAATTCGGGCGATGGACGTGCCGGTACGAACGCTGATGGCATTCGAGGGGCATTGAGCTTTATCTAACGCTCGCTTGTCCGGGAGGACCACTCACGACCGCTGCAGCAACAAATTCAGCTCCAGGTCGCGGAAGCTGGAGTAATTCGCGCGGATCCATTGATGCAGCTCGGTCGATGAATCCTTCTCGTTGCGCAGATAGCCGGTGAACGAGAAGGTCAGCCGGTCGATATAGGTCTTCAGGAACGCCGGCAGGGCTGCGATGCGCAGCACGCGGCCGCGGGCCATGGCCGGGGGCAGTTCGCCGCGCACGATGTGTTCGTTGTCGACGGTCACCAAAGCGGGCGGCGGAATCTGCTGCTGCAGCATTGGAAAGGCGCGCGCCGAGACACGGTCGGTATCGGCAACGAACAGGATCAGCGGCGAGACGCCGCGCCGCGCCGCTTCCTTCATGAAGCCGATTTCCCCCGTCATCTTGAAGAACTCGTCGAAGGCGTGAAAGCCGAGGTCGATCACCTTGCCGATCCCGTCGTTGACGATCAGGCGGTCCATCAGCTGCATCTTGCCGAAGGTGTCGATGACATCGGCGGTCTCGGTGACCCCGGGCAGGAATTCGAGCAGCGACGGCTCTTTCAGGTTGATGTCGAAGGCGACCACCGTGCCGTGCTTCAGCAGCAGATATTCCGTCAGCAGCCGCGCGATCAGCGTCTTGCCGACCAGCGGGCGGGGCGAGCAGATGATGAAAATGGGCGTACGGGACATTGGCGCTATATCAGGCGAATTCGGCGCCCAATCCAGCCAAATAGCATTGGTTCGCGCAATTTATTTTTCGCTGCTGCGCGTGGCCGATTTGCCGGAGCCGACCAGATCGGTCAGCTTGATGCGGTCGAACTCGCTCCACACATTGGCCAGCCAGTGCCGGACATAGCCGCGCAGCACGAACGAATAGTTCGCGGCCTCGTCACGGGTGCCCTTGTTGGCGACGAATTTGAGGAACGGCACCGAGGAGACCTCGACCTGCTCATAGGCCATTTCGTTGAGCTTGGGGATGGTGAGCTCGGTGGCGTCCTTGATGCGGTGGAAATAGGAATTGTAGGTCGCCTGGTCCCACTGGAAGAACTGGGTGTCGTTGATGAAGTTCTTCACCAGGAAATATTTGGCGCCCTGCATGAAATTGGCGGTCTGGGCGATTTCGTCCAGCGAGGCGATCGACGGGCCGAGGATGTGGAACACGGCGAAGGTGATCTGCCCGGCCTTGGCGGCGTCGAGAAAGCCGATGTCGCGCAACGAGGCCAGCGCCGGCGACAGCAGTCCGGCCCGGACGTCGATCACGGTGACGGAGGGGCTGGCCGCATTCAGCGTATCGAAGATCTTCATCTGGTCCGCGGTCGTCGTCATGTCGACGATCTCGGTGATGTCGGGATGGAAGCGCTTCAGCGTGCCGCGCGGCGACTCGGTGTCGAAGGCCCGGGTGGGGATGTTGTTGGCGCTGAAATAATCCAACAGGGTCCGCGACACCGTGGTCTTGCCGACCCCGCCCTTGTCCGCGCCCACCACGATCACTACCGGCTTCGTCGTCATGAATTTCCCTTACGCGCCATTTTTGCTGCAGGCATGATCCTAGAACAAACCGATCCGCCTGTTGGCGGAATCGGCCCCCGGACCGTGCGTTGTCCCCGATCGCAAAAGCGGTCGAAACGTCCGTCCCCTGCTTTGGGCGCGAACATGGCAGAAACAAGGGAGAATTCAACGAATTAGACGGCCGTTAAGCTTAATCCTGCCGGTGTCGTTAACGTGCGGAGGTCGATTCGGCTGCCCCGCGGCCTCAGTAGCGCCGGCCCCAGGGACCGCGCGCAGCGCGGACCGGATCGTCGCTCCAGGGCCCGGCGGGGACCGGCGGCGGAACGGGGCCAGTGGTTTCAGGCTGTTCCGGCGCGTCGTCCGGCTGGTCCTCGGTATCCGATGGTAACGCCAGCCGCCCGGGATCACGGCCGCCGGCAAATTTCACCAGCGCCTGCACCCGGGAATCCACCGAGGGATGGGTGGCGAACAGGTCGGCAAAGCCTTCGCGCGGGTTGTCGATGCACAATTCCATCACCGCCGACGTGGCGCCCGGCAACTCGCCGCGGTTCTCGATCTTGCGCAGCGCCGAGATCATGGCGTCCGGGTTCTTGGTCAGCTCCACCGATCCGGCGTCGGCCAGCAATTCGCGCGACCGCGACAGCGCCAGTTTGACCACCTGCGACAATAGCCAGGCCAGCAGGATCAGCACCACGGCGACAATGACGACGATGACCGCGCCGCCGCCGCCCTTGCTGTTGCTGTCCGACGAGGAAGACGACGAACTCGACGACGACGATGAACTGCCGGAGGAGTTCCAGCTCAGATTGGTGAACATCCGGAAGAACAGCTCGCCGAAGAAGCCGACCACTCCGGCGATGATCACCGCGATCACCATCAGCTGCACGTCGCCGTTGCGGATGTGGGTGAGCTCGTGGCCGAGCACCGCCTCGAGTTCCCTATCGTTGAGCGCCTTCAAGAGGCCCGTCGTGACGGTGATGGCATATTGCCGCTGGTTCAGCCCGCTGGCGAATGCGTTGCGCGCGCCGCTGTCGATGATCTTCAGCTTCGGCACCGCAATGCCGCGAGAGATGCAGAGATTTTCCAGCAGATTGTAGAGCCGGGGCTGCTGCTTCCGCGTCACGTCCTCGCCACCGGTGACGGCATCGATCATGTTCTGGTGGAAGAAATAGGCGATCACGATCCACAGCGCCGCGGCACAAGTGGCATAGGGAAACGCCTGCACCAGGTCGCGCGCCGCCGCCATCAGGTAGGTGTCGACCGAGCGGTCGCTGTCGATCGCGACTTCCGCCAGCAGCGCGCCGGCATAGACCAGCACGTAGATCAGCAGGAACAGTCCGGCGAGCAGCAGCATCGAACGCAGCTTGTTCGATGCGATGTGCGTGTAAAGACCATACGCGGCCATGGCAGGCTATTCCACTAGAGAGTGTCATTCCGGGTTCGATGCTGCGCATCGCCCCGGAATGACGAGAGACATGCATCAGAACTTGACCGTCGGCACCGCCTCGACTTCGGTCCTGCTGGCGCCGAGATCGAAGAATTCCTTGGCGGTGAAGCCGAACATGCCGGCGAACAAGGCGGCCGGCATCTGCTGGATGCCGGTGTTGTATTCCTGGACCGCGCTGTTGAAGAAACGGCGGCTGGCGGCGATCTTGTTCTCGAGGTCGGACAATTCGCCCGCGAGCTGCTGGAAGTTGGCGTTGGCCTTGAGGTCGGGATAGGCCTCCGACAGCGCGATCAGCCGGCCGAGCGCGCCGCTCAGCTGGTTCTCGGCGGCGGCGACCTGTCCCGGTCCCTGCGCCGACATCGCCGAATTGCGGGCCTTGATGACGTCGTCGAGCGTGCCGCGCTCGTGGCTGGCGTAGCCCTTGACGGTCTCGACCAGGTTCGGAATCAAATCGTGGCGCTGCTTGAGCTGCACGTCGATGTCGGCAAAGGCCTGACCGACGCGCTGGCTGAGCGCGACCAGCCGGTTGTAGGCCGCAAACGCGAAAAGCACGAGAATGACGATGACGCCGAGAACGATCCAGCCGGTCGACATGGCAAAACACTCCTGATGAGACGATGGCGGGCACGCTAAACCAGAACAGACCCGCGCGGCAGCCCGCCGCAAGGTGAGGCTCCGGTTGGTCGGATCCGGGGCGGGATAAGTTCAAGATGGACCGGTCGGAGTCAAAAGCTCGAAAACAACCCCATGCACAGATAGCATCCTCTTGATCGGGTTAGCTTTCTTCCATCACCGCATCGCCCCATCGCCAGCGCCGGGCGCGGGCAAACCCGGCCTTGGCGCGGCGCGGCACTTTCGTGATGGCCAGCCCGGCCGGCGTGCAGAGTTTGGCCGTCACCTCGACCTTGCTGACCTCAGGCTGCGCCAGCACGCGGGCGGGGCGCTGTGCGGGCGGGGCGCGCGTCAGCGCGACATAGGCGAACCGTTCATCCTCATAGGCCAGTTCCGCACCCTTGATCTGCCGGTGCGCCTGCGAGCGCGGCAGGCGCTGGGTGAAGTGGCACCAGTCGGGTGCCGTCAGCGGACATTTGCCATCATGCGGGCAGGGTGCTGCGACATGCGCGCCCGCCGCAATCAGGTGTGCCCGCAGCCCAAGAATCCGCGCATAGCCCGCCGGCGTGCCGGGCTCGACCACCAGCAGCGTATCGCTGGTCTTGGCCCACATCAGTTCGGCGAGCGTTGTTCGCTCACTCTCGCTGATCTCGCCGATCATGTAGGTCGCCACCACGAGGTCGGCGGCGTCAGCCCCGGCCAGCGCGGCGCGGGCCTCGCTTCGCCGGTAGGCCATGCCGCGCAGGCGTGCGCTGGCGCCAGCCAGATCCAGGGCCAGCGTGCGCAGCGCGCCGTTGGCATCGAACAGCGTAAATGCCGCAAGCGACGAAAACGTTTCCGCTGCGGCCCAGCTTGCCGTGCCCGGTCCGGCGCCGACATCGAGCAGGCTTTTTGGCGCGAAATCCGGCGTGGCCCCGGCCAGCGCGTTCAGGCTGGCCGTCACCGCGGCGTAGGTCGCGGGCATCCGCGCCAGCGCATAGGCGAGCGCGTCGGCCTCGGAGCGGATCGCGCCGGATCCGCCGCCATCGCGATAGGTGCGCGAAATCACCGCGGCGCGTGCGGCGGCGTCGCTGCGCGACAGCCCGTGCAGCCTGGCGTCGAGCGCGGCCCTCAGCTCAGTGGGAAGGTCGGGAGCGGTCATCTGGTTTTCTTCCTCCCCTTGCGGAGAGGGTGGCACGAAGGCGCGAAGCGCGTTCGTGAGGGGTGAGGGGTCTGTCTCCGCGGATAGAGACCCCTCATCCGATCCTCGCTTCGCGAGGATCCCTTCTCCCACAAGGGGAGAAGGAAAGGGAGCTCACGCCACGTGCTGATCGAGAATCTTCACCGCTTCATCGAGCGCGACCGACACCAGTTGCGACACGCCGCGCTCGGCCATGGTGACGCCGAACAGGCGGTTCATCCGCGCCATCGTGATCGGGTTATGGGTGATGATGATGAAGCGGGTATCTGTCGACGATGTCATCTCGTGCAGCAGGTTGCAGAACCGTTCCACATTGTGGTCGTCGAGCGGCGCGTCGACCTCGTCCAGCACGCAGATCGGCGACGGGTTGGTGAGGAACACCGCGAAGATCAGCGCCAGCGCCGTCAGCGCCTGCTCGCCGCCGGACAATAGGGACAGCGTCTGCGGCTTCTTGCCGGGTGGTTTGGCGATGATCTCGAGCCCGGCCTCCAGCGGATCGTCGCTCTCGATCAGGTGCAGCGCGGCCTCGCCGCCGCCGAACAATTCGGTGAACAGCCGCTTGAAATGGCCGTTGACGATTTCGAACGAGGTCAGGAGCCGCTCGCGCGCCTCGCGGTTGAGACTCTGGATGCCCTGGCGCAGCCGCTTGATGGCTTCGACCAGGTCGTCACGCTCGGTGGTGAGCGCGGTATGCTGGGCTTCGACCTCGCGCAGTTCTTCCTCGGCGCGCAAATTGACCGCGCCGAGCCGCTCGCGGTCGCGGCGCAGCTTTTCGAGGTTTTCCTCGATCTCGGCGAGCGGTGGCAGCTCGGCGCCCGGCTCGATCTCGGCGAGACCCGCCACGGCGTGCGGCTCGACCTCCAGCATGTCGTGAATTTCGCGCTCGATATCGGCGAGGCGGCGGCGGGCGCCTTCCATGCGCTCTTCGGCGCGCGCGGTGGCCTCGCGCGCGCTCGATAGCGCCTCCAGCGAAATCTTCGCCGCGCGATCGGTTTCCGCCATCAGGTTCTCGGCCGTTGCGAGCGCGTCCGCGGCAACCTGGCGGGCAGCTTCGGCCGCTTCGATCTCGCTGATGATGGCCTGGCGCTTTTGCGCAAACAGAGCGGGGGCATTGTCGAGTTCGGCGCGCTCGGCGTTAACCTCGGTGATGCGGGCTTCGATGGTGGCGATGTGCGAGGCGGCACCCGACAAGCGCTCCTGCCACTGGTTGCGCTCGGCGATAATGGCCTGCAGGCGGCGGTCGGCGAGTTCCGCTTCGCGCGCCAGCGCCTGGGCTTCGGCCCGCACCTGAGCTGCGAAGCGGCGGTGGCCTTCGATGTCGCTGCGAACGGCGGCAAGCCTGGTTTCGGTATTGAGGCTGGGCGGCAAATCGTCGAGGGCGGCGGCAGCGCTTTCATGCGCGCTTTCGGCCTCGGCGCGATCGGCATTGAGGCGGCTGTGCGCTTCGGTCAGCGCGGATTTTCGCGCGGCGTGGCGGTTGATCTCGCGCTCGGCAGCGGCATGGCGTTCACGCGCGGAATCGGCCTCGCGCTGCGCGGCACGCCAGGCTTCACGCGCGGAGCCCTCGGCGGATGAGGCCGCCTTCAGCGCGGCTTCGGCGGACTCCAGCGCTTGGCGCTTGGCCGAGGCGTCGATGCGGGCCTGCTCGAGTTCGTTCTCGATATCGACCAGCCGGGCGCGCTCGGCGAGCCGCCGCGCCGCACCGGTCGGCGCATGGGCCGCGGCGACAAAACCGTCCCAGCGCCAGACGTCGCCTTCCGGCGACACCAGCCGCTGGCCGGTCTTCAGCTGCGACACCAGTTCGGCGCCGCGTTCTTTCGATACCACGCCGATCTGGGCGAGGCGGCGCGCCAGCTCGGGCGGCGCGTCGACATGGGCGGCGAGCGGTTCGACGCCCTCAGGCAGCGCGGGATCGCCCTCGGTGACGCCGGAGTTGGTCCAGCGCATCGGCGCCGACGGATCGACCGGCGCGTCGAGATCGTCGCCGAGCGCCGCACCGATGGCCTTTTCGTAGCCCTTGGCGACGGTGATGCCGTCGATGATCGGCGGCCACAGATTCTTGGTTTCGCTGTTGACCAGCTTGGAGATGGTGCGGGCTTCGGTTTCGAGCCGCTGCACGCGCTTGTCGGCCTCGTTCAGCGGGGCGCGGGCGGCTTCCAGCCTCGCGCGCGCGTCGACATGGCCGGCCTCGGAGCCCTGCGCCGCGGCTTCGGATTCCGCCAGGTTTTCCTGCGCGGTCTCCATGATCCCGGCGAGTTCCGCGAGGTCGCCGAACCCGCTGGTTTCCTGCGCGAGCTTTTGCTCCTCGCTGGCGACGTTGGCGATTTCCTGATCGAGCCGCGACAGCCGGTCGCGATGGGTCCGCACATTGCCTTCGAGCTGGTTGCGCTTGGCGGTGAGGTCGGCGAGCACGGTGGTCAGTTCGGCGAACAGCCGCTCGGCGGCGGCGAGCGTTACCTCGGCCTCGGAGACGCGTTCATCGACGCCGCTGCGCTTTTCGACGCGCGACTTGATCTCTTCCTTCAACTCGGCGTCTTCGCTGTCGAGCCGCTGCAGCGCCACCTCGGCGTCCGAGCTCTGCTGCTGTTCGCGTTCGATATCGGCGGAGAACTGCATCAGCCGGCGGTCGAGTTCGGCGACGCGCTCCTTGGCGCGTTCTTCCTCGCGGTCGAGGGTTTCGCGCGCATTGGTGAGCCGCTGCAGCCCGGCCGCCGCGCGGGCTTCCGCCTCGCGCAACGCCGGCAGTTCGGAGGCGCGAATCGCCTGGATGCGGGCCGCCTCGGCCTGTTCGCGGGTACGTTCGGCCATCTCGCGAACGCTGAGGTCGTGGGTGTGTGCGCCTTCCGCGACGTCGGCATTGGCTTCCAGCCAGCGCAGATGGAACAGCATGGCCTCGGCCTTGCGCACCTTCGCCGCGACTTCGCGGTAGCGAATCGCCTGGCGCGCCTGCTTCTTCAGGCCGTCCATTTGTCCGGCCAGTTGCCCGACCACATCCTCGACACGGGTGAGGTTGGTTTCGGCCGCCCGGAGCCGCAATTCGGCCTCATGGCGGCGGGCGTGAAGCCCGGCGACGCCGGCGGCGTCTTCCAGCACCCGGCGGCGCTGCTCGGGCTTGGCCTGAATGATCTCGCCGATCTTGCCCTGGTGAACCAGCGCCGGCGAGCGCGCGCCGGTGGCGGCGTCGGCAAACAGAATCTGAACGTCGCGGGCACGCACGTCGCGGCCGTTGATGCGGTAGACCGATCCGGCGTCGCGCTCGATCCGGCGCGAGATTTCAAGGATTTCGCGGTCGTTGACCGCCGCCGGCGCGGAGCGGTCGGAATTGTCGATCGTCATCACCACTTCGGCGTGGTTGCGCGAGGGACGGTTGCCGGATCCGGCAAAGATCACCGCGTCCATATCGGCGGCGCGCAGCGATTTGTGCGAGGTTTCGCCCATCGCCCAGCGCAGTGCCTCGACCAGGTTGGACTTGCCGCAGCCGTTCGGTCCGACCACGCCGGTCAGGCCCGGCTCGATCATGAAATCGGTGGGTTCGACGAACGACTTGAAACCGTGGAGTCTGAGGCGGGTCAGTTTCATGGACGCGATTCTCTGTTGGCAGGACGCGAATCTCCCTGCCGGGACAGTACCATAGAAGGCAATGTCGGTGTGTGGGCGAGTCGCGCTTGGCGGCCCTTATGCACCGCGACAATGGCGAGGCGGGGGCCAGAGGGCAACCGCCGGCCCGGGCTTTTCCCAAGGGATTTACAAGGGTTTTACCGGAGGATTTGTCCCGGAATCTTGCGGGCGCCTTGATCAAATCATACGCTGCGCCGGTCCCCGCGAATGCCGGGCCGCGGACCTGGTGGCGGCCGCTCAGCTCTTCAGCAGGGAGCTGTTCTGCGTTTTCATTCATTCTCAGCCCTTTGCACAAATACGCAATAACCCTTATACCATCAGCTTTTTCCGCCTATACCTGTGTGCAGGCATTCTCACACATTTGCTGGCGAGCGGCGCGGGTCTGTAGCCCAGCCGTAGCCCAGAGTACCCGGAGCACCCCAGATGGCCGACAGGAGACCGCTCACCGACCGCTACCTACGCGCCCTTCCACCGGCACCGCGCGGTCAGCGCGTCGAGGTGTTCGACACCCGTGTGCCCGGCTTCGGCATCAGGATCAGTGACACCGTCGATGCAGACCCGGCGCGACGTGGCAAGGCTGGGCGCGTCAGCTTCATCTTGTTCGCCAGGTTCTCGCCGGGTGCGGCACCGACACGGCGCGTCATCGGCACCTATGGCGCGGTCACGCTTGAGGCGGCGAGGACCACCGCAGGCGAGTGGCGCAGCCTGATCGACAAGGGTATCGATCCCGCCGCGGTCGAGGCAGCCGCCCGTGAGAAGGCCGACCGTGAGCTGGCACTGCGGATCAAGCATTCGTTCGCCGCCGTCGCGGAAGCCTTCATCACCGACAAACTGGCGCAGGAGCGCAACGGCAGGATGGTCGAGCGTGACTTCCGTTCGACCTTCGTCACCGCATGGGGTGACAGGCCGGTCAGCGA
>Ga0307294_10000149_pt1 | contig 16960 bp, 13 predicted proteins | sample ER_DNA_151_FD_194468 | JGI IMG/M metagenome (GOLD analysis project Ga0307294, IMG submission 194468) | Bulk soil microbial communities from the East River watershed near Crested Butte, Colorado, United States - ER_DNA_151 | ecosystem: Environmental > Terrestrial > Soil > Floodplain | place... | reverse complement strand
TTTTCGCGCAGGCCGGGAGCGCCGTCGCCACGCTCGGCATACATCGGCTGAAAGCAGCCGGCCGTCAGCGCCGCCAGTGCGGCCACGGCCAGAAGCCGAGCGGCGATGCGGGGGCTAACCAACGACATTCACGATCCTCATCGGAACAATAATGACCTTGCGGACGGGCTTGCCGCCGAGCGCCAGTTTTACCGCATCGAGGGCCAAAACGGCAGCCTCAATTTCCGGATTTTGGGCGTTCCGTGGCACGGTTACATCACCCCGCTTCTTGCCGTTGACCTGGACCACCAGCGTCACGGTGTCTTCAACCAGCAAATCGCGTTCGATTTGGGGCCAATTGGCCTCTGAAATCAGCCCTTGCCGGCCCAAAACCGTCCAGCACTCCTCGGCCAGATGCGGCATCATGGGGGCGAACAGTTGAACAAGAATGACCGCGGCCTCCCGGACCGACCAGACCAGATCCGGCGAGGGCTGCCCTTCACGGCCCAGAACGTCGGCCAGGGCGTTGGTGAACTCCCGGATATGAGCGAGGCAGACGTTGAAATGCAGCTTTTCGATGCCGGTGGAGACCTTGTCCAGCGCGCCATGGGCGGCCTTGCGCAGGACCAGCGCGTCGGCGCCGAACTCCGCCGGCCGCGCCGCCGGGGCGGCTTTCGCCACTTCGACCGATTCGTTGATCAGCCGCCACAGCCGCTGCACGAAGCGCGAGGCGCCCTGCACCCGCTCGTCGCTCCAGATCACGTCGCGGTCCGGCGGTGAATCCGACAGCATGAACCAGCGCGCGACGTCGGCGCCGTAGGTCGCGATGATGTCGTCGGGATCCACGGTGTTGCGCTTCGACTTCGACATCTTCTCGATCGGGCCGATCGAAATGACTTCGCCCGTCGTCAGCAGCGTGGCGCGACGGCCGTCGGCGCCGATATCGATCTTGACCTCGGCCGGTGTGATGAAGCCGCCATCGGCCTTTTGATAGGTCTCATGCACCACCATGCCTTGGGTGAACATGCCGGCGAACGGCTCGCGCAGACCGATATGGCCGGTGGCCTTCATGGCGCGGGTAAAGAAGCGGCTGTAGAGCAGATGCAGGATCGCATGCTCGACACCGCCGATATACTGGTCGACCGGCATCATCCGGTTGGCGACATCAGGCGTGGTCGGCGCCTTCTCGTTCCAGGGATCGGTGAAGCGCGCGAAGTACCAGGACGAATCCACGAAGGTGTCCATGGTGTCGGTTTCGCGCGTCGCCTTCGCCCCGCACTTCGGGCAGGCGACGTGCTTCCAGGTCGGGTGATGGTCGAGCGCATTGCCCGGCTTGTCGAAGGAGACGTCCTCGGGCAGCACCACCGGCAGGTCCGCATCTGGCACCGGCACGACATCGCATGTCGGGCAGTGGATCACCGGGATCGGGCAGCCCCAGTAGCGCTGCCGCGAGATGCCCCAGTCGCGCAGGCGGAAGTTCACCTGCCGCTCGGCAACTGCTGAGTTGCCTCGAACCTCGCCCTCCAGCCGCTCGGCAACGGCTTGCTTGGCCTGCTCGATGGTCATGCCGTCCAGGAAGCGCGAATTGATCAAGCGGCCGTCGCCGTCATAGGCGGTGTCGGTGATGACGAAGGTCTTCGGATCCTGGCCTTCGGGGCACACCACCGGCGTGTTGCCGAGGCCATATTTGTTGACGAAATCGAGATCGCGCTGGTCGTGCGCCGGGCAGCCGAAGATGGCGCCGGTGCCGTATTCCATCAGCACGAAATTGGCCACGTAGACCGGCAGCTTCCAGTCCGGGTCGAACGGGTGAATCGCCCGGATGCCGGTGTCGAAACCCTGCTTCTCCTGGGTGTCGATGATCTCCTGCGCGGTACCGTGACGTTTGGCTTCCGCGATGAATTCCGCGAGTTTCGGATTCTTCGCCGCGGCGGCTTGCGCCAGCGGATGATCCGGGGCGATCGCCATGAACTTGGCGCCGAACAGCGTGTCATGCCGGGTCGTGAAGATTTTTAGTTCGGTCTCGCCGCCCGGCGTGGTCGTGGCGTCCAGTGCGAAGCGTATCAGCAGGCCTTCGGATCGGCCGATCCAGTTGCGCTGCATCAGCCGCACCTTGTCGGGCCAGCGGTCCAGCCCATCCAGCGCGTCCAGCAATTCCTGCGAGTACTTCGTGATCTTGAAGACCCACTGGTTCATCTCGCGCTGCTCGACCACGGCGCCGGAACGCCAGCCGCGGCCGTCGATCACCTGCTCGTTGGCGAGCACGGTCATGTCGACCGGATCCCAGTTGATCTTGCGCTTTTCGCGTTCGGCCAGACCGGCGCGCAGGAAGTCGTTGAACAGCTTTTGCTGATGCTTGTAGTAGGAGGGATCGCAGGTCGCGAATTCGCGTGACCAGTCCAGCGACAGCCCGATCGACTGCAGCTGCTTCTTCATCGTGGCGATGTTTTCGTAGGTCCAGGCCTTCGGCGCCACCTTGCGCTCGATCGCGGCGTTCTCCGCCGGCAGCCCGAACGCGTCCCAGCCCATCGGGTGCAGCACGTTGTGGCCCTTGGCCCGCATGTAGCGCGCGATCACGTCGCCCAGGGTGTAGTTCCGGACATGCCCGATATGGATCCGTCCGGACGGATACGGGAACATCTCGAGCACGTAATATTTCGGCCTGACATCGTCGTTTTTGGAGGCGAAGATCGCCTTTTCATCCCATTGGCGTTGCCAGCGGGGCTCGGATTCGCGTGCGTTGTAGCGTTCGGAGGTCATGAAATCGCAGGGCTTTTCGTAGATTCGGGGCCGTGTCAGGGGACGGCGGACTAGGCCACAAAAGCGGCTTGGGGGTCAACGGCCCTCACCCCAACGGGCTGGCGGCCGCTCCTCAGCTCGCCAACGCCATCCCGCCGTCGGCCTGCCGCACGAATCCGTGCTCAACCACCGTGTTGCGGCCGCGGTGCTTGGCGGCGTAGAGGGCGGCGTCCGCGGCCTCGATCAGGTCGCCCGGCTGCTGCTTCTCGCTCGGCCTGGTGCAGGCCACGCCGACGCTGGCAGTGACGCTCAGATAGCTTGAGGTGCAGTGGGGCATCGCGAGATCGTGCACCGCCGATCGCACCATCTCGCCGATCTCAAGCGCGCGCCTGGCGTCGGTGTTTGGCAGCAACAGGCAGAATTCCTCGCCGCCGTAGCGTGCGGCAAAGCCCATGGTTTCGCCGGCGACGGCGGCCAGCGTTTCGCCGAGCCGGCTCAGGCAGGCGTCGCCCTCGGGATGGCCATAGGTGTCGTTGAACAGCTTGAAGTGATCGACGTCGATCATCAGAAGCGACAGATCGCTGTCGTACTGCTGGGCCTTCATCCATTCGAAGTCGAGCCGGCTCTGGAAACCGCGCCGGTTGGCGAGGCCCGACAGCATGTCGATCGACGCCATCACGGTGAGCCGGTCATTGGTGGCTACCAGTTCGCGCTCGCGCTTGCCAAGCTGCGCTGCCATCGCGTTGAAGGCGCGGGCCAGCGGAACGAATTCGGCCGGCAGCGACTTGCGTGCGGCGTGCACCGACCATTCGCCCTGGCCGAACCGCTTCGCCATCGCTGCCATCGTCTTGATCGGCTGGATGATCAGCTTCTCGGCGGCGACCAGGGCGCCGAGCAGCACGAACAGGCAGACGAAGCCGAGTTGCAGATAGGCGGTGCGAATTTCGCCATTGATCGCCGCGGACACCCTGGCCTCGTCGATGCTGATGATGAGGCGCGATTGCGTGCCGGCAATCTGGGCGAAATTGATCATGCGTTTCGAGCCGTCGACGGCGACGAATGAAAGCGATCCCTCCGGCAGGTTCGAACCGATCGCCCGTTCGGCGATCGACGAGAGCAACGGTATGGTATCCAGCGGCTGGCCGATCATGCCGGCCTGATCCTCTGGCGCCGCCAGCACGGTTCCGGCACTGTCGACCAGCACGGCGGTAACACCGGGCCGGCTGCCGAGATTGCTCATGATCTTCGACATCCAGTCGAGATTGACGCCGGCCAAGACGACTGAGGTGGCCTCAGGATTGATCGCCGATACCGGATAGGCCGCCATCACGATGGGCATGTTGGTGGGTCTGGCGAGTATATAGTCGCTGAAAACGTAGTCGCGGCTTTCGCGCGCCTGGATGAGATAGGGCCGGTCGCTGAGATCGAGTCCGACGAACAGGTTGTTGGTCGCGCACTGGATGCGACCATCGCCGCCGACGATCATCAGACTGCGGATCCAGGGCAGATTGCTGGGCAGGCTGGCGCGCATGATGTCGCAACTGCGGCCGACGCCGCCGTCGGAACCGCGGATATAGGCCGCCGATTTCAGCACCGTCTCGACCGACGAGATCACTTCGCGCTGCATGTCGGCGCTGTGCTTGGCGAGGCTGGCGAATTCGGCCGAGGCAAGCGCGATCTGCTTGGCCCTCGTGTCCTCCAGCGAACGGACGCGCTCCAGCATCAACGGCGTCACCAGAATCAGCGCCAGCAGCGCCAGCCGCGCGCGGATTCCGAGAACCTTCTTGAGTTTCACTCTTTTGCGGTTGAAACTGACCCGTGACATCCTGGTCCCCTACCCGGAGGCAAGATATCGGGAAGGGTTCAAGAAGCCTTTCCGGAACTAGGTAAAATTCGAATTAACCCCGTAAATCTACCATTGACGGATGATATGGCGCCGCAAAATCCCTCGCCGATAACCATGCGTTTACCAAACGGGCTTGCCGCCATGGAGCACGACATCGCGCGCGCCTGCCAGGAAGCGCGCCGCGATCGCGCGTCGGTGACCCTGATCGCGGTTTCCAAGACCTTCGACGCCGGAGCGATTACGCCTGTCATCGAGGCCGGCCAGCGTGTTTTCGGCGAGAATCGCGTGCAGGAAGCCAAGGCGAAGTGGCCGGGGTTGATGTCGGCCCACCCCGGCATCGCGCTACATCTGATCGGGCCGCTGCAGTCCAACAAGGCAAAGGAGGCCGTGGCGCTGTTCGACGCCATCCATTCGGTCGACCGTCCGAGCATTTGCGAAGCGTTAGCCAAGGAAATCGAATCCCAAAAGCGACAGCCAGAATTGTTCGTCCAGCTAAATACCGGTGAGGAGCCGCAGAAGGCGGGCGTCGCCCCTGGCGATGCCGACGCCTTCATTGCCGGTTGCCGGGCGAAATACGGTTTGTCGCTCGCCGGCCTGATGTGCATTCCGCCGGTTAACGACGCCCCGGCGCCGCATTTCGCGCTGACCGCGAAGATCGCCGCGCGCAACGGGCTGACGAAACTCTCGATGGGCATGAGCGCCGATTTTGCGATCGCGATCCAGTTCGGCGCCACCCATGTGCGAATCGGTTCCGCCATTTTCGGGACGCGGTGATCCAACGATCGTCGTTCCGGCGAACACCGGAACGACATCGGGTGTGAGTATCGTGCTACCCGAACTTGACCGACACTTTGCCGATCACGCCGAAATCAGCCGCGACCACATCGCCGGACTGAATCGGCAGCGGCGGGTGACAGGTGCCGGTGGTCACGATCTCGCCGGCCCTCAGCGTCAGGCCAAGGGCACGCAACTCGTTGGCGAGCCATGCCAGCGCGATCAGGGGATCGCCGAGCACGTTCTTGCCGTGACCGGTGTATTGCTTGCCGCGCAGGGTGATGATCGGCTTCTGCTCGACCAGATCGAGCGCGCGCCACTCCGACGTGGTCGGCGCACCGAGGACGAAGCGATGCGCGCAGGCATTGTCGGCAATGATCTGCTCGGTGCCGGCGCCGACAAAATCCGAAAAACGCGAATCCGGAATCTCGATCGCCGGATGCAGCGTTTCGACCGCATCGAGCACCTCCTGCACGGAGTAGGGCGAACCGCGCGGCGGCACATCGGCCCGCATGCGAAAGGCGAATTCCGGCTCGGCGACGCGCATTTCATTTCCCGCCATCGAGGCGGTGCCGCCATCCACGATCACGGTCTCGGACAGGATGCGTCCGGCCATCGGGCCATCGACATTGATGTGCTTTTGCCCGGCTTCGCTGGTGGCAGCGATCTTCCAGCCGAAAAGTTTTCCGCGGTAGTGGGTTTCGATGGCCGCCTGGATCGCGTAAGCCTCGGCGCGGTCGCGCGGTCGCAGCCCGGCTTCGAGACCGGCGAGCTTGGTGCCGGCACGCCAGTGGTCGTGCAGGGTCCGTGACGCCGCTTCTATCTGATTCTCATCGAGCATGGCTGTTGTTCCCCGGAGAGGTGAAACTCAGTCAATCACGATCCTGGTCTCGGGTCCGATTCGCTCCAGCAACCGCAGCATCGCCGACCTCGTCATCGAGACGCATCCGGCGGTGGGCCCGAAGTTATCGCGCGCCAGATGCAGGAAGACCGCGCTGCCGCGGCCGGCGATTCGAGGCTCGGTGTTGTGATCGATCTCGACGATGAAATCATAGAGGTGATCCTCGCGCCTGAGCCGGTCGCCGCCGCGGTCGGGCGCCAGCCGTACCGGCTGGTTGTAATGGCGATCGGCAGGGTCTTCGCACCATGCGTCGTCGGCCCGAATGGCGCGAACCGGCAAGAATGTCCGCGGCCGCGGGTGGCGGTCGGCCCGCCACCACACTTGCCGGGGCCGGAAGCTGCCCCGGGGGGTGCCGCCATCGCCCTCCCGCTTGTTGGCCAGGATGCCGCCGCGCCCCAGCGCGACCGGTGTGGTTTGCCGGCCGGCCGTCAGCCAGCCCCGGCGCGGATTGCCGGCGGCGGCGCGAATCAGGATCGCGGAAACCGGCCGATCACGCGGACTTGTCTGATAAGTGATTGAAATATCGGACCTTCCCATGCGATTCGCCGAATCCCGGTTGCCACATTGACGGCAAATGTTCTATTTCACGCCCGTCCAGACATTCATCCTAATGCCATCCAAATCTGGAGTAGAGTGGGTTTCGGCTTGTGAATTTGTAACAGCCCCTTACCTCAATACGAACCTAGACGTGACCAAACTAGACTCGGCTGACTGCGCTTTTGCTCGCGCCGGTCCCACGCCTCAAGAGGATTGTACCAATGGCCACTGCCCGCAAGATCCTGATCGTGGATGACGATACCGATCTGCGCGATACGCTGGTGGAGCAATTGTCGCTGCACGACGAGTTCGAGGCCTCCGCCGTCGATACCGGCGCCAAGGGCGCCAGCGCCGCGAAGGCCAATTCTCCCGATCTCGTGCTGATGGATGTCGGGCTTCCCGACACCGATGGACGCGAAGTGGTGCGCAGCCTGCGCAAGGGTGGCTTCAAGGCTCCCATCATCATGCTCACCGGGCACGATACCGATTCGGATACCATTCTGGGGCTCGAATCCGGCGCCAACGACTATGTGGCAAAGCCGTTTCGATTTGCCGTGCTGCTGGCCCGGATCCGGGCCCAGCTCCGCCAGCATGAGGCCAGCGAAGACGCGGTGTTTTCGGTTGGCCCCTACTCTTTCCGGCCCGGCTCCAAGATGCTGACCGGCGCCAATGCCCGGAAAGTGCGCCTCACCGAGAAGGAAACCGCGATCCTGCGCTTCCTGTACCGCGCCGGCCAGCAGCCGGTATCGCGGGAGACGCTGCTGCAGGAAGTGTGGGGCTATAATTCGGGCGTCACCACCCACACCCTGGAAACCCACATCTACCGGCTGCGCCAGAAGATCGAGAAGGATGCGGCCAATCCCGAGATCCTGGTGACGGAAGCCGGTGGCTACAAGCTGGTGCCGTGATACGATTCGCCCAACGATTCGTATCCATCCGCGCATCCCGATCACCGGTTCTGCATGTCGATCGAAGATGATGTAGCGCTACTCGAGCGCGTCCCGACCCTTCGCCTGCTGGGGGCGACGGCGTTGCGCATGCTTGCGATCGGCTCCGAGCAGCGCAATTTCGCGCGCGGCGAAGTCCTTTTCAATGAAGGCGACGAGGCCGATGCCGGCTTCATCGTTCAGCACGGCGCATTTCGGGTCGAGGACGGTGGCGGCGCCGAGATCATCGCGGGTCCGGGCGCCCTGCTCGGCGAACTGGCGCTGGTGGTGGCGATGCAGCGGCCGTCCACCGCCACCGCGCTGGAAAACTCCTCGGTGATCCGGGTCGCGCGCAGCCTGTTCCAGCGCGTGCTGGAAAGCGACCCGGCCGCCGCGCGCCGGCTGCGCGACGAATTCGCCACCCGCACCAGCCAGATCGCCAGCGACATCCTGATGGCGGGCGCCAAGCTGAGCATTTAGCGCGGCACGGCGCCAGGTTGGGGCGCGACGGCTATCTGTGCATGGGGTTGTTTTCGCGATTTTATTATAGAGGCTCTGCGCCGCCTCCGGGAAACCGGATCGTTGCCTCGACGAGCCGGAATCACACCTCCAGCGTCACCGTCACCGGTACATGGTCGGACGGCCGCTCCCAGCCGCGCGCATCCCTGGTGATGCGGAAATCGCTGACGCCGTCCTTCAGCGCCCGCGATACCCAGATGTGGTCGAGCCTTCGGCCGCGATCGGCCAGCGTCCAGTCGGCGGCGCGGTAGCTCCACCAGGTATAGACCTTTTCCGACAGCGGGATGCGCTCGCGCGCGACGTCGAACCATTCGCCGTGAGCCTGGGCGGCGAGCAGCTTTTCGGTTTCGATCGGGGTGTGCGACACGACCTTCAAGAGCTGCTTGTGGGACCAGACATCGTTCTCGTGCGGCGCCACGTTGAGATCGCCGACCAGGATATGCCGGTCCTCGCCGCGCGGGTGCAGCGGCTCGCACGCCTTCATCTCGTCGAGAAACCGCAGCTTGTGCTCGAATTTAGGGTTGAGCACCGGATCGGCAATGTCGCCGCCCGCCGGCACGTAGAAATTATGCAGCACCAGCGGCTTTGCGAGCTGCGCTTTTTCCCCGAACGACACCGAGATGTGGCGCGAATCGAGCTTGTCGCAGAAGGTGCGGATATCCGTGCTCTCGAACGGCAGCTTCGAGACCACGGCGACGCCGTGATAGCCCTTCTGCCCGTTCAGCGCGACATGCTCGTAGCCAAGACGCTTGAAGCGCTTCAGCGGGAAGGCGTCGTCGATGCACTTCGTCTCCTGCAGGCAAAGCACATCCGGCCGTACCGACTTGAGGAATTTGGCGACGATATCGATGCGCAGGCGCACCGAATTGATGTTCCAGGTTGTCAGGGAGAACCGCATGGGCCTGATGTATCAGGGGGCGAACAAAATGACACGCCCTCATCACCAGGAGATTCACAACCTCCCGCGGATGAGGCTGCGAGCTTGCGGCGGAGATAAGAACTAGCCCGGCGGTATCGAATAATTGGTGAAGTCGATCTTGAACATGCCGGGATCGACTTTCTTGGAAGTGTCCAGATTGTAAACCGCGACCGTGGTGTCATAGCCTTGCGGGTCGGTCACGGTCCATTGCTTGAGCTGGCCGTCCTTGGCGCCGACCATCAGCATCAGGCGGCTGGTGCCGATCAGCGCCTGCTTCTCCTCGATGGTGACGCTGATGAAGAGGTCATCGGCGGTTACGCTCACGACGTTGGTGTCCTTCAACAGGTCGATGCGATCCGACAGCAGGAAACGCAGCGGAGTCTGCGACAGCGGATAGATGTCCTGGGTCGCGAGCTTGGTGTCACGCACCGCCAGCGAAGATCCGTCGGCGATGATCGCGATGGGGCTCGGCGGGTCATACTCGAAACGGACCTTGCCGGGCTTCTGGATGTAGAAGTCGCCCTTGATCTTGCTGCCGTCGGGTCCGACCTGGACGAAATTTCCAACCAGCGTCTGCAACGACGACAGGTAGGAGCTCACCTTGGCGGCTTGGGCCTTCTGGGCCGCATCGAACGTCGCAAAAATATTGGCGGGCGCATTGCGGCGCGGATCGGGAATCACGGGGTTCGGCGGGGCTGTCGGGCTCGACCGGGTCGTCGGGGGGCGCGGTTCGGAGGCGCTGATCTGCATGTCGCGCCCCTTCGGCGCGGGTTTGGGAATCGGCACGGTCTGCGTCTGCGCCTGCGCCGCGGCGCCGGCCACAGCAGTTGCGATCAGCAGCGCCAGGGCGGTGCACCCGCAGTGGTTTGCGAATCGGCTGGCCATTGGAAATTTTGGATTTCTGTTCAACGCGTCATCCTGCCTGGCTGCCATTTTATCGCGCTTTGGGCCCAAGGAGATATCGATTTTCCGTGAAAATATGATGCCAAGTCAGGCAAGTCCCCCTGGGCCTGATAATGCTTAAAAGCCGCTTTCTTCTTCCTCGACCAGAATTTCACGTTTGCCGGCGTGGTTTGCCTGCCCGACGATACCTTCGAGTTCCATCCGCTCCATCAGCGACGCGGCGCGATTGTATCCGATCTGCAGCCGGCGCTGGATGTAGCTGGTGGAGGCCTTGCGGTCGCGCTTGACGATCGCCACCGCCTGCGAGAACAGGTCACCCGCGCCCTCGCCGCCGCCCATGCCGGTCGAATCGAATATCGCGCCGTCTTCGTCGACAGGCTCTTCCGCCGTGACTGCCTCGAGATATTCGGGCTGGCCTTGGGATTTGAGGTGGCGCACCACCTTCTCGACCTCTTCGTCCGACACGAAGGGGCCGTGGACGCGGCTGATGCGTCCGCCGCCCGCCATGTAGAGCATGTCGCCCTGCCCGAGCAGCTGCTCGGCGCCCATTTCACCGAGGATGGTGCGGCTGTCGATTTTCGAAGTGACCTGAAACGAGATGCGGGTCGGGAAGTTCGCCTTGATGGTGCCGGTGATGACGTCGACCGACGGCCGTTGCGTCGCCAGGATCACGTGCAGGCCCGCGGCGCGCGCCATCTGCGCCAGGCGCTGCACCGCGCCTTCGATATCCTTGCCGGCGACCATCATCAGGTCGGCCATTTCGTCGACGATGATGACGATATAGGGCAAGGGCTCGAGGTCGAGCTTCTCTTCCTCGTAGATTGCCTTGCCGGTTTCCTTGTCGAATCCGGTATGCACCGTGCGGCTCAGCTCTTCGCCCTTGGTCTTGGCTTCGAGCAGGCGCTGGTTGTAGCCGTCGATGTTGCGCACGCCGAGCTTGGACATCTTCTTGTAGCGCTCTTCCATCTCGCGCACCGCCCACTTCAGCGCGACCACGGCCTTCTTCGGGTCGGTCACGACAGGCGTCAGCAGATGCGGGATGCCGTCATAGACCGAGAGTTCGAGCATCTTGGGATCGACCATGATCAGCCGGCATTGATCCGGCCGCAGCCGATAGACCAGGCTGAGGATCATGGTGTTGATGGCGACGGATTTGCCGGAGCCGGTGGTGCCGGCGATCAGCATATGCGGCGTCCGCGCCAGGTCGATGATGATGGATTCGCCGCCGATGTTCTTGCCGAGACAGAGCGGCAGCTTGGCGACCGATTCGTCCTTGGCCGTGAGCAATTCGCGCAAATAGACCTTTTCGCGATGCGCGTTCGGCAGTTCGATGCCGATGGCGTTGCGGCCGGGGACCACGGCAACGCGGGCCGACAGCGCGCTCATCGAGCGGGCGATGTCATCGGCGAGCCCGATGACGCGCGACGATTTGATGCCGGGTGCGGGTTCGAGTTCGTACAGCGTCACGACGGGCCCGGGATGCGCCTTGACGATTTCGCCGCGCACGCCGAAATCGCCAAGTACGCTTTCCAGCGCCCGCGAATTTGCTTCGAGCTCCGATTTGCTCAGCACCTGCCGGTCCGAGGCTTTCGGCGCCGTCAGCACCGACACCGAAGGCAGTTCGAATTTTTCGGAGGGTTTGCGCTGTGGCGTACGCGGCGCGGCCTTCTTGCGCGGCGCGCGGGCGGTGGCGACTTCCTCTTCGTCCTCCTCGTCGTCGGCGAAATCCTCTTCGGCCTGCGGGGCCGGGGACGGCGCCGAGCGGCCGCCGAGATTCGGCTCCTGGCGTTCGAATGATGCCGTACGCGGCTGCGGCGCGCTCGTCACCAGCGAACGATAGGCCAGCGAAAACAGCCACGCGAGCCGTGCTTTCGCGCTCATGACGGCATGAAAAGCCCATCCCAGCGAGACCGAGCCGCGATCGTCTTCTTCCACGAACGGCGCGTCGTCGTCTTCGATCGGCGTCAGTTCCGCCTCCTGTGGACGCGAGCCCATGCCGCTCGCGAACAGGAAGGTGGCAACCACGCCTGCGAACAAGATCATTCCGAGGACGAGGCGATAGACCAGACCTGGCGGTCCGAACACGACGGCGGGCGCGCGCACCAGCGCGTCGCCGACGACGCCGCCAAGCCCGGTCGGCAGCGGCCATGCTCCGCCGTGAGCCCAACAGCTGGCAAAGCCCGCCGATATCACCGTACAGAGAATCCAGCAGGCGATCCGCAGCGCCTCGCGGTCGAACGTTCGGTGGGTCAGCATGCGCCAGCCCCACACCGCGACGGGGAGGATCAGCATGATGGCGCCGAGGCCGATGATCTGCATCAAGAGATCAGCGCCGATCGCGCCGGGATAGCCGACGATGTTGCGGATCGCGCGCGAGGTCGCGTGGCTGAGGCTGGGATCCTGTACCGACCAGGTCATCAGCGCCGCCGCGACCACGCCGCACACCGTGATCAGCGCCAGTCCAGCGAGCTCGCGCAAGCGCTTGGCCAGCGCCTCGCGAATCGACGCCGGCAAGTGGCTGACCAGGGGGATAACGCGTTCGATCGCCGGCATGCTCATTGGGCCTTCGCGACTATTTCAAAATTTCGACCAGCCGGTGCAACGCCTCGGCTGTTGTTTCACTGTCGGCAACCAGCGCCAGTCTGATATAGCCGGCGCCGGGATTGCTGCCGTCCGCCTGCGGACGCGCCAGATAGCTTCCAGGGATCACGCGCACGCCGGCGTCCCGGTAGAGTTTTATCGTCACGGCCTCGTCGCCGCCGAGCTCCGACACATCGAGCCAGACACAGAAGCCGCCGGCGGGCCGGACATAGCCATAGCGGCTGCCAAGGATCTGGTCGGCGAGATCGAATTTGATCCGGTAGAGCCTGCGATTCTCTTCGACATGCGTCTCGTCGGAGTAAGCTGCGACCGCAACCTGCTGCAGCGGCACCGGCACCTGCGGCGCCGCGACATTGCGCAGCTCGTGGAACAGGCTGAGAAACTTGCGGTCGCCGGCGGCAAAGCCGACCCGCATGCCCGGCAGGTTGGAGCGTTTTGAGAGCGACTGGAACGCCACGACATTGGTGAAATCCGGTCCGGCGCATTCCAGCATGCTGCCGGGCGCTTCCTTGGTGTAGATTTCCGAATAGCATTCGTCGCTCAGGATCATGAAGCCGAAGCGGTCGGCGAGCTGCTTCAGCTGGCCAAGATATTGTCTCGATGCCACCGCGCCTTGCGGATTGGCAGGTGAGGCGATGTAGATCGCGACGGTTCGCGCCAGCGTGGCGTCGTCGAGCCCGTCCAGATCAGGCAAAAATCCGTTGGCGAGCGTGGTTGGCAGATAGATCTCTTCGCAGCCCGCCGCGCGGGCGCCGGCGGCGTAGGCCGGATAAAACGGATTCGGTATCAGGATCGCGGGCGTGCCCTTGCGCTCGCCGACATAGCGCGCCGCGGTGAGCGCGGCAAAAAACAGCCCCTCGCGGCTGCCGTTCAGCACCAATAGCTCGGTTTCCGGATCGATCGCCCGCGGCAGGTCGAATCGGGTGGCAAGCCAGTTGGCGGCGGCCCGGCGGAACGGTTCGATACCTTTGGCGATGGGATAACGGCCGAAATCGGCGATGTGCTTTGCCAGCACCGGACCGACAAAGGCCGGCACCGGATGCTGCGGCTCGCCTAATGACAGCGCAATCAATGGCTTACCCGGCTGATACGGCGCCAATAGTTCGGCCGTTCGCAAAAACGGCGAGCGCTCGCTTTGCGGGCTGCCGGCGGCCTGCGGCGCACGTGATGAAGCGGTGATTGCCATACGTAAAGCGCCAGCACTCTCGGGACGCCGGTCGCACATCGAGACCGGCCAAAAACGGATCAAACCACCATAGATACGGCGAGGTTAAGACGCGATTAACCATCGACGCCAGCGAGGATTTTGCTGATCGCCAGCCTGTTGGCGAGGCACGATATTCCGGCACTGGTCAGTTTGAATAAGGCCGGATGTGTTGGACCAGTCTGGAAAACGCGGGGCGGGCGGGATCAGGCCCGGGGCGCGACGACAGCCGACTCTTTGTGCCGCGATTCCAATGGCATCCTATCGGTGCATGGGGTTGTTTTCGAACTTTTGCCCGCGCGCCCCTTCACTGGCCCCGAAAACTCATCAGGCGGCGGATCATCCGGATGTTGGCGTAGTCCACCATCTTGCCGTCGACCGTGACCGCGCCCTGCCCGTTTCGCTCCGCCTCCTCCAGCGCCGCGATGGCACGCTCGGCATAAGCGAGTTCCTGATCCGAGGGAATGAAGGCATTTCGCGTCGGTTCGATCTGGCTCGGATGAATGACCTGCTTGCCGTCAAATCCCATCGCGGCCGCCTTGGCCGCGGTTGATGCGGTGGCGATGGCGTCGCGAAATGCGCCGCACGGGCCGTCGATCGCGCGTAACCCGAAGGCGCGCGCCGCGACCAAGAGGCGCATCATCGGATAGGCGAACAGATCGAGCGGAACCGAGGGATGGCCGTCCCCGGCACTGCCGACATGCCGATATCCCGACGGCGACGCGCCGATCTCCGCGCTGCGGGCGCCGATCGACGCGGCGAAGTCGCCGACGCCAAGATGCAACGCGGTAACCAGCGGATCCGCCGCCGCCAGGGCTTCCACGTTGACCAGGCCGCGCGCCGTCTCGATCAGCAATTCCATTGCGGCCGGCGCCTCGCGCGATCCGGCGGCCTCGGTGATCCATTGGCCTATCCTTGCCACCTCGGCCACCGCCTCCGCCTTCGGAACGATGAAGGCGTCAATCCGCCTGAGGCCGCCGAGCTGCGCGATCTCTTCCCGAATCGACGGGCTGTCGATCGCGTTCAGCCGGACGGCGACGGTCTTCCGGCCCCAATCGCAGGCGGTCAATGCGTCTGCCGCCGCTGCCAGTGCCGCCGCCTTTTCCGCCGGCGGCACCGCGTCTTCGAGATCCATGAAGACGGCGTCGGCAGCCGACGCCGCGGCGCCCTGCACCATCCGGGCGCGGTGAGCGGGCACGGCGAGGTAGGTTCGGGTCAGTCGCGGTGCGGTCATGTCCGGCTTTTCTCGGGCAGGCCGAGTTCGGCCAGAATGGCGTCGGTATGCTCTCCGACGGCGGGAATGGCGCCCATCACGGGATCGACGCCGGGAATGGTGATCGCCGGCAGAAAGCTCATCAGGGGTCCATTCGGCGAACCGACCTGGCGGACCCGGTCGCGGGACTGAAGCTGCGGATGCCTGAGGAAGCTTTCAACCGTATTCATGTTGGCATTGGCGATGGCCGCATCGTCGAGCCGCTGAATCACCTGCTCGGCCGAGAATGTCGCGAAATGCCGCTCGATCAGCGCCTCCAGCGCGTCGCGGTTCTTCATGCGCTGCGGATTGTCGCAATAGCGCGGGTCGGAGGCGAGCGCTGCGTCCTCCAGCACCTGCGCGCAGAACGCGGTCCATTCGCGCGCGTTCTGAATGCCGAAGAACACCACCCGCCCGTCGCCGCATCGAAACGGGCCATAGGGCGCGATGGTGGCGTGACGCGTGCCGGTGCGGACAAGCGGCTTGCCGGCGCCATCGGTGTAATAGGCGGGATAGCTCATCCATTCGGTCATGGAATCGAACAGCGAAACCTCGAACGCCATTCCCTTGCCGGTGCGTTCGCGGTTAAACAACGCCATCAGCACGCCGTTGACGATGTACATGCCGGTGGCGGTATCGACGACGGCGATGCCGCATTTCGCCGGTTGTTCCTCGGTGCCGTTGATCGACAGAAATCCTGCCTCGCACTGCACCAGCAGGTCGTAGGCCTTCTTCTCGCCATAGGGGCCGCCACTGCCGTAGCCGGAAATGTCGCAGGCGATCAGGCGGGGAAACCGCTGCACCAGCGTCGCGGCATCGAGGCCGAGCCGTTTGGCCGCGCCGGGCGCGAGGTTCTGCAGAAACACGTCCGCCTGCGGCAGCAGCGCGTCGAGCACGCGCTGGCCCTCGCTGCTCTTGACGTCGAGCGCGAGGCTCTCTTTCGACCGGTTGGTCCAGGCGAACTGGCTCGACATTCCGTTCATCACGTAATCGTAGTCGCGGCAGAAATCGCCCTTGCCCGGCCGTTCGATCTTGATGACCCGCGCCCCCCAGTCGGCCAGATGCCGGCTCGCCAGCGGCGCCGCGATGGCCTGTTCGAGCGATACGACGGTGATGCCGGACAACGGCAGCTGTGGCGATTCCCGGTTCATGGATGATCTCCGGCGCGAAAAGCGCGGTGCCCGATGGTGTCGCGCGAAGCGCCTTCTCCCTAATGTTTGGCGGCGTCAGTAGCAGCCTCCTTGGCCGCGGCGTTGTTGAGCACGATCAGGCCGTCGACGGCGACGCCGAGTTTGGTGTTGATCAGGAACGGATTGACGTCGATCGACGCGATGCGATTACCGGCGTCCGCCATCAGGTTGGAGAGACCGACGATGGCCTTGACCACCGATGCCTGGTGCAGCGCGGGCTTGCCGCGATAACCCTTCAGCTTCACGCCGGCCTTGGTCCGGTCGATCAATTGCCTGGCCTCGGCGGCGTCCAGCGGCGCGCCGGCGAGGGCGACGTCCTTCATCAGTTCAATATCGACGCCGCCGGTGCCGAACAGCACCACCGGTCCCATCTCGGCGTCGAGCGCGGCGCCGACCACCGATTCGAGGTCGGCCTTGACCTGCTGCGCGATCAGGATGCCTTCGAGCTTCGGTCTGCCCTTGAGTTTCCTGACCCGGTTGGTGATGTCGTCGAACGCCTTCTTCACCTCGGCGGCGCTGTTGATATTGAGCACCACGCCGCCGATGTCGGACTTGTGCAGAATGTCGGGGCTGACCACTTTTGCCACGACGGGAAAGCCGATCTTCTTGGCGATCTTCACTGCCTCCGCCGAGGTCTGCGCGATCTCTTCCTTCGAGACCGGGATGCCGT
>Ga0307294_10000148_pt1 | contig 17083 bp, 17 predicted proteins | sample ER_DNA_151_FD_194468 | JGI IMG/M metagenome (GOLD analysis project Ga0307294, IMG submission 194468) | Bulk soil microbial communities from the East River watershed near Crested Butte, Colorado, United States - ER_DNA_151 | ecosystem: Environmental > Terrestrial > Soil > Floodplain | place... | reverse complement strand
GGTGCATCATGCGCCCGCCGGACCCCTCATCGGCTGGTACACCGATCCGGTCGGAGCCGTGCGGTGGGCCGAGCTGCTGCAGTGCGCGAAAGCAGCAGCCGCTCCATTCGTGGAGGAATTCGCCGCGGAGATTCCTGAGTTGGTTCGCCTGGAAGCGCTGCTCGAGCCGCCTGCAAACCTGCAGAGCTGTCACCGCGATCTCTGGGCGGACAACATTCTGCCGACCTCAAGCGGCGGGATCAGTGTGATCGATTGGGAGAATTGCGGACTCGCAGATCCCGCGCAGGAGTTGCCGATGGTGATGATCGATTTCGCATGGAATGATCAGCAACGGATTGCCCAGCTGTACTCTTCCTACCTGGATGCTGGCGGGTCAGCGCGAGTCAGCGGCTACGGCGCATTCACGATGCTGATCGCACAGTTCGGCCATTTCTGGGAGTTGGCAATCACTAACTACTTCGCAGCGAAGGTGCCTGAGGACAAGGCTCACAATCTTGATCGCATAGCCGAATTGCTCAATGAGCCGTTGCGCATCATGCACCTTGAGGAGATGCTCGACACGATTGCGTCCGTTCGGTGAGCCAGCCTGGGAGGTCAGCATGGCGGAGATGACAACGCTGGGTCGTAGCGAGGTTCGCGTTTCGCGGCTCGGATTGGGCGTCATGGTTTGGGGCGAAGCCAGCGGTGTGCATCGTGTCATGCCGGCAAAGAGTGCGTACGGCGGAACGAACGCCGCTGATGAGCAGGCCGCTTTTGATGCCAGCCTCGCCGCGGAGATCAACTTCTTTGATACGGCGGCTATGTATAGCGGCGGCGCCTCGGAGCGGCGGCTCGGTGAGCTTGCGGAGGGCAAGGAGGTCGTTATTGCCACCAAGTTCCCGCCCACACCGCTGGGACGCGCCGAAGATATGCCCACTGCACTCGACGCCAGCCTCAGAAATCTGCGTCGTAGCTTCGTCGACCTCTACCAACATCATTTTCCGAGCCGCCGGATGGATATCGCGAAGCTCATGGACCTGATGGCCGATGCGGTTCAAGCGGGCAAGATCAAATCGGTTGGCGTCAGCAACTACTCCGCGGCGCAGATGCGCACCGCGTACGATGCCCTGGCCCGCCGCGGTATTCCGCTGGCATCCAACCAGGTGCAGTACTCCCTGCTCCATCGGCAACCAGAAACCAACGGAGTATTGGAGACCTGCCGTGAGCTGGGCATTACCTTGATCGCCTACCAGCCGCTCGCCAGCGGCGCGCTCACTGGGAAGTATCTCGACGGAAGTCGGCCAGTAGGGATCCGCCGCTTCCGAGAACCCTTCCGTGGCTCAAAGTTTCATGTGCTGCGGCCTGTCGTAACGTTGCTCAGGGCGGTTGCTGATCATTACGGCAAGACGCCTGGTCAGGTGGCGCTGCGGTGGCTCCTGGAGCAGGAAGCTGTCGTGCCTATTCCAGGAGCAAAGAACGCCGACCAGGCAGCGCATAACGCTGGCGCTTTATCGTTCAGCCTGAGCCCGGATGAGATTGGGTATCTCAACGAAGCGACGGAGGTCTGGCGAACCTAGCAAGAGAGGTGAGCTTAAAAGCAGTCAGACCGCAAAGCGCAGCAGTGCGCAGACGATGGCGGCCATGATCATCGCGAGTACAGCGGGCACGCGCAACCAGAGGGCGATGGCGCCGACGGCGAGCCCGGCGGCGCGGGCGTCGATAACCAGATGTCGGCCGGCGGTGAACGTGCCGGTGACGATGAGCGCACTGATCACCGCTGGGGCTACTAGGGCGATGACCCTGGTGAGCGGCGCAGGCGGCTGCCGGCCCCCGGCCAATACCGGACCGATTGTCTTCAGGAGCACGGTACCGGCGGCCAGCACAATGATCAGGATCCACGTTCTCATGCGTCACCTCCTATGTTGGACGGCCCAGCTGACTGACGCGGCGCCCAGAGTCCGATGAGTGCGGCAGCTGCCGCGACGAGAACCGGCACCCCTGGCGGCGCGATGGGGGTCAAGACGAGGGTGATCACTGCGGCCAAGACGGCGACGATGATCGGCCGCCTGTTCCCTGGCGCGTGCTCGGGGAACAGCTCGGGCAGCAGCAGACTGAGATAGAACACCGGAAAGAACACATCAAGACCCCAACGGCTGGGATCGCCGATTGCGCTCGCGCCGGTGACTCCGACAACCGTGCCGCCGACCCACGCCACATATTGCACGGGAGCTGCCCACGCGAGAGCGCTGATATCAAACCGGCCACCTCCGCGATGCCCTATGACGAACGACGCGTCGGCCAGCACTGCTCCGGTGAAGAAGCGTCGCAGTGGTCCGCCGGTCATGGATGGGGCGATTGCGAATCCCATCGGCAGGAAACGGGTGTTGGCCAAGAGCGCAGCGCCAGCCGCCAGCGCCATCCCGCCTCCCGAAGTCAAGATGCTGAGCGCAGCGAACTGGGCCGTGCCCGACCAGACGACAGCCGACATCACGATCGAGGTAATCCCACCGAGCAGGGGAGCAGCCAAGATGCCGAAGCTCATCCCGACCGCTGCGACAGGTAATCCGAGCGGCAGTGAGGCGCGAAGGCCCTCCGGCCAAGCTCTCGGCGTACCCCGCATGACTACCAAGCCGTTACGACCTGCCGCGTGTTGCGTACGGCGTATGCGTCGGCAGCGTCATCCGCGGCCCCCGGCGTGGCCGGCGTCGCGCGACCATGGACAGCAGCATCTGCACGCGGAAGCGGTGTCCGCGGTACGGCTCAAGGATCTCCAGGCAGGCGTCGTCATCGAGTTCCTCGCCGATCAAGGCGTACGTGATCTCCCTGCCTACGTGATAGTCGCCAATGCTCCAGGCGTCTGGATCGCCGTGGGCGCGCTGCCGTACCTCTGCCGACGTCCATACACCAACCCCGGGGAAGCTGCGCAATGCCCGATCAGCCTGATCGTGCGGCCACGTCAACGTCCGCTCTAGTGCGCTAGCCCGGGCGGCGGTCCGGACCAGAGTGCGGCTGCGGCGCTGCTCAACTCCCGCGGCCAGAAATCGCCAGCTCGGCACGCGGACCCATGTTTCTGGCGCCGGCGGCAGATACATGCCGTACGCCGCCGAACCAGGCTCCCGCGCCGGCCCTGGCGCCGGCTCACCAAACTCGCCGACCAGCAGTCGCCAGGCTCGGAACGCTTCCTTGCCAGTCACGACCTGTTCGATGCACGCGGGCGCCAACGCCTCGAACACCGCCTCAGTTCGCCCGACTCGATAGTGGCTGTACCGCTGCCAGGCTTCGACCAAAGGCCCATGCTGAACTCGCGGCCGAAAATTCCGCGGATCGTCTGCCGCGCCGAGCAATCGCGGCAGTTGATCAAGGCTCCAGTCAGCTCCCTCACCCCACGCGCGAGCAGCCACCTCGGCCCCGTTGGCGATGATCTTGATCAAGGCCGGCCCTTCCGGCGTACGCGTCGCCCGTAGATAGATGTCGCCGACCCGGCGGTGAGTAGGATCGCCCGGACCGTGGCGCAACTGCGCGAAGATCGGCGCGATCATGACCGGTTGCTGTAGCCGGATGTGGCGCGTCATCACATTCATCATTTCTCCGCACGCTTGATCATGAAGACGCCGTCGGGCTGCCGACGGAAGCCATTGCCAAGCAGCACCGCCTGTGATGCCACATTGTCATGATCGGTCTCGGCAATGACAGTCTCAGCACCGTCCTGCCACGCCTGCTGCAAGATCACCTCACACGCCCGGCTCGCGACGCCGCGCCCACGCCAAGCTGGCACCACGGTGTAGCCGATCTCGACAGCCTTCTCCGGCCCCGGCGGACCATGGAATCCAATGTCACCAACCACCACACCATTAACAACGATCTGATGTATCCACCAGATCGGCGGCTGCTGCACTGGGCCGGTCATGGCCTCGTGGGCTGCCATCACCATTGCTATCGCATCGAGGCTGTCAGGCAGTGGATATTCCGGATGCCAGGGAAGCTCCGGCTCAGGTCGCAATGCACCGGTGAGCATCCGCCGCGCCATATCGACCGGGAGCGCCACCAGCATCAAGTGATAAGCGGTGCTCAGTCTTCGGTGGCCTGCGGCCATGGGTTCTTTCTGCAAGCCCCGAGCCCCTTGGTTTGCTGCATCATCACCGGCGCCAGCCTCCCCGGGCCCGGGCAGTCCACGTGATGTTTGCCCAGCGCATGTCCGAACTCATGATTAACCAGATAGCGCCTGTAGTTGGTCAGGTCAGATCCGTAGGAATCGACGCCGAGCAACCACCGCTTGGCGTTGAGGACAACTCGGTTGCCGTTCTGACAGGACACTTCGCCCCGGGTGAGGTACGGCGCGCACAGCCGATCGGTCGTCTCTGGCGTCACGATGTACGCGTGCAGTGTGGCCGGCCCTCCGACGGGCGCGAGTTCGAAGCGCCAGTGACCGGTGCTGCGCCAACTTCGCTTGTCGTCCAGGATGCCCTGGATCAAGATGGCGGCCTTGTCGGGATCGATGGACAATCCCTTCTCTACTCGTACGTCATAACGGATCAAGGAGCCGGCCGCGGTCGTCGGTCGGACTGACTTGTCGGCCGCGTGATACGTCCCAGGCCCGCTTGCCGGCACCTCCACCTTCTGCAGGCTCTTAGCCTTGCGCTTCGCCTGCAACTTGGCTGGTTTGGCGCTCGGATTTGTCTCGGTCGTGGGATCGATGCTCATTGACGGCGTCGGAGCAGCCGGTGCAGCGGTCCTCGGCGGACTGGCGGGGATGCCAGTCAGCGGCCCGGCAATCCCACCGACGAGATTGGTCTCCATCAGGACCGTCGGCACCGTCCGCAGACAGAGCCCGACCAGGCCGAGGCCGATGATCGCAGCTATCAGTCCCATCGCACTGCGACGTTGGCGCGCTCGGCCAATGGAACTGGAGGGGTCTGGCCGGATACGCCGAGGATGACGTGAGTTAGATTGTGTGCTCAGTTCGCTCCTGGATGCCTGGCGAGCCACTGCGCGATGCGGCCGGATGCCGTCGCGACTCGCCCCAGGTAGCTGACTCACGGGGACTAAGACTAGGCGGCAACGTGGCTCACTCGCACTTCAGCAGAGAACGTCTTTCAGATACTGGCCAGCAACCCTTGGTGAATCCCGACGAATTGCGTCGCCACCAACGCGCCCTGCGCATCTTGATCGTGGTGCTGATTCCGCTGGCGATTTGGACGCTGGTGGGGCTGGTCGTCTTCTGGCCGGGCGATATCTCGCGCCACGTGAATGCCGACGTTGCAGGCTACAGCGTTCCAGGAGTCAGCTATCCGACCGCTCGAGTCACCGAAGTCAGAGAGATCTCATGTGAGGGCTTGTCGGGGTCGACGCCTGGAGTGACCAACGCCCGATGCGCGGACGTGACATCTCAGTTGCTCCAGGGTGACGAGAAGGGCAAGACCGTCTCGGTGCCGGTCACCGCCGCGATCTACTCCTCGGGCATCAAAGCCGGTCAGGTCATCAAGCTGGTGCGGATCCCGCCGTCGGCCGACCAGCCGGCCCAATATCAGTTCTCAGACTTCGAGCGGCGCGTCCCGCTGCTGGTTGTGGGATTGCTCTTCGCCATCGTGGTCGTGGTGGTGGCCCGCTGGCGGGGCTTTGCGGCCCTCATCGGACTGGGCTTTGCCGGCTTCATCATGGTCGCGTTCATGTTCCCCGCGCTCATTGCCGGAACCAATCCGATCATGGTTGGGCTGATCGGCTCCGCCGCGATCATGTTCGTGGCGTTGTATGCCGCGCATGGTTTCAGCGCTCGAACGACCACCGCGCTGGTGGGAACCCTCTTCGGGTTGATCTTGATCGCATCGCTCGGCTACCTCGCGACCAAGTGGGCGCACGTGACCGGCGTCACCTCGGAGGACGACTACGTCTTGGCTGCGACGGCGCCGGATCTCCGGCTTACCTCGGTAGTGATCTGCGGGATCATCGTCGCCGGTCTGGGCGTTCTCAACGACGTGACGATTACTCAGGCATCGGCAGTTTGGGAGCTGGCCGATCAGGGTGCGAGCCGCAAACATCTGTTCTCTCGTGCCATGCGGATTGGTCGTGATCACATTGCCTCCACCGTCTACACGATCGCTTTTGCGATCGCCGGTACCTCGCTCGGCGTCTTCTTATTGATCAAGATCAATAATCGGCCGGTGCTCGACGTGCTGATGACGGAGCGGTTTGCCGCCGAAGTGTTGGGCATCCTGGTGGCCTCGATCGGCCTGGTACTGGCTGTGCCGCTCACGACCGCGATTGGTGTGGCCGTGGTACGCGCTAGCGGAACTGGGCAGCGTCCGATTCGTACCACTGGCACGGCTCGGACTGATGAGGTGGCCCGTACCCCTCGTCCGGCGGCGATCCCAGAACCTTCGCCACCGAAGGAACCGGTACGACCTCAGGTGAAGACGCTGCCATCTCCCCAGCCGGCCCCCGTTGAGCTGACCCCAGCGACCCGCCAGCCGCAGCCTGCCGCGTCAAACGCCGCCGAACCGGTCGCGCCGGAAGGTCAAGGCAAGCGTCGCTGGTCGCGCCGTCATGCCGATGATGACTTCGGCGATTTCACCTATCTCCACGAACCCGACGACACCGACCCCGGATTGCCGGAGTCCCGCGGCCGCCGCGCGCTGTAACCCAACTACTTCCTCAGGGGCTTCCTCCGCGCGTTATCCGTCTTGGGGCGTCTAACGTGGCTCCGAACCAGCCCGGGGACACCCGCTAGTTGCGACGGCCCCTGGCTATCAGACTTGGGTGGCTTGAACTCAAGTTGACTTTAAGTTGAAGAATGGGTCTATGCCTCACGCATTGATTACGGGTGCCTCCTTCGGGCTTGGACGCGCTGTCGCCTTCGAGCTAGCTCGTCGCGGCTGGGATCTCACCATTGACGCTCGGCATGCCGAGCCGCTGGCGAGTACGGCGCAGGCCCTGTCGGAACTCACATCGGTCCGTGCCATTTCGGGTGATGTTGGCGACCCGAGCCATCGCGAGCAGTTGGTAGCTGCCGCAGCCGCGGCCGGGCAGCTAGGCCTCGTGATCAATAATGCAAGTGATCTTGGGGGATCGCCGTTGCCGAAGCTTCGTGATCTCGAGCCCGCCGCGTACGAGCTATTGCTACGTACCAACGTCGTCGCACCGCAGCAGCTGATACGCGCCGCGCTGCCTTACTTGGAACCGCAGGCCGTGATCATCAATGTGTCCTCCGACGCTGGCGTCGATCACTATGAAACCTGGGGTGGCTACGGGTCCAGCAAGGCGGCGCTAGATCATCAGACGCTGACTTGGGCGGCCGAGGAGCCCGACTTCACCTGGTACAGCCTCGACCCGGGCGACATGCGGACCGCCATGCACCAGGCGGCGTTCCCCAGCGAAGACATCAGTGATCGGCCCGAGCCAGAGACCGTGGCGCCCATTGTCGTAGCGCTGATCGGTTCTGGCCTGCAGAGCGGTCGGTATCGCGCCGCTGACCTTGACGTGACGCTTGCGGAGAAGACGCGATCGGAATGAGCACCATGCTGGCCGCCAGGCCCTTCACGCACTTCTCCTCTCCTGTCGACCGTACGGCGGCCGAGCCGCCTGAGCTCCGCGGGCTGCGGCGCGATGGCATCCGGCTCATGATCGCAACCCCGGCCGGGATTCAGCACACAGTTTTCGATCGTCTCGCTGACCACCTCAGGGCTGGCGACGTGCTTGTGGTGAACACCTCGGCTACGGTGCCGGGACAGCTGAATGGCGATCGCAACGGCTCAGCTGTCATTGTGCATATCGCAAACCGGCTTCCCGACGGCAGTCGCGTGGTCGAGTTGCGCAGTGTGCCGGACGCTTCAGCGCCAATCCTGGACGGTCGAGTGGGGGAGCGGATCGCTCTCCCTGCTGGCGGCCGCCTTGAGCTCATCGCCGCATATCCGGAATCCGGCTCTTCACCGACCGGCCTCGGAAATCGGCTCTGGCGGGCCCGGGTCACCGTGCCCCCAACCCTCTCCGCGTATCTGAGAGAGCAGGCACGCCCGATTAGCTACGGCTACCTCAATACCCCGTTCCCAATTTCGGCCTACCAGACGATCTTCGCCCGCCACCCCGGCAGCGCGGAGATGCCGAGCGCTGCCCGGCCGTTCAGCGCCGAGCTGGTGACCCGGCTTGTGGCGCAAGGGGTGATCTTCGCTCCCATCACATTGCACACCGGTTTGTCGTCCCAAGATGCGGGCGAAGCACCGCAGCCTGAATGGTTCGAGGTGAACGAGACGACAGCACATCTGATCAATTCCAGCCGAGCTCGTGGCGGCCGGGTGATTGCGGTGGGGACGACAGCAACCCGAGCTATCGAGTCAGCAGTACAGCGAGACGGAACCGTCGCGGCTGCCTCGGGATGGACCGGGCTCGTGATCTCTCCGGAGCGACCGGTACGCGTTGTCAATGGGCTGATCACCGGATGGCACAACCCGGACGCCTCACACCTGCTGCTCGTCGAGTCCGTCGCCGGCGCCCAGCTCACCCAGCGGGCGTACGACGCGGCCGCTGCGGAAGGGTATCTGTGGCACGAATTCGGCGACTCTTGTTTGCTGATTCGGGACGGGTGAGGAGTTAACGCTGAGGTAATGAGACTTTGAGTAGGCTCCGCCTTATGGCGGACGTGCTTTCCAATTACCGGGTAGGCGACGCGTTCGACGAAATGATCGACGCGGAGGGTAGCGTCCGGCCGTCCTACAAGGCCGTCTATTCCGCCCTGTCCAGCTCTACCTCCGATGACCTCCGGATGATCGCGGAATCGCTAGCAAACAACTACACGCAAGCGGGTGTGACGTTCGACGTCGGCGGCGTGGAACGACCATTTCCGCTCGATCTCGTGCCGCGGGTGATCGCCTCGCCGGAGTGGGAGATCATCGAGGCCGGCGTAGCTCAGCGGGTACGAGCGCTCGAGGCGTTTCTCTCCGACATCTATTTCGACGCTCGAGTGATAGCCGATGGGGTCATGCCGAGCCAGCTGCTCACCTCATCAACACATTTCCACCGCGCAGTATGGGGGATCCAGCCCAGCAACGGCGTACGCATCCACGTGGCCGGAATCGATCTGATCCGCAATCCCGACGGCGATGTCCGGGTCCTTGAGGACAACGTCCGGGTGCCGAGCGGGGTCTCCTACGTCATGACCAACCGCAACGCCATGCTCACTGCCATGCCGGAGGCCTTCGCCAACCAGCGCATCCGTCCGGTCACCGGTTACCCAACCCGGCTGCTGACCGCGCTGCGCAAGGCAGCGCCGTCAGGTGTCGAGGAGCCGACTGTGGTAGTCCTTACTCCCGGCGTCTACAACTCTGCGTATTTCGAGCACACGCTGCTAGCTCGCACCATGGGCGTCGAGCTGGTGGAGGGTCGTGATCTTGAGTGCCGGCGCGGCAAGGTTTTCATGCGTACCACAGCTGGTCTGCAGCGGGTCGATGTGATCTACCGCCGTGTCGATGATGAATTCCTTGATCCGGTGCATTTTCGGGGTGACTCGATGCTCGGCGTGCCGGGTCTGGTGAACGCAGTACGCACCAGGGGTGTCACCTTGGCCAACTCGATCGGCAATGGCGTGGCGGATGACAAGTTGATCTATACGTACGTGCCTGACTTGATCAAGTACTACTTGCGAGAAGAGCCGATTCTACCGAATGTGGACACCTGGCGCTTAGAAGATGATCAAGCCCGTGAGGAGGTGCTGGACCGCCTCGAAGAGCTGGTGATCAAGCCGGTGGATGGCTCCGGCGGCAAGGGCATTGTGATCGGCCCGCGTGCCACCAAAGCAGAGCTGGACGGACTGCGGCGCCGGGTAAGCGAGGACCCGCGCGGCTGGATCGCGCAGCCGGTCGTTCAGCTATCCACGGTGCCAACCTTGATCGAAGACTGTCTGCAGCCCCGCCATGTCGATCTTCGGCCATTCGCTGTCAACAATGGCGAAGACGTCTGGGTGCTTCCCGGAGGACTAACCCGGGTCGCATTGCCGGAGGGCGAGCTGGTCGTCAACAGCAGCCAGGGTGGCGGCAGCAAGGACACCTGGGTGCTCAGCCCGCCGCCGCATCGCTCGTCGTCCAATCATCGCGTTCCGACTGAGCACCACGACGATGCTGACGAGCAGCCCAAGACGCGTACCGCAGTGCCGCTGACAGTTGCCCCGATCCCGGCCGCGGTGATGCCCAAGATGGCCGAAACCCAGCGGCAGCAGCAAGATCAACAGCAGCAGGCAAAGCCGAGGAGCTGGCGATGCTGAGCCGTATCGCGGAGTCGATGTTCTGGATCGGCCGGTATGTCGAACGGGCCGAGGACACGGCCCGATTGCTGCAGACGCACCTGCGGTTGATCATTGAGGAGACCGCGGCCCACGAGGTGGATGCCTGCCGCAACCTCTTGGCACTGATGAGTGTTGATCATGTCGAGGATCCGACCCTGACCGATGTATTGCGGATCCTTGGGTACGACCCGTCCGAGCCGATATCGATCTATTTCAGCTATGCGGCGGCGCGCGACAACGCCCGCCGCGCTCGTGAGGTGATTCCGCTTGATCTTTGGGAGTGTGTCAATACGACCTGGCATCAGCTCCCGACTACGCCGTTCGGACCGACCGGCGCCCATGTGTTTTTGAACTGGGCACGGGAACGCAGCGCCATGTTCGCGGGCATCTCTCGGGGCATCATGGTACGAGACGACGGCTGGCAGTTCATGTCGATGGGCCGGTCTTTGGAGCAGGCTGACATGACCTCGCGGCTCGTGGCATCGGTATCACTGACCCATGGCAGCAGTCAGTGGCCGGCTGTGCTTCGGGGTTGCGGCGGGCACGATGCTTTCCTGCGCACCTATCGCGGGCTTTACACCGACCGCGAGGTGGCGGAGTTCTTAGTCATGGATGCGCGCTTCCCCCGCTCGATCATGCACGGGTTGATCGCCGCCGCCGACAGCCTGCAGCGCGTCGCGCAGAACAACCCGCTGACCGCGCGTCATGCCGAGCCCGCGCTGCGTTCGCTCGGGCAACTGCGGGCTCGATTGGAGTACGCCGATCTAGACGATCTCCTTGCCAACCTCAACCACGAAATGTCTGTGGTACAGGACGTCTGCGCTCAGGTCGCAATCGCAGTCTCGATGAGCTACTTCGCCGCTGAGGAGCCGCCGGCTTGGACCACCGAGGGGACGCGTTGAGATGCGGCTGAGTATTGATCATCGAACGGGATTTCGGTACGCGTCGCGCGTCAAGTCCTCTTACAACGAGGCCCGGATGACCCCTGCGGTAACTGATCACCAGACAGTCTGGAGCAGCCGGGTCAGTATTGAGCCTGCGGCGTGGAGCTTTAGCTATACCGACTACTGGGGGACTGCCGTCACCACCTTCGAAGTACACGAGCCGCATGAACGCCTGACCGTACACGCTCAAGGTGTTGTTGAGACGCATGGAGATGATCTTGCGTGGGATGTTGATCGACGAGTTGCGCCCAATGATCTTGGCTGGGCAGCGCTCAGGGATCGCGCCGTGATCGACAAGATGACCGAGTTTCTGACCGTGAACGAGCGCACCGAGCCTGCGGAAGAACTGGCGGCGCTCGCGGCTGCGACGATAGAACAACCGCCACGGCTGGCGGCCCTCGACGTTTGTTCGCTCATTCATGATCACCTGAATTACGAGCGTGGTTCGACCAAGGTCACCAGCACCGCTCGCGAAGTATGGGACCTCCAGCGCGGTGTCTGTCAGGACTACAGCCACGTGGCCCTAGGAGCTCTGCGTTCGATCGGCCTCCCAGCGCGTTACGTGTCGGGTTACCTGCATCCAGGCGGCGGTGAGCCGAACAAAACAGTGGCAGGCGAGAGCCACTCATGGATTGAGTGGTGGTGTGGGAGCTGGGTGGCGTACGACCCGACGATGTGTCGGCGGCTCACTGACGGCTATGTCCGAGTGGGTCACGGCCGCGATTACGGTGATGTCGCACCGTTACGCGGCACGTACTCCGGCGGTCGCTCGGAAATGTTCGTCACAGTAGAGATGACCCAGCTGGGCTAGGCAGTCGGCGCAACAGCGCTGGGCCGATATCTTGTCGGAATGAGCAACTACGGGCAGCAGCCGCCCTACGGGCAGAACCCAGCCAATCCGTACGGGCAACAGCAGCCCGGACCGTACGGCCAGCCGCAGCAGCCGTACGGTCAGCCGTCAGCGGGACGCCAACCGCAGCCGCCCTACCCACCTCAGCAGGGTCCCTACGGTCAGCAGCCCGGGCAATACCCACCGCAGCAACCGTACGGCCAACCCGGGCAGGGCCCGTACGGGCAACAGCCGACGCAGTGGACACCGCAGCCGCCCGCCCTGAAGCAGCCAGCGGTCATGCCTCGCGCGCTGCCGGTGGTCACGATGGAAAACGTTCCCGGCCGGGAGATCTCGGGCGTGATCGGCGACGTGGTTGGAGTCGTTGCCCGTACTCGTGAACTCCGGCCTGATCTGCGCGGCGGAAACCCGGTAGACGGCTATGTCGTGATGCTGACCGACTCTCGCCAAGATGCAGTGGCCCGGATGGTCGAGATGGCCGCTGCGGCGGGAGCGGATGCGGTCGTCGGACTTCGATTCGACTGCAGCGAGATCACCCAATCGCTCAGCGAGGTCGCGGCCTACGGCACCGCGGTGCGGCTCGTGCCGGAGAAGGAGGAGGCGGCGGCCACGTCCGACGAGCAGGCCGCTGCTGAGGCCGACCGCGGTGATCAACTTGGCGAGGATGAGACGATGCGGAACTGGCCGCCGAACTGGTCATCATCCGGTGAGTCGAACCAACAATCTTCTAGCACGGAGGATCAGCGGTAAGAATTGCCTCATGAGCGCTAGTGACAAACCCGGCCAAAAACAGACACCCGAGGACGAGACCAAGCGCAAATTCCGTGAGGCTCTGGCGGCTAAGCAGGGTCGCAAGGGCGAGGATCACATCGATAACGAGCCGCAGCATGTGCAGACGCACGGTCCCGTTGAGACGAAGCGCAACTTCCGACGCAAGACAGGCTAGCGACGGGTTGACCAGCCCGCGCTTCGACAGGCTCAGCGCGCATGTTCTTGTGTGCCCTGAGCTTGTCGAAGGGCACCAACCGGCTCGCCTACCCAGCTCACCCGGATGCCGTCCTGATCCACGTCAAACCGGATCTCTGAAAGATCGGCAACAACCGCGTCCGCGTCGAGCTCCTCGCGAGGGGTCGTCGTGACAACGGCAAGTGTGAAGCAGCCGGCGGCCTGAGCTGCCTCAAGCCCCATCGGAGCGTCCTCAACCACAAGGCAACGCCGCGGGTCGGCATCAAGCAGTCGGGCCGCATAAAGGAACGGTTCGGGGTGCGGCTTGCCATTCACGACGTCGTCGGCCGTCACGATTACCGTGGGCGGCGTCAGCTGCGCGGCGGCGATCCGGGCACTGGCAAGCGGAATCGTGCAGGATGTGGCGATCGCGTTCTTGGCACGCGCCAGGGATGCCAGAGCCTGAGTGGCGCCTGGCAGCACCACAATGTCTTGGACGTCAGTGAGCTCCAACTCAGTAATGCGTCGCACGGCTGCGTCGTGCAGATCTTCTGGCATCGTGGCGCGGACGACAGACGCTGAGGGGACGCCGTGATGCCTCACAACATCGGTTGGGGCCAGCCCGTACTCGCTGGCCCACGTGCTCCACGATCGGGTCACCGCTGGAGTGGAATCGATGAGCGTTCCGTCGAGATCGAAGATGACAGCCTCGAAGACCTCATCCGCCAGCCGGCCCAAACTCACCGCTTCGCTCCTTCTCGTTTTGAAATCAGCATTACTGTGACTAACACAATGACGCTCCGGAATAATCCGTTGCTGAGTGAGTGCTCACTCACTAAGATGGTCTGGTGACTCGCGCCGCGCCTCTTCCCCTTGATGAACGGCGAGCAGCGCTTGTCGCGGCAACCGAGCCGCTCCTGGAGCAATTCGGGCGCGACGTCAGTACCCGGCAGATTGCTGAGGCCGCAGGTGTTGCAGAGGGCACGATCTTCCGGGCCTTTGCTACCAAAGAGGCTCTCATCGATGCCGTCATCGAGGACGCGTACAACGTCGCGTACACCTGCGACGAGCTTGCTCAAGTTGATCTTGGTCTGAGCCTTGAGGAGCGACTGACGGCGGCCGTCGCCATCCTGCAGGAGCGCTTGCGGCGAGTGTTTGCGCTGTTTGGGTCGCTGCAACTGCGTAAGGAGGCGCATGATCGCGAGACCTTCCGAGCCAAGCAGCAAGCGGACAATGAACTGCTCAACAGTGCAATTGCATCCCTGATCGCGCCGGATCACGATCGGCTGCGTCTGGACGCGCTGGAAGCTGCCAGTGTGCTCCGGGCGGTGACCTTCTCGATGAGTCACCACATTCTCGGCGATCAGCGGCTCAACCAGCCACAACAGATTGTTGATCTTGTTCTGTACGGCATCTGCCGGCAGCGCTTACCACACAGAGAACGGGCATCATGCTGATCCGTCTGCTCCGGACCTACCTTGCTCGCTACCGGCGACCGATCACCGGTCTGCTGATCTTGTCGCTTGCCGGCACGATGGCTGCGCTACTGCTGCCGAGTCTGAACGCGGCGATCATCGACGAAGGCGTTGCCAAGGGCGACACCGCCTTCATCTGGCGTACCGGCGGGATGATGCTTGCCGTCACGCTAGTTCAGGTCGGCTGCTCCATCTGGGCAACTTATCTGGGGGCCAAGACAGCTATGAGCTTCGGCCGTGACGTACGCGGTGCGTTGTTCGAGCAGGTGCTCTCCTTCTCCTCCAGAGAGCTCAACCACTTCGGGGCGCCATCGCTGATCACCCGCAACACCAACGATGTGCAGCAGGTGCAGATGCTCGTACTGCTGAGCTGCACCATGTTTGTCGCGGCTCCGATCACCATGATCGGCGGCATCATCATGGCGCTCCGCACCGATGTCGGCCTCTCCTGGCTGGTCGCCGTGGCGATGCCGGTGCTAGCCTTATCGATCTTTTTGGTGATCCGCAAAATGGGTCCCTTGTTCCGGCTGATGCAGACCCGAATCGACACTGTCAACCGGGTGCTGCGCGAGCAGATCACAGGCATCAGAGTGGTTCGCGCGTTCGTCCGCGAACCCTACGAGACGGCACGGTTCGCACGGGCCAACACCGAACTCACCGACACGACTATCTCGGTAGGACGGTACGTGGCGACGATCTTCCCGATCGTGATGTTCATCTTGAACGTCTCCAGCGTCGCGGTGCTGTGGTTTGGAGCGCGGCGCATCGATGCCGGCGAGATGCAGATCGGAGCGCTGACGGCCTTTCTGACGTACCTGATCCAGATCTTGATGTCGGTCATGATGGCGACCTTCCTGCTGATCATCGCGCCGCGTGCGGCCGTCTGCGCCGAGCGGATCCAGGAAGTGTTGAACACCGAGTCCTCAGTATTGCCACCGGCTCGTCCGGTCACCGAGCTGCCCGCGACAGGCGTCGTGGCGTTTCAGGACACCGAGTTCACCTATCCCGGAGCCGAGTCGCCCGTGCTGCGCAAGATCAGTTTCACGGCTGAGCCGGGCGAGACGACAGCGATCATCGGTTCAACGGGTGCCGGCAAGACCACCTTGATCTCGCTGATTCCGCGGCTGTTTGACGCCAGTGCCGGGTCAGTCAAGGTAGATGGGGTGGAGGTGCGCGATTGCGATCCCGAGATGCTCTGGAGTCGGATCGGATTAGTGCCGCAGAAGGCCTTCCTCTTCACCGGCACCGTCGCCAGCAATCTGCGGTATGGCAATCCAGACGCCACCGACGAAGAGCTCTGGCACGCCCTGCGAGTAGCTCAGGCAGAGGACTTCGTACGTGAGATGTCCGGCCAGCTGGAGGCGCCCATCTCTCAAGGCGGCACCAATGTTTCGGGCGGTCAGCGACAGCGCCTGGCCATCGCGCGGGCGCTAGTGAAGCGACCGAGGATCTTCGTCTTCGATGACTCGTTCTCGGCGCTGGACGTTGCCACGGACGCGCGGTTACGCGCGGCGTTGCAGCGCGAGACGGCCGAGGCTGCGGTGATCATTGTCGGGCAGCGCGTCGCGACCATCGCTGACGCCGACAAGATCCTTGTCATGGAACATGGGGAGATCGTCGGCAGCGGTACTCACGAGGAACTGCTGGCGCATTGCCCGACGTACGCGGAGATCGTCGACTCTCAGCTGAGCGCGGCGGAGGCTGCGGCATGAGCGGCAATGGTCAAGATCGCTTACGCTCTGAGCGCGGCATACCCGATGCGTCTGCGAGCGGCAATGGACAGGCCGCGCCCAAGGCACCTGAGCGACCAAAATATGGCCCGCCGGCCACCGGTGGTGGTGGACGGATGTGGGGGCAAGCACGGCCTGTCGAGAAATCGCTGCACTTCTTTCCTTCGCTCAAGCGGCTGTTCGGACACCTGGCGCCAGAGCGGCTGATTTTGGCCTTGGTCGTGCTGCTTGCCGTCGCCGGCATTGTGATGAACGTACTGGGACCCAAGATCTTGGGCATGGCCACGGACGTGATCTTCACCGGCGTACTCGGAAAGAACCTGCCGAGCGGGGCGACCAAGGAGCAAGTGGTAGCCGCACTGCGTGCCCAAGGCAAGAACACCTTCGCCGACATGGTTGAGCGGCTGAACGTCATCCCTGGGCACGGCATTGACTTCGTGCTGCTGGAAAAGTTGCTGCTGGTGGCGCTCGGTTTGTACCTGGTGGCGTCGTTGTTCCTGTGGCTGCAGGGCTACCTGCTCAATGGCGCAGTGCAGCGCTCGATCTACAGCCTGCGTAGCCAGGTCGAGGAGAAGGTCAATCGGCTGCCACTCAGCTACTTTGACAAGCAGACCCGCGGTGAGCTTTTGAGCCGGGTGACCAATGACATCGACAACATCTCGCAATCGCTGCAGCAAACGCTGAGCCAGTTGCTGACCTCGCTGCTTACCGTCATTGGTGTCACCGTGATGATGTTGGTCATCTCACCAGTGCTGGCACTGATCGCGTTGGTGACAATCCCGGTGTCAATTCTTGTCATAACGGTGATCGGCAGACGCTCACAGCGGCTTTTCATACAGCAGTGGAAGACCACCGGCGAGCTGAACGGGCACGTTGAGGAGGCGTTCACCGGA
>Ga0307294_10000147_pt1 | contig 17141 bp, 17 predicted proteins | sample ER_DNA_151_FD_194468 | JGI IMG/M metagenome (GOLD analysis project Ga0307294, IMG submission 194468) | Bulk soil microbial communities from the East River watershed near Crested Butte, Colorado, United States - ER_DNA_151 | ecosystem: Environmental > Terrestrial > Soil > Floodplain | place... | reverse complement strand
GAGATGCCCTTGCGGGCCGAGACCAGCGCGCCGTTGGTCCGGGCGGCCTCCAGTCCCACGGCGACGTCATGCTCGCTGGCCAAGGCTGTGATCAGAGGCCGGCTGAACGGGGAGCCAATCTCCTCATCGGGCGAGCAGACCAGCGTAATAGCGGCAAAATCGTCAAAGCCGGTCAGGTTGCAGAGGACTTCGACCGCCTCCAACCCGCACACCACGCCGGCCTTGTCGTCGGTGACCCCGGGCCCGTAGCCGCGGCTGTCCCGGACGCGGAACGGGCGCGCGGCAGCTGTGCCGTCGTCAAATACCGTGTCCATGTGGGCCAGCAGCAGCATGCGCCGCCCGCCCTCGGCCACCGGCCGGCGTCCGGTACGCCTGCCGACTAATAGGTCGCCTACTGGCTGCCCCACCCAGTCCCGGTCCGGGCGGTGCCGCTCTACCTCCCATCCGGCCGCCTCAAAGCGTGTCTGACACAGGTCGGCGACCCGGTTCACGCCTTCGGCGGTGAAGGAGCCGGAGTCGATGTTGACCAGTTCCTCGATCCGGTCCAGCACGTTGCCGAAGCGCTCCCGCACCGGCGCCAGCAGGATGGATGGGTTGTTTCGAGGGTCGCTCACAGGCCCCGACCGGAGAACTCAGCTGACAGTTTGTCCATCAGCGCATCAAGATCAGCATCTACTCGTTGCCGTGACTGATCTTCATCGTGCCACTCAATGATCTCCGGCGCCGCATGCTCCAAAGTGATCGTTGCGACGTAATCCGGTACGACACTACGCAGCTTCGAATTGTCGAAGATCATCGAGTGGGCGCTATCTCCGAGCAACGCAGCACCCCAGTCCGGATCTGCGGCCGCGATCGTGTCGGATGGCACATGAACGATCTTCGCGCCGACCCCGGCGGCGGCAGCCAAGATCATCGTGATCTGGTTCCAGGTGAGCACGTCGTCGGAGGTGATGTGGAAGGCCTCGCCGATGGTCCGGGTGTTACCCAGCAAGGGAATGAAACCCTTGGCGAAGTCGTCGCTATGCGTCAATGTCCACAGCGACGTGCCGTCGCCTTGCACGATGACTTCCTTTCCCTGTCGCATGCGCTGCACCAAAGTCCAGCCGGCGTAGCACGGCACCAAGGTGCGGTCGTAGGTGTGCGATGGCCGAATGATCGTCGCCGGAAAGCCGTCCTCACGGTAGGCGCGTACCAGCCGATCCTCACAAGCGATCTTGTTCCGCGAGTATTGCCAGTACGGATTACGCAGCGGCGTCGACTCGGTAATGGGCACTCGGGATGGCGGAGTTTGGTACGCCGAGGCCGAGCTGATGAAGATGTACTGGCCAATCCGTCCTCGAAATCGCTCAAGATCAACTTCGACGTGATCAGGTGTGAATGCCACCCAATTCACCACTACGTCGAACTCTCGATCACCCAGAGCTTCTCGCACCGAGGCTTTCTCACGGATATCCCCATGCAAGATCGTCACTTCGGAAGGTAGTGGCCGAAGCTGGGTGGCGCCGCGGTTCAACGCGTACAGCTCAATTCCGCGCTGTACCGCCAACCTGCTACAGGCAGAGCTGATGATTCCGCTGCCGCCGATGAAGAGGACCCGGAGCGCACTCATGACCAGAACCTAACCGACCGGCGCCTAGCTGCGTTGGGCCGAGGGGTGCAGCAGTGGGACCATTGGTGACCAGCCGCTCGCGAGGATGTACAGCAGGCTCGGCGCGGTGAGCACCTCGACTTCGTGGTTCTTTGGGCGCGCGACACGGTCGGAATAGCCGCCCGGGGTCCACCGCCCTAGCTCGTCGCCGCATACCAGCCACGGTTCGCCTTGCTCGATGATCATTGCGCCGTCTGGCAGATCTCCCGCGAGGATCAGGTGTCTGCGCTGGTGTCGCCCATCCGGCTGTAGCCGCTCGGCGTGCAGCCGCCGGTCGATGACATCGGCGCCGGTCTCGCCGGGATGCCGGGCGGACCAGAGTTGCACAAATCGGTCGAAGTCGACTCGGCGGCATTCGGCACAGGGCCGGTGTCCGGCGGCCAGGGCCGTGGCCTCATCCAGGAAGAAAAGCTCGGTGTAGCGGCCCGGCTGCAGCAGCGGACTTCGATGCCGGCCTCGGAAGCTGAGCCGGCATGCGATCCAGCGCCGTCCGTTGTGATGGCGCCGAATATTGCCGTACGAGTCGTGCAAGCAGCCGCGATTGCCATACACCAGGCCACGCTCGGGCACCGCGATCAGGTCGCCGGATGGAGTGACCCGGTTCTGCAGCGGCATGGGCGTGCTGACCTCCGATCCGGAGATTTGATTGCGCTATGCGATGGTCGGGTGGCCGTAGTCGGGATTTAGCGCCGTATGAGGAGCCCGCTCAGCGCCGGAACCAACGCGAGGTGCGTGATGATCCGACTCCGCGTGCGTTGGAGAGGTTGTCGATCATGGCCACATCCTCGGGCGTCAACTCGATCCGAACTCCGGCGGCGTTGGCAACAATCCGTTCGCGGCGTACGGACTTGGGAATCACCACGAAACCGTGGGCGATGTGCCAGGCGACAATCACCTGCGCAGCAGTTGCGTCGTGCCGAGTGGCGATCGAGACCAGCGTCGGATCCTTCAGATTGCTCACCTTGAAGGGGCTGTACCCCTCGAGGACGACTCCTCGCTGCTGCAGGCCTGAGACCATCGCGGGGTCGTAGAGCGAGGGACCCCAGCGGATTTGATTCACTTGCGGCGCCACTCCGGTGACCTGGATCAGCTCATCGATCTGGCGGAGGGAGTAGTTGCTGACACCGATGGCCTTTGTTAGGCCCTCCTGCTGTGCCCGGATAAACTGTTGCCACACTCGTGGCGCCGCCTGGCCGTTCGGCGGCCAGTGCACGAGCCACAAATCGACGTAGTCGAGCCCGAGTTTGGTCAGACTTTCACCTAGCGTCCGCCGCTCCCGCCCGGCATGAGCAGGCGGCAGCTTGGTCGTCACAAACACCGATTCGCGAGGCAACGCAACCGAAGCCAAGGCCTTACCGATACCAGACTCGTTCTGGTACATAGTCGCGGTGTCGATGTGCCGGTATCCCGCTTGCAGCGCATAGGCGGTGGCCTGAGGTGCGTCGCGATTGCTGATCTGCCAGGTGCCAAATCCGAGGAGAGGCATGCGGCCGCTCGTCAAGGCTGCTGCCGGCTCTGCGTAGTCGTTCGTCATCATGGTCGCACGTTAGCCGAACGGCTAGAAATCAAACATTGCGGTTCGTAGTCCGAGCCGTTTTGGATTGGTGCCGTATTCCCTGCTTCGTCTATTTCCGCTGCGCCGGAAGTCGTTTTTGAAAAATACCCATCCATGTATTCCGTCATGCCGAATACCGGGCGTGGATATTGCAGGAAATCGACCCGTACGTCGCAAGCTTGTCGTTGCTGCGGCTTCGCTGCTCATCACGGCAGGCGCTCTAGCCGGCTGCGGTGCAAACGCCGAGTCGTCGATGACAGCTCCGACCGCTACCACGTCCGCGCCCGCAGGGCCAGTGATCAACCTGAGTTCGCTGATGTTCAATCCCTCCACCACCACGGTGAAAGTGGGTACGACCGTCACCTGGCGGAACGACGAGCCGATCACCCACACGGTGACATCTGGCCGCTTCGAAGGAGTCGACAAGAACACTGGCTTGCGGTCCTCGCAGAACCCGGACGGCACTTTTAACGCCAAGCTTGCAGGAAAAGGCAAAACCTTCAGTTTTACCTTTACTCAGCCTGGCACCTATACGTACTACTGCGACATTCATCAAGGCATGAACGCCACGATCACAGTAGTCGCAGATACCGCTTCCTCCTAGAGCGAAATAGAACGGCTATTTCGTCACCCGCTCCAGCTCAGCGCAATATGCGCGCGTCAAGAAAGGTTCATCATGAATAAGCGATTGACTCGCTTCTCCATTTCCGCCGCGGCGGTACTTGTCCTCACGGCCGGCTGCAGTAGCGGTACTGGCTCCCCGGCTGGCATGCCGGCCCCCGAGACGTCGCCGTCCTCCGTCCCGTCTGTGTCGATGACTCACTCACCAAGTCACTCACCGACCACCTCCTCCACGGCGCCAGACGCCACGGAGGCAGCTGCGCTGCGTGCCACCCTGACCAGCCTGTTGTCCGATCACGTCTGGCTGGCCGGGAATGCGCTGGACACCGCAGTCCAGAAGAAGGGTGACCTGAAGGATCCGCAGGTTGTGGGTGCTGTCAAGGCTCTGGATGCCAATTCGGTGGCACTGGCCGAGGCGATCGGCTCGGTCTACCCCGACGCCGAGAAGCCGTTCCTTGCGTCTTGGCGGCAACACATTGGGTTCTTCGTCAACTACACCTTGGGCAAGGCCACCAAAGACGACAAGCAGGTCGCCAAGGCCGAGGCCGATCTTGACGCGTACCGCACCTCGTTCGGCGAGCTGATCAACTCCGTGATCCCCGAGCTGCCCGCCGACGCAGTCGCCGAGGAACTCAAGCCGCATGTCCAGTCCCTCTACGCCGCGATCGACGCCAGCGTGGCTGGCAAGGCCGACTACCAGACCAAGCTCAGCATGGCTGCCGATCACATGGCCATGACCGCTGAGGTGCTCGCCGGAGGCATCGCGAAGAACAAGGGTCTGGACGGCGACGTAGACGGCACGGCCGCAACCGTTCGGGCTACGCTCACCAGCCAGCTATCCGCTCACGTGTGGCTAGCCGGAAATGCCTTGGATACCGCCGTACGACACAAGGGCGATTTGAAGGATCCCCAGGTGGTCGGCGCTGTCAAGGCACTCGACGCCAACTCGGTGGCACTGGCGAAGACCGTCGGCTCGGTCTACCCCGACGCCGAGAAGCCGTTCCTCGCATCGTGGCGGCAACACATCGGATTCTTCGTCAACTACACCTTGGGCAAGGCCACCAAGAATGACAAGCAGGTTGCCAAGGCCAAGGCAGATCTTAACGCGTACCGCACCTCGTTCGGCCAACTGATCAACTCGGTAATCCCCGAGCTGCCCGCCGACGCAGTCGCTGAGGAACTGGTCCCGCACGTCCATACCCTGTTCGCTGCTATCGACGCAGACGTGGCAGTCAAGGCCGACTACCAGACGAAGCTCACCAAGGCGGCGGACCATATGCCGATGACTGCGGCGATCCTTGCTAGTGGCATCGTCGCCAACAAGAACATCGAGTCATAAGACAGCTCATCCCAGCGGACTGGGCGGCTACAAACTGCTGGCAGATTGCATGTTTCGGCACGGGCGGAGTGCAATCTGCCCAGCACTTTTGCCTTTGCTCACTTGCCCACGAGTTTGAAGGCATGATGCGTCTTTCCCGTGCGATGGGAATAGACGACCCAGGCCAGACTCAGGGCTTCCAGCCACCGGGCGCTCTCGATGCCACCCATGTCGATCACCGGCCAGCCGAACTCTGCGAGGAGCTGGGTGACCGCTTGCTTCGCCGCGTCATGTTTCCCGCAATGAACATATCCGGCTCGTCGCCCGTCAAGCGTGGATTGATCATCACATCGGCTTGCACGACATTGAGGCCCTTGACGACGTACGCGTCAGGAATCAGCCGCTGGATGCGCTCACCTAATGAGTCGGTGGTACCGACGAACAATCCTGGCTGTCCGGAGGAGAAGTCGAGCGGATCGCTGGCATCGATCATGATCTTGCCAGTGAAGTTCTCAACGCCGGCGAGCCGGATGACTTCCTCGGCGGCGCTGCCAAGGACCGACAACACCACGAGCTCGCCGAATTGGGCCGTCTCAGCGAAGGTGCCGACCTGTGCTCCGCGACCAGCGTGGCGCAACCATCCGGACAACTTGGTCGAGTCACGAGAGCCGATCATGACCGGGTGGCCTTTTTCCAGAAATCCTGTGGCAAGCGTCTGTCCAGCCGGTCCGGAACCGAGGACGCCGATCTGCAACGGCTGAGTCATGATCTTTCTGTTACCACCGGTAGCGCTGAGGTCGGAAGTCGGCGTAGCTGTCGTCGAGGTAGTACGGAACAGTGACTCCGCCGGGCGGCACGATCTCATCGATGCGTTTCGACAGTTCGTGATCAATGGTGACGTCGAGAGCGGCGAGCTGGCCGGTGAGCTGATCGATAGTCCGCGGTCCCAAGACAATGCTGGTGATCCCGGGCCGCTGCAGCGTCCAGGCCAAGCTGAGTGCCGTCAAGGTGATGCCGGCTTCCGCGGCGCAGTCAGCCAGTGCTGACACAGTTGCGTCTGCCAGGGGCGTGAAATGCTTCGCGCCCCACTCATCGGTCGCTGAAAGACGGGCGCCGGATCTGGGACGATTCCCGAGGTACTTCCCGGTAAGTAACCCGCCAGCCAGGGGCGACCATACGGCAAGGGCGGTGTCGTGAGTCAGAGCCGCGGGAATCAGGTCCCGCTCGGCGCGACGATCCAGCAAGTGATAGGCCGTCTGCTCGACGACGGGGCGGTTGAGCCCCAGGTCGTGGGCGCACCACAACATGTCGACCAGCTGCCAGCCGGACGCTCCCGACGAGCCGATGTAGCGGATCTTGCCGGCGTGGATCAGGTCGTCGAGCGCCCGCAAGGTCTCATCAATCGCGGTTTGCGTCGACGGACGGTGAATGTAATAGACGTCGATGTAATCGGTATTGAGTCGGCGCAGGCTTGCCTCACATGCAGCAATCACTGTGCGGCGCGAAGTGCCCCCGGAATTTGGATCCTGACTATCGGTTGGCACCGAAAACTTTGTGGCCACGATGAGACGGCTGCGCTTGCCTGTGATCAGGCGGCCGACGATCTCCTCGCTCCGACCCTCGGCGTACACATTTGCCGTGTCGACAACGGTGACGCCGGCGTCGATGGTCCTGCTGAACAGACGGGCCGCCTCTGTCTGGTCGACCTTGTTGCCGAGCTCCATCGTGCCCAGGGTGAAGGGGCTAACCATCAATCCGGTGCGCCCAAAGGGTCGAAGGCCCATGCTCATGCCCACAATTCTGGGCCGAGGTGAGCGGCCCTTCACCACCCGGTGTTGAACAGGTGGTTGACGAGGATCGCCCAGCCGGCCGCCGCCGCCAGGGCCCACCTGGCTTCTCGGCCCCGGAGCAACGCGAGACCGGAGTTGGCGACGATGCCGAACGTCAGCCAGATCCGCTCGGTCTCGGCCTTAGACAACGCCGAGAGATCGGCCACCAGCGCAGCCAGCAGTCCGAAGAGCGCCAGCAGGGCGGCGGCGCCGCCCTCGACCGAGGTCGCCACACCCGCGAATACCCGTCAGCTGACACTGCCATCCAGACCGCACCGGGAAAGAGCGCAGCGAAGGGAACGATCCGCCGAGCCGCTGCGCCGGCGCCAAGCTCTCGAAGCGCGACCGGCATAGCGACGCTGGCCGCCGAGGAGATGAGAATGCACAGCGCCCCGGCCCAGGACCCGCCGCCCAGTCCGACCCGGGCAAGGAGCCAGAAGACCAACGTGGCTAGCGGCGGATGGCCGGCGACATGGGTAGTCCAGACATTGGTGCCGTTGACGCCGTCGCCGAACGCGATGAAGTGGGTGAAGGTGGACAGGAAAGCTGCCGGGTCGGTGATCCGCGGCACGTCGTGCAGGTACCCATTCGGATCAAGGAGTACGTCGATCCAGCCCTTACGCAGCCCGTCCATGAGGGTTAGGGAGCACAGCCAGTCGAGGTTGGCAGCCAACCGGTGATCAGCAGCCAGCGCCAGGGCAGGTGCTCGACTGCCCGTTGCAGCCTCAGGCCAACCAGCACGCAGGCAGGCTCCGCCAGCTCGCGCCGACGCTGCCGAAGCATGACTTCCACACTGGTCGAAGTGCCGCAAAAAGAGGCGAGCTGGTGGGGCGCTCTAGCCGCTTACGGTTGGCTCACGGCAGCGGCGTGCAGCAGCGGCAGCATCACCTCGTCGACGATCTCAATGATCACCTGATCGGGAACGGGACCGCCGTGGGTCAGAAAGTAAAACCGCATCACCGATAGTCCGGCATCTAGCTGACGCACAGTGACCGTGCCTGATGGAAGCTCGCCGCGTTCGACAGCCTGACGCACTATCTCCGCCATCGCCGCCACGCTGCGCCCGCGGGTGTAGTTGCGGAGCTGAGCGGCCAATTCCGGATTCCGCAGCGCATCGCTGATCAGGCCACGGATGGCCGTGCCCGCCGGCCCAGCAAGCATCTGAGCCGCACTGCGCAGCAGCGCCAGCAGATCTCCACGCAAGCTGCCGGTATTAGCCGCGGCAGCCGGATCAGGGAGCAGGTCGTAAACCGCGGCCAGGACCAGCTCGACCTTGCTCGGCCATCGGCGATAGAGCGAGGCCTTACTCGCTCGCGCCCGCTCAGCCACCCGCTCCATACTCAGCGCTGCGTAGCCGTACCTATCGATCTCGGTGAGGGTGGCTTCCAAAATGGCCATGTCCAGGGCGCGACCGCGCCTGCGAGGGCGCGTACGGTGATCACTGCTTGGTGGGGCTGCGATCAACTCGGGGACGATGTCGGCGCGCGGCATGGCGGGATGGTTCCTAGGCAGCCGTGACCCGGCCGGCGTCGCCGTCGACTGTGATCAACTGGCCGTCGGCGAGCACCGTTGTTCCGGTAACCGTACCCATCACCGCCGGGATGCCGTACTCGCGCGCGACGATTGCGGCGTGCGAGCCGACCCCACCCGAGTCGACCACGACCGCCGCCGCGCGCTGGAACAACGGCGTCCAGGCTGGGTTCGTGTATGGACAGACCAGCACGTCGCCGCTGCGCATAGAACCGAACTCTGCCGGTTCTCTAATGATCTGTACGGGGCCGGAAGCACGGCCACGGCTGGCCCCGATGCCGGTCACCAGAGCGTCCTCGTCCGCAGCAGCCGGATCTAGCAGACTTGCGGCAGAGAGCATGGGTACGCCGGCCAGCTCGGCACGCCGGGTCGCGCGATCTCGTGCAGCGGTGCGGAGGCGGTCGGCTTCGACGGCGGTGAGATCATCTGGATCTGTCACAGCTTCAAGCTCCTCCAGGCGCAGGTGGAAGACATCCACGGCATCTGCCAGGACCCCGCCCGCGGCCAGCCGCCGACCTGCCTCCAGCAATGCGCGTCGCAGGATTGGAATCGCCCGCATGGCGTGGAAGTGAGAGTCCTCCCGGAATGCCGTTCCTGCCCGGGCGGCGTCGACCATTCGCTGCACAGCCGCGCGTCGTCGCGGTGATCGCAGCAGACGATGATCAAGCAGGCGCCGCTCGGCCTCCGCCGCTGGCGTCGTTGCCCTCGTTTGAGCTCGCTCCTCCATGAGTACCTTGATCACTCCGAGCGCCAGGGCAGGATCCTCGCTCCAGCTCGGCGCCGATATCACCAGCGGGCTCAGCGTCTCGCGCTGGCCGTACTCGGCAAGAAAGCCATCCAACGCCTGACGGAAGCCGGTGAACTCGGGATCTTCATCCAGCCGCCTTCTCAGGGTCGGCGGCTCCAGCTGGTTGAAGGCGTCCCGCAGTGCCGGATTGGCTCGCACCTGGCCAGCCAGCTTCTCAAGTGCGCGGTTGGCGTCTTCAGTTATGGTTCGGGCGCCGGCCGTAAGCACGCCGAACAGCTCGGGGCGACCGAGCAGGCCGAGCGCGGCACGCAGCCGCAGCAGGGCGTACCCCGTCGCCGGCAGATAGTCCACGCGCAGGTCAGTGATCAGATCGGTTGCCTCGAGGGTGCGTCGGACGAGGCGAAACAGCTCCGGCCAGCTCAACGCCCTCGGGTCGGGGGCGGTCAGCTCGTGAAAGGCCTGCTCGAATTGCTGGAAGCGCGCGTCCTGGGTCCATCTGGCAGGGTCGTATCGGCGCACCCGGTGGGGAAGCCGCGCGAGTGCGATCGGTGTCCTCTTCGTCGGACGAGGCGCGGGCGGTATGAACCGTTCGACAACGCCATCGTGCTCGGGAAGCGACCCAGTGATGTCGACGCGGATGCCAGCGATCTCGCCCAGCATCCGCTCCACCATCAAGCCGATGCCCGGCTTGATCCACGCAGTCATGTCGAGCGGATATGGACGGACGCTCATGTAGTCCAGCAGCTGGAGGCCGATCTTGCGCTGCACCCGACTCAGCTTGACCGGGGGCGGCGGCAAGGCGGTCATCGGCCGGGCTTGGACCAACCAGATCTGGCCGTCGGCGTACGCCCACTCGATATCCTGCGGTCGGCCGAAGTGGGCGGCGACTGAGCGGCCCAGTACGGCTAGCTCAGTCAGGACCATATCGGGGAGGGTGGATGGTTCCGGACCGGCTTCGGTGGAGTGCGTGACGCCGCCACCGGCTGTGCTGCGGATGATCACCTCGCGCCTGCCGGGCGAATGTTCCCGGACCTCGCCGTGACTGTCTATGACGTAATGGTCGGGCGTCACTAGGCCTGAGACGACTGCTTCCCCCAGCCCGGGGGTCGCATCGACGACGACCTCGTCGCGCGTGCCGGTCACTGGGTTAGCGGTAAACATCACCCCGGCGAACTCGGCGTCCACCATCAGCTGGACCACGACTGCGATCCGCAGGTTGACGGACTCGATCTGTTGCCGCCGCCGATAGGCGATGGCCCGTTCGGTCCACAGCGATCCCCAGCACCGTCGTACGGCGTCAAGCACCGCGGCGTTTCCGATCACATTGAGGTAGGTGTCCTGCTGGCCGGCGAACGCTGCCCCGGCCAGATCCTCCGCGGTCGCGCTCGAGCGGACTGCCACCGGCCCAAGCCCGAGGTCGGTGTACGCCGCGATAATTGCCGCGGCCAACCCGTCGGGAATCGTGACATTTTCGAAGGCGGCGCGGATCGTGGCGCCGTCGTCTCGTGCCGCGAGCCCGGCGGTGATCACCTCGGCGAGCCCCGCATCCTCCACGACCGTCCCGTACGCCTCGGTCGAGACGATGAAGCCGTCAGGCACCGGGAATCCGGCTCGCATCAGCTCACCGAGATTGGCTCCCTTGCCGCCGGCAAGCTCCAGGTCATCGCGCCCGACGGCGTGAATCCGGGTGACGAGCCGCTCCTGGCGCCGGGCGATCGTGTCAACCATGTGTCGTTCCCTTCTGCCGGTGCGCGCCGGGCTCGGATGTGCCGACGGCGTCGGTGGGCGGATCATCGGCGTACGCGGTGTCGCGCAGTGGACGCGCGGGCAGCACGAGTGCGAGCAGGAATGCAACGCCGAGGAGCGGTGCCACATAGCCGAATACTGGCGGGACCGCGGCTCCATACGCCCGGGCAACGGCGGCTTGCAGCTCGGTTGGCAGCGCATGTAGCCGTTCTGCCGATAGCCCGCCGGCACCGCCCGGAAGCCGATCAGTCACGGCTTGCGGCAGTCCCTCGATGAACCGCAGCGTGATCATCGCACCAACGACCGCGACGCCCGCGGAGGCGCCGATCTGGCGCAGGAATGTCACTGTCGACGTGGCGGTGCCGAGATCGGCGCGCGGCGCGCCGTTCTGTGCGACCAACATCATTACCTGCATGGTCATGCCGATCCCCAAGCCGATCAGCAGCAGGAATGCCAGCATTACTGGAGTGGGAGTGGTCGGATCTATCGTGCCGATCAGCGCCAGCCCTACGGTCGCCAATGCGGTGCCCATGATCGGAAAGATTCGGTAGCGCCCGGTGCGGCTGATCAACTGTCCGGAGATGATCAAGGTAATGATCACGCCGGTCATGAGGCACGTCACGACAAGTCCGGCGCGGGTTGAGGAGGACCCGGTGGCGATCTGCAGGTACGACGGCAGGTAGCTGACCGTCCCGAACAGCGCGAACCCGATCAAGAAGCTAATGGCCGTCGGGATGGCGAAGCTGCGATCCCGGAACAGCCGCAGCGGCAAGATCGGGTCGGCCGCGCGCCGAGCGGTCAGCAGCCAGGCCGCGGCAGCAGTGATGGCGGTAATGATCAACGCCGGTATTGTCCAGGCTGGAACTTGCCCGGCACGCCCGACCATGCTGGCAAGCAATACGACGGCAAGGACGGCAATCCCGAGCAAGATCGCGCCGGCGTAGTCGATCGGCGGCCGCGCTTGCGGTACCGGCAACCGCAGCGTGCGGCGTACCATGATCAACGCCAGCAGACCGAGTGGCAGATATCCGGCAAAGATCCAGCGCCAGCTGAGGTGATCAACAACCAGGCCACCCAACAGCGGACCACCAACTGCCGCCAAGATGTAGACGCCGCTCAGCAGCCCTAAATAGCGCCCGCGTTCCCGCGGACTGACGACCTCGCCGAGCACCGCTTGGGCGCCGATCATCAGGCCGCCGCCTCCTGCGCCCTGGATGATCCGCCCGATCACCAGCATGGTCATCGACTGCGCAATGCCGCAAAGGATGGCACCACCCATGAAGACGCCGATGGCGACCAGCAGCACCCGGGGTCTGCCGAAGCGGTCCCCCAGCTTTCCGTACGCCGGCATGACCACGGTCGCTGCGGCCAGATACGCGGTGACAACGGCCGGTATCTGGTTGAGGGCACCAAGATCGCCAGCAACCGCAGGTAGCGCAGGCGCCATGATCGTCTGATCCAGCGCGCCGAGGAGCATGACGAGCATCAGACCAGGCAGGACACGGATGATGAGTGTGCGCTGGCTGCCGGCGATTGGCTCGGGCCGTGCCGACATCTGGACCATGGTTGGTTTCCGATGCTTTTGGAAAATAGAGAACGGAGCGTTCTCTAAGCAGAGTAGAGTTCAGTGTCGGTTCGCGCAACCTTTACCGGCGGTTCAGGCCTCGCGGGCTGGCAGAATTCCGGCATTCTCAGGATCGCAGGGCTCGTGCCGACTCCCGATCGTTCGCCTTCTGTAGTGCTTCAACCAATTCGGCCTTGGTCATCGAGGAGCGTCCCTTGATGCCGAGTCGGGTGGCCAGCTCGTACAGGTGCTTTTTGGAAGCATTCGCGTCGACACCGCCGGCGGTCGGACGGTCGGTATCGATCCCGCCCGCGGCCTGCTCGTCGGAGGGTCCGGGCTGCTCCTTCGGTTCCCAGTGGTCGCCGACTTTTTCGTGGGTGTGCTTCAGGGCGCTGAAGGCCACCCGATGCGCCCGCTCTTCATCGCCGTACTGCTCAGCCGCGGCGTCGTGCGCCTTGGCGAACGTGCGCTGGGCCTTGTCGTCCGATCGTTGCAGCGTGCTGGGTAGCTCGTCCTTGTCGACCTTGCCGGACTTCGTGGTCTTAGGCATCTTCCCTCCTCAAATGACTGCGGAGCTCGACGTATCTCGGCGGGCTCGATGAGTTCTTCCGATTTATCCGGTCGTAAATAGGTAAGCACTATGCCAACAGGAGGATGAGCTATGGGAAAGCTAGTCGTTAACACCTTCACCTCGCTCGACGGCGTCATGCAGGCGCCGGGCATGCCCGAAGAAGATCAGGAGGGCGGCTTCGACCAGGGCGGGTGGCAGGTTCCATACTTCGATGAGGAATCTGGCGCGGTTATGAGCGAAGCCCTGTCCGCCTTTGATGCCATGCTGCTCGGCCGGAAAACGTATGAGATCTTCGCTGGTTATTGGCCGTACGCCCCCGCGGACGACCCGATCGCGGCGAGGCTGAACGAGGCTCCGAAGTACGTTGCTTCGCGATCCCTCGACAGCGTTGGATGGAAGAGCTCGACGCTGCTTAAGGGCGACCTGGCGGAGGAAGTGGCGCGGCTCAAGGAGCAGTACAACGAGATTCACACTTCAGGGAGCGGCAACCTGGTGCAGAGCCTCATGCAGCAGGGCCTGGTCGACCAGTACAACCTCTGGGTTTATCCGGTTCTACTGGGTAGCGGTAAGCGGTTGTTTGGCGACGGCACCGTGCCCACTGCTCTGCGGCTCATCGAGTCGAGGACTTTTGGCAATGGTGCCGTGATGTTGTCGTACGAGCCAACGGGCAAGCCGGAGTACGGGACCACCGCGCTGGGTGGTTGATCTTGATCATTGTTTCGGATGATCTCGGTTGCTCTTGATCTTGTGAGCTCTTTGACTCCTGCTCCCGGCTTTGACAGTGTGGCGCCGTCCTCGCTGGGGTCAAGGCCAAGCCCTGCGGGTGGCCTACGGCCAGCCTTGACCCCAGCTCCGGGCGACGCATTTCAAAGCAGTGCCGGGAGCAGGGAGGGGGGCATGGGTGATAGAGGCGTTAGGCGGGGTTTCAGTTGAGCGGTGAGTGCAGTTTTCGATGCGATTTCCCCTTATTTTGTTGGGAAAACGGCCTGTCATCGAACGCATCATCGAATATAACAGAAGCGTGGAACTCGGGGACTCCACAGCAGCTGAACGCGACCAGCGCTCGGTGGTGGATGGCCCAGACGCCAGAACCGATGTGCTGAGCATCGAACCGCATGCTTGATTAGAACATCTGTTCCATTCCAGCGGGAAGCGCGCCGCCCTGTCAGCCGCGAGGGCTGGAGTGTTGACGAGCAGGCCGACGGTGTCGGGGAGAAGCGCCCCGCAACCGCTGGGATGACGTGCGGCGCACTGAGCCGGGCCCATGGGGGCTGAGAGGCGACGATCATGGCGGCGGTACTGGGCTCGGGCCGCCATCGGGCATCAGCGTTAAGTTCTTCGACCGGCCCGATCTGATGAGGGATCTCACGGCGAGGAAGACCACACCGCCTGCTAGGAGCCAGGGGCCGGCGACAATTATCGGATCCATCGACTGATGCACCACATCAGCGCGATGCTTGCCGATCCGTGAGTCGATTCCGTGGCGGCGAAACTCGGACATGACGCCGGTTTCGGTGATCGGATTGTCCGGGTGAAGAGTTGCAAGAGAGCGGAGATGGCTTTCAGCAGCATCGACCCGGTCGGCCGCTATGAGGATGAGCCAATGCGCCGCCCGGCCCTCGCTGTAGCGGCGATAGGCGAGCTTCCGCATTTCTCCGGAGAGCCCTTTTGGCGGGCAGGAGGTGCCGAACACCGGGGTCAGGAACTTGTGCTCGATGGAGCGCTCACGTGGCCACTTCTCCGGTTGTCGCTCGGGGAAGTCCCAATGGGCACCGGTCGCGGAAGGGTCGAACCGCTCCTGCGGCACTGACGGCCGGTCCTTGGAGTCGAGATCGACTCCCCAGCCCGGTATCCGAGCTCGCAGGTCGTCGGCGGTCTCCGTGAGCGGCGGCTTTTCTAATGTGTACGGCATTTTTGAGCTTCCTCTGCCTTAGTGACCGTTCGGCACGATGAGCGGCTTGATGCAGCCATCCAGCTTCGCCGAGAAGGTGTGGTACGCCTCGTTGATGTCGTCCAGCGGAAACCGGTGAGTGACGATCTCGCTGGGCTTCAGGTACCCGTTGCGAATGTGCTCGAACAGCCGCGGCCATTGCCGCTTCACCGGGCATTGGTTCATCCGCAAGATGAGACCCTTGTTCATCGCGTCGCCGAACTTCACCGCGCTGAACATCGGGCCGTACGCGCCCATGACCGAAACCGTGCCGCCCTTGCGGACGGAGTCGATCGCCCAGTTCAGCGCGATCGGCGAGCCACCCTGCAACTTCAGGCTGGCCGAGCTGATGTGCTGCATCAGGTTGCCGTCGGCCTCGGCTCCCGCGGCGTCGATGGCGACATCGCTTCCCAGATAATCGGTGATCTTTTTCATATGCACGACGATGTCGTCGTACTCGGTGAAGTTGTAGGTCTCGGCGTGCGCGAAGCTGCGTGCCTTCTCCAGCCGGTAGTCCAAGTGATCGATTACGATGACCCGTCCAGCACCCATGAACCAAGCCGACTTTGCCGCAAACAAGCCGACCGGACCGGCCCCGAAGACAGCTACCACGTCACCTTCGGCGATATCACCTAGCTGCGCGCCGAAGTAGCCGGTGGCCAGCGCGTCGGTGAGCAGCACAGCGTCCTCATCGTCCATCCACTCCGGAATCAAACTGGGCCCAACGTCGGCGAAGGGCACCCGCACGTACTCGGCCTGCCCGCCGTCGTAGCCACCGCAGGTGTGTGAGTACCCGTAGATTCCGCCGACCGCGGTCGCGTTGGGGTTGACATTGTGACAGTTGGAGTACAAGCCGCGAGAGCAGAAGTAGCACGAGCCGCAGTAGATATTGAACGGCACCATAACCCGGTCCCCAGGCTTGAGACTCTGCACCGACGGACCCACCTCGTGCACCACACCAATGAACTCATGGCCGAACGTCATGCCGACCCGTGTATCGGGCATCATGCCGTGGTAGAGATGCAGGTCAGACCCACAGATTGCTGCCAGCCTCACCTGGACAATTGCGTCGTTGGGGTGCTCCAACGCAGGAATGTCTTTTTCCTCGACGCGGATCTTGTACGGTCCGCGGTACACCATTGCCTGCATGGAGCCTCCCGACACATTGAGATGACGTCGTCGAAGGCTTGGTGTACCCAGTAATGGCGTTGATCACCCAGCGCTCGTTGATCTTCCGCCGTGACGACGGAGTATCAGCCGACGCTCTCGAAGCCGATCAGGATTGAGCCAGTTAACTTGCCAGCGATTAGTCGCACAATTGGTTTGCTCGGGCCATCCTGGTGGCTGGCGGGTGCATGCCCGACCTACCAAGATTCCCAACACGTGGAGCCGCTGATCGACCACCAGATACTTGGCGTCCATCATGTGCGGGACGATCTTGGTGGGCAGCTTTCTTGGGATATCGGGTTTCTGATCTTCGGCGTTCTGTTCATCGTTGGCGGTTGGTCACTGCACAAGGCCAGGCTCCGCGCTCTTGAACGTCGGGCCCTCACCACCGAGTAACCCGGCGTTCTGCCTAGGTGACCGGCTGGCCGCCGGTGACGGCGAGCATCTCTGCGGTGATGTAGCTGGACTCTTGGGAGGCGAAGAAGACGTAGGCCGGTGCGACCTCCGCCGGTTGCCCAGCGCGTCCTAATGGTGTGCTCTCGCCATGCCCTTGCGCCTTCTCCGTCGGCATGGTGGCCGGGATCAGCGGCGTCCAGATGGGGCCCGGCGCGACTGCGTTCACCCGGATACCCTTCTCCGCCAGCTGCTGTGCGAGCGCCTTGGTGAAGTTGTGGATGCCGGCTTTGGTGGTGGCGTAGTCGAGCAGTTCCGGCGACGGGTTGACCGCCTGCACCGAGGAGGTGTTGATGATCGTGGCGCCCGCCTCCATGTGTGGAATCGCCTTCTTGCACAGCCAGAACATGGCGTACAGGTTGGTCTTCATCACTTGGTCGAACTGCTCGGTCGTGATGTCGGCGATGCCGCCCATTTGGGCCATCTGGTAGGCCGCATTGTTGACCAGGACGTCGATGCCG
>Ga0307294_10000146_pt1 | contig 17167 bp, 13 predicted proteins | sample ER_DNA_151_FD_194468 | JGI IMG/M metagenome (GOLD analysis project Ga0307294, IMG submission 194468) | Bulk soil microbial communities from the East River watershed near Crested Butte, Colorado, United States - ER_DNA_151 | ecosystem: Environmental > Terrestrial > Soil > Floodplain | place... | reverse complement strand
GCTCCCAACGCTCGCCCTTGTGACCGGCGATCAGGTCAAAACATTTGCGGATGCAGGTCAGCATACCCAACGCCAGCACATCGACCTTCATCATGTTCAGGGCGTCGACGTCATCCTTGTCCCATTCGATGAAGGTACGATCGTCCATCGCGGCATTGCCGATCGGCACATAGGAATCGAGCCGGTCCTGGGTCAGCACATAGCCGCCGACATGCTGCGACAAATGCCGCGGAAATTCGATCAGTTCGCCGGCAAGTTCCACCGCCAATCCGACCATGGGATTTTTCGGATCGAGCCCCGCCTGCCGCACCTGCATGTCGTCGAGGCCCTTGCCCCAGCTGCCCCACACGGTATCGGCCAGCGCCGCGGTGACGTCTTCGGTCAGCCCCAGCGCCTTGCCGACGTCGCGGATCGCGCTGCGCGGCCGGTAATGAATCACGGTGGCAATGATCGCGGCGCGGTGGCGGCCATATCGCCGGTAGACATATTGCATCACTTCCTCGCGCCGCGAATGCTCGAAATCGACGTCGATGTCGGGCGGCTCCAGCCGTTCCTTGGAAATGAACCGCTCGAACAACAGATCGACCTTGGTCGGGTCGACTGAAGTAATGCCGAGCACATAGCAGACGACGGAATTCGCCGCCGATCCCCGGCCCTGACAGAGGATGTTCTGGCTGCGTGCATAACGGACGATGTCATGCACGGTGAGAAAGTAATGCGCGTATCTGAGCTTCCGGATCAGACGCAGTTCCTTGTGCAGGACCTTTTTGGTCTTCGGCGAAATCCGGACCGGGAATCGCTGGTGCGCGCCGGTCCAGGTCAGATCTTCCAGATGACGCTGCGCGGTCTTGCCCGGCGGCACCGGCTCGTCGGGATACTGATATTTCAGCTGATCCAGCGAAAACGTAATACGACCCGCGAACCGCATGGTTTCAGCGAGCGCCTCCGGCGCGTCGCGAAACAGCCGCGCCATTTCGTGGGCAGGCTTGAGATAGCGCTCCGCATTGGCTTCGAGCCGCCTGCCGATGGCGTCGATGGTGGTCTTCTCGCGAATGCAGCAGAGCACATCCTGCAGCGGGCGGCGGGCGGGATGGTGATACAGCACCTCGTTGGTCGCCAGCAGCGGCACGCGAGCGGTGGCCGCGGTCCGCTGCAGCCGTGCCAGGCGGCGCCTGTCATCGCCGCGGTACAACAGGCTGGCCGCGAGCCACACGCCATCGGCGCGGCTGCGCTTCAACCGGTCCAGAATTTCGAGGGTTTTTTCCGACTCGAAGCGATGCGGCAGCGTCAGAATCAATAGCTGCCCGGCGGCGAATTCGAGGAGGTCATCGAGATCGAGGCGACACTCACCCTTCCCGGTCTTGTCGGCATCGTCGCCGCGCTTGCCACGGGTCAGCAACTGGCATAGCCGGCCGTAGGCGGCGCGGTCGCGCGGATAGGCCAGGATATCCGGGGTGCCGTCGATAAAGACGAGGCGCGAACCGATCAGAAGTTTTGGCTTATATTTGACTTCGGGGTTTTCCAGTTCCTTGTAAGCCCGCACCACGCCTGCCAAGGTGTTGTGATCGGCCATGCCGATGGCGGCCAGACGCAGTTCGCTCGCCTGCCGCACATACTCCTGCGGATGCGATCCGCCGCGCAGGAACGAGAAATTCGTGGTGATTCCGATCTCGGCATAGGCCATGCCGTCAGGACCGCTCATGCGAACAGCCCATGCACGAACCAGTTCGGCTGCACGATTTCGCCTTCGCGTTGCGCGATCTCGCGGTCGTACAGACCGTCGCGGTACAGCCAGAACCGCAGGCCGGCTTCGTCCTCGACACGGAAATAATCGCGCGTCAGCATCGCTCCCTGCGATCGCCACCATTCCATGGCGACGCGCTCCGGACCCTCGACGCGCATCACCGTGTGGGCCGCCCGCCGCCACTGAAACCACGCCGGCGGTCCGTCCGGCACTTCCGCGATCACCTTGATGGCTTCCGGCCGCGTGAACAGCCGCAGCGGCCGCAACGGCGGTTCGCTTGTAACCCGCGCCGGCCAATCCGCCTGCCCGGCCGCGGCCAGATGATGCTGCGCCGCCGCAGCCTTGACCGCGCATTCCGGAATATGGGTGTCCTGCGGCAGGTGCACGACCACGCGCCGTCCGCCGATCCGCGCGGCGATGCGGTCGATCAGGGCCGAAAGCTCATCATTGTCGTGCACATTGGCGTCGAGATCGCGCTGCTGCTGCACCACGATTTCGACGCGGCTGGCGGACAGGCGAATGAGGTCGAAGCCGAAACCGGGATCGAGCGGATCGTGCAAAGCATCGAGCCGTTCGCGAAACAGGCGGTCGATTACTTCGGCCCTGGTCACGGGTTGCCCGGTATCGACGGGAATCGCGCGCACCGCGCCATCGGTGCGGAAGAAACAGGCTTCCAGCCGCCGCGCGCCCTTGCCCTGGCGGTCCATCGCCGCGACCAGCATGGCGGCCAGCCGGGATAAGGTCGCCGAGATCACGGCTTCGGTGGCGACCGGCTCGGGAAACCGTTTCTCCACGATATAATCCGGCAGCGGTTTTAAGGGGCTGATCGGCGCGTCGCCCTGCCCCAGCGCCTGCTCCAGCAAGGTGGTAAAACCATCGCCGAACCGCGCCGTGATTTCGTGGCGCGCGCGCGAGGCCACATCGCCAATGGTTTTCAGCCCGGCGCGGCGCAGACCGCGGGTGATGGCCTCATCGGCGCCGAGCGCTGCCACCGGCAACCATTTTATCGCCTCGGCCTCGCCGCCATCCGCCACGATGCGGCCGGAGACATGACGCGTCATGGTGCGCGCGCAGATCGATGTGCCGGCAATCGCGGCGCTGACAACGAAACCCTGCCGCGTCAGCGCGCCGCATATCATCTGCATCAGCGCGGCTTCGCCGCCGAACAGATGGGCGCAACCGGTAATGTCGAGAAACAGCCCATGCGGGGGGTCCAGCGCCACCAGCGGGGTGAAGCGGTCGCACCAGAAGGCGATATCGCTCAACGCCCTGGCGTCGGCGGCTGCATCGGCATCGAACACCCGCAACTGCGGACAGATGGCGCGGGCATTGGCGAGCGGCAGGCCGATCGAAAGACCCAGATGCGCGGCGGCGTCATCGAGTGCGAAAATCTGCAGCGCGTTGTTCTGCTTCGCGACGACGATGCTGGGCTCGTTATCACCCGGCGCGGCGCTGCTGTGCGCGCGCTTGATGCGGTCGATGGGCAGGCGCGGCAGCCACAGGCTGAGGATACGCCGCCGGTTTCTCGAAAAGGCACTCATCACATTTCCATTCCATGATCCACCGCCCGACAGGGCCATGACGGTTGCGGACGAGTTGCGCGTCGAACACCGGCGCGCCCCACGCGCTCCCGACCGAGGCGGGCGGCGAATGCGCCGCACGCACGATCCATCGCGTCTCCGCCGTCGAGGGCGCGGGCTGCGCCGCCACCCGCAGCAACAGACCAGTGACGCCGGAGGCCTGCGCCGCCAGCGTCAGCTTGCGGCTGGCGACGAGATCGAACTGCCGGGCTTCGCCCCAGACTTCCAGCACCACCGCGCCAACCGCATCGCAGGCCAGCGCGTCGGCCGCGGTGCGCAACGCGACGTCGACATCGGCGGCGCGCACGGTCACCACGCGGCGCGGATCGAGGCCGAGTTCGGCGAGGCCAGCCATCGACAGCGCGCCGGATTCGATTTCGGCAAAATCCTGCCGGATCCACACCAGAGGCCGCCGTGCCGCCGCCCGCCCCGCAAGCCCCGCGATGAAGCCGGTCGCCGCCGCGCTCTGCCGTCCCTCGGCAAACACCTCGTGCATGGCGGCCAGCGCGAGGCCGCCCTGCAGCGTCGCATCGGCATCGGCATGCCCGAGCGCCACGCGTACCTGCGCCGCGTCGGCATGCGCCTCGATGCGCTCGATGCTGCCGCGCAAACTGGCAAGCGTGGTCGTGCGCGCGCGGGTCATGCGCCGCTCTCCTGGAGGTTAGGCCGTCACAGGTTCTCTTCATTGAACCCGCGGCCCGGCCATATGTTCATGATATGTTCTAATATAAAGCTAACACGGCCGGAAGAGTCAATCGGGATCGGAGAGAGGAATTTTCATGAGCAATCCCAAGGGGATCGCAGGAACCTTCCACGCCCTTTGCGCATTGGAGCAACGATAGCCTCGAGAGAAATGGGGAAATGCCCATGACCCCTGTGTCCCGGACGCCCGGCAGCACCCTCAAAGCCCTGCGCGAAGAAGCCGCCGATTGCCGCGCCTGCCCGCTCTGGAAGGATGCGACCCAGACCGTGTTCGGCGAAGGCCCGCAACAGGCATCCCTGATGCTGGTCGGCGAGCAACCCGGCGACAAGGAAGATCTCGCCGGCAGACCATTCGTCGGACCGGCCGGCCAAATGCTCGACCGCGCCCTGGAGCAGGCCGGCATCGACCGCAAGAAGGTCTACGTCACCAACGCGGTCAAGCATTTCAAATCTGTACCGCGCGGAAAAATCCGCCTGCATCAGAAGCCCAACACATCGGAAATCAGGGCTTGCCGGCAATGGTACGAACGCGAACTCGGGTCGGTCCGACCCGATCTGGTGGTGGCGATGGGCGCCACTGCCGCGCAAAGCGTGTTCGGCAAGATCACACCGATCAACAAGAACCGTGGCCGCCTGATCGATCTGGATGACGGCACCAGGGTGCTGGTGACGGTCCATCCGTCCTATCTGTTGCGGCTGCCGGATGCGGTCGCCAAAGCGCGAGAATATCAGCGCTTCGTCGATGATCTCGGAATTGCCGCCGATCTGATCAGAAAAACGGCTTCATCGAGAAGGCCTCGTTCGCGACCTGAATGGCACGCCCATAATCCCCATCCGCGGCGTAACCATGCATAACCATTCACGCAGATATTCACCGCAAAGGATTTGACATTTCCTCGCACAACCTTTAATTGCGATCCTACTGTGCCGTCTCAAGTCCGGCGCGTTGCGTAGCGAACCCTAGCCCCGGACGCCGCGCAATGTGCCGGTCTTGCGGCACGGGACCCGGGTCCCATCCTGTTTATCCAGTGAAGCGCGTACGAAAAGTTGCCCCCGCTCCGCGGCGCACGCCGAAGAGACGGTGCGCCGCGTGCGGACACAAGGATCAAGCCGCCGCGCTGAGGTTTACCGAGGCTTCCGCGAGCGTGGTCAGGCTCACATCCGTCTTCTTCTCTTCCTGCAGGGTTTCGTCGAGCAGCCGCGCCGCATCCTTCATGCCGAGCTGCAGCGCCCACTGCTTCAACGTGCCGTAGCGGGAGATTTCATAATGCTCGACCGCCTGGGCCGCGGCCAACAGGCCGGCGTCCAGCGCCTCGCAGCCCTTGTAATCTTCCATGATCTCCTTGCCCTCGTCGAGGAGGCCCTGAATCGCATCGCAGGTCTTGCCGCGGGCCGGCTTGTCGAGCAGCTCGAAAATCTGCTCGAGGCGTTCCACCTGGCCTTCGGTCTCACCGTGATGCTTTTCGAACGCGGCGCGCAGCTTGTCGGCCTGTGCCGCCTTCGCCATTTTCGGCAGCGCCTTCAGGATCTGCTTCTCGGCGAAATAGATGTCCTTCAGCGTATCGAGGAAGAGGTCGTTGAGGTCTTTGTCCTTCGCAGGCATGGTGCGCTCCATTGGCGTGGCGGGGGATCGTTCCCCGCCTCAACGCCAGATGAAGGGCAATGTTCCTATGGCTCGACATCTGCGCGATGTCGGCGTAGCCCGAGCGACATAGCGGCAGGACGCCTCACGCCGCCAGCGTATTCTCCACCAGCTTGATCCAGTACGAGGTACCGAACACGATAGCCTCGTCGTTGAAATCATAGGCGGGATGGTGCAGTCCGGCACTGTCGCCGTTGCCGCAGAAGATAAACGCACCCGGACGCTGTTCCAGCATGTAGGCAAAATCCTCCGCGCCCATCAGCGGCGCCATGTCGTGCACATTGGCATCGCCGGCGACCTCCTTCGCCACCTGCGTGGCGAAATCGGTCTGCGAGGCGTGGTTGACCACCACGGGATAGCCGCGCTGGTACACCAGATCGATCTTGGCTCCGGTGATCTGCGCCACGCCGGCGACCACCTCGCGCACCCGTTTCTCGACCAGTTCCCTCACCTCGTCGGTCAGGGTGCGAACGGTGCCCCTGAGTTCCGCGGTTTGCGGGATCACGTTGCGGGCGTTGCCGGCGTGGAATTCGCAGATCGAAATCACAGCGGATTCCAGCGGATCCACGGAGCGCGAAACGATCGACTGCAGGGCGGTGACCAGTTGCGCGCCGACCAGCACCGAATCGATGCATTTGTGCGGCCGCGCCGCGTGGCCGCCGAGACCTTCGATGCGGATATCGATGGAATCGGTGGCCGCCATGATCGGGCCGGGCCGGATCGCGAACGCGCCGACCGGAATCCCGGGGCCGTTGTGCATGCCGTAAACCTGGTCGATGGCGAAGCGGTCCATCAACCCGTCCTTGATCATCGCGGCGGCGCCGGCGCCGCCTTCCTCCGCCGGCTGGAAGATTACCACCGCATCGCCGGCGAAATTCCGGGTCTCGGCGAGATAGCGGGCGGCACCGAGCAGCATCGCGGTATGCCCGTCATGGCCGCAGGCGTGCATCTTGCCCGGCGTCCTGGAGGCGTAGGGCAGATCGGTCTCCTCGTCGATCGGCAACGCATCCATATCGGCGCGCAGCCCGATCACCTTGACGTCGCTCTTGCCGGCGGGCTTGCGGCCCCTGATGACGCCGACCACGCCGGTGACGCCGAGGCCGGTAGCCACCTCGTCGCAGCCGAATTCCCGCAACCGGTCCGCCACGAATGCCGCAGTGCGGTGCACGTCGTACAGCAATTCGGGGTTTTCATGAATATCGCGGCGCCAGGCCTGGATATCGGGTTGCAGATCGGCGACGCGGTTGACGATGGGCATGAGGTGTCTCGGTCCAGTTTCGTTGTTTTATCGTGTGTAGGCCGGGTGTAGCATGCCAGTGGCGATCCGCCCAATGGGCCTAACGGCACACTTCCCGCCTCCGCTGTCACGGCCGGGCTTGTCCCCACCATCCACGTCTGACTATTAGGCAGGAAGACGTCGATGCCCGGCACAAGCCGGGCATAACAACACATTTGGGCGGAAACCAAAGAAAATGCCTGGGCGGATTGAAGGTGATTTCGACTACATCGTCGTCGGTGCGGGTACCGCCGGCTGCATCGTCGCCAACCGGCTGTCGGCCGATCCGAACAACCGGGTATTGATCCTGGAGGCCGGCGGCAACGACAACTGGATCTGGTTTCATATCCCGGTCGGCTATCTCTTCGCGATCGGCAATCCCCGCTCGGACTGGATGTTCCGGACCGAGCCGGAAGCCGGGCTGAACGGCCGCTCGCTGGCCTATCCGCGCGGCAAGGTGATCGGCGGCTCGTCCGCCATCAACGCCATGATCTCGATGCGCGGACAGGCCGCCGACTACGATCACTGGCGTCAGCTCGGCCTCACCGGCTGGGGTTATGACGACGTGCTGCCAGCGTTCCGGCGGCTCGAGGATCATTTCCTCGGCGACAGCGAACATCACGGCGTGGGCGGCGGCTGGCGGATCGAGGCGCCGCGGCTGTCCTGGGCTATTCTGGACGCGGTCGGCGACGCCGCAGCGGAAATGGGCATCCGAAAGATTCCGGATTTCAACACCGGCGACAATGAGGGCGTCGGCTATTTCCACGTCAACCAGAAGCGCGGGCGGCGATGGTCGTCGGCGCGGGGTTTTCTGAAGCCGGCCTTGAGGCGTGCCAACCTGCGCCTCGAAACCAACGTGCTGGTGGACCGCCTGATCGTCGAACACGGCCGCACCGTCGGCGTGCGGTTTATCCAGGGCGGCGAAGTAATCGAGGCCCGCGCCAGCGGCGAAGTGATCCTGTGCGCCGGCTCGATCGGATCCACCCAGGTACTGCACCGCTCCGGCATCGGGCCTTCGGACTGGCTGGCACCGCTCGGGATCGAGATGGCGCTGGACCGGCAAGGCGTCGGGCGCAACCTGCAGGACCATCTGCAGCAGCGCGCGATCTACCAGGTGGAGGGCGTCCGCACCCTCAACGAGACCTATTATTCGCTGCTGGGCCGCGGCCTGATGGGGCTCGATTACGCGGTCCGCCGCCGCGGGCCCCTGACCATGGCGCCGTCGCAGCTTGGCATCTTCACGCGCTCCGATCCACACCGCGAACGCGCCAATATCCAGTTCCACGTGCAGCCGCTGTCGCTCGACAAGTTCGGCGATCCCTTGCACCGCTTCCCCGCCATCACCGTGAGCGCCTGCAACCTGCAGCCGACCTCGCGTGGCACTGTGCGAATCCGCTCGGCCAAGGCCGACGAGGCGCCCGTCATCGCGCCGAATTACCTGTCGACCGGCGACGACCGCCAGGTCGCCGCCGACGCCATCCGGGCCACACGGCGGTTGATGAAGCAGCCGGCGCTTGCGCCCTATCGGCCCCAGGAATATCTGCCGGGGCCATCGGTCGGCGATGACGATGCCTCGCTGGCAAAAGCCGCCGGCGATATCGGCACCACGATTTTTCACCCCGTCGGCACCGCCAGGATGGGCACCGCCAGCGATCCCCTCGCGGTGGTCGACGAGCGGCTGCGGTTTCATGGCCTCGCCGGACTGCGCGTGGTCGATGCCTCCGTGATGCCGACCATTACCTCGGGAAATACCAACACCCCGACGGCGATGATCGCCGAAAAAGGTGCGTCGATGATCCTCGAAGATTCGCGCAGCTAGATGACGAACCGGCAACGTCTATGGGTCGACCATGGCGGCGGGCGCATTGCGCTGGTGCGATGGGGCGAGGCTGCCGACAAGCCGCCTGCCCTTCTGGTGCACGGCACCGGCTTCGTCGCCGAGGTCTGTGACGAGGTCGCCCGCGAACTTGCTTCCCGATATGCGGTCTACGGCATCGACCGCCGCGGCCATGGCGCCAGCCACCAACCATCGACGGAGCGCTATCACTTCCTGGATTTTGCATCTGATATCTGCGCCGTCGTCGAGGCGCTCGACCTCACCGACATCTTCGGCATCGGGCACAGCGCCGGCGCCACTGATCTTTTGCTCGCCGCAAAACTGCTGCCCCGGCGCTTCGCGCGCCTGTTCGTGATGGAGCCAACCATCATGGATCCGCGTGCGGTCAAGGCGGACGGGGCCGGTTTGAGCGACAACGGCAATGCCTACGCGCGGGGCGTGCTGCGCCGCCAGCGCGAATTCGACAGCGCCGCCGCGGCATTCCAGCGCTTTCGCACGGCGCCTGCGTTCGCAGAATGGTCCGAGGGCGCATTGTGGGCCTATGTGCGGCACGGCTTTGAAACCCTGCCGGACGGCCGGGTGCGGCTGCTGTGCAGACCGGAGATCGAAGCGGCGATGCTGGGGCCCATCTTCGAAGCTATGGAACAGGTCTACGCCGGCGACGAACGCAGCAATCCGTTTGTCGGGTTGTCCGGGATCGAATGTCCGGTGCGCGTCGCCACCGCCGAAAAATCCTCACCGATCTACAAGGAAATGGCGGCAAGGGCCGTCGCGCTGATCCCGGGCGCGAGCCAGTGGACGTTCGAGGGAGTCGGTCACTGCGTGGCGCAGGAAGCGCCGGGACTGGCGCTCGCGGCGCTGGAGGCGTTCGAGAGTAAATCTGGCTAAGCACCGCACCGCTTATTGCTGCACCTGAAACAGCAGCCGCAGAAAATTCTGGACATCTGCCGCCGCTTGTTGGCGCGCTTCGGAATTATAACCAAAGGTCCCCTCCGACACGACGCAAGCCGACCTCACATCTGCCAACTCGCCGGTCGTCGCGTCGATGATCCTGTCGTCGCGTTCGAGGAACACGCAGTTGCTGAAATTTGCGACACCCGTCGCCGTTTGACGGTTGGCCAGGTCGGCGTTGTCGAACCAGTGCTTGGCTCCGGCGTACTCGAACAGGGCGACGTCCCTGCCCGCGTTGCGCAGCCTGGCGACATACTCCCTGCAAGGAGCGATGTTCGTCGCGTCGTCGGCTGCGCCATGAAAGATCCGGATCGGCGCGTCGCCCACGCGATCTTCATCGGCGAGCCTGATGTGGCAGCTTGTGGGATAAAATACCAGATGGGCTGCAAAGCGCGACGATCCTGGACCGTAGCGTTGCTGGAAACGCAGCTGGCTTGCCCAGAGAGCCGTGCGGCCGCCGAAGGAGAAGCCCATCACCACGATTCGCTTGGGGTCGATGCGCGGGTGGGCTGCCAGGAGATCGCGCGCGCGAAAAACGTCCGTAAGCATGCTGGCGGCGCTGATGGTGTGAGGGCCGGAGCAGACGCGCGAAATGCCCCGTCCGGCAAAACTGTTCACCACAAAGGTGGCGATGCCTAGCTGGCGGAGACTTCCCGCCCAATACGTCTCCGCTCCGGTGGGACCCGAACAGCCATGCGTTATGACCACGGCGGGAGCACGACCGGTGCCCTCCGGGAGCCTCAGAACGCCAAAGATCGTTGCCGGCGTCCCGTCCTCGGGGGCCGCCATGAAAGGAGGGATAAACTGACTTCCGGGAAACGTGAGGCTTTGGAAATTGACTATTTCAATCGGGTCCTGGGCAGAAGCGAGTCGCGGCGTCATTAAGACGGTCGCTCCCACGGCCGCCATACAAAGCGAATGCAGCAGCGACGACCTGCGGGTCGAAGCACCGGCCACGGGCATTCGGCAGCGCTGCGCGGGCGCAGCGAAGGGCCATGAGATGAGAAAATCATGCAGAAGCCCGATCAACACCTGTCGCATAGATCACCTGCCCGCAGTATATCTCGAACGATACGCTATCGTGCCGGGCGGCCCGTCGCGACCGGACGGAATAACAGCACCTTTCCACGCTCCTACTGCAGGCGAACCGGCAGGTTGAGCGGCCCCCGGAAACCGAAACCGTGCCAGCGCACCGCAGCGGGATCGGGCAAGGCCATGTTGGGGAAGCGCTCGAACAGCATGGGGAGCAGGATGGCGCCAACGGTTCGCCGCGACAGGTGCGCCCCCGCGCAATGATGCGGGCCGTTGCCGAAAGCCTGATGAGGATTGGGTTCACGCAGCGCATTATAGTTCTCGCCATCTTCGAAGACGTCCTCGTCCCGGTTGGCCGACGCCTGGATCGTCATCACAGTGTCGCCTTTCGGGATGAAACAGCCTCGTATCTCCGTATCCTCCATCACCAGCCGTGAGCTCGCCTGGATCGGCGCCACCCACCGCACCCCTTCCTCGAAGGCAGAGCGCCATTTGCCGGCTGCGCGCACGGCTTCAAGCTGATCCGGATGGGTCAGCAGGCCAAAGATAATCGTCAGCAGCGCGTCGCGCGGCTCGTTGATGCCGCCGCCGATCGCGATCTTGACGTTGGCGATCATCTGGCTTTCCGGAATCGGGGTCTTCGCGTTCACCATGAAGGACAGCGCCGAGGAATCCGGCTCGGCCCTGACGCGCTCGGCGTTGACGCGGATACTCCTGTCCATCTCCGCATTGGCGATATCCGTCGCTTCGAAAGGCCCCGGCGTCCAGCCGAAATTGCCGGCGCCGTCGATCAGCGTCTGTGACCATCGCTGCATGTCGTCGTCGCTCGCGTCCGGGATGCCCATCGCATGCGCCAGAATCCGCGCGGCAAGCGGTCCAGCTAGCGCGGGAAAGAGATCGACGATCTCGCCGCGCGGCAACCGGTCAAGGTACGCAGCGGCCAGTTCCGCATACAGGGGCGCCCAGACCGATTCGATGGTCTTCGGCATCAGGGCCGGCATCATCGCCATGCGTTCGGCCCGGTGCTCGTCGTGGTCCTTGCGCATCAGCGTGCGAGCGAGAAAGGCGCGCTCCATCGGCGTGTTCGGATCGTTCGAGCTGAACAACGCCGCGTTGTCCTTCACGAGCCTGGTATCGGCGGCCTTGGTGAGGAAGGTGCGACCCACGGACTTGACCCGCAACACCGGCGCTTCGCGTCTCAGGCGCCGGTAGATCGGATAGGGATCGCGCGTGAGTTCGGCGATCGTGATGGTTTCGTCCATTGGGGCAAGGGCCGCGGTCGGCATGTGATGATCCTGTCGGCTGCGGGGTGATTGTATGCCAAGGCAAAGCATAAATGCAGGCGTGAAATGGCGCAATCCCGCGGCCGCCGCTCCGGCGAGGTGGATCTGATGCTGGCCTTGGGGACTTCTTGCACCTACATAGAATCTTAACCCGAAAGTCCCCGATGGCAGCCCTGTCCATTCTCGACCTCGTCCGCGTCACCGAAGCCACCGATGCGCGTGGCGCGCTCGATAATGCCCGCGATCTCGCAGCCCACGCCGAGGGTTGGGGCTATCGCCGGTTCTGGGTGGCCGAGCATCACAACATGCCCGGCATTGCCAGCGCCGCGACCTCGCTGGTCATCGCCCACATCGCTGCAGGCACGCAACACATCCGTGTCGGCGCAGGCGGCATCATGCTGCCGAACCACGCGCCGATCATCATCGCCGAGCACTTCGGGACGCTGGCGCGATTGTTCCCCGGCCGTATAGATCTCGGCCTTGGCCGGGCGCCCGGCACGGACCAGGTCACGGTGCAAGCGCTTCGCCGCACCCTCGGGGGCGGTGATAATTTTCCGCAGGACGTGCTCGAACTGCAGGCCTATTTCGCGGCTGTGGTGCCCGGCCAGCGGGTGCAGGCCGTACCGGCGGCGGGAACTGACGTCCCGCTGTGGATTTTGGGGTCGAGCACCTACGGCGCACAACTTGCCGCCGCGCTCGGCCTGCCCTATGCCTTTGCTTCGCATTTCGCGCCTGACCAGCTCAGTCCCGCGCTGGAGATCTACCGCAACCGCTTCAAGCCTTCAGCCCAGCTCGCACGGCCCCACTCCATGGTCGGGGTCAACATCATCGCGGCCGACACCGACCGCGAGGCGCGGCGCCTGGCGACGACGCAGCAGATGTCCTTTGCGAATATCTTCCGTGGCGCGCGCGGCCTCAGCCGTCCGCCGATCGACGATATCGAAAGCTACTGGTCTCCGATGGAAAAAGCCCAGGCCATGCAGATGCTCGCCCGCACCATCATCGGCACACCCGATTCCGTCCGCAGTGGTATCGACGCGCTGGTCGATGAGACGGGCGCCGACGAGTTGATGATCGTGTCCGACGTGTTCGATCATGCGGCACGGCTGCATTCATTCAAGCTGATCGCCGAGGCCGGCCGGGAAAGCGGCGATCCGGCGCCTCAGCCTGCCAGGACAGGCTGAGGCTGGAAACGTCGGCCAGCTTCTTCAGCCGCGCTTGCCGGCTGCCACGTAACCCGCGGTGACCTCGTCTTTGTGGGCGGCAAAGGCTGCCAGCACTTCGGCCTTCTCGGGCTTTGGGACCTTGACGAAATCCAAGGTCCGTCCGAGCTCGGCTGCGACCTCATCGAATTCCGCCGGGGAGATCCGGAGATTGCGGTGAGCTTCCTCAAGCCCGAGCGGCGTTGCACCGGGCTTGGTGGCGGAGAACTGGAACGGGCCGCCCGAAACGTTGCAGACCCACAGCGTCCGCATGAACTTCAGGCCGGGCAACCTTCCCAAGCTCTTGGTGTGCCATTCCCGCAGTTGCGGGTTTTTGGACTTTTGGCCGACTATGGGGTTCTTCACGACGGCATCGCTGAAGTGATCCACCACCGCCGCGATGGCGAAGACTCCGCCTAGCCGCTCATACAGACTTTTCTCGGGCATGGTCTGCCTGGCTTGCGCATGCGCCTTATCCGCAGCCGCTAAAGCCACCGGCGCAGCAGCCAGCGCCAGCGCTGCGACCACGTCTCGTCTTGTGATTGAAGTCGAAAGAGCCTGTGCCATTTGTCACCTCTCTGTTGATGGTTCGATTACCGTTCCAAGCGTGCGCGCTGGACCAGTTCGCACTCGTCCGACGTACCGACGGATCCGCCGCATGCTCTTGTGGCGTTCCCGGGCTGCCACCTAGATGGGCTTGGGTAAGAAAGGTTCCCGCCAAAATGGGCGTCAGGATGCAACCTCGCGCCAGCGGCTCACGACCGACACAGAATCAAACGGGCTTATCGACCGATCCGCTCGACGCCTGTTCCGTCGCGAACCCAGCCTGCGGGTTTGGTCGCGAGAGAACGAAGCAACGGCCAATTCGCGGCCCGTGCTGCTGCATTCAGCAGGCAGTCCCTGCCCGCGTTGTCGCCGTCGATGGCGGCAATTTCGCCCCACTTTTCGGAATGGATAGGTGGATTACTGCGAACTCGTCACCGAGCGCTCGGTGGCGCGACCCTTGGGCTATTGTTTCCAGGGTGTCCGTCCGCCTACGCCGACTTGCGCACCGCGTTGTCGACCAGCGTCTTCCCGAGCGACCAGATCGCGCCGGGGACCTTGTGGCTGGCGGCGATGACGGAATCGAACGCGGTCTCGATCCACTTGCCGTCTTCTTCGGTGATGGTCAGCGGCGGCAGCAACTTGATGGTGTGGCTGCCGTGGCCGGAGACTTGCGTGAGAATCTTGTGATCCTTGAACAGCGGTACCGTGATGAGCTGACAGAACAGGCCCTTGTTGGCGCTTTCCAGCAGATTCCACGACGCCTTCAGCTTGAGCGATTTCGGCGGGCCGAACTCGACGCCGAGCATCAGCCCCTTGCCGCGCACTTCCTTCAGCAATTCAAAGCCCGGAATCATCCGGGTCAGCGCCAGCTTGATTTCGGCGCCGCGCCGGGCGGCCTGCTCGACCAGTTTTTCGGCTTCCATCACTTCGAGCGTGGCGATGCCCGCCGCCATCGCCAGATCGTTCTTGGCAAAGGTCGATCCGTGCACCACGGCGCGATCCATCTGATTGAAGATCTTGTCGAAGATGCCCTTGCGCGTCAGCAGCGCACCGACCGGAACGTGACCGCCCGACAGCGCCTTCGCCAGCAGCACCATGTCGGGTTCGACATTCCAGTGCTCGACAGCGAGGAATTTTCCGGTGCGCCCGATGCCGGTCTGGATTTCGTCAGCGATCAACAGCGAGCCGTATTTGCGGCACAGCGCGGCCGCGCCGGGCAGGAAGTCGTCACCGGGGATGTTGACGCCCTTGCCCTGGATCGGCTCGACGATAAAGGCCGCGACCTGGCGCGACGACAGCGCCTGTTCGAGGGCTGCGAGATCGTTGAACGGAATTGAAGTGCAGCCCGGCAACAGCGGCTCGAAACCGGCGCGAAAATTCGGATCGTCGGTCAGCGACAGCGCGCCGTAGGACAGGCCGTGGAACGCATGGGCGCAGTAGACGATACCGGGCCGGCCGGTGGCGCCGCGGGCGAACTTGATCGCAGCCTCGACGCATTCCGCGCCGGAATTGGCAAAAAACACCTTGTCGAGATAGGGGACGTATTTCAGCAGGTGCTCGGCCAGCACGCCGGCCAGGGTCGAGACGTCAAGCTGCACGAGGTTGGGCAGATCAGCATCGAGCACGCTCTTCAAGGCCTGGCGCAGCGCTGGATGATTGCGGCCAATCGCAAAAACGCCAAACCCGCTCAGTAGATCGAGATAGCGCGCACCGTCGCGATCGAACAGGTACTGGCCCTGCCCCTTTTGAAAGCCGACGTCGTAACCGATTGTCTTTAGAACCCTTACAAGTTGCTCATTCAGGTGGCGCGTATGCATGGAACTGCGCTGGGCCTGGCGCTCCACAAACATCTCGGAAACGTCTAGATTCGGATATACCATCGTCTACATACGTCGGTTGATGGGCATTACGTCAACTGGAAACAATGCGGCCTTTTGACCCCACTCGAATCATCCATTACGCACAGGTTGGAACCATGTTGCACCGCCCGCGAAACATTATGCGTACCACAGCGTGTTGCGGCCTATTTTTGGTGGCCGGTCTTGTTCCGGCTCTGGCTGCGGATCCGACCGGTGACTGGCGGGTCGCGGACGGCGTCGCCAACATCCGGGTTGCCGAATGCAATGGCAGCATGTGGGGCGCCGTGGCATGGGAGAAGACGCCGGGCGGCCGCGACCAGAACAATCCTGATGTCTCGAAACAGAACAGGCCGACCCTGGGCATGCCGATCCTAATCGCCATGAAGAAAAAACCTGCCGTCGATCAATGGGAAGGTCAAGTCTACAACGCCAAGGACGGCCAGATGTACTCGACCACGATCAAGCCGGTCGGCTCCGATCAGATGGAGATTCAAGGCTGCGTGCTCGGCTTCCTCTGCGGCGGCGAGACCTGGACCCGCGTCTCGGGCCCGATCCCCTCAAGTCCCGCCAACAGCATGGCCAGGGGCGCGCCGAAGGGTGCGCTTGCCAAGGCGGCCGTGCAGCAGCCATCAGCTCCCGCGCAGCCGGCCGCGGTAACTGCGCCGAAGACCACCGGCGCGGTCAGCCCTGCTGCCAAATCCGCTCAGAAGCAGACGGCCGGCCAGCCCGGCGACATCGGCGATATCTGTCTACTCCCCGACATCGCGCGGTTTGCCCATTAGCGCGGGCTGGAACAGCAACACCGCGGCCAGCGTGGTGAGGAGCGAGAGCGCCAGCAGCTTGCCCATGCTCGCTGTTCCCGGATGACTCGACAGCCACAGGCTTCCGAACGCCGTGGCCGTCGTCAGCGCGCTGAAGAATATCGCGCGCGTCAGGCTGGTCTGCAGCAGATTCGTTCTGCCCGACCGCCATGCCGTGACATAGTAGATCTTGAATGCGACGCCGACGCCGAGCAGCAGCGGCAGCGCGACGATGTTGGCGAAGTTGAGCGGCAGCCCGATCAGCACGCAGATTTCCAGCGTCACCGCGCCGGCCACCAATAGCGGCACCAACGTCAGCAGCACGTCGGTGACGCGCCGCAGCGCCAGCCAGAGCAGCAGGCTGATCACCACCAACGCCCCGATGCCGGCGTGGATGAACGCCCTGACGACGGTGTCACCGGATTTGAGGATCGACACCGGCCCGCCGATCGCATTGGGCTCGGCCGCCAGCACCGCATTGGCAAAGGTGCGCAGGGTGTCGTTGTCGTTCGGATCGCCGCGCGGCAGTGCCTCGACGCGGATCAGGCCGTCCTTGGTCTTCCAGCCCGCCACCAGATCGGGCGGCAGGGTGTTCAGGCTGACCGGCTGCGCCTGCAGGGCGCTCTTGAGCTGATCGAGCACGACAATCAGCGGTGCGACGAAAATAGCCTGGGTCTTGTTGCGCACCGCCTCGCTGGCGTCGGCGAGCTTCG
>Ga0307294_10000145_pt1 | contig 17205 bp, 21 predicted proteins | sample ER_DNA_151_FD_194468 | JGI IMG/M metagenome (GOLD analysis project Ga0307294, IMG submission 194468) | Bulk soil microbial communities from the East River watershed near Crested Butte, Colorado, United States - ER_DNA_151 | ecosystem: Environmental > Terrestrial > Soil > Floodplain | place... | reverse complement strand
GGTGCATTGTCGGGCATAAGCACATAACCGGACGACGCGAGAGCTACCCCGCCGATCGTCATCCCGGTGGTCACCTGCACGTCGTCGATCTCCACGCACCACAGACAGAGCCGGGAATCGTAGAACGCCGGCCCCCGGTAGACCCGCGCGGTCGGCCCCGCGAGGGATCCGAACTGTCGATGAGAATGCTCATCCACCAGGCGAGACGCACCCGTGATCCACAGCGCCGTTTCCACGTCGTCTAGCGCGTCAGCAGAACGCGCGAACGCGTTGAACTCCGCAACGGTGATGTAGTCCGGCTTCCACGGCACGGGTGCGCCTCACTCCTCGATCAGTACTCGCCGTTGACGACGTCGCCGTCAGCGTCCGGCTCGACGGCCGATGCAGGCTGCGCGCCGCGAACGGGCGCATCCGCGGCCAGCACACCCCGCGCGATCGACGGATAGACGAAGTCAACGCCGCGGATACCCTCGCGCTCCTGCGTGGTCTGCTCCTGCGCGCGCCGCAGGTTCTCCCGACCCTGCTCCGTCTTCACCTCGATCCCGAAGTCCGACGCCAGCAACTCCCGACCGGTCGTGCCGGAGTTGACGACCCCGTTCACCTCGAGAGCCTGCCGATCGCCCTCGCTGAGAAAGTTGGGATCCGGCGCCGCCAGGGTGACCCGGGCCGGCGATGCGCCGCCGGCCCGGGCCGCCGCGAGCTCCCCCCGGAGCCTCTCGTTCTCCGCCTGCAACGCGTCGCGCTGCGCTTCGACGGCCGCCTTCGTTCCGGGCCGCGGTTCCCCGCCCGGGTTGAGCTCTTCCTCTTCGGACATCGATTCTCCCTACACAGAAACGGATTCGGGTCGGATACGCGCGCCGGCCGGTGGCGGCCGGCCAGCACGCGCGGGCCGGCTACACCGGGTCGTACACGACCTCGCGGACCTTGTTCGCGTCGAGCAGGGCAGTCGCCTTGTAGCCGAACAGACCGATGTCCACCCACGCCACGCGCCATTGCAAGTCGATCCGCTGCGGCGCGGTCGCCCATCCGGCGACGCCGTCCGGGTCGAACAGCCACGACGACGCGGCGACAGAGCCGGTCGCCGCGGTCGCCCACGCGGGCAGCCAGGTCACACCGTGCGCCTGAATCGCCCGGTACCCCGCATCGGTGGTGCCCATGGCGTTCTGCGGGCCGAGCTCCGGATACAAGCGCCGGCCGGCGCTGTCCTTCGCCTTCGCCATGGCCTTGAACAGGTCGATCTGCGTGAACGCCTTCCGGAACCGGTTGCCGCCCCGGATGAAATTCAGCGGGATGATGCCGTCCGCCAGCGCCTGATCAAGCGCCGCGTCGACCGCCGCGGTGGTGATCGTGATGTCCGCGATGCTCGCGGCCTGCGCCACGAAGAACGCCTGCGCGCCGGCCTCGAGCGCTTCGTAGTAGGCCCGGACCATTTGCGTCCAGATCAAGCCGGACGCCTGCGGGTTACCGCCCTGATCGAAGGCCTCCCGCGTGTACTCCACCTTGCCGGACACCGCGGAAGGGGTGATGGTCTGTGACGTCGCCGTGAACGCGCCCGGGGTCGGCTCAGTGCCTTCCACGTGCGGGTTCACCAGGCCCGAAGAGGTATTGAACTTCGGGACGACGAACGGGGTGATGTCGTCGAGGGTGCCTTTGTTGATGGCCTCCCACAGCGGGTACGTGTAGTCCATCTGATCGACGTACATGTCCGGCCGGTTCCGGTTCGGGTTCAACGCCGCGACGTTGCCGGACGTCACCGCGAACTCTTCCTGCGCTTTCTGGATGGTGAGCGCGGCCAGGGCCGACCCGTCCGCGAAAGCTTCCTCGACGAATGACTGTGCGCGCTCCCGGGCGCCGAGGTCGCCCATCTTCCAGCCGGCGAACAGGTCGCTTGAGAAATCGTGCGAGCCCGGGCGAAGGTTGCCCTTGCGGTCGAAACGGTACGGCGCCGGCTCGGTCACCTGCGCGGAGAACTGCGGGTTGGCGTTTACCGCCTGCGCGGCCTGCGCCGCAGTCGGGATCAGCTGCATTCCGTTCTGTGCGGCCCACGCCGCGAACTGCGTGACGTCCATCGGGCCGTAGCCGGTGGTGGGGGGACGCGGCTCGTTCGGCTGCGGCTGCGGCTCGGGCTGACCGGGGGTCGGCATGGGCGCCGGCTGCGGCTGCGCGAAGCCGGTAGCGGCCTGTGCCTGCCGAAGCGAGGCGGCGTACGTCGCGCACGCAATGCCCGCGGCGTGACGGTGGCCGCAATGCGGACAATTCATGTCGTGCCTTCCTGTAAGGCTCGCGGCCACACTGGTCACGCGCGCGTCGTTCATCACTGGCATGGGAGTGGACGAGATCTCACGCAGCGATGCGCGATGCACGTCCCATACTCGATCTCCGTCGTTCCACGTCGCGTCGAGCGGGTTACCGTCCTGATCAAAGAGCTCGAAATCCACGCCCACGGACAGGCCGTTATACAGGCCGTTCTGCGCATCGAACAGCAGCTGATCCCGCTCGAGCTTTTCCCGGGACCCGTCGACCCCGGACAGCACCGAGAGCTCCGCGTGGAAACCGTCCTTACCGTCCGTCGAGCCGACCATGGCACCGACCGGGGTCACGTGATCCTTGAAGTGCTTCACGTGCTGGTCGTACTCAAGCGACCCGGGCAGGAACCGATACGCGACCCCGTACTTCCGGCCGATCACGTTGTACGGCAGCGCGAGCCCGGAGATCGTCCGCTTCGCCGTGTCCGTCGTGGGAGGCTCGACGTCCGCGGCGAAGTCCACCACCGAGAACGTGAACGCAGCCTCGCCGGCAAACCGCCGTGGGGTGATGTCCCCGACGTGGATCGCCGGCCGGCCGGCCTCGAGCGCGGGCGCCGCGGTCTGCACTGGCTGCCGCGGTGGCGGTCCGGGGATCTTCGCCTGTTGCCGGATCCACACGTTGTCGACGGCTCCCATACGCTGCAATGCCTCCCAATACACGGCCTGCGAAGCCGGGTCAGCCTCGAGATATTCGGCAAGATCGAAGGCCACGATGTACCCGCGGCGCGTGACGTCGCCCATGGTCAACCGGTCCGTGATCGCCTTCATGATCGGGCGCCGGCCTTCGTTGATCTTCGAGATTCGCCGATCCTGCGCGTTGAAGTACGTCCGCGACGTCGTCGACACGCCTAGGTCTTCCGGGTCCACTCCGAGCCCGTTAGCTATCTCGATCGTCACCTGTTTCTGCAACTCAGCCAGTTGCAGATCCGCCAGTGACGGAGTGTTGACGTCAACCCGCTTCACCTTCGACGGCATCCATGCGGTCGAACTGCGCCGCACCTCCGACCGCCACCGCGCCAGGAACGGGCCGATCTCGTCGTCCGTGAACGGGGTGATCTGCGGGTCATCGTTATCGGTGAAGTAGTCGAGCGGTCGCGGGTTCTCCGCGTACGTCGCGGCCAACGTGTCGAGCAGCACGGCCCGGCGAACCGTCCGGGCCATGGCCGTGAGCAGCGCCGGGTTCGGGGAGTCGAAGCGGATCATTTCCGACATCGGCGTGCGGACGCCGTCGATCCATACCCACTGGCCCGGAGGTGGCTTGTCCTTCGGGTTCGGCGGGTCGAGTGTCACCTTCCCGACCGGGATGTGTCGCGCCGACAGCGGATAGTTGTCGAAGTCGAGTGAGGTCTTCTGCCACCACGCCAAACCCTCGAAGATCAAATCTTCGACGGTGCGTGTCACGGTGATCACGTTCGGAACGTCCGGGTCTATCTGCCGGAACAGCGGATGATCGACCGGTTCAATCCCGCGGGTCAGTTTCAGCGGCAGCGTCGCGATCGAACACACTTCATTCCGGCCGCGGAGCACAGCGGGCACCGACAGCGCGATATCCCGGGACACGCGCCGATCGGACAGCGCGCTCATGCTCGCGAGCAGATCCGCGATCGGCTGCGGCGCCGTGTCGAAGGCGTACTGTGCGCCTCCGGTCATGGTGACGAACTGCCGGACGACCGCGCCGGCCCAACTCCGAACCGCTCCCCACCACTGCATACGCGGAGTGTAGACGATCATCCCGCTACGTGAACCTTCCCGGACACTTCCCGCGGCTTCGGGAGAGTCCGGGCAAGATGCGCAGCGCCGGCCACCGCGTACACCGCGTCACACGGGCCGGACTTCCGGACGAAGATCCAGCCGCCGGCCCTGGCCACCTTCTCCGATTCCTCGATCTGCGTGTTTAGCATTTCCTGCCCGGAGTGCAGCAACGTGCCGCCGGCCACCTCTTTGCCGAAGCCCATGCACACCGCCGGGGTTTCGCTGCGGATCTCTTCCACCTTCATGCCGCGCGGCCACTTTGCTGCCTTCATGCCCGCCGCGACCGCGGCGCCCGGACCGTTCGGCAGCCACCCGAGCACCCGTGGGTTGATCTGCGCTAGCAGGCCAGGAAGCGCGCGCTCGAGTTGCGCTGCCGCTGCCGGCCCGGACCACTCCCGCACCGTCTCCACCCGGACGAAGTCGCCGGCCACCACCGCGCCCACCGCGAGCGTGGCATGGTCGCCTTCCTCGGAGATCTCGAAGCACGCGGCCAACCGGCGCCGCTCATTCTCGAGCGTGCCCGGCTCGTTCCCGTCCGACCAGCGCCGCGGGTCGATCGCCGCGTTCATCAGCTTCACCCGGACGCACATGCGCTCCGTCCGGAAGCCGGCCAGGGCGCGGCCGCCGAGCCGTTTTGCCCGCGCGCCGGCCTGTACGAGGGTGTCCAGATCTAGCCCGTAGCCGACCCGCGGGTTGGCCTGCAACAGCGCATCCACGTCGTCAGGCTCCGCGTCTTCCGGCGCCGACCACTCGAGCAGACCTAGCCGCGGGTCACCCACGCCCGTCTCTATGAACTCCCGCGCCGAATCCTGATGATCGTTGAGCACCACGGACCGCGAGTCACCTGCGTTGGTCATGCACCAGATCTGCGCGTGCTGCGGCGAGCAGGCAGGCTCCATGGCATCCCACGCGTCGTAGCTTTTGTGCTGGCGCAGCTCATCCATGATCCCGCGGTCGATCGTCAGCGACCGGCCGCCCTCCTCGTTCGCGGCGCCGATCTTGTAACGGCAACCGTCGTACGTGAAGGACTCCGTGCTGCCGTTCTTCCTGACTAGCCACTTGTTCCCGGGCGCGTGCTGGTCATGAAACAGCGGCGTACGGCGCGCGAGGTTGACCGCCTTCCGCCAGGATTCCTCCGCGTACACCAGCTGCGTGGACGTGCCGAACGTCATCGGCCACCGCTCCCGGAACTGCCAGAACAGCGACAGCACCACGGGTAGCTCCGTCTTGCCGTTCTGCCGCGCGACCATGAGCAGCACGATCCGGAACCGCGGCCGGCCGTCCGGCAAGAGCTCACCGCCGCGGATCACCGCGACCTCTTGCCATGGCAACAGAGGGTGACCGATCTCCCTCGCGAAGTCGATCACCGCAAAGCCGTACGAAGTCTCCGCATTCAGGTCACGAAGCGGCGCGGTCGCGATGCGCGGTTCGGCACTGCCCACGATCGCCCGCGGCTGGTCAAGAATGGTCACGATCCGTCACGATCCGGGCGACGGGGAGAGAGAAACGGAACAGGGCGAGGGTGTCCGCGGTGGTCCGGCGCGGAAAAAACTGCGGTCGCGACTCGAGAGACAGAGATCATTTTCCGATTTGCCTTTCGTCACTCTGCGTTATGTCCATCGGGTCACCGGCCGATTGATCGGGTCACAGAGCTCTGTCGGATCTCCGATGTGTGCGTTGCACGATGCGCACGAAGCGACGATGAACCTAGGGTCGTCCCCGGTTACGGATCTGCCGAGAGTGTGATGCGCGTGGCCGCCGGCCAGCACTGCCCTGCCCTCGCACGTGTGTACGCCCTGGCGCCGCGCGCACCATCCGTCCGTGTGGGCACGGCACACGCCGCGGTCACGCACCAGGATCTCTTCGCGCAGGCGACGCCATGCCCGCGTTGATCCCGTATCCCACGATTGGCTCACTAGCCCAGTATGCGGAAGCGCCACCGACCCGCATCGGGCCGATGGCGCTCCGTACCGTTGGGGAACGGTTCGCGTCAGATTACCGCGGATAGTCACGTCTAGGATGCCGCGCGCGTTGCGTACCTTTCGGCGTATCGCTCGAGCCACTTCCACGCGTCGTCTTCATCGTTGTACCTGGCTAGCGCCGTGTCGGACACGTCGTGTGAGCCATCGTGCGAGAAGTTGTGTACAGCCGGGTCGTACTTCGACGGATCGCCCATAGGCCACGCGTCGTCGACAGCGCCCTTAGGTCCCCGGTAGATGTGCAGCGTGAGCCCGTGTAGCTCACAGAACGTCTCACCGCTGCGCAACAGCAGGTGCATGACGCCGATCTCGTCAGTCCGGCGCCAGCGGCGAGCGTTGATCTTCTCCCAGCCCGCAGGGGTGTAATCCTCGACGTTCGGGCCGCTAGACATCGTGACCGCCTTCCGCGTGCCTCGCCGGGTCCCCACACCCGTGTGCACACGGATCCTCGGTCACTTCTTGCCCTTCTTGCCCTTGATCGGGTTGCCCTTGCTGTCCTTGAAGGTCACCTTGACGACCTTGCCCATCTGGCCGCTGTCCCCCGTGCCCGTGTGCGGGCCGGCCTTCCGGTCCCGCAGCTTCTTGTTCCCGAACCAGTCCGCGATGCTGCCCATCTAGCGCTTCCTCCCGATCAGAATCCTCGTAGTCCAATTCGGCATGCGCCGTCGACACCACCGGGTACGTCACTTGCCGGCCTTCGGGATCACGAGGATCGGGGGTTCGGTCATCTTGGTCGGCAGCGGTTCACCGAGCTCCGTGAAGCGCGCCTTGATCGCGGCCTGATCGACGATCTCCCGCGGGGTGCCGTGCGACCGGGTCCACTCCCCGTACGTGCCCTCGGGGATCTCGCGGATCTGCTCTTTCAGGCCCTTCACGATCGACTCGAGCTTGCGAGCCTCACGCGATCGAGCGTCGTACTCCGCCAGCAGCATCCCGATCCGGGTCTTACGCTGCGCCGCGGTTTCCTTGACTGCCATGGTGATCTCCTACAAGAGGTTTGTCGATTGGCTCGACGATCGTCACACATCGTCGAGGGTTTCGGCAAGAGAGAGTTTGTACGGTCAGTTACCGGAAGTCAGACAGTAAGTAAGAGCGCGCGTCCGCGTAGGTAGCAGACGAAGTGCATCCGGTAAATGCACCCCTTCCCTAGGGTTGACATGTGGACGACATGGGGGTAGTTACGCGTGTGGCTGGAGGTAAAACCCCATTCAGGGGGTGCAGAAGTGCTAAACCCGCAGGTCAAGCGCTTGTTGCGCCGGCTCCGGATCATCGGGGGGTGCACTTCGGGGTGCGCCCGATTCGTAGTTGAGCCACACGTGATCTTGTGGCGGGATGCCGAACGGCGCACGGGTGATGTGCGCCCCGTAGTAGCCGCGCGTGCCTCGCTTCGTCACGGGCATCAGTCCGGCCTGCCGACATAGCTCGTTGAACCGCTGCACACCCGTGTGTGTCCGGTTCCCGGAGTCGTGATCTTCCCACGCCCGGAACGCCTTCAACAGCGTCGTGCCCTTGTTGAATATCTCGCCCTGTGAACGTTCCACGCCCGATTCCGGGTCGTCGAGCCACCGACGTACCTTGTTCGCCTTATCCGCAAATTCCGCGTGTGCTCGCTCACGCGATTCCCCGGACGAGAACCGGCCGGCCCCCATGAGCCGACGCAGCGCATCCACCGCCTTGACCGCGATCCCGGGCAGCTCCTCGTCAGTGATCCGCTTCGACAGCGACGAGTCCGGAACCGTTGGCGCGTAAGGGAATCGCAGCACCTCCCACCGACGCGTCCACCCCACCGAAGAGTCCGACGTGCCCGGGATCGCGTTCGCGGAGAAGATCGCTTTCCCCCACCACTTGAAGCCGAACCCGTCCTCACCCTTCCGTTCCGCACGCATCACGTCATCGCCCGACAGTTGCTTGATCTTGCCTGTCTTCTCGATAAACGTCGCGTCGATGTCACCGCAGATGTTCGCCAATTTGCCATAGAGATCCGCCGATGCGAAACGATTTTCTGACAAGTCGTGGAGCTCCACCGCGGTGAAGTTCTCCGCGCCGAGCATGGCCCGGATCACGTTCAAGAACACGCCCTTCCCGTTGCCGCCGGAGCCCTCGATCAGGAACATCCGTTGCATCGGGTTGCCGGACATCATCAGGTATCCGATCACTTCCCATGCCCGGTCCACCTCGTCCGGAGGCAGCGCCGACCCTAGGAACGCGTCGAAGCGCGGACACCGGGCCAGCGGCTCCCACACGATCGGGAGTTGCACCGTGGACGGGCACTCGGCATTGTGCTCGATCAGGTGCGGGTCCGGGTCCCCCCGCCACACGAGGAGCCCGTTCCGGACGTTGATGTACGCGGGCACGGGCGCCATGGTGAAGCGCTCGACGTCGGAGAGCAGCATTTCGTGAAGGGTCCGGTAGTGCGCCGGCCGGTACCGCTCCCCGAGGAGCTGCACGACGCGGCGCCGGATCTCTCCGTCTTCCGGCTTCCACACCCCATCGGCGTACACCCAGAACCGGCCGTCGACGATGTCCACGAGCAACGGGCCGGACGCCTGCACCGCATCGGCCAGCCGGCCGGCCATCAGCCCGTAGTCAGGCGAGAAGAACCGGGCGCCGTTCGCCCACGTCATCGGGCGCAGCCCGGGCACCCGTACGCGAGCCGGTCCGCGTGCAGGCCGGCCGCGTGCCCTTCCCGGAGCGTGGCGATCCGGTCCGCCTCACGCTCGCGCCACGTCCAACAGCGCTCGATCTTGCCACCGATCCGGACGAAGTGCGGCTCCTCCACCACGTCGTAGCGCTCGATCGACGCGCGCCACCGGTCGTTCTCCTCCCCGATCCGTGCCCAGTAGCCGGCCTGCAAGCCGGCCACGTACGCGGCCGGCCACGTCGGCGCCGCGTGTTGCCGTTCCCCAGTTGTTGCCATGGCCGCGACGGTACGCCCGTGGACGATCAACGGTCAACCGTTGACCGTTGCGTGTGTCTCGCCTACCGTGACGCCATGAAGACAGCAGCACGACCCCGGACCGCCGCGGCCACCGAGGCACGGAAGGCGAACGCACGGCGCCGCCGGCTGCGCGCCGCGGCAGCGCTCCTCCGCGCGGAGGGATTCAAGATCGAGCCGCCCGACCTTGACGCAGCCCTACTGATCAGCGCGCCGGCCGGTAGCGCACACGGAGCACCCGACCACCGAGAGGACTGACCAGCGTGAAGCACCGCGTACCCGAGGGGAACTCTTCAACCATGCAGATCGTGGACCTGCTCCGATCGGGCACCCTGCCCGACGAAGAGCGCCGTCCACGCAACTACCGGCCGGCTCACCGCGCCGTCGAGACACACCCGCTCACCGATCGGCCGGAGCCGGACGACGACACGGCGCCGGAGGAGGTCTGCGGGCCGAAGCCGGACGGCGGTTGGTTCTGCCGACCGTGGGATTGCCACATCCCGCAGGAGTGCATTCTCGGCCCGGGAGACGACGCGCCAACCCGGGAGCTCGACGCGACCGCAGAGCTCGAGGCGATCTCGTGATGTCGCTCGCGGAGTCCGACCGGTTCGCGGAGACGGTGCGCTGCACGATGTGCGGCGCGCCGGCCGGTACGAAGTGCTCGAGCGTGTTCAACGCGGAGCGGGTCCGCGCGTTCCCGCACTCCGTCCGCATCATCGCTGCGACCGAGGAGGCGAAGACGAAGTGAAGGTGCTCACGCACTCCGCGCTTTCGGCCAGCACCCCGGACGGAATGTCGGTAGTTCGCTGCGGATGGAAGAACGACGGGCAGGGGTTCGCGGTTGCGTGGGAGCGCCGCTTCGTCGACTGCCCGATGTGCCTGCTCATGATCGACGCCGTCCCGGTCGTCCCCGGAGAGGAGCTCCACTTCATGCGCACACCGCGCCGTCCCGACTACGTCCCCGAAGGCCACATCTACACGCCGTCCGAATTCCGGCCGCGCCGCCGGCTGAACGTGTTCCAGTCGATCGCCTTGTGGATCATGGCGCTCCTCGTGATCGTCACTGCGGTCGCGCTCTACGTTCGGTGGACGGACAACATCGGCGCCGGCCCCGCGCCCGTCATCGTCGTCACGCCGACCACGTACGGGCCGCCGCCGCGATGAGTGACGCATGGGGAGGTCACCAGGCCGCCGTTTTCGTCGCGATCGAGCGGGTTGGCGAAATGCAGGAACACCTAGCGATCCTGGCCGATCTCTGCGACAGCACGCTAGGCGCGATCGCGGAAGCGACCGAGCAGGCACGCGTTGAGTCCGCCGCGAACGCGCGAGACTTTGCGGCAGGTGTTCAGGAGAGGATCACCGAAGCGTACGGCATGACCCAACAGGCAGTAGCGGAACTGCAACGATACGCAGGCGGGTTCTAGCATGATGCGGCCCGCACACCCGGCGACGGAGTGTGCGGGCCGCCGCGCGTGTCAGGAGAGTCCGAATACCTTGCGGTAGATCTCTTCGGTCAGCGTCGTGCACGCGCTCACCTTCATGCCGCACCATGCGGCGATCGCCTTCGTCGTACCGGGACCCCACACCCCATCGTCGTCCGCCCCGACGATGCGCTGAATACGCGTGATCCGGTTGTACCCATCCAGCTTCGCGTCGTCGTCACCCTGCTTGAGCACGGGCATCTTCACGTCCATGGTGACCCAATCCAGTTGACGGGGAGGCTTTAGACCCTCCCGCAGTTTGGCGGCCAGCTGACGCACGGCCGCGCGGCTTCCCACGATTTCCCAGTGCATCGGGTCCTGACGGGACACGTAGTCACCGCCCCAGCGCAGCACGTTGCCGCTCTCGCGCTCGAGCTTGTGGCACTCGTCGATCTGATCGCTGGTCATGCTGCGCGCGGTTGTGCCTTGACCCATCGGGTTGTCCGGCGCGTTGATGTCGATCGCCGTACCGCTCGCATGGTTACTGATCGTGCTACTGCCTTCGATCTTCTTGACGAACCAGCCCCAACACTGCCCACGCTTCAGCCGCTCCACCCGGACGTCGTACTGCCCGACCAGCCACCTGAACACGTAAGCGACGTCGCCGGCAAGAACGCCGTTCGGGACCGTGACGTCGCGTATCAGCGGCTTTTCATCCTGCTGATCACGTGACGCTACGGGCCAACCGTTTTGCGAGTTAGCCATCTGCTCTCTCCCGCTCCCACTGTGCGCGCTCCCGCTCGAGCTGCGTAGTCGCAAGCACCAGAGCGTCACGGGCGCGCGCCGTCTCGTCGATGAGTTGCGTCATTCGACCGTTGACCTTGTCGTCGACCCGTTCCACCCCCTCCTGCACCTGATTCACCTTGTTCCGGGTGAACCATGCCGTAGCACTGGCGACCAGCGTGACCAGGATGCCGAGCACAGCGGACCTTGATTGCGTGTCCTCCTGCGGGATCACGACCAGCACAGCCACCAGGAACCCTGCGCCGATCGCGACCAGGGCGACCAGCGGCCACGTAACCGACGTCGATCCTTTTGTTTCCATCTGTCCGTTCCCCCTTCCTACTGAACCCCAAGGTACTCGAGCTCGAGTACGGAATTCACACCTCCGGATGCCTGCGTACCGAGAGCAGCGCCGGACGTTTGGTTACCATAGAGCTCGACAAAATCCGTCGTCCCGTTCATTTCCACGATCGCGGACACGGTCACTGACGTCGTGGTCACCGCCGTGCCCGGCTTCGTCCGGGCGAACGGCTGCACAGCTACCGCGTTCTTCCCGATGAACGCTGTCAAGATCGTCACCGCGCCGGACGACGCGACATTGACCGTGCCTACCGCCCGGTACCGGCCCGGCTTGTTCGGAGTGATCCGGGACGTGTTCACTGCGGTGTCGTGGAAGCCGTGCGTGTCGATCTCTTCGGATCCGGCACCGAACGTGATCGCCGAGTTAGCCGCGTTCGCCATCGACTGCGATACCTGTTGCGTCAGCCGAGTGATCGGGGGTCGGATAGCGTCCGCGACGTCCGACCAAAAGATGATGTCGCCAGCAGCCATGATCTACAACCCCCACCGTCGAGCGTTCGCTATGTGGATCTCGTTCCCCACCGCTTGCGCTTTGACCACGCCGTTTACGGAACGGACTACCGTCGCTGTCTGTGTGTACGGGCCGGTACCGGCCGCCGCTGTCATGGCTGTCACCGTGACGCGCTCGCCGGCCACAATCCAGTCGTACGGGGTCGCCGTCGACCAGACGTCATTCGCGTCCGTCGCCGCGGTCGCCCAACTAACCGACGTCGTGGTTTGCGCCGCGTTCACCGTCGACGTACGCGAGTCGTACCGTGCTACCCCATCGTCGTACCGTCCGGTGCGGTACGGCTCGTAAGGCTCCGTCTTGAAGGTCACCGTGTGCTCGACCGCGCCGACCTCCGACACGATGCCGACAACCAGCAGATCAATCGGATCCGCCTCGTACCCGGTCACCCGGATCATGTTGCCCTCGCGGACCGCGTTCACGGACGCCTCGAGCCCGGGATTCGCCAGCAGATCCACCGACACGGCCTCGTACCGCGGCCGCTCGAGGGTGCCCTTAGCCAGGTGCCACGACGCTAGCGGTTCCAGCTGCGCCGTCTCACTGGCCACGTTGACATCTACGGAGCCTTTCGCCTCGCCGATGCCGGCCGGTGGCGCCTGCACACTCATGGCGCCGGACAGTAGCTCCGCGGTCACTTCCCCGCCGTCGCGGTTCTTCACCGTGACGCGGTTCTTCGACGCCTTGTCCCCGATGATCTTTTTGAAGGGTGGCTTGATGTGCGCCGGATAGGTCAGCGTGAGCGTCGGCGCCGCTCCGATCATGGCGCGACGCGTCGTCATGGTCAGACCGATCGCGAAGCGCTCATCATCTATCCGACAGTCGTCCGTCTCGACGATCTCTTTCAAGATCGTGATCAGGGTGTCCGCGCGCTGCGGCCCCATAGCCTGCGTGTCCGCAGCCGAGCCGATCATGAATCGGGTGATGTTGTTCTCCGAACAGACCCGCAGATACCGGGTCCCCGCCGACTCCCCCCGGTACCCGTTGAAGATCATCTGTGCGGTTGCGCCAACCAGGCTATCCGCAACCCCGGTCACCGCGAAGATGTGAGAGAACCACGTGCCATCAACGATCGTGTCGCCGTTCTGAAACCAGTGAGTCAGCGCGCCGGCCCCGGTCGCCGCGAAGGTCGTGGTCCACCCCACCTCCGTGTCATCGCCCTGCCGATACCAGGCAGGCTCGACGGTTACCGTGCCCGCAGCCCACGACACCTTGACCCGGAAGTTGAGCCACTGGTTAGGCTCCCGGCCGACGAAGGCGACCGCGGAGGACAGCAGCGATGCGCCGAACGAGTCGATCACGCTGACCCGGAACGTCGTGTTGTTCACGTCGAGCGTGTACCGGTACCCCTGATTCGTGTGCCACTGAAACAACGTCCCGTACGTCGCGGACGCCGGAATTGCCGACATCTTGAACGCTAGCGACACCTGCCACCCCGCAGTGCCGGACGCGATCCCGAAGCGTCCGGCTAGCTGCGATGTCGCGGATACCTTCGCCGTGGACTTCGCGCCGTCCGGTGACTCCGACTCACCCAGAACGGCGCCGCCCTTGAACGTGCCAGGCAGGTTCGGATACACGCTCGACGTGTTCGCGAGCCGCGAAGAGTCCTTGTCATCCTCGAGCGGCCAGTGTCCGATCGACGTCGCGCGCAGCGCGTTGGTCCGGTACATGGGGGACCGCAGCGGTTCTTCCCACAACCCGAGCCGGCGCAGCACGCCTTCCGCGGTCAGCTTTGTCCACGCCCTGCCCTTGCCGGCGCCGGGGACGTGCTCGATCGTGCGGTCCGGGTTCCACTGCGATGCCTCAGCCCATAGCCGCGTGTTCCCGTTGATGGTCAACCGAGCTCGGGTGTTGCGGCCTACCGTGCCGTAGATCGTCGATGTCGGGTTGGACGGATCGTAGTTCAGCGTGTCGTTATTGATCTCTGTTTCGATGCTCGACGGGGAAGGCCACGTGCCGCCGGCATCCATACCGCGGGTCACCAGCGAACCGGCCGCGGAGTAGAGCGGAACCGCGGTCCAAACCCCGCCGAGGAAGAGCTCGAGGACTACCGCCTGAGTGGTCACGTCCTCACCGCCCCTCCCACGACCTGCACGCCGAGGTGGGACACCCGGCCGCCCTTGTTCCGGACGGCACCCGCGATCACGCGGAGCAAGACGTCACCGAGCTCGCCGAGATCCACGGCCACCCATTCTTCGTTACCGCCGCGGCGCGACGCGGCCGGCGACCGGATCTCTTCACCGCCGAGCGCCATGATCGGCACGGGTGAGCCCAGCGGTCCGGGCACCATGCCGCCCGTGTGGAACGTCGGTAGCTTCGGGACGGAGATCGTGTTACCGCCGATGAACGGCACCCAACTAGGCACCGACCATGACAGTTGACCGATCGTGTTATTCCAGAGCCGCGCGATCGCGTTGAACGCGTAGCGGAACGGCGCCGTCAACACGGCAGCCAGGCCGCGGAACGCGCCACCGATCCACCCCGGGATCTTTTTGATGAAATCCCACGTGTTCTGCGCAGCCCGCTTGATCCACGACCATGCCGCCGTCCACGCCACCGAGAACCACTTGGTCTTGGTCGCGATCAGCACGATCACCGCGATCAGCGCGATGATGCCCAGCACGATCCACGTCGTGGGAGAGGCAAGCTGCGCAGCGTTGAAGATCCACTGCGCTGCCGCTGCGATCCGGTCGGCGCCGGCCTTCGCGAGCGTGGCCAGTTTCATGTTGTTTGTGGCGAACACGGCAAGATCCATGAGTCCGGTGAAGCCCATGATGATCGCGGACGCCTTTTCCATCTGTGCGCCGAAGGCCCCGATCGGGTTGTCTTCCCCGAAGGCCTCCGTCAGCGCCCCGCCGACGTCGCCCACGCCCCCGGCCAGCAGCGACGACTGTGAGGACAGATGATCGAACTTCTCGCCGGCTTCGTTGGTCGCATCGGTGACCCGGACCGCCATGACCTCTGACGCCTTGCCGACGTCGTCAAAGCTGCGCTTAAGGTCGGCATCGTCCCCGGCGAAGGTGAGCTTTACCTGATTCGCCATTTAGGTGATCTCCAGACTCGCGCCGTGGGCAAGATCGTTCAGGCCCTGCTCCATCCGCTGCGTGATCTCGCCGCGGTTGACCTCGAGCCCCTTGTATACGTACCGGCCGCCCGGGATATATGGGGGGAACTGCGGCCGGTTCGGGCCTCCGCCGAAGTCGAGCCCGGGCGCGTACGGCGCGCGCCGGCCACCCAGCGAGATCCGCGCTTCCCGCTGTGACGATGCAGCTTTGAGCGAGCCGACCGCGCGGCCCGTGTCCCGCGGGAACCGCGGCCGCGCGTACGACAGCACAAGCTCCGACGCATCGTTCAGAACCAGCCGCAGCTGCTTCGGAAGGTCGGCATCCATGGCCCGGAGTTGCTTCTGAAACTCCTTGATCCCCTTGATGGTGATCTTCGCTGCCACGTCAGCCTCCCTTCTCCGCCAACTCCCTTGCCTGTTGAATCCGGTCAAAGTGCCGCGTCCACATGACGAACTCCGCGTTCCCCATCTGCGTGATCAGCTGCGCCCGGGTCATGCCCAACTTCTGCGCCAGGAAGAACTCAAACGCCAGGTCAGGATCGTTTTCGAGCGCGAGCCGGGCCGCTTTTCCCGGCTCCCTCGCTCATGCCGGACAGCCGTGCGACCGTTCGGGTGATCTCGATCGAGTCGGCCGCCGGCGCCGTCGCGGCCCACGCCGCTACCTCTTCCACGGTCAGCGCCGGCTCGACCAGCCCTTGCGAGATCGTGAGGTTGTCCCGGGCCGCAGTCCCTTCCGCCTCTTGCACTTTCAGGGCCTCGTCCCGGGTCAGCCCGCGGACCTTCACCTGCCCGCCGGACGGCAGGTTGACAATCTCCTGATCGACAGCCTTCGCCAGGATCTCTTCGCGTGTGAGCACCGTTCCCCAACTCCCTTACGGCAGTGCCGTGACCGTGATCGGCCCGGTCACCTGAAAGTCCGCGGACCACGTCACCATGTCGTCGTGCGGGTTCGTCTCCACGTACTTCTCTAGGATCGCGTTGAACGCCTCGTTTGGCTTGCCCGTGCCGATGCCCTCGACGTTCCGGATGATCGCCATCGACGTGCCCTCGTTACCGACCAGCACCAGCCGCGGCCCGACCGACACCGTGTTGTCGTACACCCCGGAGCAGGTGAACTTGGCCTCGCGCGTGCCGCCGGCGAAGAGCTTCGCGTCACCGGTCGGCGCGTACCCCGTCGTGTCGTGCGTCGACGCGGCCCGTTCCAGCTGTGAATTCTTCGTGAAGGGACTGATGTCCTTGGCAGTGATTTGGATCTTGGTCAGCTTGCCGTGAGCCGTTGCCATGCCGCCTACCTACTTCCCGGGTCCATTGACATCTACGTGCAGCACGGCTGCGATAACCGGCGACCCCTGATATCGGGCCGCCGGGTCGATCTCCGCGTACGCGACGTGAACGAAGTCGCACGCCGTATAGGCGCCCGCCTCGAGCGCGAGGTTCGCGGACGCCGGCGCGGTGTCCCCGATCAGCGCGGCTATCAGGTCGTGAGCTCCGCGGTTCTGCCCGGTCGCCAACAGGTAGATCGGCCAGTCAGCGACACGAGCCTTACCGCGGACGTACGTGGCCGTGAGCTCGACCCGGTCCGGCCACCCGATCAACGCGAGCCCCTTAGTGCCGATCGCGCCGCCGTCGCCCCATGTCGGGACACGCAGGTTCGGAACCGTGAGCAACGCGGTCCGCATTTCCGCGGCCACATTCTTGAGATTCACGACGGCCACCGCGTGCGGCCGAGACCATGTAGCGCTACGGCAACGTCAGGATCGAGCCGGGCCAGGACGCGAGTCGCCGGCCCACCGTCCGGCGACTCGAGGACACCGAGCGGCGTGTTCCGGCGCGACGCTAGCCGGTTCACCTGTAGCCGCACGGCGCCCTTCACCTGTGACGGAATGGTCGCCCATCCGTACTGCGCCACCACGGTCAGCGGCATCGTCGGGCACGTCGTGCTGGCAATCATGGTGTACGGCTTGCCGTCCAACGGTGCATTGTCGGGCATAAGCACATAACCGGACGACGCGAGAGCTACCCCGCCGATCGTCATCCCGGTGGTCACCTGCACGTCGTCGATCTCCACGCACCACAGACAGAGCCGGGAATCGTAGAACG
>Ga0307294_10000144_pt1 | contig 17208 bp, 17 predicted proteins | sample ER_DNA_151_FD_194468 | JGI IMG/M metagenome (GOLD analysis project Ga0307294, IMG submission 194468) | Bulk soil microbial communities from the East River watershed near Crested Butte, Colorado, United States - ER_DNA_151 | ecosystem: Environmental > Terrestrial > Soil > Floodplain | place... | reverse complement strand
CGAGGTGTAGATGATGGCAATGACCGACATGCCGAAGATCAGCGGCGCGAAGTCGTGCGAGGCCAGCGGGAACATCGGCAGCGAGAAGCGCAGGAAGCCGTAGCCACCCATCTTCAGCAGGATCGCGGCCAGCACCACCGAACCGGCGGTCGGCGCCTCGACATGGGCGTCCGGCAGCCAGGTGTGCACCGGCCACATCGGCATCTTCACCGCGAAAGAGGCAAAGAACGCCAGCCACGCCCAGGTCTGCAGGCTGCGCGGCACCGCGGTATGCATCAGGGTCGGGATATCGGTGGTGCCGGCGTTCCAGTACAGCGCCATGATCGCCAGCAGCATCAGCACCGAGCCGAGCAGCGTGTAGAGGAAGAACTTGAAGGAGGCATAGACCCGGCGCGGTCCGCCCCACACCCCGATGATCAGGAACATCGGGATCAGGCCGCCCTCGAAGAACAGATAGAACAGCACAAGATCGAGCGCGGAGAACGTGCCGATCATCAGCGTTTCCAGCAGCAGGAACGCCATCATGTACTCGCGCACCCGCATCGTGATCGATTTCCAGCTCGCGACGATGCAGAACGGCATCAAGGCGGTGGTCAGGATCACGAACGGCAGCGAAATGCCGTCGACGCCCATGTGATAGTTGATGCCGGTGGCGAGCCACTGCACCTTCTCGACGAACTGGAACCCGGGCTGCGCGGCGTCGAAGCGCCACACCAGGATCAACGACACGGCGAAGGTGATCAGCGTGGTCCACAACGCGATCCAGCGCGAGTTGCGGCGCGCGGCCTCGTCTTCGCCGCGGCTGAGATAGATCAGCAGCGCGCCGACCACCGGCAGGAACGTAACGACCGAGAGAACGGGCCAGGTTGTCATCACTGGGCTCCCGCGCCGAACATGAACCAGGTGATCAATCCGGCGACTCCGATCAGCATCGCGAAGGCGTAGTGGTAGAGATAGCCGGTCTGGATCCTGACGACGTTACGGGTGACGTCGAGCACCCGCTTTGACACGCCGTCGGGGCCGAAACCGTCGATGATCCTGCCGTCGCCGACCTTCCACAGGAAGCGGCCGAGCCACTTCGCCGGACGAACGAAGATGAGATCGTAGAGCTCGTCGAAGTACCATTTGTTGAGCAGGAACTGGTAGAGCAGCTGGTGCTGGCTGGCGAGTTCGACCGGCAGGTAAGGCCGGCGGATATAGAACAGCCACGACACCACGAAGCCCAGCGCCATCATCAGCGTCGGCAGGAACGCGATGGCCTGGGGAATATGATGCATCTCGTCGATGATGCCGGGATGCATCTTGACGGAGTCGCGGAAGAATTCCGCCACGCCGTGACCGGCGAACAACTCCTTGAACGGGAAGCCGGCCAGGATCGATCCGGCGGCGAGAATGCCGATCGGGACCAGCATCCACAACGGTGCCTCATGCGCGGCGTCATAGTGCTCGCGGTCGTGCGGCTCGCCATGGAAGGTCTTGAAGATAAGGCGCCATGAATAAAACGAGGTCAGCCCGGCCGCGACCACGGTCATCAGGAAGCCGTAGAACGCAAACGGATTGTGCGAGACGAACGCGGCTTCGATGATCGCGTCCTTGGAAAAATAACCGGCGGTGAGCGGGAAGCCGGTCAGCGCCAGCGTGCCGATCACCATCACGATGTAGGTGAAGGGGATCTTGTCCTTCAACCCGCCCATGTTGCGGATGTCCTGCTCGTGGTGCATCGCATAAATCACCGAGCCGGAACCCAAAAACAGCAACGCCTTGAAGAAGGCGTGCGTGAACAGATGGAACATGCCGACCGAATAGGCCCCCGCCCCCATCGCCACGAACATGTAGCCGAGCTGCGAGCAGGTCGAATACGCCACGATGCGCTTGATGTCGTTCTGCACGAGGCCGACAGTCGCCGCGAAGAAGGCGGTGGTGGCGCCGAAGAACATCACCGCGGCCTGCGCGTTCGGCGCGAGCTCGAACAGCGGCGACAGCCGCGCCACCATGAAGACACCGGCGGTGACCATGGTCGCGGCGTGGATCAGCGCCGAGACCGGCGTCGGGCCTTCCATGGCGTCCGGCAACCAGGTGTGCAGCAGGAACTGGGCCGATTTGCCCATCGCCCCCATGAACAGCAGGAGGCAGATCAGCGTCAGCGCGTCGGCATTCCAGCCGAAGAAGTTGATGGTCTTGCCGGTCAGCGCCGGCGCACCGGCGAAGATGGTGTCGAAATCGGTCGAGCCGATCAGCATGAAAATCGCGAAGATGCCGAGCGCGAAACCGAAATCGCCGACCCGATTGACCACGAAGGCCTTGATCGCGGCGGCGTTCGCCGACGGCTTCTGGTACCAGAAGCCGATCAGCAGGTAGCTCGCGAGCCCGACGCCCTCCCAGCCGAAGAACAGCTGCACCAGATTGTCCGACGTCACCAGCATCAGCATCGCGAAGGTGAACAGGGACAGGTAGGCAAAGAATCGCGGCCGATGCGGATCCTCGTCCATGTAGCCGATCGAATACATGTGCACGAGCGACGACACGGTGTTGACCACCACCAGCATCACCGCGGTCAGGGTGTCGATCCGCAGCGCCCACGCCACCTGCAGGTCACCGGAATTGATCCAGCTGAACAGCCCGATCCGCAGGTCATGGTGCATGAAGCCCACGTCAACCAGCGCGATCCAGGACAGCGCGGCGGAAACCAGCAGCAATCCGGTCGTGATGAACTCGGCCGCACGCGAGCCCGCGGCCGGCGGTTCGGCCACATGATGATCGTCATGGCCGTGATCATCGTGGCCGTGGTCGTCATGCGCGTCCGACGTATGGGCATGAGCACCATGACCATGGCCGTCATCGTGATGCGCGACCGTATCGCCGCTCGGGTTGCGCGCATGCGCACCGAAGACAGAGATCAGGCCCGCGAGAATCGCGCCGATCAGCGGCAGAAAGACGATTGCCTGGATCATTTCGCGCGTTAACCCTTCATCAGATTGACGTCTTCGACCGCAATCGAGCCGCGATTGCGGAAGTACACCACCAGTACCGCAAGCCCGATCGCCGCTTCCGCCGCGGCCACCGTGAGCACCAGCAGCGCAAACACCTGCCCGACGATGTCGCCGAGGAAGGTCGAGAACGCCACCAGGTTGATATTGACCGCGAGCAGGATCAGCTCGATCGACATCAGGATGACGATGATGTTCTTGCGGTTGAGAAAGATGCCGAGGATTCCGAGCGTGAACAGGATGGCGCCGACCGAGAGGTAATGTCCGAGACCGATGGTCATTTCACCCACTCCGCCGCGTCGGTGTCCTGCAGGCCCTGCCCCGACGCCACCTTGCGCACGCCCATGGCAAGCTCCGGCGTCCGCGCGTTCTGCACGTTGATGTCCTGCCGCTTGACGCTGACCTTGTGGCGCAGCGTCAGGACGATGGCGCCGATCATCGCCACCAGCAGCACCATGCCGGCGATCTGGAAGTAATGGATGTACCTGGTGTAGAGCACGAGCCCGAGCGCCTCGGTGTTGCTGACGTTGGCCGGGATCGCCGCCGTGATCGACTTGGCGACGTTGGGATTGATCACCCAGCCGCCGCCGACCAGCAGCAGTTCGGCGAGGAAAATCGCGCCGATCACGAGGCCGAACGGCAGATATTCCAGGAATCCCTCGCGCAGTTCGGTGAAGTCGACGTCGAGCATCATGATCACGAACAGGAACAGCACTGCGACCGCGCCGACATAGACCACGACCAGCATCATCCCCAGGAACTCGGCGCCCATCAAGATGAACAGACCGGAGGCGTTGACGAAGGCCAGGATCAGGAACAGCACGGAGTGCACGGGATTGCGCGACACAATCACCATGACCGCCGAGGCGACACAGACGCCGGCGAACAGATAGAAGAACAGGGCTGGAAGGATCATGCCCTCACCTCACCGGTACGGCGAATCGAGTTCGATGGATTTCGCAATCTCGCGCTCCCAGCGGTCGCCATTGGCGAGCAGTTTCGCCTTGTCATAGTAGAGTTCCTCGCGGGTCTCGGTCGCGAATTCGAAATTCGGTCCCTCGACGATCGCATCGACCGGACAGGCCTCCTGGCACAATCCGCAATAGATGCATTTCACCATGTCGATGTCGTAGCGCACCGTGCGGCGGGTGCCGTCGTTGCGGCGCGGGCCGGCCTCGATGGTGATCGCCTGTGCCGGGCAGATCGCCTCGCACAGCTTGCAGGCGATGCAGCGTTCCTCGCCGTTGGGATAGCGGCGCAGCGCATGCTCGCCGCGGAAGCGCGGCGAGATCGGCCCCTTCTCGAACGGATAGTTCAGCGTCGGCTTCGGCTTGAAGAAATAGCGCATGGCGAGAAAGAACGCCGACACGAATTCGGACAACAGAAGCGAGCGGGCTGTGGCGTTGATATTGACACTCATAGCGACCTCATTGCGGAGCGATCCCCGCGAAATGCAGCACGCCGGCAACAATGACTACCATCGCCAGCGACAGCGGCAGGAACACCTTCCAGCCGAGCCGCATCAACTGATCGTAGCGGTAGCGCGGCACGATCGCCTTCGCCATCGCAAACAGGAAGAACATGAAAAATACCTTGAGCGTGAACCAGATCACGCCCGGTACCCAGGTGAACGGCGCCACCTCGATCGGCGGCAGCCAGCCGCCGAGGAACATGATGGACGCCAGCGCGCACATCGTGGTGATCGCGACATACTCGCCGAGCATGAACAGCAGATACGGCGTCGAGCCATATTCGACCATGAAGCCCGCGACCAGCTCGGATTCGGCCTCCACCAGATCGAACGGCGGACGGTTGGTTTCCGCCAGCGCCGACACGTAGAAGATCACGAACATCGGGAACAGCGGCCAAACGTACCAGTTCAGGATCGTCAGTTTCGGCAGGCCGATCAGGCTGGCAAGGCCATGGCTATGCTGCGCTTCGACCACGGCCGACAGGTTGAGCGAGCCGACGCAAAGCAGCACCGTGATGATCACAAAGCCGATCGAGACTTCGTAACTGACCATCTGCGCCGCCGAGCGAAGCGCGGCCAGGAACGGGTATTTCGAGTTCGACGACCAGCCGGCCATGATGATGCCGTAGATCGACAGCGACGAGATCGCGAAAATATAGAGCACACCGACATTGATGTCGGCGATCACCCAGCCGAGGTCCATCGGGATCACGGCCCAGGCCGCCAGCGCCAACACGCAGCTCACCAGCGGCGCCAGCAGGAAGATGCCCTTGTTGGCGCCGGAGGGAATGATCGGCTCCTTCAGCACGAACTTCAGCAGGTCGGCGAAGGACTGGAACAGGCCCCAGGGACCGACCACATTGGGTCCGCGCCGGATCTGCACCGCCGCCCAGATCTTGCGGTCCGCCAACAGGATGTAGGCGATCGCGATCAGGAGCACCACGAGCAGCAGCACGCTCTGCGCCAGCATGACGATCAGCGGCCACAGGAAGCCGGTCCAGAATCCGCTTGCGATAAATTCAGCCATCAGCTCACTCCGCCGCCGTCAGCATTTGCCCGGAGGCCAGGCGGGAACATTCCGCCATGATCGTTGACGCGCGCGCGATCGGGTTGGTCAGGTAAAAATCCTGATCGGTCTTGAACGGCGCTTTCTCGACTTTGCCGCCCTTGCCCGCAAGCGTCTTGACGTCGCCGGCCTTGCCGGGCTCGACCTGATCGATGCGCATCAGATGCGGCACGGCCTTGAACATCGCCTGGCGCAAGGCGCCGAGCGAGTCATAAGGCAACTTTCTACCAAGCACATCCGACAGCGCGCGGACGATCGCCCAGTCCTCGCGCGCCTCGCCCGGCGGGAATGATGCGCGGTTGGCCATCTGCACCCGGCCCTCGGTGTTGACGTAGATGCCGGATTTTTCGGTGTAGGCCGCCCCCGGCAGGATGACGTCGGCGCGATGCGCGCCGCGGTCGCCGTGGGTGCCGATATAGACCACGAAGGTACCGTCGGGCACCTTGATTTCGTCGGCGCCGAGCAGGAACAAGACATCGAGCGTGCCGAACGTCGTCATCTGCGCCGCGGTCAAGCCGCCCGTGCCCGCGGTAAAGCCGAGATCGAGCGCCCCGACCCGCGAAGCGGTGTCGTGCAGAATACCGAAGCCGTTCCAGCTGTCCTTGACCGCACCGACATCGAGCGCGAGTTTTGCTGCGGCGGCGAGCACCGCCGCCCCGTCATGCCGCGCCGCCACACCGGCGCCGACCAGCACGATCGGATTTTTGGCAGACTTCAATAGATCCGCAAAGCCATGCTTGCCGGCGGCAAGTTCGCCCAGGGAATCCGTGCCCGCGCCGAGATAGTCGTAGTCATAGGTGAGATCGGCCTTGGCGCCGATCACGCCGATCTTGAGCTGGCCGGTGCGCCAGCGCTTGCGGATGCGTGCGTTGAGAACCGCCGCTTCCTTGCGCGGGTTCGAACCCACGATCAGGAGCGCGTCGGCCTGCTCTATGCCGGCGATGGTCGGATTGAAGATATAGGACGCGCGACCCGCCCTGGGATCGAAGGCGTCGCCGCCCTGCACCGCCAGGTTGGCGGAACCGCACTTGCCCAGCAGCTCCTTCAGCGCGAACATCTCTTCGACCGCTGCAAGGTCGCCGGCGATGGCGCCGATCCGCTTGCCGTCGATCCGGCCGGCCCTGGCCGCGATGGCGCCGAATGCCTCGGACCACGACGCCACACGCAGCTTGCCGTTCTCCCGGATATAGGGACGGTCGAGCCTTTGGGTGCGCAGGCCGTCGACGACGTGCCGGGTCTTGTCGGAAATCCACTCCTCGTTCACGGCCTCGTTGATGCGCGGCAGGATCCGCATCACCTCGCGGCCGCGGGTATCGACCCGGATTGCCGAGCCGACACCATCCATCACGTCGATCGACTGGGTCTTGCCGAGCTCCCAGGGCCGCGCCGCGAAGGCATAGGGTTTGGAGGTCAGCGCACCGACCGGGCAGATATCGACCAAATTGCCCTGCAGTTCAGAGGTCAGCGCCGATTCCAGATAGGTGGTGATCTCCATGTCCTCGCCGCGGCCGGTCGCGCCTATTTCGGGCACGCCGCAGACCTCGGCGGCGAAGCGGACGCACCGCGTGCACTGGATGCAGCGGTTCATCGAGGTCTTGACCAGCACGCCGAGATATTTGTCCTCGACCGCGCGCTTGTTTTCGGCGAAGCGGCTGGTGTCGACGCCGTAGCCCATCGCCTGGTCCTGCAGGTCGCATTCGCCGCCCTGATCGCAGATCGGGCAATCCAGCGGATGGTTGATCAGCAGGAATTCCATGACGCCTTCGCGCGCCTTCTTCACCATCGGCGAGCGGGTCGAGATTTCCGGCGGCTCGCCCTTGGGACCGGGACGGCAATCGCGCACAGCCCAGGCGCAACTCGCCACCGGTTTCGGGCCGCCCTTCACCTCAACCAGGCACATCCGGCAATTGCCGGCGATCGACAGCCGCTCATGGTAGCAGAAGCGCGGAATTTCCGCCCCCGCGGCTTCGCAGGCCTGCAGCAGCGTGAACTCCGCGGGGACATCGATCTCTTTGCCATCGACGATGAGTTTGGTCATTGCCTCAAGTCTTTCTCACCTTGCAGTCCGGGGCGGCGACGCCCAACCGCCGCATTTCCGAATCGATCCATTGCATCCGGTTGCGGCATCGAGATCACTCCGCCGCAACCATGTGCGCGGGATCGAGAATGCCGGCATCATCAACATCCGCGCGGTGCGAATACTGGTCGATGCGTTCTTCGATCTCGTGGCGGAAATGCGCGATCAGGCCCTGGATCGGCCACGCCGCGGCGTCGCCGAGGGCGCAGATGGTGTGGCCCTCGACCTGCTTGGTCACTTCCAGCAGCATGTCGATCTCGCGCTTGTGGGCGCGGCCCTCGGCCATGCGGGTCAGCACCCGCCACATCCAGCCGGTGCCCTCGCGGCACGGCGTGCACTGGCCGCAGCTCTCATGCTTGTAGAAGTAGGCAATCCGCGCGATCGCCCGGATCAGGTCGGTCGATTTGTCCATCACGATCACCGCAGCGGTGCCGAGGCCGGAGCGCAACTTGCCGAGGCTGTCGAAATCCATCGGCGTGTCGATGATCTGGTCGGCCGGCACCATGCGCACCGAGGAGCCGCCCGGGATCACGGCCTTGAGATTGTCCCAGCCGCCGCGAATGCCGCCGCAATGACGCTCGATCAGTTCGCGGAACGGAATCCCCATCGCCTCTTCGACGTTGCAGGGCCGCTCGACATGACCGGAGATGCAGAACAGCTTGGTGCCGACATTGTTGGGCCGGCCGATCGCGGCGAACCACGCCGCGCCGCGCCGCAGGATATCCGGCGCCACTGCGATCGACTCGACATTGTTGACGGTGGTCGGACAGCCGTAGAGACCGACATTGGCCGGGAATGGCGGCTTCAGCCGCGGCATGCCCTTCTTGCCTTCGAGGCTTTCCAGCAACGCGGTTTCCTCGCCGCAGATATAGGCGCCCGCGCCGTGGGTGACATAGATGTCGAACGGCCAGCCGTTGATATTATTCTTGCCGACCAGCTTGGCCTCATAGGCCTGATCGATCGCGGCCTGCAGATGCTCGCGCTCCCGAATGAACTCACCACGCACATAGATGTAACAGGCATGCGCGTTCATCGCGAAGCTGGCGAGCAGGCAGCCCTCGACCAGCAGATGCGGATCGTGCCGCATAATCTCGCGGTCCTTGCAGGTGCCGGGCTCGGACTCGTCGGCGTTGACCACGAGATAGCTCGGCCGGCCGTCGGTTGATTCCTTCGGCATGAACGACCATTTCAGCCCGGTCGGAAACCCCGCACCGCCGCGGCCGCGCAGGCCGGACGCCTTCATCTCGTTGATGATCCAGTCGCGGCCCTTGTCGATGATCGCCTTGGTGCCGTCCCAGGCGCCACGGCGGCGCGCACCCTCGAGGCCCCAATCGTGGAGGCCGTATAGGTTCTTGAAGATGCGATCCTTGTCATCGAGCATGACGTGTAGCTTCCTAATTTCCGCGTTTGGTCTGCATGTAAGCGAGGCCCGCGGCGCATCCGCCGAAGGTCACCGCCCAGAGCAGGCTTGATTCAAGCGTCGCGCTCAGGGCATAGCGCTGCAGCAGGAAAATGAAGGCTGCGGCCGCAACCGTATGCATCGCGATATAGCCCCAATGCTTCATCGCGCCGACACTCCACGCCCACCCGCGTCATCGCTGTTCATGTCGATTCCTTCAGCGTGGTCAATCCGCCGACGGGCGCGGAAAACTGACGGTCGATCTGCGGACCCGGCTTCGGCGGATTGCCGGAGGCAAAGCCGTCCAGCACCTTGCCGAAGCTTTCCTTGGTCAGATCCTCGTAGGTGTCCTTCCAGATCAGCACCATCGGCGCGTTCACGCAGGCGCCCAGGCACTCGACTTCTTCCCAGCTGAAATTGCCGTCCTTGGACAGATGGAAGGGATCGTGATGGATGCGGCTCTGGCAAACCTTGATAATTTCTTCGGCGCCGCGCAGGCGGCACGGCGTGGTACCGCATACCTGCACATGGGCCTTCTTGCCGACCGGCTGCAGCTGGAACATGGTGTAGAAGGTGGCGATTTCCAGCGCCCGGATGTAGGGCATGCCGAGCAAATCGGCGACCGCGCGGATCGCCGCCTCGGAAACCCAGCCCTCATGCTGTTCCTGGACGCGCCACAGGATCGGTATCACGGCGGATGCCTGGCGGCCTTCCGGATATTTGGCGATCTGCTGCCTGGCCCATGCGAGGTTCTCCGCTGAGAACGTGAAGTTCGCGGGTTGCAGTTCCTTCGGTGCGAGGCGGCGGACGGACATTGTCTCTCAGTCTCTCATGGTGCGCGGCGCGCGGCATTCAGCTTGCTGATCCGGTCTTGCCAGAAGACGCTTGCGGTGCCGAACACGTTGTAGCCGACGTGGGTTGAAACCTTGATGCGGTCGAGGATCGAAAGCTCGGTCACGGTTTCCAGCAGATTGCTGCGCGGATCGTAGACGATCAGCTTCAGCGGGGTCTGTTCCAGGATATAGCGGGACACGGTGTGACGCGGATCGTTGCCATGTTCCTCGCACAGAATGACGCTGTCGCCCTGCAGCAACCGGGCGCCGCCCTTGATGGCCTCGATCTCGACGCCCTCGACATCGAGCTTGATCAGGAATTTTCCGTTCGCCGAAACCTTGCCGTCGTCCAGCAGGTTATCGAGCGCGATGACAGGCACCTGCTCGCCGCCGTCGCCGGCGGCGCCGGCAATGCTGAACGCCTCGTGCTTGGTGCCGGACAGCCGCGCGGTGCCCCTGGCCGCGCCGATGGCGCACTTCATCACTTCGAAACGGTTGCCGTTGATTTCGGCGTTGTTCTTCAACTTGGCGAAATTCTGCGCCGACGGCTCGATCGCGATCGCCTTGTGCGACCCATAGGGCGCGCTGGAAACCAGCACCGACCAGTAGCCGTAATTGGCGCCGCAATCGAGCAGCGTGTAATCGACGTCAGCGGAGTGCTGAAACAGCAACTCGAGTTCATTCTCGTATGAGAACGAGCGATTGAGCAGCTTGCTCCAGTAGCCGTCGCCATAGGGAAACGCGAAACTCGCGTCCGCATTCAGCCTGATGTCGATGTCGCGCTCGGGCAGCGTCCTGCGCAGCAGGTTGGCGCACATGTTGTAGCCGCGATGCGAGAAGTGCGACGAAATCTTGGAGCCGGTCGCCAACGCCAGCGCAGCCGTCCGCTCCCACAGGTTGGCCCCCTCGAGAGCCCCGGAAGCGCGGTCAAACTGGATGGGCGGCATCGCCATCACCGGTCGACCTCTCCGAACACGATATCGAGCGAGCCGAGGATGGCGGACACGTCGGCCAGCAGATGGCCCCTGCAGATGAAATCCATCGCCTGCAGATGCGCAAAGCCCGGCGCGCGGATCTTGCACTTGTAGGGCTTGTTGGTGCCGTCGGCGACGAGGTAAACGCCGAACTCGCCCTTCGGCGCCTCGACGGCGGCATAGACCTCGCCGGCCGGCACGTGGAAGCCTTCGGTGTAGAGCTTGAAGTGATGGATCAGCGCTTCCATCGAACGCTTCATCTCGCCGCGCCGCGGCGGCGCGATCTTGTTGTCTTCGACGACGACCGGCCCCTGCCCTTCCGGGGCGCGCAGCTTCTCGATGCACTGCTTCATGATGCGCACGGACTGACGCATCTCTTCCATGCGGATGCAGTAGCGGTCGTAGCAATCGCCGTTCTTGCCGATCGGAATGTCGAAGTCCATTTCGGCGTAGCACTCGTAGGGCTGCGACTTGCGCAGATCCCAGGCGGCCCCGGAGCCGCGCACCATGACGCCGGAAAAACCCCATTCCCAGGCCTGCGCCAGCGTCACCACGCCGATATCGACGTTGCGCTGCTTGAAGATGCGGTTGCCGGTCAGCAGGGTCTCGAGATCGGCGACCACCTGCAGGAACGGATCGCACCAGGCCTCGATATCGTCGACCAGTTTCGGGGGCAGGTCCTGATGCACGCCGCCAATCCGGAAATAGGCCGCGTGCATCCGGGAGCCGGAGGCGCGCTCGTAAAACACCATCAGCTTTTCACGCTCTTCGAAACCCCATAGCGGCGGGGTCAGCGCGCCGACATCCATCGCCTGGGTGGTGACGTTGAGCAGATGCGACAGGATGCGGCCGATCTCGCAGTACAGAACGCGGATCAGCTGGCCGCGGCGCGGCACCGCTATGCCGAGCAGCTTTTCCGCCGCCAGGCAGAACGCATGCTCCTGATTCATCGGCGCGACATAGTCGAGCCGGTCGAAATAAGGGATCGCCTGCAGATAGGTCTTGTGCTCGATCAGCTTCTCGGTGCCGCGATGCAGCAGCCCGATATGCGGATCGACGCGGGCGACCACTTCGCCGTCGAGCTCCAGCACCAGACGCAACACGCCGTGCGCGGCCGGATGTTGCGGGCCGAAGTTGATGGTGAAATTGCGAAGGTTCTGTTCGTTCATGATCAAACTTTCGGCCCCGCCTTCTCGTCGCCGGGAAGCACCGGATAGTCGGCGCCTTCCCACGGCGAGAGGAAATCGAACTTGCGGAATTCCTGATTGAGGCGGACGGGCTCATAAACCACCCGTTTCTCCTGGTCGTCGTAGCGCACCTCGACGAAGCCGGTGAGCGGGAAATCCTTGCGCAGCGGGTGGCCGTCGAAGCCGTAATCCGTCAGCAGCCGCCGCATGTCGGGATGACCGGTGAAGATCACGCCATAGAGGTCGTAGCACTCGCGCTCGAACCAGTCGGCGCCCGGAAAAACCTCGATGATCGAGGGCACTTGGGTGGTTTCGTCGGCCTGCGCGCGCAGGCGGATGCGCTCGTTCAGCGTCGGCGACAGCAGGTGATAGACCACGTCGAAACGCTTTTCGCGGCCGGGATAGTCCACCGCCGTGACGTCGATGAAACTGACGAAGCGGCAGCCGGGATCGTCGCGCAGGAATTTTACGATATCGACGATCTTGTTCGCCTCGATCGTAACGGTCAGCTGATTGAACGCGATCGAATGACCGGTCGCAGCGCCCGGTAACGCGCTAACAATCGTCTGCCCCAGGGCGTCGAGCCTGTCGTCGTCCATACCCAAACCTTTAGCGTTCGATGGTTCCGGTGCGCCGGATCTTCTTCTGCAGCAGCATCACGCCGTACAGCAGGGCTTCCGCCGTCGGCGGGCAGCCGGGCACATAGATGTCGATCGGCACGATGCGGTCGCAGCCGCGCACCACCGAATACGAGTAATGATAGTAGCCGCCGCCATTGGCGCAGGATCCCATCGAGATGACGTAGCGCGGCTCCGGCATCTGGTCGTAGACCTTGCGCAGTGCCGGCGCCATCTTGTTGGTCAGCGTGCCCGCGACGATCATCACGTCGGACTGCCGCGGCGAGGCGCGCGGCGCAAAGCCGAACCGCTCGGCGTCATAGCGCGGCATCGACATCTGCATCATCTCGACCGCGCAGCAGGCCAGCCCGAACGTCATCCACATCAGCGAGCCGGTGCGCGCCCAGGTAATCAGGTCGTCGGTGGCCGTCACGAAGAAGCCCTTGTCGGACAGTTCGTGATTGACCTCGAGAAAGTAAGGGTCGTTGCTGCCGACCGGCCGGCCGTTCGAAGGATCGAGAATGCCGGTCGCAGCCGGCGCGATGACCGGTGCAAATCCTGGTCTTGCGGCGGTGGGGCTCAATCCCATTCGAGCGCGCCTTTCTTCCATTCATAGGCAAAGCCGACGGTCAGGACGGCGAGGAAAACCACCATCGACCAGAACCCGGTCGCCCCCAGCTTCCCGAATGCCACCGCCCAGGGAAACAGGAACGCCACTTCGAGATCGAAGATGATGAAGAGGATGGCCACCAGATAGAACCGGACATCGAACTTCATGCGGGCGTCGTCAAAAGCGTTGAATCCGCATTCATAGGCGGACAGCTTTTCCGGATCGGGTTGCTGGAACGCCAGCAGGAAGGGAGCGATCAGCAGCGCCAAACCGATCAGGCCAGCGACCCCGATAAACACCACGAGAGGAAGGTAATGCTGCAAGATGCCGGTCATCGGCGGTGCCTTTATTCCGCGGTTGGAGGGGCCCGCAGATTCGTTGATTGGAATTATTCTGAGGCTTAGCGCAGCGCAACAAGGGGCGCAAGACAAGCTAATTTTACGGCTTCGCCCGCCCCCACAAGCGGCGGGATAACTCGGGAACGGCGGTGGCGGACGCCTCTCCAACCTCGGTGTTCGCTTTGCGTCTTTTCGGACTCGAGCCTCTCGGCAACGGCAACGGCCGCGGTCAGGCGGTCGCCGGGACGCCGCCGCGCGCGGCAGATGGTTCTCGCAAGGATGTGACATCCGGCGGGCCTCCGGGCCCGTCAGATCGACCGGCCGCAGCTGAAATACGCGGGAAATACCGACGAAACCATTTTGGGGAACCCACGAAACCATCCTGAAACAGATGGGGCGTACTGCTCTTGCCAACGACGCGGCGGCAAAGTCGCCCTGGAGGCTCAGATGAACCACTCAATTCACTCAGCGGATCGCGGCACCCATCTCAAGATCGTGGTTGTCGCCCTGGTGGCCGGCATTGCGGTTGCAGCGTTCGGGATCTCCGCCCGCACCGGTGCCGATTACAGCCAGACCGCCCAGGTCGTAAAGGCCGGCAAGGCCGTGACGGTGACCAGCACCACCGCCTCGCTGGTGCGCTAAGGCAGGCCTGGAATTCCCCAGGAGACAGCATGAACAGGGGTCGCCTTCGGGCGGCCTTCTTGCGTTTGGCGATGCCGGGGAAAACGAAGCTTCGCCAAGCCGTTGATCGACTGGCGCGAGAGACGGGACTCGAACCCGCGGCCTCCGCCGTGACAGGGCGGCGCTCTAACCAACTGAGCTACTCCCGCGGATGCCGTGATCTCTGACCGATCCGCTTCGAAGGGACGGCATAAAGGGGCGCTTCTTCCAAGTCAAGGTTGTTGCGAATCCCCTTGCCAGTCGGGCGTTTTTGCGATGTCGATGCAAATAATGGCTTGTTTACAGGCAAAACAGCGTAGTCAGTCCGTCCCCGAATCGTTTAAGGCCTGCTACGTCTGAGTTTCCGAAGCCATCAACAACGAGGAGAGCCCCAATATGGCGAAGAAAGCAGCGACCCCGACCACCGTCACGCTGAAGCATCTGGCGGCGGCGATCGCCGAAGACCAGGAATTGTCCAAGAAGAAGGCCGAAGAGATCCTGGGCGACCTGGTTAGCCGCATCACCAAGCACCTCAAGAAGGGCGAACGCATCCGTATCGTCGGTCTCGGCATCCTCCAGGTGCGCAAGCGCGCCGCCCGCATGGGCCGCAACCCCGCCACCGGCGAAGCGATCCAGATCAAGGCCAGCAAGAAGGTTGCCTTCCGCGCGGCCAAGGAACTGAAGGAAGCCGTCTGACCGGACGCGACTTTCGACTTTGCGTCATTCCGGCGCGGCGCGCGGCCCCCGGAATGACGCGCTCGGCCCTTCTGCCCTCTTGTAGCTATTGACGGTCTTGATGGTGGTTTCGCCCCTCGAATTCACCCACACCGTGACCGAGCGCTTCCTGCGCTATGTGGTGATCGACACCCAGTCGGATCCGACCTCCCCCAGCTGCCCCTCGACCGAAAAACAGAAGGACCTGGGCCGCCTGCTGGTGGACGAGTTGCAGGCGATCGGCCTCTCCGACGCCCATCTCGACGACCACGGATACGTCTATGCGACGATCCCGGCCAATACCGACAAGCAGGTTCCGGTGATCTGCTTCTGCTCGCATATGGACACATCGCCCGATTGCACCGGCAAGGATGTCAAGCCGCAGATCGTTCGCAACTATCGCGGCGGCGACATCGTATTGCCGGCCGACCCCACCCAGGTGATCCGTGCCGCGGAGCATCCCGCGCTGGCAAGCCAGATCGGCCACGACATCATCACCACGGATGGTACCACCCTGCTCGGGGCCGACAACAAGGCCGGGCTCGCCGAAATCATGGATGCCGCGGATTTCCTGATCCGCAATCCGCAAATCAGGCACGGCACCATCAAAATCCTGTTCACGCCCGACGAAGAGATCGGGCGCGGCGTCGACAAGGCCGACCTGAAAAAACTCGGCGCCGATTTTGCCTACACGATGGATGGCGAAACCGCCGGGAATATCGAGGACGAAACCTTTTCCGCCGATGGCGCCACCCTCATTATCGAAGGCGTCAGCACCCATCCCGGCTTTGCCAAGGGCAAGATGGAGCACGCGATCAAGATCGCCGCCGCCATCGTCGAACGTCTGCCCAAAACCACCTGCTCCCCCGAAACCACCGAGGGCAAGGAAGGTTTTCTGCATCCGATCGGCATTTCCGGCGCATTGGAAAAAGCCACGCTTGGTTTCATCGTGCGCGACTTCACCGACGAGGGCCTGAAAGAGAAGGAAGCGCTGCTGGAAAGCATCGTTCAGCAAGTGATGAAGGACTTTCCACACTCGAGCTACCGGCTCGAGATCAAGCCGCAGTACCGCAACATGAAGCAGGTGATCGATCGTCACCCCGAACTGATCGACAACGCGATGGAGGCGATCCGCCGTGCCGGTCTCCCGCCGGTCAGGACGTCGATCCGCGGCGGCACCGATGGCTCACGGTTGTCGTTCATGGGGCTGCCCTGCCCCAACATCTTCGCCGGCGAGCACGCGTTTCACTCGCGGCTGGAATGGGTGAGCGTGCAGGACATGGAAAAGGCCGTGCAGACCATCGTGCATCTGGCGACGATCTTTGAGGAGCGGGCGTAAGGGGGTGGTGGTGAACGCCGGGGCCCGGACCCAGAATATCGAAATCAACCCCATGCACAGATAGGACGGGCGGCCCCTTCGTTACTATGATACCTCTATAGGCAACAACAATCTCTCAAGACGCCCTTGCCGTCACGATCCAGATCGATCCGGCGAGGGACACCGTGTCGCCTCTGGCGAACGGCGCCAGCGCCTCGCGGACCGAGTTGGTCGCGGCGGCGACGATGTCGGGCGGTTGCCCGTCGAGCGCGCGGTGGGCCGGCCCGATCTCCAGCACGCCTTTCACCGCCGCCTCGAGTCCCCTCCCGATCGCGACATCGAGCGAGAGCGGACAGGCCTCCATGGCAATATTCGTAAAGCCGGCCGCGCCTAGAATCCGGTGCACGCGCGCCTCGGATGCGAACGCGAACGGGCCGGGATCTTCCGGCCCCTGCGGCGGCAGTTTTGGCGCATGCTTGTAGACCGCCTGCAGCGGCGCCATCATCCACGGGTTTTCGCGCGGCTCGCGCCAGCAGGCAAACGCCAGCCGTCCCGAGGGCCGCAACGCCCGGCGCATATTGGCAAACGACAGCACCGGCTCGGCGAAGAACATCACGCCGAACCGCGAGGCCAGCAGATCGAAGCTTGCCTGTTCGAATGGGTAGACCGTCGCATCCGCGAGAACAAATTCGACCGGCAGGTCCTTTGGCGTGCTCGCCCGCGCCCGCGCCAGCATCGGGCCGGATATGTCGATGCCCAGGGCATGACCTGATGTCCCGAGCTTCTGCGCGAACGCAATCGTGGTGGCGCCGCTGCCGCAGCCGACATCGATGATCCGTTCACCGATCGCGGGTCCGGCGCGGTCGATCAAAAGTTCGGCGACCGGTCCGAGCAGGATGTCCTGCGCCTGCTGCCGCTCGGCCCAGCGCTGGCCTGCGGGTCCGTTCCAGTACGCGA
>Ga0307294_10000143_pt1 | contig 17261 bp, 21 predicted proteins | sample ER_DNA_151_FD_194468 | JGI IMG/M metagenome (GOLD analysis project Ga0307294, IMG submission 194468) | Bulk soil microbial communities from the East River watershed near Crested Butte, Colorado, United States - ER_DNA_151 | ecosystem: Environmental > Terrestrial > Soil > Floodplain | place... | reverse complement strand
GCTCTCCACAACCGAGAAAGAATTGGCGAGAGGTCCACTCGTCGGAGGACCAGCGGGCGCCGCGCCTTGCCATCCGCAGATGCGGCTTGTAACTTTTTCACCACGGGGGATCGTCCTTCCCTGTCGGCGCCCGGGAGCCTGCCAGCTCGCCGGGCGCGATCTTTTTCGCGGGGCGGACGTTACGGCTTTCGTCGCGCGCGCTCAACCTCGAGCTGCACAACGTCAACGCGGCCGAGGCGACGCGCTTCAAGCTCGCGAGCAAGCTGCGTCACGGTCGACCATTCCCCCGCCGCCGACGCGCGCTCGAGCGCGACTGCGAGAGCCTGGTCAACGGCGTCGACGAGCCCCCGTTGATTTCCCCAATGCCCCTCTGATTGCCCCAAACGCGTTTCGACAGGGGCCATCTCGGGTCGTTTGGAAGCCAATTTCTCGATGATCCGAGAATCGCCGGAAGCCTGTTCGGCTTCGAAGTCCGACGCTCTATCCAGCTGAGCTACGGGCGCGAGTGATGCGTGGGGAATTCGTGGGGAATTCCCCGATGACGACGACCCCTCATACAGCTCCGGAATGGCGATGTCGAGGGGGACGAGCTGCCCGAGGTGCAGTTCGGCCACGTTCCGGGCCGCCTGCCGGTACCGGGCGAGCATGACGCTCGACTCATGGCCCGTGCGGTCGGTGACCCATGTCTCGGTCTTCCCGTTCGCCAGGGCGAGCGTGACGAAGGATCGCCGAAAGCCGTGCGTGCCGAACCGGCCGCGGGTTGCGGTGCGCTCGACGAGCTCGGGGCGCTCTTCGACGACCTTCGCCGCCTCGAGATCGTCACGGATACGGTCGGCCATATGCTCGGTCTGGATCAATCCCCCGTTCTCTTCGATGAAGACGAGCTCGACTGGCTTGGCGTCGGCGCGATAGAGCTTCTTGTACCTTTCGAGTGCACGACGCACGCCCGCGTCGAGGACCCACGTCCGGGGCTCGTCGGTCTTGTTCGCGTCGAGCCGTACGGTGCCGTGTTTCAAGTCGAGATCGCACCAACGAAGAGAGGACGCTTCGCTCATGCGACATCCCTCGCGATGAAGCCAGCCGTAGAAGAGGCGTCGCCCGATCGGGATCGGGGTGTGGCCCAAGAGCGCCGCATCCTCCTTCGGGTAGAGAATCGGCCACGCTTTCTGTTTGCTCGGCTTGGGAAGGAAACCGCGGGGCAGCGGATTCGCTGCGATGTAGCGCCCCGGATAGACCGCCATCGCGAGCAATCGGTGGATCAACTGTGCGATCTGCCGGCGCGTTGAAGCCGACAGCGTGGAGGGAAGCGACGTCATCACCGCCTCCGCATGGCGGATCTCGAAGCGGTTCAGCGCGACATTCTCGACAATGGGGTAGACGTGCTTTTCAAGGCGCACCCGATCGTCTTCGGCGCTCCGCTTTTCCTTGACGTAGTCGGGCCATTTCCGATGCAGCTTCCCCTTCGTCCAATCCTCGCCAAACTCCTTGAACGTTGGAACAGCGCTCTTACGATCGAGTTCGGTCGCGCCCGGCGTGCAAAGCGTCTCGATGCCACGCACCGTCGCGTCGAGTTTGGCTGGCGTCGTGGCGCTCGCCGCCATCTCAAGGAGCTTCGGAGCCTCCTCGAAGAGGCCGGCCTTTCGCAACCGTTGCGCGAGACGTGCCACAATCGCGCATCGGTCTCGCGCTTCGACCGCTTGCGACTCGCTGAACGGCATCGCAAGTCCGAGTCGCTCGCGCCCTCGGAACGTAACACGAGCCTCCCACCACTGCCCGACCCACCGGAGCTCTCCGATTGCGTCACGCGGCATGGGACACCTTGAACCTCCGCGCCATGTCGATGGCGACTACCACGGCGCGCACGCCGTTGTCATGTCGCCACGCCCGTGCCCGTCGCGGCGAATTCGCAATCGGGACGTGCAGAGTGTTCACCAGCGCATACACATTCGAGGGCCGCGCCTTCGCCATTGGAGGTCGAGGGGGCACGGGTGTCGTCCTCGGTTGACACTGCCGACGCTGGTTTTTTTTTTGCGTCGTCGTCGTCGACCGGCCCGGCGTAGCCATCGTCCCTCCGCGTACGGAGCGTCACGCTTCGGACAAGCGCTCTGAGCTCGTCGACCCGGACCGCGGACGCGTCGAGCGCGACGTCGACGGCTTCTTCGTCCTCTCGGCTTCGAAGGCGCGACGACGCGATCGCGACGAGCATCGTTGCGACCTCTAGCACCGAGCGCAGTTGATCCGCCGCCTCGATGCGTTGGCGAGGGCGGTCCGGTTTCGCCGCCTTCGCGATCGCCTCGAGAGCCATCAGCTCTGCGGACACGACCGTGCACTCGCCCAAGACCGCGTGCAGCTCGTGGGAGAAGACGGCGCAATCCGCCAAGCATTCCTCCAACCGGTTGATCCGCGGACGCACGCCGGCGCGCGCCTTTCTGAAACTACTCTTGCTCCCCACTTCCAATGTGCACCCCAACGATCGTAGCTTTGGTGAAGCCCTCGAAGGTGCGGACGGTGACACGTCTTCCCTCGCGGGTTAGGGGGCACTCGGTCTGCCAGGATCGAGCGCCCCCGTCTATTTCGTGGACGACTGTTGATGTAGCATCCTTAAGTCGACCCGAACAAACGCGCGCGTGGGTTGCGGCAATTGGACCCCGGATCGTCGGCAAAACCGGCAAAGGTTCGCCGTTCGGCAAAGCTTGGTCATTGACGATAAGTCAGGCGTCCGAATCGTTGCGCGGGGTTGCGGCATCGATTGAAGTTTTCCTACGTGGCAACCGTCCTTTTGTGACGGATGAAGACCTTGCGACTCACGATCACGGTTTCGATTGCAGCGCTACTCGTCGCGTGTGGGGCGCCCGACGCGAGCGAAGGAATGCTCACCACGACCGGTACCGATGCCGCGCTTGCCGACGGCAACGCTCAAGGAGACGGCGCACCCACCTCGCCGTCCAGCGACGCGAACCGATCCGACGCCGGCGGTACCGTGGTGCCCGACTCGAGCCCTACCAGGGACGCGACGCCGGCGTCAGACGCAGGCCGTGACGCTACCGCGGGCGACACCGGCCCCGAAGCTCAACCGCCCGTAGACGCCGGCGTCGCGGCAGACGGAGGCACGCCGGAAGCGAGCGCCCCCGAAGCTGGCCCGCCGGTCGACGCGACCGCAACTGATGGCGCGCGCCCCACCGACGGCGCGACCGTCGACCGCTCCGCGATCGTCGACGCTGCCCGCGACGCGACCGCCCCGGTGTGCCCCGCGGACGGCGCCGCGTGCGAGTCGGTCAACTGGGCGATCGCGGACATCCGCCGCACGTTCCCGGATCCGTGCGCGCCCGAGAACTTTCGCAGGTGCGGGGGCGTCGTTGCAGGGCGGTCGCTCGAGGCGGGCCAGTACGTCGTCATCACGCACCCGCTCGAGTGCCGCGGTGGCGCGTGGACGCTCGCCGGCGTTTGGACGGGTAACTTTTGGAGTCCGCTCTTCGAGTGCTCAAAGGGGTGCGCCGCTGAAATTCTTTGCGCGCCGTGACATTCAAGAACGTTGTCGCAAGCCACGATTCTAACGTGCAACTACTACGACGATTTGTTGAGGTTGTCCGGGGATCGGAAGCAAACGCGCGCGACGCTTCAACGTGTCCCAGGGCCGCTTCTTCAACGGCAGCTTTGCACCGCTGGTGGGCATTTTTGCCACAGAGCAGGGTCGACGAACATGGCCCCGGTACTTTCCTTCCGAGGCCGTGCATTGACCTCAGCTAGGCACAGTGCTCACGTTCCTCGAGCATGGGCCGTTCTGAGGACAACGCGCAGCGAAGAATCATCCGATCCATCATTGGGCGCTTGCTCGAAGAACATTCACCCGAACAGTTGCCTGAGGCGATCCTGCACGCGCAGCGAGAGCTCCGGTTCGCCTTGCTCGCTGCCGCGGCATTCGTTCTTATTGTTATCGCTGGGTCGGTCGGGGGTGCCCTGTTGCTACAGGACAAGATTTACCCACGGCTGTACGCCTCGCTAGGTCTCGAGCCGGGGGAAACGCTCGTTGGGCATGGCCTTCGCTGGACCTCCGCCGACCCGATGAACGCGTTCGTGGCACTTACGGCGGTCGTTGCTCTCGCGTGCGCGCTTTTCATTCTTCGGCACCAGGTACTCTGGCTTTACGCGCTGCTCGAGATGTTGGTGGGCCTACAGATGATCGTCCTCATGCTATTGCGCGGCACGGACGTGAAAGCAGGGCTAACAATAATCAGTGGGGTTTATCTTCTCGTTCGCGCAATCGACAACATGTCTCAGGCGATTGCGAGCAACAAGAATCCCGAGAACTTGGCAGCTCAGATCCGCGAACAATGGCCAGCGCCCCCCACTGAGCCGATGCACAATGCCGAGGACGATATCGACGATACCGGGTGAACGCCCGGTTGCTACGTGCCCACCAAAGGGCGCGCTACCTGGGCACCCGGTTTGGTCGCCATCGTCCCGCGGGCCGAGCTCGAGCTGCGTGCTGGGGCATAAACACCGATGGTACTGCAGGAATATTAACTCGCTTGGGATGTCAACCTAGGATAGACATGGCGGCTGGAGGCTGGATCGTGGACGACTCTGGGCGATTTCTCGAGCTTAGGTTCGACGGCGGCCGCTTTGCCGATCATACGGCGCCGGTGGAGATACTGGCCGAGCTTCCCGTGTTCCAGAAGCTGATCGTTAGGGTCGCTCGGCAGCTCTTCCTCAAGGCGCACTCGGACCGCACTCGTGTTCCGAAAGGTTTCATTGAAGCGGCGCAGCTCCATCTTACGGCATCAGAGGCCAATTGCTTCACCGCCGTGCTTGCCCAGCCCGAGGAGGCGTCGTGGCAGTGGACCGAGGAAGCGGATGTGACCGTTTTCAGAACTGCGCGAGATCTGACGGTCGAGGCGTTGAAGAATGCTTCGGCTATCGATGGGACAATTCCCGCTGACTTCCCGTATGACGCGGTCGACCTGCTCGCCTCGATTGGGGGTCGCCTGCGGGGAGACGAGGCATTGTTCGTCCGGGGTGCGACTGGATCAGCGGCCGTGCGCGTTGACCAAACGACGCGCGCCCGCCTCGCGCAATTCGCGAAGCAACCTCTCGTGATCGAAGCAACGCTCGACGGCGAGGTCGTGAACTTCAACGACGTCAACAATACGTTTCATCTACGCGAACGCGCGGGCGAGCGCACAGAACTACCCTTTACGAGCGATCAACGAGACGCGATCGTTGAAGCCCTGAGTCAACGGCCCATCGCACGAGTGCGCGTTCAGGGTCAGCTAGTAATCTCCAACTCCCAGCGACGAGTCAATCCCGGATACGAGCTGGAGACGTTCGATCACGAGCGCGCTCCCGAAGTGCAGCGCGTTTGGAGTAGGCTCGAGTCATTGAAGAAGGTAGAAGACGGCTGGATCAGGGGAGAGGGACGAGCACCGCGGCCTTTGGCGTTGGCGAGGGCGAAAGAAGTCCTCGCACGGCTTTTGGTTGAGTCCCCGATGATCGCTCGGCCCCGCGTGTTTCCTACCGCTGAGGGTGGGGTGCAGGCCGAATGGGTATTCCCGGAGTGGGCGGTCGATGTTTGCTTCGCCGAGGATGGGAACATCATTGCGGAGGCGACAAATGCCGATGCGAACGATGAGCAATCAAGGCACTTTGCCGTGCACGAAGTGACAGCGGACGACGCGTCTTCACTTGCCCATTGGTTGTCGCAGCTTGGCCCTGCGGAGACGGCGCGTGTGTGAAAAGACCGGGCCGCGCCTCACGGATGAAGCAGAGCTCCTTTTGCGACACGTAAATCCGGGTTGGCTCGTGGACGATGGGCAACCCAGCAGCCAAGCGTTCTACCCGTTCGGCAAGAAGGACGAAGGGTGCATGTCGGTCGATCAGCACACCAAGACCACCCCGGAAGCCGCGCATCAGCTGTTTACGTCACCTTGCCCGAGCGGCTTTGGTCTGGAGTCCGACGGTGTTTGGGGACTTACCGTCGGTGAGGTGCATGCCGTTGGATTGCCAGCCTGGGCCTCGCCCCTCGAAGCGACTGCGGACACTCCGTCAAATGCGGCTCACGCTCTGATCGATTTCGGCGACCTTCCCGAGAGCCGGTGGAAACCGCTAGGAAGAGCGTTGAAGAAGAAGGCACTTGCTCGCGGAAAGTTATACTCAACCGCTGCTTCTGTTCCCGCGAGCGGTGCGGAGTTGAAAGCAGCAAGCAACATCGGCCAAAAAGCGAGCTGACCTCGGAGCCTACCCGCTTCGATGCTGTTCGCGGCGCGCCGGGTTGGTCTACTCCGGGCCGCCCCCCCTCGCTCCGGGACGCATGGAAGAGGGCCCGTTCACGCGGTTCGCCGCGGCGAGCTCTTCGCGCTTCTTCCAATCGGCGGCGCGTTCGGCGGCCTGCTTGTCGTGCGCGGATCGGCGAGCTCGGGCCTCGTCTTCGTCCTGCTTCCGCCGTCGCTCGTCACCGAGGGCTTCGTCTGCCGCGAGTTTCTCGTGCTCGATTCTTTGCAGCTCGATGTCCGAACGGAGCTGGACCCCCTCGCTACGTAGGCGGGCGATTCGCCCGGCATTCGGCGCCGACGGCGGCACGAGCGTGCGGGCCAGCGCTTCGACCCACGCCGGCGGTGATCCAGACGCCTCACGGGCAGGCCGCGGAAGAATGTGCGTCGGAAGCCCCGCGGCGCTTCGACGGGCGGACACCTTCTCCGAAGTCTTGCAGAGCGTATCGATGAAGGTCCGCGTTCGGCGCATCGCCTGGTCGTACTCAGTCCGCGCTCGTTCCTCGTCGGCCACGAGTTCGGCGAGCGGGCGGTGCGCGCGCGCTGGATCGCACGCGATTGCCAGCTCGTCCCCCTCGGCTACCTCGGCAGCGTCAAGCGCCAACGACGCTGCGAATTTAGCCGCGGGCAGGACGTCCTCCGCCTCGAGCGCTTGGCACTCGAAGTCGAGCAGCTGTGCTCTCGTCCACGCGCTCAGCGCTCCGCCGAGTCGCCGTCCCTGTTCCGCGCTTTTGCTTTCGGAGCCGTACCGTTCGCGCGCGGCTTGTGCTTGTTCGCCAACCGCGCGCGACGTCGCGACGGCCTCATCGGCGCGCCGTCGAAGATCTTGCTGCGAGGTCGTATCGGTTGCGGTGTCGTTCTTTTTCATCGTGGTCATTGGGTTTCCTTTCGTACGTTTTCTTGTCGGCCTCTCCGCCGTGCTCTCGTCAGCAGCGCCGCACCGACCCGACGTGCGCCGCCTTCCCGGTCATCCAACTCGATCGCGACAACGTGCTGCTCGTCGCCTTCACTATCGTCGTGCCCTTCCGTCGACCTTCGCGTGCGCTTTCGACAGCGGGCGGCGCCGGCGCATTGATCCCAAGGCCAAAATGTTCGGCAACGCCCTCAATCGCCCGACGAACTGCTGCGAGATCCTTCTTCGCAATCGCCTCGCGAACGGCGTCCACGATCGGAATCACCGCCGCAGGGTCCTCACCGTGCGCCTTCGCGAGAGCCTTCGCCGCGTTCTGAAGAGCGGAGATCATTCCCGCCGCGAACTTGCCGTCACGGACCTTCGCGATGTCCTCGATCGCCTTCTGAACGTCCGACACGACGGCCACCTCGTCGGCGATATCGGCCGGAACGGGTTCCTCCTTGTCGAGCATGCCGCGCTGCGCGAGCAACATCAGGCAATCGCGCACGCTCATTGAGCCGGTGCCAGCGATCGCGCGGGCGTAGTAGTCGGAGGGCAACCGCAGACGCGCCGCCAGCATGTCGTGCGCCGATAGCCCACAGTGAAGGGCGTGTTGGTTTTCCTGAGCGGAGAGCTGCTTGGCGGCCGCGAGATAATCGTCGATCGCGCTCTTTGCTTGGTTCTGTCGCCCTCTCGCCTCGACGGCGCTCGGTCCCCTCGCCCTAGCGGCAACGACTTTGGACTCCTCGAGCTCTCGATAGAGCCGTACGAAATGCGGATCACGAAGACTCATTGGCCAGCTTCCTTTCTTTTCTGTCCCCGAGCTCCGGCGATGCGCGGGCTCAAGGCTCGTCCTCTTCTTCTTCGACTTGGATCACCGTCGTGTCGGACAGGACGCCGGCCCACACCGGCGCTTCGTTTCCGGCGACCGCGATGTCACTCTCGCTCGTGAGCTGCAAGGTTAGACAGCCGGGGACCGCCGTCCCGATCACACCCAGCAGCGCCGTCCAATACACTCGGCCAGTCGCCGGTGGAATGACCATGCCGCCAATGGGCAACCGGCTGACGTAGTCCCTAAGGGCGTCGTGCACCTTTTCTTGCACTTGCTCTTCGGTGAGCCCGAGCGACTCCGGGATCCAGATCGTGCACGGGGCTGTGATCGACTTGTTGACGGCGCTGAGCGCGGTGGCGGTGAAGCCGTGGTGCGTGACTTCGTGGTCGAAGATCTCTTGCACGCGATCGACGTCCAGGCTTCCGATCGCGCCGCTCAAGCTCGCGATGTAGACCGCGCCGGTACCATCGCCGATCGCCGGCGGGATGCGGATACGCGTCACACCGATGGGCGAGCCATCTGAACGCCGTGCCGACTTGGCATGGTATGAGTAGGCCCGCTTGACCCCGCCAATCGAGCGCGCGGCAACGGAGTCGCGGCATCGTTCTCGGAGATCCGCGTCGCTCTCTTCGTCGATGCCAACCAGGGCGACCGGGTTCGTGCAGGTGACGCCGAGGAGCGTCGTGACGAGCTCGGTAAGGGTTCCGACGTCGGCGTTGCCGGCGCTCCCAGGCTCCTCCGCCTTAACGTCGAGTCGGAGCGTTTGACCCACGCCGGGGCGAAGTGTTCCACCGGTCACGCATCGAAACGTGCGGTGGGTTACCGAGCTTGCCACGACTACGTCGCCTGGATCGAACTCGAAGAACTTGCTCCCGCTGTTCGTGAGCATGATCCCCTCTGCCGCGCTCGCGTAGGTCGCTTCGATGCGGTCGACGTCGTGACCCTCCTTCGCGAGCAGCGTGAGCCATATCCCTTGCGCGAAGTCGAGGAAGCGGCTCGACGCAATGATGGGGACGGCAGCGCCGTTCATCGTGTGGAACTCGGCAAAGAGCGCCACGAGCGTCCGCATGAACCCGCCCGTCGACCAATTATCCGTCTTGAGACCGACCCGCTTGGCGATGTCGACGATGCGTTGTTTCCAGCTCTCGAGCGGTACGGGCTGCAAAAGCTGCGATAGCGGCAATTGAATGGCCACGATACTTATTCTCCTTCCACCGCGCGCACGCGAACGGCTTTGAGTCCCTTGTCGGGTTCGACACCCGCCGCGTGAACGAAGACATCCTCGCCGTCGTCCTGCGCGAGGAACCCGTATTTCTTTGCATCGTCGAACCACTTCACCTTTCCGGTTGCCATTTATCGATCTCCTTCATGACCAAACTCGGTCGACTGTGAGCTCCGCAATTCGTGCGGCGATCAGGGCTGCAAAAATCAACGCGCGCTCTCGCTCGTCCCCGCCGGCGTACTCGAGCACGTAGCCGAAGAGCTCGCGGCGGTAGTGCGCACAGACGATGAGACTCTGCTCGCGGGTCGGTAGGATCGGCGCGGCCGTCACGGAGCCCTCCGCTTCCCGTTCGCGAAGACGGCGCGTAGCAGGCGCATCGGCACCGTTTTGAAAGTGGGCGCGTCCTCTCCGACGGCGACGACGAGCAACGCGGCGTCGCTCGCGTCGCGGCGCATGACCGCTCGAGCGAGCGAGAAGAGGCCGATCGCATTGAGCTCTTCGAGCAGCGCGCCGCGCAGCATCAGCCGTGCGTCCTCGGGCGTCACGCGCACCACGTGCCGCGCGACTTCCCCGGCGCGCAGCAACGTCGCGGCGCGCAACGCTCCGATGGTCGCGAGCGCGGTGTCGACGGGGAGCTCGAGCCCGACGAGCGCCATCAGGGCCGCGGTGTGCGTGCTCATAGCCGACCACCGCCTGGCCACCGAGGCAGCGCCGCCGCCAAACCCGACAGCACCCCAGGGCGCGCCCCAGCCCGGAGCGCCGCCGAAACCTCTGGCAGACCCCTCATGCCCGCTCGATAGTCGGGCTTCTCGTCCTCGCCGAGGCGCGCGAGCTCAAACACCGCCCACACGATCGCGTCCAATCGGTTCGGCGACACACCGCCTAGCCGCGGGGAGTACTCGGTCAGCTCGGTTTCGATCTCCGGATGCACGCCAACCATGTGCAGACGACCCTGATCGGCGATTACGCTTACGGGCTCCGCGCGAATGTCTTTGCCGCGCGTGGCGTGCACCTCGACGATCTTCGCCGTCGCCGCGTGACCGCGCCTCTCTCGAAGCGTCGCCCTCAATGTGAAGGAAACGAGGTCACCGCCGCGATTGCGCTCCCCGACGAAGGCGTCGGCCTTGTGCTGATCGTAGAGCCTGAGCGCGGCAAGTCCCCATTCTTCGGGTGTCAGCTTGCCGCTCGCGTCGGCGAGGATGTAGATGTGTCCGTCGTGGCCGACGCCGGCGGCGATGATGCCCGTTTCGTCGTTGCCGCGCGCGACGGAGATCGCGGGATCTATCGCCACGACGACGCGCTTGAGGGGCGGCGCCTCGCGCACCCGCGTCGCATCGATGATGCTCTGATGGAAAAGCGCGTCCTCGTTGTCCGAGAGCAGCTCGCCACCGCGCTCTTGGCGTGCGATGCGCGATCCGCCGTACTTGCGCTCGAGCCGCGCGATGTACTCGGGATCGAGGTTCGCGGCGTTGTCGTCCGTCGCGCCCATGATCGTGATCGTGTCCGGGTCGACGATGAGGTCCTTCAAGAAGCGCATCGACTTGCGCGGTGTCGTCGTGACGATGATCTCCGGCGGGATCTCGCCTCGTACACGCATCGTGAATTCCAGATTGTCCCAGAGACGATCGAGGTTGCGGAACTTGCAAACCTCGTCGAGCCACGCGAGTTGGTACGCGCCCCCTCGGAGCTCGGGAGTTTCGTCGCTCGACAGGTGGACGGTCGCGTCGAGCCAAGGAAGGCAAAGCTCGCCCTTCTGTTCGCGCACGATGATCTGTTCGCGCTCGTGCGGTGGGAAGATGTCGAGCAAACCACTACCGTTGCCCCGCGCTCCCAGGCGGCCCCCGACGATGTGGCGCAACGTTTCTCTCCACGTCGGGCCAATGCAAATAACCGAGCGCACGCCCTGGTAGAGCTTTGCGCGTATCCGCTCCGCGGCTGCGCGGTTCTTCCCGCTTCCTCTGCCTTGAAGGAACAAGACGTTTCGGTGCGGCTCGTCGGGAATGCACTGACCGGGCCGCTCCCAGAACGGCCAGTGGTAGAGGAGCAGCGCCAGCTCCGCGGTGCTGCAGGAAGCGAGAATGCGCTCGCGATCTTCGCGCGGAAGCACGACGAGCCGCTGGGCACTCGACGGGCCGCGGCGACTGGTCGCCCAGCGCTTCGCCGCTTCGTAGCGGGCTAAGAACGCAGACTCGAAGGCCGGGTCGCTGTGCGACGGAATCATCCGACCTCCTTCGAACCGCGCCCGACCATCTGCGCTTCGGCGTCGCCGACCATGCTCTCGAGACGCGCGAGCACGATGCGCGCGGCTTCCCGATCGTCCGCCTTTTCGGCGGGGCTCTCCGTTGACGCCGGCGGCTCGAGCTCGGCGGCCTTGGCTTTGAGCTCGTCGACGTGACGGCTCAGCGTCACGAAGTTCGCCGCGGGATACTCGTCACGCTCGACAGCGGGGGCGAGGCGCTCGAGCAACCCAGTGAACAACGCGAGCCGCGGTCGTAGCTCGGCTAGCCCCTGCGGAAGCGGCTCGCGCACTGCTGCGTCGGCCTCGGCGCCGTTGAGTGCGACGACGTTCGGTACGGGACGAAGGGAAGGGCGATGGTTACCCTTCGACTTCGACGCCGCTTTCCGCTCCCAATTCTTGACCGTCTGGTGCGAGACGTTGGCCGCCCGACCCGCTTCACGCAGCCCTTTCCCCGCCGCTCGGGCGGCCCTGAGCGCGGTGAGCTTCTTGGGTGTCATCTTGCTCGGTCGGGGCATCGAAACGGGTTCCTGGTGCGATTTGCGGGGGGGCAGGGGTAAAAAAACGGCGACGATTTACGGCTCAAACGACAGCGTGGCTACCCTGCGCGCCTCGACCGGCCCCCCGGGGGGGGCGGCTTGAAAAAGAACGCGAGGCGTGTGCCGCGCTCGTCACCGCTCGCCCTCGCCATCGGTTGTTGGCGTTGTGCGCTTGGCGAACAGGGCTCCGAAGAAATCGATCACCTCGCCGCCCTTGGCTCGCCCTCGCCTATCCCGGCCGCTCTTGCGAGCCTTCTGGCCCTCTGCAGCTTTGACCAGCACTCGGGCATTGACCTCGACGACGGTGGCCAGGCGCTCGAGGTCCTGCCCTTGATAGGACAGGCGGAACATCTCCGTGAGTTGGGCGGTGAACTCCATCCCGGCGCGAACATCGAATCGCTCGAGCTGTTGCCTCGAAAGGGGGTTGACCTTGAGGTGCTCGCCAATGAGCCCCCACATGACCCAGAAGCGTTCGTCGTACTTGAGCCGTGCGATTTCTGCGTCGACTCGGTCGAGTCGGCCCTGTCGTTCGGTGAGCGCCTGGAGCTCGGCTCGAGTGATTGGCTTGGTCCGTTGCTTGGTCGTCGTGGTCATGAGGTGTTCTCCGTCGGTTTGGTGTCGCGTGTAGGTCACGTGTCGCCATCCTCGTCTTCCGTGTGAGTGGTGCCGCGGTGCCCGACTGGTGCCGACTGGTGCCCGGCACCGCGAAGTGAAGTGGTGCCCGTGTGCCGCCCCCTTAGGGCGGGCACCGCTTCGGGCACCGGTTCACCGCTCTCGAGAAGCGAAGTGGTGCCCGATGCAATGTGCCAAGCCGGTCGCGCCTTCGACCCGAGGTTGACGATGCGACCGATGCCCGCGAGCTGCTCGACGGCCGCGCCGATGGTGTTCCAGCGGATGCCGTCGACGTGCTCCCTCAGGACGCGCACGCTCACGCCCTGGTGCTTACCAATCGCTTCAAAGACCCTCTCGCAGGTGTCCGCGAAGCGGGCCGTGGCGGTGGGCTCGACAGCCTCAGCGGCCTTCGTGCGCACGAGGAGCCCAGCGCGCGGATCCTCGTCGACGGCGACGTCGAGCACCTCGAGATAGAAAGTCTCCGCGATCACCCCCGACGTGCGCGCCTTCTCGTGCAGGACTCGGGTCGGCTCGCCCTTGGTGCCCTCGAAGATAAGGGCGCTTCCCAAGGCGTCGTAGATCGCCGACGAGCCGCGCAGCGCCATGCGAGCTCCGCCCGGCGCGCCCTCCGTCGGCTTCCGACAGTGATGTATGGTCACGAACGTCGCTCCGGTCCGGTCGGAGGCGCGCAGTTGCAGATCGAGCGGTACTCGCGCCTCGCTGCTGTTTTCCTCGATCGCCGGGCATGACGCGCGGTAGCTGTCGAAGATGACGAGGTCGTAGCCGTCAACGAGGCGGCAAAGCGCGTCGCTTTGGGTGATCGATTCGAAATGAACGGTCGGCAACGACAGGACGGCGAGTTGCCCCTCGAGCTCGCGCCAATCGATGCCCATCCCTACCGCGAGGCGCTGGTATCGGCGAAACGTGAGCGGACGCCCTTGCTCGTAGTCGATGTGCAGAACGCGGCCCCGGCGGGCCTTGAATTCGTTCCAGACCCGTCGCCCTGTGGCGATGCCAATAGCCGCGGACTGCCAGCTGATCGTCTTCATCGAGAAGCCGTAGCCAGCGACCATGGTCGGCGCGCCCGGGCAGATGTCGAGCGCCTCGACGAGGTAATTGACGGGCGATAGCGGGGCGAAGATTTCGCTCGCCGGCACCACCAGCGACTCCGCGGTTGCAGAGGCGTCGACGAGTTCAACTACTTGGCTTCGCGCTCCGTCGAGGAACCGTTGCACGTCGTCACCGCGCACGCCGTACCCCTCGGCCGCTATCTGCTGCGCGGTGGCAATGAGCTTGCGGACGCGCGCGAAGTCGACGAGGCGCGCCACCTTCTCCTCGACGTGTGCCACCACGCGCGTGTTATCGACGATCTCCACTAGGTACTTCGGGCCGCCAACTTGCACGAGACGCTCATGGTCGCGCAGCCAGCCGACAACTGACACCACGTCGACGTGCGTCCCGACCTTCTTGAGCTCGAGCATCGCCTCGTAGATCCATCGGTTCGCCTCGCTGTAGAACTCACTCGGCGAGAGTTTGTCGACGACGAGAGCGAGGTCATCTTCATCGAGAATGCACGCCGATATGACCACGGCTTCGGCGTCGAGATCGTGCGGTGGGATGCGGCCGGTGCGCGGGTCGAAGGTTGGCGAGAGTTCGGCCGTTGCTTCGACAGGTTTGCGACGATTGGATCTGGCGACGCCGTTGGCAACGGTCATCCTGCGGGCTCCCTGCGACGTCGTTCGAGGTTTGGTCCGGGACCGAGTTCACGCTCCTCAAAGTCGCGATCGATTTCTTTCCGTACGCGATTGGCCGCAGCGCGCTCGGCGGCGCCGCCGTTGGTTGCAAGCGCAGCAACGAACCGAGCGACGAGAACGCGCTGGGGTGACGAAAGGTCGCGCCCGCTGGCCGCGATGATGGCGAGGAGCTCTTCGGCGGTCATGCTGCACCTCGAGCGGCGGCAACCGCGGTTTCCCAATTGCCGACGACCATGGCGAGGCTCTCACGCTCGACCCGCTCAATTTCGCTGAGACGGTTCCAAGGTCCCGGGTCGATGTGCGCTTCGATTGCCTCGGTGATCCGACGGCGAAGCTCGTCCGGGTGCAGCGCGTCGAGCTCGGCGGCGCGATCCCCGAACTGCCGCAGGTAGTCACGCGCGCGGGAGTCGTTGTGCTTGACGGGAATGTTCACTAGGTCGAAGCGCTCGAAGTCCTCCTCGAGCAGCCCGGCCCTAATCCATTCGAACTCGGCACCGAAGCTGATGAGGCGGTCGCAAGTGGTGGTGGCGAGGCAAAGGCCGCTCGGATCATGATCACCGAAGAACGCGATCACGACGTGCTTGCCGTTCCGATTGTGCGCAATGATGTCGGTCGCCCACTCGTAGTCGAACGAGACGCTCGAGAATCCGTGCACGATCCAGAGGCTCGCGCCGTACGGGTCGACGGCTTCGGCGAACACTCCCTCGAGCGCCTGCTTCTCGCACGCGACCATCACCACCGTGTCTTGCTCGGTCCAGAGGTTGCGCCGGTATTGCTGGGCCGCCGCGTCGACTACCTGTTGTGCGCCGTCCCACCCGGCGCGCTGGATCTTCGCGCGGCCGCGGTCAACGACGCGGTCGTAGGGGATGGTGCCGTCACGGCGAAGATTCACCACGAGGCGCTGGACCCTGTCGTAGCCGGCTTGGCAATTCTGCACCGCGCCGCGGGACACGCACTGGTAGTAGATCTGGCGCGTCGACATCGAACCCTCGAATGTGTCGAGCACGTCGACGATCACGCCCGACAAGTCGCGGGTGCTTTGGCGCGGGCCTCGCCTAATTGCGGCCTGCCCGAATTGGCGAGCGGTGGCCGTCATCGACCGTCTCCTCGAGAGCCGGCGACCGAGACGGCCTCATCAACTCGATCGGGAATCGGAGATGCAACCCGCAACGAACGGCGGGGCAGGACTTCAACCGCACAGGTTGTCGGCGGGGTTGCTACGGCGCGTCGGGCTTCGTCTTGCCACCGACGCCGGCTTTCCTCGCGTCGGCGATTGGCGGAGTTCCAAGCGTCGGCGAAGCGGCTCATCGCGTTCGCCTCCGGCCGACGGCAGCAAGGACACGATCGATCTCGTCTTCCGTCGAGTCAACGTCCTCGCTCTCCTCATCATCGGAAGGGGCGAGGTAACGAACGGCGGTGGTCGCATCCACCAAGCGAAGCTTCCCTTCCTTTCGGCAGGGCACACCGCGCTCGATAATCCACTCGAGATAGCGACGCTCGTTCATCCCTACCGCGGCGGTGCAGTTCAGCTGCGAGATGATCAGCGGGACGACGGCGACCGCGACCGCCGATCCGTCCTTCTTAGCCCGCAGCACCCGACGCCCCTTTCGCGGAGTGAGGGTCGCCATCGAGGACGACATCGAGGCCGATCGACATCGTTTCGCGCATGACTTGCCCGGCGCTCGGCACAATCGTTCCGCGTGCGAGCTTCTTGCGCGCGCGGTCGATTTTCCGCCGCATCTCGTCGTCGAGGTTGACGGTCGTCGGTGTGAGCATTCGGTTGTCCTCCAACCGAATTGATCACATGCGGAGCAATGCGTTGACCAGCGGTCAAAGCATGGTCAGGTGCTCACGACTTTGGGTCGTAACGACCTAACGGGTTGTTACGAATTGTCGCGAACATAGGTCGCCTGCCTCTTGAAGGCGAACGCGGCATCGATGTCCTTTCGTCGGCCAGACGCGATCATCTCGGCGCGAAGGATCTCTTGCGCGATCTCTATCGCTGCGTTCAATACGTGCTCGTAGTCGAGCGCTGGAACGAGTGCCTTCGTCTTCTCAAGCAGCGGAGGAAGTGAGAGACGCAATCGAGCAGCAATTTCTGCGGGATCGCTACTCGCAAGAGAAGAGATACTGGGGAAGTTCTGCGCAAGCATCGGCGCAAGAAAGTCTGCCAAATCAAAATCGGGCTCGTCAGCGTAGTCTTCCTCGCTAGCCTCGACCCATTCAGCGGCGTCTACTGCTTCGTCGATGTTTTGGCTATAGAGCTGCCAACAGTAGAACGGTCCACCTTGCCGAAGAGCTTCAATTCCTACGCGCAGCCGCGCGGCCAGCGCGTAGAACGCCGCGGAGATAGATCCCGGACGAGGGCGACCGAGAGCATCAGCGGTTGGAATGTATCCCTCGACGAGCTGGCCTTGGAAGCGTGGGGTCAGAATCTTCTCTGCCCACGCGGAGATCGGTTTCATCTCTTCGAGCGCTGCGCCTTGCTGAATGACACGAATCAGAGCGAGCGCTACGTGACGTACGACAGCAGCCGAATGATTGCTATTCCCGCGGAGCAACCGCGCGACATCCTCCAACGCTCGAACTGCTGGGTGCTTAGCGACCTCGACCGCTTCCTCGATGGTGCCGTCCTCGCCCCAAAGAATGCGTTGGTAGGCTACCGCGACCAACTCACCGGCATTGACGCGTTGCTGAGCTTTGGCATGGCCTTCGGTTCGTTCGGCGGTCCTCACATCGCGGACACGTTCGTCGACAAGAATATCGCCATGATTGCGTGGTGCTCTCCACAACCGAGAAAGAATTGGCGAGAGGTCCACTCGTCGGAGGACCAGCGGGCGCCGCGCCTTGCCATCCGCAGATGCGGCTTGTAACTTTTTCACCACGGGGGATCGTCCTTCCCTGTCGG
>Ga0307294_10000138_pt1 | contig 17463 bp, 15 predicted proteins | sample ER_DNA_151_FD_194468 | JGI IMG/M metagenome (GOLD analysis project Ga0307294, IMG submission 194468) | Bulk soil microbial communities from the East River watershed near Crested Butte, Colorado, United States - ER_DNA_151 | ecosystem: Environmental > Terrestrial > Soil > Floodplain | place... | reverse complement strand
ACACAAGACTCCCTTGAAGAATAGCGTCACGGCGTCGGGCGCGATCTTCGCGGCGGCCGTATTCAGGATCGACAGGCCGATGCGGCCGCCGTTCATGTCGAGATGATGCGCAAGGAAGACCAGAACCACCAGTCCGACCGAGCCTACCAGGTTGCCGAAATAGACGACGACCCAGTTGCGCAGCATCTGCTTCGTCGTGACATCTCCGCTCGCCCAGGCCATCACGATCAGATTATTTCCGGTGAACAGTTCGGCTCCGCCAACCAGAACGATGACCAGACCCAGCGAAAACGCCAGTCCGCCCATCACGCGCGCGGCGGCGAAGCTCAACTCCGCGTCGCTGACGATGATGGTGTAATAGAGCGCGCCGAGTCCGATGCTGCCCCCGGCGATCACCGCCAGCATGAATGAAGTCAGAACGGGAAGGGTGGCCTTCTTGATTCCGACTTTCTCGACAGCTTCCTTGATTTCGGCCGGGCTGTACGCATTCAAATTGAAGATGGGTGGTTGCGGCGGGGATGTCTGATCAGCCAACCGTGCCTCCTGTGCCGATCCATTGAACCAGCGCAATCTTCCGGCGCGCCCTTGGTCCGGTGGGCGACCGTCACCAGGACCGCGAGATCCTGGTCATGAACGGCAAGGTCCGGTCCCAAACATTAACCTAGCCGGCGCCGCTCCCGACCATGAGCAGGCCCACGATCTGCGCGGCGATCACCTTCACCAGCGTCATGGAAGGAAAGATCATGGCGTAGCCGATGTCGGGCCGTTCGGTAGGTGCCATCTTTGTCGAATAGACCAGAATCGCCGGATTTCCCGTGGCGCCGGATGCGACGCCGACGAGGTCGTCGTACGGGATCTTCAGAACGTAATGGCCGACCAGCAGGACGATGAATACCGTCGTGAACAGGACCGCAACCCCGATGAAGAGCATGGTGAAACCGGATTCCGCGACGGTCCGAACAAAGGGTTGCCCTGCGTTGACCCCGACGGTGGCCAGGAAAATCGCAAGTCCGAAGTTTCGTAGCACGATGTTCGCCGGCAACGGCATGGTCCAGAGCATGGGGCCGGTGCGGCGCAATTTGCCGAAGATGAGCGCGACGATCAGCGGTCCGCCGCCGATGCCGAGCGTGACGACGCCTACTCCGGGAATCGGAATCGGAATAAGCCCAAGCAAGACACCCAGGACCATTCCGACCCCGAGCGAGACATAGCTGAATTCGGCCGCCGCCTTGATGCTGTCGCCGAAGTGACGCCGGATCTCCTCCTTGCGTTCAGGAGGCGTCAGCACCCCGACCCGGTCGCCGAATTCGAGCATCAGGTCCGGCGTCGGCACGAGGTCCGCATCGTAACGCCGGACATGCAGCAAGTGGGCCGGATAGCCAGCTGGCATCGGAAGGCTGGCAAGGGGGATACCGACCACGGCGGCCTTGCCGACAAAGACCCGGATGTAGTCGAGATCGGCGCGGTCGCTGGCCAGACGGCCGGCTGCCAGGTTTCCAAGCGTGGCCGCCGCCACGGCGATCGCCTCCTCCCGCTCCGCGACGACCAGGATGGCGTCGCCCGCGGACAAGACCGTATCGGCGGTGGGAACGAAGTTGCGCCCGTCCTTTCGAACCATCGTGACCTGTACATCGCTGAGCGCTCCGGCCGCCAGTTCGCCGAGGTTCTTTCCGGCATGCATTTCGCCGATCGAAATTTCACCCATGTGGAAGCGCTGCGCCTTGGCCGGAAATTTCGGCTTTACCATCCGGGTCATGAAGTAGATGCACAGGATCGGGCCGATGACCCCGAAGGGGTAGGCGATGGAATAGCCGATCGACGGATCCTTGCTCTTCACGACGTCGAGCGCGGCCTGCAGGGTGGCGGTACTCGTCATGGAGCCGGCGTAGATGCCGAGCGTATGTCCGATCTTGATGCCGAAAATGTGCCCTAGCCCAAGCGCAACAGCCAGGCCGGCCAGGCAAGCGACTAGCGCCAGCAGATTGTACTTCTGCCCGACGCCGACCATGCCCTCGAAAAACTGCCTGCCGTAAAGGATGCCGATCCCATACAGGAACATGATCAGTCCGGTGAGCCCAATCGGTCCGATGATCTGGGCTTTCGGCGCGAATGCACCGATGGCAAGGCCGACGAAAAGCACGGCGCCGACACCGAGCGAGAACCCCCCGATGCTGATCTGGCCGACCAGGTAGCCCAATCCGATCGCGAGAAAGGCCGTCAGTATCGGCTGGCTAGCGATTATCTCGCGGGCAAGGTCTAACATATCGGTTCCTCCGGAGCCCTGTTGTCGGCTAACGCACCTGGCAGCCTGCCGCGCGAAACTGGCCGATCACCCGGTCCACCAGGTCCCGGCTGGCAGGCGGCGTATCCTGAAGCTTGTAGTCGAGCCCCATCGCCTTCCACTTGAAGGAACCCATCTGATGGAACGCCTGCACCTCGACCCACTCGACGTTCTTCATCGGCGCAACCAATCGCGCGATGCCGTCGACATTGGCAGGATCGTCGGTTTCGCCGGGCACGAGCGTGAAACGCACCCATACCGGTTTGGACAGCGAAGCCAGGCGCTCGGCGAAGCGCAGCGTCGGCGCGATGTCGCGACCCGTCACGCGTCGGTACGTGTCGGGATCCGAACTCTTGATGTCGAGCAGGACGAGATCGATGTTAGACAGGTAGTTGTCGTCGGCGCGATCACCCAGAAATCCCGATGTCTGAATGGCCGTGTGCAGGCCCAATTCCTTCGCCCCGGCGAATATCCGCCGGGTGAATGCAGGCTGAACCATCGGCTCGCCGCCGGAAATGGTCAGTCCGCCGCCAAGCGGACGAAGCGCGGGCGCGAAATCGGCCAGGCGACCGAGCACATGCCTGGCCGACACGTACGTTCCGTCCTTCAGATGCCATGTATCCGGATTGTGGCAGTACGTGCAGCGCAACAGGCAGCCGGAGACGAACAGCACGATGCGCAGGCCCGGCCCGTCGTAGCGCGACGAGGTTTCGTAGGAATGGCAGTATCCGAACGCGCCCTGCTCATCCTTGAACTGGTTCTCGTCGGGCGCGTCGGGTGAAATCCCCACCCGGAGGTCGTGACGGCTTCCGGGCTCGAGCGTCTGCACCGTCGACATCGTGGCCTCGAATCATATCTGGCCGTGGAAAGTGCGGCTGATCACATCCCTCTGCTGCTCCGGCGTCAGGCGAACGAAATTCACGGCGTAGCCCGACACGCGAATCGTGAGCTGCGGGTACTTGTCCGGATTCTTGACCGCGTCTTCGAGCTTCTCCCTGTCGATCACGTTCAGGTTCATGTGGAAGCCGCCCCGCTCGAAATAGACGTCGAAGGCCTTGACGGCCTCATCCAGCAGCTGGCCTTCGGACAAATGCGCCTTTTGCGGAGCGATCGAGACGGTGTAGCTGATGCCGTCCTGCGCATCCTTGTAGGGAAGCTTTGCGACCGACAGGCAGGAAGCGAGCCAGCCGTGGCTGTCCCGGCCGTGCATCGGATTGGCGCCCGGCCCGAACGGCTCGCCCTTCCGGCGGCCATCGGGCGTGTTGCCCGTGGCCTTGCCGTACACCACGTTCGAAGTGATGGTGAGCACGCTTTGGGTGTGCGTCGCGTTGCGGTAGGTCGGGTGTTTCCGTATCTTCGCCATGAAGCTCGTGACAATGTCCGACGCGATCAGGTCGACGCGGTCGTCGTTGTTGCCGAATTGCGGCGTCGCCTTGTTACCTTCGTTCTGGTAGTCGACCACCAGCCCGGTCGCCGCATCGCGGGTGACCCGGATTTTTCCGTATTTGATCGCACTCAGGCTGTCGGACACCACCGAAAGGCCGGCGATTCCGAATGCCATCGTTCGCAGGACGTCGCGATCGTGAAGCGCCATCTCCAGACGCTCGTAGAAGTACTTGTCGTGCATGTAGTGGATGCAGTTCATCGCATGGACGTAGGTGCGCGCCAGCCACTCCATCGTGGTGTCGAACTTGGCCATCACGTCGTCGTAGTCGAGGAAGTCGCCCGTGACCGGAAGCGTCTGGGGAGCGATCTGCTGGCCTGATATTTCGTCGCGGCCGCCATTGATGGCGTAGAGCAGCGCCTTTGCCAGATTGACGCGGGCGCCGAAGAATTGCATTTGCTTGCCGAGGCGCATGGCCGAGACACAGCAGGCGATGCCGTAGTCGTCTCCCCAGAACGGGCGCATCAGATCGTCATTCTCGTACTGAAGGGCAGATGTGTCGCGGCTGACCTTGACGCAGTAGCGCTTGAATGGCGCCGGCATGTGGTTCGACCACAGAACCGTGATGTTCGGTTCGGGCGCAGGGCCGAGGTTGTACAGGGTGTGCAGCATGCGGTAGCTGCTCTTGGTCACCAAAGCGCGTCCATCCAGATCCATGCCGCCGACACATTCGGTCGCCCAATAGGGATCGCCGCTGAACAGCGCGTCATAATCCGGCGTGCGCAAGAACCGGACGATCCGGAGCTTCTGCACCAATTGATCCCAGAGTTCCTGCGCCCGCGCTTCGTCCAGAACGCCGTCCTTCAGGTCACGCTCGATATAGATATCCAGGAAGCTCGAAATGCGTCCGATGGACATTGCCGCGCCATTGGCTTCCTTGATGGCGCCCAGATAGGCGAAATAAGTCCACTGAAAGGCTTCCTGCGCATTCGCGGCAGGCTTCGATATGTCGCTGCCGTAGAGCATAGCCATCGAGGCGAGGTCCTTGAGCGCGCGCATCTGCTCGGAAAGTTCCTCGCGCGACCGGATGATTTCGTCGGTCGGCCACATGTCGTCGATCTGTTCCCGCTCGACGCCCTTGGCCTCAAGCAGCCTGTCGATCCCGTAGAGAGCCACCCGCCTGTAATCACCGATGATCCGCCCGCGCCCGTAGGAGTCCGGGAGGCCGGTAATGATTCCCGACCGTCGGCAATTCATGATTTCCGGCGTGTAGGCGTCGAACACGCCGTCATTGTGCGACTTGCGATACTTCGTGAAGGCCTCATGAACGCCCGGATCGGGCTCGAAGCCCGCGGCCTTGATGCCGGTCTCGACCATCCGCAGCCCGCCGAAGGGGAAGATCGCCCGCTTGAAGGGCTGGTCGGTCTGCAGGCCGACGATCACCTCGTTCTCGCGATCGATATAGCCGGCCGCGTGCGCCAGCAATGTCGAAGGATTTTTGGCATCGACGGCAAGCACGCCCTTCTTCCGCTCGTCTGCGAAGTAGGGCTGCAGTTTAGCCCAAACAGCCAAAGTGCGCTGCGAGGGGCCGGTCAGAAAGTCCTCGTTTCCGGCGTAGGAGGTGACGTTCCGGACGATGAAATCGCGAACATTGATGGAAGTGGTCCAGTCCCCGGGCCGAAAGGCACTCCAGCAATCGCCGGCATCGGCTTGCTTCCTAAGCGCTGCGCTTCCCTTCATGGTCGCTCTCCCAGTTGTATCTATTGGTTGCTCCGGCGCGCCAGCCGTCATCCAGAACCGCCGCAATTCGGATAGGTGACGACCCAAGCATTTTAGCGCTGGCCCTCCGTCGCTTGATTCAGGTCAAGGCGAGGGAACAATTTCGTCAGCTCAACACCAGCCAACCGGCCGGAGGCAGAAGCTGGTGTACGCGCGCTGGTATTGATGAACCTCGGATGATTCGAACTATTGACTTAGATCAAGGCTCGCTGGTGAAGGGCGGGCCTGATCCAAAGGACCCGGAGCGACCTCATGAACGCCAAGACAGCCGATTCAGTCGAGACGCATTCAGCCAGCAAATATGACCGTTTGATTGCGAAGGCCCAGGCGGTGCCGCCGACGTCGACCATTGTCGTGCATCCCTGCGATGAAAGCTCGTTGCGCGGCGTCGTCGACAGTGCGGCGGCAGGCATTATCCGGCCGGTGCTGGTCGGGCCCGAAGGTAAGATCAGGGAAACGGCCAACAAATTCGGCCTCGACATCTCCGGATTCGAGATCGTCGATGCGGCGCATAGCGAGGAAGCGGCTGCGAAGGGTGTGCAACTCATCCAGTCCGCCAGGGGCGAAATGCTCATGAAGGGCAGTCTGCATACCGACGAATTGATGCGCAGCGTCACGGCGAAGGTGGGCGGCCTGCGGACTGCCCGGCGGATCAGCCATGTGTTCGTGATGGACGTACCTGCCTATGGCGAAACCCTGTTTATAACGGACGCGGCCATCAACATTTTTCCCGATCTCGATGCCAAGCGGGACATCGTCCAGAATGCGATCGATCTCTATGTGCAGGCCGGTTTCGGCAAGTTGCCGCGGGTGGCGATCCTGTCGGCGGTCGAAACCGTCACCTCGAAGATTCCATCCACCATCGAGGCAGCGGCGCTCTGCAAGATGGCGGACCGCGGGCAGATCACCGGCGGCCTGCTCGACGGGCCACTCGCGTTCGACAATGCCATCGACGTGGAAGCGGCGCGGATCAAGGGAATTAAATCCGAGGTCGCCGGCCGGGCGCAGATACTGCTCGTTCCCGACCTCGAGGCTGGCAATATGCTGGCGAAGAATCTCGCCTATTTCGCCAAGGCGGATAGCGCCGGCATCGTGCTCGGCGCCCGGGTACCCGTCGTCCTGACCTCGCGTGCGGATACCGCGCGGGCGCGGATGGCCTCCTGCGCGGTGGCGGCGCTCTATGCGCATGCCCGGCGTCAACATGCTCCAACCGTTGCTGCGTGAGCGCCATGGACACCATCCTTGTTGTCAATGCAGGCTCTTCAAGCGTCAAGTTCCAGGTGTTTTCGGTCGAGGGCGAGGGGAAGCTGCAGCGGCAGATCAAGGGCCAGATGGACGGCATCGGCAGCCGTCCGCGGCTGCGAGCGAGCGGCGCCAATGGCAATTCGCTGGCGGATCGCGCTTATCCGATCGAGGGTGTCCCGGACGTTCCGGCGGCGCTCGCGACGGCAGGTGACTGGTTGCGAAACGAGCTTCGTATTAATCCTATGGCGGTGGGACATCGTGTCGTCCATGGCGGCCCGAATTACGACCGGCCGGTGCTGATCGACCATGGCGTTGTGGCCCGGCTGGAGCAGTTCGTCGGCCTGGCCCCGCTTCATCAGCCGCATAATCTGGCGCCAATCCGTTCCCTGCTGGCCAATTTTCCGAACCTTCCGCAGGTGGCCTGTTTCGACACTGCGTTTCACCGCACCCATGAAGCGGTCGCAGACCACTATGCGATTCCGCATCAGCTCCACGCCGAGGGCATTCGGCGTTACGGATTCCACGGTCTCTCCTACGAATTTGTCGCCAAGACCCTGCCGCAAATCGCGCCCGATATCGCCAAGGGTCGGGTCATCGTCGCGCATCTCGGCAGCGGTGCTTCCATGTGCGCGCTGAAGCAAGGGCGTAGCGCCGAGAGCACCATGGGATTCACGGCCCTCGACGGCCTTCCGATGGGAACGCGCCCGGGACAGATCGATCCCGGCGTTGTGCTCTATCTCATCGCCGAAAAGGGGATGTCCGCATCCAATGTGCAGAATTTCCTCTATCGCGACTGCGGATTGAAAGGTCTTTCCGGCATCAGCAACGATATGCGCGAACTGGAGGCGAGCGAGGATCCCAAAGCGAAACTGGCGATCGACTATTTCGTCTATCGGATCGGGCTCAACGCCGGCATGCTTGCGGCCGCGTTGCAGGGCCTCGACGCGTTCGTCTTTACCGCCGGCATCGGCGAAAACTCGGTGCATATCCGGGCGCGGATCACCGAGCAGTTGGCCTGGCTTGGTGTGACGCTCGATCCGGCAGAGAATTCCCGTCATGCACGGCTGATATCCCGCTCCGACAGCCGTATTCCGGTCTACGTCATTCCCACCGATGAGGAACTGATGATCGCGCAGCATACGTTATCGCAACTGTTGAACCGGCCATCGTCCAGCGCCAGACACGAGAGGGTGTCATGATTCCCGTATTCCCCGATACCAAGGTCGCGCTGAAGGGCAAGAAGGGCCTGATCGTCGGCATCGCCAACGACCAATCGATCGCCTGGGGGTGCGCCAAGGCCTTCCGTGCGCTCGGGGCTGATCTCGCCGTGACCTATCTGAACGAGCGCGCCAAGAAGCATGTCGAGCCTCTCGCGCAGGCACTGGAGGCGCCGATCTTCATGCCGATGGATGTCATGGTCGAGGGCCAGACGGAGCAGGTGTTCGAACGAATCCAGAAGGAATGGGGCCAGCTCGATTTCCTGCTGCACTCGATCGCCTTCTCTCCGAAGGAGGCGCTGCACGGACGCGTGGTAGACGTCGGTCGCGACGGCTTCCTCAAGACGATGGACGTCTCGTGCTGGTCGTTTCTGCGGATGGCGCATTTGGCTGAACCGTTGATGAAGAATGGTGGAACCATGTTCACCATGACCTACTACGGCAGTCAGATGGTAGTGGAGAACTACAATATCATGGGCGTGGCGAAGGCCGCCCTCGAAGCTGCCGTCCGCTACGCGGCTGCTGAACTGGGTCCGAAGGGGATTCGCGTTCATGCGATCTCGCCCGGACCGCTCGCCACCCGCGCCGCGTCGGGAATTCCGGAATTCGACGAACTGATGGACAAGGCGCAATCGAAGGCGCCGGCACGCAGCCTGGTCAGCATCGACGACGTCGGCAATGCCACCGCGTTTCTGGCGCTGGACGGCGCCAAGCTCATCACCGGCGGCGTCCTCTATATAGACGGCGGCTATCACATCATCGACTGAGCGAGGGCGGTGCGACGGCGCCGCTCAGTGATAATGTAGCGCGATCAGCTCGGCGACGCAGGCCGGGCGCTTGCCGCCTTCGATCTCGATCGTGAGACGATAGTTTACGCGCAGACCGTCGGGCGGCACCTCCTCGGCTTCGGCCACCGTGAGACGGCCGCGCAGCCTGGAGCCGGCCGGCACCGGCGCCAGGTACCGTATCCTGTCCGCACCGTAGTTCAGGGTGTTGCGCAGGTCCTTGAGGCCCATCACCGACCGAATGAACAGCGGCGCGAGCGCGAGTGACAATAGCCCATGGGCGATGGTGACGCCGCCGGGCAATTCCTTCTTCGCGCGCTCCTGGTCGACATGGATCCACTGCTCGTCACAGGTCGCTTCCGCAAACAGGTTGATCCGTTCCTGCGAAACCTCGATCCAGTCGCTGACGCCGATTTCGGTGCCGACGGCGGACTTGATCTCGTCGAAGCTGCTGAATATCCGCATGCGGGTGACCTGGTCAGAGTTTCATTTCAGGGACGTTGTCGGGAATGACGAGTTCGGCGTCGGTGACCGCCATGACCTCGCCGACACTCACGCCCGGTGCGGTTTCCAGCAGCGTCGCCTTGCCGTCGGGGAAGGCGATGACCGCCAGGTCGGTCACAACCAGATGCACCGGCCGCGCCGAGGTCAGCGGCAGGGTGCATTTGGCGACGATCTTGGATTTGCCCTTGGCGGCGTGCTGCATGGCGACGATGACCCGCTTGGCGCCGCTGACGAGGTCCATGGCCCCGCCCATTCCCGGCACCATCTTGCCGGGGATCGTCCAGTTCGCGAGATGTCCTTCCGCGTCGACCTGGAGACCGCCCAGCACCGTGACGTCGACATGGCCGCCGCGGATCAGTCCGAACGACATTGCGCTGTCGAAGGTGCTGGCGCCCGGCAGCGCGCTGATCGGGCGTCCGCCTGCATCCGTCAGCAGGGGGTGGGCCATCCCTTGCTCGGGTATGGGGCCGGTGCCGATCAAGCCGTTTTCGGACTGAAAGAATACGTTGAGGTCGCGCGGGACGTAATTGGCGACCAGCGTCGGAATCCCGATTCCCAAATTCACCAGGTCGCCGCTATGGAGTTCCTGCGCGACGCGGCGGGCGATGATCGTTTGCGCGTCCATGGTTCACCCGTTGGTAATGAGGTAATCGACGAGCGGCGCTGGCGTCACCACGTGGTCAGGCGCGATCACGCCGACGGGAACGATGTGTTCGGCCGTCACGATGACGGTGTCGGCCGCCATTGCCATGATGGGATTGAAGTTGCGAGCGGTCAGCGCATAGGTGAGGTTGCCGAGATAGTCCGCCAGAAAGGCGTGAACCAGCGCGAACTGCGCCCGCAGTGCGGTTTCGAGCAAAAACGTCGTCCCGTTGACCTCGATCTGGCGCTTGCCTTCGGCCACCAGGGTGCCGACGCCGGTCGGGGTGAGCACCCCGCCGAGACCGCATCCGCCGGCACGAATGCGCTCGACGAAGGTTCCCTGTGGCACGAGTTCGACGGCGATCTGGTTGGCCAGCATCTGTTGCTGCGCCTTCGGGTTGAGGCCGATGTGGGTTCCGGTGAGGCGCGAGACGAGAGCGGCATCAAACAGCCTGCCGACGCCCTTTCCGGGTACCGCTGCATCGTTGCTGATCAGTGAAAGCCCGCTCTTCTGCTGCCGGACGATTTCGTGCAGCAGACGCTCCGGCGTGCCGACACCCATGAAACCGCCAACCATGATGCTCGCTCCGGCCGGGATCATCGCGACGGCTTCTTCGATCGAAACGGCCCTCATGATTGAAACTCCAGTCAGCAGCGATCACCGGAAGGGCGGCAGCACGGGAAAATGTCGGCGAGCGGTCGCGGGCTCCATTGATCTGCATCAAGGCTCGTCATGATTCCGATCGTCGACTGACGATGCCGACGCCTTGCAGGGCTTCGGCCCAAAGCTTGCGCACCTCGACGTGTCGTCGTTCGAGTGCCGCGCTTACGGCATCGCGAAATGGCAGGAGGTTCGGGCTCTTCAGCAGGATGATTTGCGCCTGCAGCAGCCGGCCGCTTTCAAACTCGATGCGACGAAGCGCCATGGCAAAGGGATCGTAGGCGTCGATCTCTACCGGCAGCAGGGCCGCCGGACGGATGCCGGCATGCACCGCATGGGCGAGCGCCGCCAGACCGGCCGCCGACGCCATGGGTCGATCCGCAATCCCCTCGACCGCGGATGGAAGCCACGTCCGCTCCCAGGACGCTGCCAGGAAGCCCAAGGCGAGGTCCGGCACCCATGAGGTGGCGCGCATCAGCAGGGAGACGGTCTCGGATTCACGGTAAAGCTGTGCGTTCAATTCCGTTTGCCATGCGGATTCGAGCTGCAGGGGGAGGGTGAACGCGAACTGCCGTGCCAGCGCGCCATGGGCGGAGATCAGGAACGCGGCGACGCGAGTCTGCTGATGCGGCGGCACCCGGCCTTTGGAATCGAGGGGGCCGAAGAATTCGTTCATGCGGTCGCTCCCTGGGTGGGAATGGCGCGCAGATGATCGTAGCCGGCTGGAAACGGAGTCAGCGCGCCGCCCGCTTCTTCCGGGGCGATCCAGACGGCCTTGTTGCCTTGCCAGCGGCCGGCCAACACGTCCTCCGCGAAGCGCGCCAGCAGGTCCGCGGTCAGAGCCGGCTTCTCCAGGGTGAAGGCGTGGTAGCCTCTTGGAATGATCACCAGCGAGCTGTCGGGAATGTGGACGCGAAGGGTCTCATGCAGCGCGCGTGGCGTCAGGAAGTCGAATTCGCCGTTCAGGATCATGGTCGGGACGCCGATCGATGCCAGCTGCGGCGTCAGGGGCTCGAAGTCGAGGAAGGATTCCATCAGGTTCTGCAAGGCGTAGACATCGTTGACCAGCCAGCCCTGTCGCTTCACGCTGTCGAGCTTGTCCAGCAACGGCTCCAGCCATTGATTGGACAGGTTCATCGGCAGCAGGATATCCTGCAGGTAGCCGGTTCCGCCGAGGATCAGCCCGGTGCGCAGGGCGTTGCCGAGCAGCAGCAATTGCGGCGACAGCTCGGCAAAGCAGCTCATCGGCACCAGGCCGGCCAGCCGGTCGCCATGCAAGATGGCATAGCGGAGGGCGATCAGGCCGCCGAAGCTGATGCCGCTGAGAAAGACCGGGGCGTCGCCGAGCTCGTCGATCAGCAGACGAAGGGCCGCGACCTGGTCGTCCTGGGTGATGAAGAGCCTGGGCTTGTCGGACGCGCCTTGGCCGAGCAGATCGAACGTCGCGACACGAAATTGCCGCGCCACCAGGGCTTCGCGATAGGCCGCCCACAACTCGGCGTATTGGGTGAGCCCGTTGACCAGGACATAGACCGGCGCGTTCGCCGCCCCCTCGATCTCATAGCGGAATCGATGTGGGCCGTGACTGAGAAATGGCATCGCGAAGGTCCGGACCGGTGGGAAAACAACTCCCGATCCTTGGCCCGCGAAATAGCAATCCCTTGAGTTAGATCAACGTTCGGACGATGCCACGTCCCTAGCTTCCTGAAAAGCCATCGTCAGGAGGGACTCCCATGATCGGAAAAAACCCCTTGAGGCGCGCTTGCCTCAGCCTGCTGTTGTTGCTGGTAGGCACACACATCGCATTTGCTCAGCCCTTCACGCGGCGTTCATCGCAGGTGCAGCACGACGGGTTGAAGAAATATTACGAAATCGCCGATTTCAAGCTCGGCGGCAAATACGACCTGGCCGATCCGAAGAAATGGGAATTCGGCGGCGAGGGCGGCACGACGCTGGAGTCCCTCGGGGCCGGCAAGCTGAGAACAGCCTACATCGCCGTCGGCACCCCGCGCCGCAACGCGGCCGGCGAAATCGTCAATGCGGTCGTCATCAGTTCCTATTATTCCGGCGACTCCACCGACATGTACGAGCAATGGTTCGTGGGTACGGGGCTGTCCGGCACCACTCCCATCATCGGGCCGGGCCGTCCGATCGACACCGATCGCTACTATGTCGTGATGGTTGATCCCCTCGGGACCTGGGGCGCCAGCAAGCCATCCGACAAGCTCGGGACAAAATTTCCGCAATACAGCTACTACGACATGGTGCAGGCGAACTACCGCCTGCTGCGCGATCATCTGAAAATATCGAATGTCGCGCTGGCCGCCGGTGTTTCAATGGGTGGCACCCAGACCTACGTCTGGGGCGTCATGCATCCGGAATACGTGCAGGCGATAATGCCGATCGGTGGCACCACGCAGTCCGACGCCGAGGATCCGGTGGGCAACTGGACGTTCCAGCTGATGACCGCCGCCATCGAATCGGACCCGGTATGGCAAGCGACCAAGGGCAATTACTACCATCTGCCGAAAGAGAAGCATCCGCTGCCGGGCGTCGCCTTCGGCTGGTCGGTGCTCGGGCTCACCGGCTACGATCTGTCGTACCGAACCACGCAGGCTTTCACGGCGGTCCAGCCGGAAGTGTTCTATTGGGATCCCCCGAACGAGAAGGCCGGCTCGAGCGTCAACAAGCGTGCCGCGATTTACGACGCCGTCGACCTCGTCTGGCGCAATCGGGTCGGCGAAACCCACAACATCAACCCGTACCTCGACCGTGTCCAGGCGAGGACGCTGGTGATGCATATCAAGAATGATCTGTGGCTGAACTTCAAACTGGCGCAACGCGCCGTCGACAAGATTCCCGGTGCCGACCTGATCGCCGAGGAATCCCCGGTCGCCCATTACGGGGTGTTCTCGATCATCAATAACAGGAAGCACGACCCAAAATTCGTGGCCTTCCTCGAGGACGTCGCGCGCCTGAACAAGCAGCAGCAGTTCGTAGCGAAGAACTATCGCCACGCTTCGGTCGCTACCGATATCGACCCGAAAAAGTCGTTCTGGAAGGACTTCGTGACCTATCCCTTCCCCGTCAAATACGCGACGGCCAAGGATAGCACGGGCACATCCTGGCAGATCGGCTACATGGACGAATATGCCGGCACCGACAAGAACCCGCCGGTTCTGGTACTCATTCATGGCAAGGGCGCGTTTGCCGGTCACTACGGCAACGTGATCAAGCAGGCCGTGGAAAGCGGCATTCGCGTCATTGCGCCCGATCTGCCGCATTATGGCATGTCCGCTCCGGGCAATCTCGACAAGAACCCGGCAAGATCAATGCAGGATATGCGCGACGTCGTCCATGAGCTGGTCGTCAACCAGCTGGGCGTCAAGCAGGCGTTCTACCTGGGTCACTCGCTCGGCGGGCAGGTGATCCTGGGTTATGCGCTGAGCTGGCCGGAGGCGGTCAAGGGACTTATCCTCGAAGCGCCGGCCGGACTGGAGGAGTATCCGTCCGAAGTCGAGCTCGCGCCCGGCAAGAAGGTCAAGCTGTTCGACCCGGCCTTTGGCCGCGATTTCAGCAAGTGGAAGGCGACCTGGGACCAGACCGAGATTCTGGCCAATGAAATCGCACGCACCGAGCAAAATATCCGCGACTTCTACTACTTCAAGAAGCGTGATCCCGCGACGGGCGTCGTGACCAAGGCCCAGAGCGGTTATTTCATGAACGACAGCGAGTATGCCCGTTTGCATACAGAACAACGGGTCGGCCTGACCAAGGGCAATCCGAAAGAACTGGAACAGTGGTCCAACGTCTTCATCTACGACGTTTATGGCATGGTGATTGAACTGCAGAAGGATGACCCGAAGAACCTCTACCGGCGTCTGACGCAGATCAAGGCGCCGATCTTCCTGGCGTTCGGCGCCAAGGAGCCGTTCATCCCGGGGACCGGTTTGAACGGGCTGAAGGACCTCGCCGGTGGCGTCATCGTTCCGTTCATTGAGCGCATGGCGGTCGCCGGTAATCGTCCGCAGGTAAAGGTCTATCCCGACACGGCTCACTTCATCCATACGGACAACCCGGTGCAATTCGCGAGCGATGTCATCGACTTCGTCGAGCTCGGCAACGTCGTGCCCAATTCGCCGATTGCGATGGATCGTTTGGTCAATGGCGCCTCCAACGAGGAGACAGTCGGTGTCGCACCGACGCCTCCGGGCGCATCGCCGACCGCGGGTCTGAACAAATAGGGTGCAGATGCCGAGGGTGCAGGCGGGTGAAATCCAGCTGGGCTGGCGGGAATGGGGAGGAGGCGACGTCACCGTCGTCTTCCTCCATGGCAATCTCGCCAGCAAGGACTGGATCGAACTTGCCGCACCGCTGTTTCCAAGTGGCCTGCGCGTGATCGGGATCGACTGGCGCGGCTGCGGCGAGAGCGACAAGCCGCCGTCCGCAACGGACTATAGCAATTACTCGATGCAGCAGCATGCGCAGGACATGCTGGCCGCGCTCGATTCCCTGAAGCTTTCGTACTGTCACCTCGCCACCCATTCCACCGGCGGCATCATCGCGGCCCGCATGATGTTGATGCAGCCGGAGCGCTTCGGCAGGGTTTTCGCGCTCGATCCGGTGACGCCGCTCGGGTTGCCATTCAATGCCGAGCAGATTGGGGTGTTTCGTGCCATGATGGCGAGCCGTGAGGTTACCCGCGCGGTGATGGCGACCGCGGCGGCCTCGCTGTTCGTACCGGAGAGTCTGGCGCCGAACCTGGCGCCCCGGTTTCGCGAGGGGCTCGGAAACCTGCAGGCGTTCTTCGAGCGGGTTCTGGAACAGGCTTTCGGGGTTTCGGAAGGGATCTGGATCGGCACGCCCTTCAACCTGAATCTGGAGAATGCGAGCGGAGAGCTGCAGTGTCGCATGCCAGAACTTCGGCAGCCGCATCTGGTGCTTTGGGGCGAGAAGGACGGCTGGATCCCGCCCGCCGATCTCAGGACAATGGCCGCCGCCATGCCCGATTGCCGGTTGGTGACCGTGCCGGGCGTCGGTCATTCCATGAACCTCGAATCGCCGGCGCTCTATGCCGGTTATTTTGGCGCCTGGTTCGGAGGCCTTGCGCGATAGGTAAGTCCCATCCACTTAACAAGAGGAGTAAATGCAATGGCAGACATCAATTCTTCCGCTGAGAACGTCCGCGCAATGCTGGCCGAATCCAATGGGCGCCTTCGAAAGGCCAGTGCGGAGTATTTCGCGCTGCTGGAAAAGGGCTTGGCTTCCTCGCCGCTACCGGTCGCCGACCAGGCGAAGCAGTTCTGCGAGCAGTTGCAGCGGAATGTCACGGCAACGTTCGACCTCGGCGACAAGCTGGTTCAGGCCAAGGACGTGCAGGACGCGCTCAGAATCCAGTCCGAGTTCTTCCAGGACCAGATGCGGGCGCTGACCGATCAGGCCAGAAGCATGGGGGAATCCGCCATGAAGGCCGCGACCGGCATCTTCACTCCAAAAGGCTGACGTCAGTTGCACGACCGGCGGCGGCGCACGCTTGCGCCTCTGCCGGGGGTGCTGCAGGAAACCCGACCGACTCGCGCCGATCGGCGCTGCCGGATTCAGCCCTGCAGATCGAGGCTGACGAGCTGCGCGCGGTCCAGCAGCACGATCTGGCGCTGATTGCTGCCGATGAATCCGAGGATGCCGAGTCCATGCAGCCGCGACAATGCGCGAGATACGGTTTCCAGGGTCAGGCCGAGATAATCGGCAATGTCACGGCGGGACATCGGCAACGCCATGATGCCCGCCGCCGTCAGCCGCTTGTCCATCTCGATCAGGAACGCGGCGACCCGCTCCAGCGAGGTCTTGCGGCCGAGCAGCAGCATGTGGTCTTCGGCGTGCTGCAGGTTGGTCGTGGTCATGCTGAGCAGGTTTTTCGAGACCACGGCATCGCTCTCGGCCACCATCTCGAGGCTGCGCCGCTTGATCAGACGAACCGTGGTATCGACGATCGCCTCCGCCGTAAACCGATGCTCGCCGCCGTTTTCCAGTCCGAAAATATCGCCGGTCAGGTGAAACGCGCCGATCTGGCGCCGGCCGTCCGAAAGCAACTTGTAACTTCGGACCGCGCCAAGCTTGACCTGATAGACGTATTCCGCCGGCTCTTTTTCACCGAATATCTCGGTGCCCTTCTTGTAATTAAACTCGCTCAAGCTGACGATCGGATTCGAATCGCTCTCCATGCCGAGGGCACCGAGAGTGTTCGGGCGGGATGCCGTATCGGAGGTGATACGAACAAACATGAGCCGACTCCTGACTTTGCCACTGGGATGTTCGGTTAGCCCTCGGAAGAGGTTTCGCCGCTGGGAGTGCGGCGACCGTTTTTACCACTCCCTGATACCTAGCTTGGACGAAAGTACCGTCTTCAACTATTGTCCCAAAGGCCATTGTCCGAAGGACCAATTTGTAGAGAATAGGGGGGCTTGCAAAGCCTTATGCTCGATACCGTGCATATGACCCGAGCGCGTCGAAGTGGGTGCCAGGAGGGACAATTGCCAGGCCTTGTTTGCGTAGTGGACGACGATGCTTCGTTTCGAACAGCGATCGAACGGCGGCTGAAGTTTGCGGGCTACGACGTCGCAACGTATTCGTCGGCCCAACAATTGCTGGATCGCCTGCCGGACGCCGAAACGACGGGATGCATCCTGCTCGACGTGCAAATGCCGGGTGTGAGCGGCCCTGAACTTCAAAGCCGCCTCATCGAGCTCGGTTCGGTCCTGCCGATCGTCTTCGTTACCGGACATGCCGATACGCAGGCGACCGTGCGCGCCATCAAGTTGGGCGCCGAGGATTTCCTGACAAAGCCGGCGTCGTCGGCGCAGTTGATCGACGCGATCGAGCGCGCCATCGCGCGCAACGAGGCCGCTCGCAGCCGGCGGAGCCAGCTCGATACCCTTCGGGCGCTCGTTGCTGCACTGACGCCGCGA
>Ga0307294_10000134_pt1 | contig 17721 bp, 19 predicted proteins | sample ER_DNA_151_FD_194468 | JGI IMG/M metagenome (GOLD analysis project Ga0307294, IMG submission 194468) | Bulk soil microbial communities from the East River watershed near Crested Butte, Colorado, United States - ER_DNA_151 | ecosystem: Environmental > Terrestrial > Soil > Floodplain | place... | reverse complement strand
GAACGAGCCATTGGCCGGCCCTGGTTTCGTGCCTACATGCTGCAGACCCATTCCATGCCTTAATCTCTGCCGTTTCCTGACCGAAACGCTCTACCACCGGCCCTTCGCCGGTGCAGACCAGAAAGCGAATGCGACGTGGATATTTACACCATCATCTTCCTGGCGCTGGCGGTCTTTATCTTCCTGCGCCTGCGTAACGTTCTCGGACAGCGTACCGGAAACGAACGGCCGCCATTCGATCGCGCGGCGCGCAACGTGCTGCACGGGACCCAGGACAATAACGTGGTGCCGATCCCGGGCGCGGTGATCGACCAGGCGCCTCCGTCGCCGACAGCCGATGTCCTCCCCCCGACCGACCGCTGGAAGGGACTGGCCGAGCCAGGCACGCCGCTGGCGCAAGGCCTCGACGCCATTGCCGCCCAGGATTCCTCGTTCGATCCCCGACATTTCCTCAGCGGTGCCAAGAGCGCCTACGAGATGATCGTACTTGCCTTTGCCAATGGCGACCGCCGCGCGCTGAAGGATCTGCTGTCGGCCGATGTCTATGAGAGTTTCGAGAACGTGATCAGGGATCGCGAAAAGCACGAGCAGAAGACCGAAACGCGGTTTGTTTCGATCGACAAGGCCGAGCTGGTGGGCGCGGAAGCCCGCGACCGCGCGGCACAGCTGACCGTTCGTTTCGTGTCGCAAATGATTACGGCCACCCGCGACAAGGCCGGCACCATTGTCGACGGCAGCGCCGATACGGTTGCCGATATCACCGATGTCTGGACTTTCGCCCGCGACATCACTTCACGCGATCCGAACTGGAAGCTGGTTGGCACCGGAAGCGCTAACTAACGCGCGGCGCCTCAGGCGATACACCGCCGCCGCGTTCTGTGGGATCGCCGCGGCGTTGTCGCTGGCTCCATTGGCGGCGCATGGCGGTCGCGCCACGCATGCACCGCGCCATGCGCATCACATGCGTCCGTCGCTTCAAGCTGCCCGTCCCCTGCCCTATCCCAGTCTCGCCTGGCCGCTCGAGATCAGCGGCGGCCAATATACGCCGGTGGCGTGGGCCGATATTGCGGGCTGGAACGACGACGATCATTTGCTGGCGTACAAGGCATTCCGGACCAGCTGCCGGCCGATCGCGGCACAACTAACGCCTCCCGCCGACGCGAAAGCGCTGGGCACCTCGCTGCGCGATCCCTGCCGGATCGCCAGGGGTCTGGATCTTGGCGACGGCGGCAAGGCCAAGGCGTTTTTCGAGGCGCATTTTCTCCCCTTGCGGATCTCGCGGCTCGGCGAAGGCGAGGGTTTCGTCACCGGCTATTACGAGCCCATTATCGACGGCTCAAGGACCCAGACCGACGTCTACACCGTGCCGGTCTATCGCCGCCCCTCCAATCTGTTCGTCCGCGGCGCCAGGCAGAGTTCGGCGGGCTTACCCAACAAGGGCCAGGTGTTCCGCAAGATCGGCCGCCGCAAGCTCGTGCCTTATTATGATCGCGCCGAGATCGAGGACGGCGCGATTGCCGGCCGCGGCCTCGAAATCTGCTGGCTGAAGAGCCAGACCGATCTGCTGTTCACGCAGATCCAGGGCTCGGCGCGGGTAAAGCTCGAGGACGGCTCCACCGTCCGCATCAATTACGACGCACATAATGGCTATTCCTACACACCGGTCGGCCGCATCCTGATCGAGCGCAACATCATCCCCAAGGATCAGATGTCGATGCAGAAGATCCGGGAGTGGATGGAGCAAAATCCCGACGGCGCCAATGAATTGCGGCGGCAGAACCGATCCTACGTATTCTTTCGTGAGGTGAATCTCTCCGACAAGGATGAAGCGGTGGGCGCGCAGGGCGTTCCGCTGACCCCTGGCCGCTCGATCGCGGTCGACAAGGCGCTGCATGTCTACGGCACGCCGTTTTTCATCGAGGGCGAACTGCCGATCGAATCCGAGCACTCGAAGACGCCGTTCCGGCGGCTGATGATCGCGCAGGATACGGGGTCGGCGATCGTCGGGCCCGCGCGCGCCGATCTCTATCTCGGCGCCGGCGCCGAGGCTGGACGCGTGTCAGGCCGTTTCCGGCACAATGCGCGCTTCGTCATCCTGGTCCCGAACAGCCTCGATCCCTCAGCGAGAGGCCGCAAGATGCCGGTGCCGGACGAGCGGCCTTCGGCAAAAATCGCAAAATTGTTTCCGCAGGTCGATCCCCTGAAGGATCAGCCCAAAGACAAAGCCGGTACGACCGCGGCGATGAGCGGGGTATCTCCGGCAACACAGCCTGCCGCAGCCGTCGCCCCCGCCGCCGCGACGTCGACGGCGGTCGCAAAGCCCGTTCCGTTGCCGGAAGCACGGCCCAGCATTGCGCCGAGCCGTTATGGCTACCGTCATCATCGCCATTACCGCCACAGCCGATGAAGCGGCCGCCTTCGACCCCGATCCCCGAATTGTCGGCGCCGCGGCGCAGGCGGAGCCTGAGCGAGGAAGAACGCGCGCTGTGGGAGAGCGTGGCCAAGCAGACCAAGCCGCTGCGCAAGCGGGCGCGCGCCGTGAAGTCGCATGCGGTGTCACCGGATCCGGTAACACCCGGCGCTGCAGCACCGGCAAGCCCGCCGAAACAGGTTACTTCCGCCAAGCCAGCGCGAGCGCCAAGACTGGTGCAAGCATCGCCGCCGGCCGCCCCGCCGCTGGCGCCGCTCGGGCGCCGCGAGCGTTCGCAGCTGTCACGCGGCCGCAAGGAGATCGATGCCCGGCTCGACCTGCACGGCATGACGCAGACCCGCGCCCACCGCACGCTGTTGAGTTTTCTGCAGCGCGCCCACAGCGAGGGGCTGACATTCGTTCTCGTCATCACCGGCAAAGGCAAGCTCGGCGCCGAATCCGAGCGCGGGGTACTGCGGCGCCAGGTGCCGCACTGGCTCAGCTTGCCGGATTTCCGTTCGCTGGTGGTCGGCTTCGAGGAAGCGCATATCGGCCATGGCGGCGAGGGCGCGCTGTATGTGCGGGTACGGCGCTCACGGATCTGAGCCGTTCAAAACGGCCGCACGATGCCGACCCGCGGAATCAGCGTCACGACCCAGCCCAGAAGGGTGGTCTTTCGGTCATCGCCCGATATCAGCGGTACTTCGCGCGAGGCGGGCAAGGTCTTGACTGCATGCAGGATCAGGAACATGCAGACCGCCCAGTTCGAAATCCAGCGTGAATAATCGAACACGATCGCAAACATCACCAGATAGGCCGCGCTGACCGCGGCGATCGCGGCGATGACGATACGTCGGTGCAATGGATCCGCGAGCGACCGGACCAAGCCAGCAAAATATCTCCAGAGCGGGGCATGCAGCCAGATCAATAGCGCGAATACCGGCACACCCAGCAGATTCGACGGCAGGCGTGTCCAGGTGTCACGGATCTCCTGCGCGAGCGACTGATACCAGATGAAGCTGAAACTCAGCAGGTTGGTCCTGACAGGATCGGCCATGCGGCCCTGCAGATGTTGGACGAACTCCGCTTCGGGAACCGCCAGCGATCCCCAGAACTGCGCGGCAAAGAACAGCAGACCGACGGCGAGAATCGCAGCGATCCCCACGATCGCGCTTTTCCGGGTCACTCCCTGCACCAGATAATGGCGCAGCACCACGATGACGGCGACGGTCGGTACATACATCAACAGATGGATGTGGTGGATCAGGATGAGGACGATCGACGCCGCGGCGGCGAGCAGAACGAACAGAATCGAGCGCGCGGGGATCAGCAGCAAACCGATCGCAAATGCACAGCCGTAAATGTCGAAATGCCCAAGCGTGTGCATGAAATTCTTCAAGAAGAACGGTGACCCCGCCAGGAACACGAACAACGGCAGGTTTTTTTCGTCAAAGCCAAAAGCGCGCCGGAACAGTTTTACGAACAGGGCGAGCGTGATCAGCCACACGGCGCCTGATAGCGCGAACACCAGCCACACAGGCACCTTGGCGGCGAACAGCGACACCACCGCGCCGATCAGCGCGCGCTTTGTGAAACCGAAATGATAATCCACCAGCAGATGAATGTAGGGAACGTAGGGCTCGCGCGGCAGCTTGTAGAGAAAAACGCCGACGAGCACCGCGACGTTTACCACGAGCATCAGCCGCCAGGGGTTTTCCCGCAAACGCAGATTCATTCGGCACCCGAAGCGAAAATCAGGCGCGGACTATCACACGGTGGAAGTGTGGCGCGCAACGCGCCATTCCGCGGTCATGCTGGGTGGTAGATACCGTCATCCACATCAGATGACCGGGATTATGGGTCCCGGCGTTCGCAGGGACGACCATGCGGTGTCTGCAATTTACAGAATAAACCGGCTCAGATCCGCGTTCTTGGCGAGGTCGCCGACATGCTTCTGGACATAAGCGGCATCGATCTGGATGGTCTCGCCATGACGGTCGGGGGCGGCGAAGGAAATTTCGTCGAGCACGCGCTCCATCACGGTTTGCAGGCGCCGCGCGCCGATATTCTCGACTGCCGAGTTGACCGCAACCGCCACGTCCGCCAGCGCGTCGATGGCGTCGGCGGTGATATCGAGCGTGACGCCCTCGGTCTGCAGCAGCGCGACATACTGCTTGATCAGCGACGCCTCCGGCTCGGTCAGGATGCGGCGCATGTCGTCGCGACTCAGCGCCTCCAGCTCGACGCGGATCGGAAGCCGGCCCTGCAATTCCGGCAGCAGGTCGGAAGGCTTTGCGATGTGAAACGCGCCCGAGGCGATGAACAGGATGTGATCGGTCTTGACGGCGCCGTGCTTGGTGGAGACCGTGGTGCCTTCGATCAGCGGCAGCAGGTCGCGCTGCACGCCTTCGCGCGAGACATCGCCGCCGGTTCGTCCGTCGCGCACGCAGATCTTGTCGATCTCGTCGAGAAACACGATGCCGTTGTTCTCGACCGCATGGATCGATTCCTGCACCAGCTGATCGTTGTCCAGGAGCTTGTCGGATTCCTCATTGACCAGAAGTTCGTGGGAATCCGCTACCGTCAGGCGGCGGGTCTTGGTCCGTCCGCCCATCTTGCCGAAGATATCGCCGATCGAGATCGCGCCGAGCTGCGCGCCGGGCATGCCAGGAATTTCGAACATCGGGGCGCCGCCGGAGGATTGCGTCTCGATCTCGATTTCCTTGTCGTTGAGCTCGCCGGCGCGCAGTTTCCTGCGAAACGAATCCCGCGTCGCGGGACCGGAGCCGGGGCCGACCAGGGCATCGAGCACGCGATCCTCGGCGGCGAGCTGCGCGCGGGCCTGCACGTCCTTGCGCTTGCGTTCGCGGGTTTGCGCGATCGCGACCTCGACGAGGTCGCGGATGATCTGTTCGACGTCGCGGCCGACGTAGCCGACCTCGGTGAATTTGGTGGCTTCCACCTTGATGAACGGCGCGCCGGCCAGTTTCGCCAGCCGCCGCGCGATTTCGGTCTTGCCGACGCCGGTCGGCCCGATCATCAGGATGTTTTTCGGCAGCACCTCCTCGCGCAGCAGGCCGGTGAGCTGCAGCCGCCGCCAGCGGTTGCGCAGCGCAATGGAGACCGCGCGCTTGGCGTCGGCCTGGCCGACGATGAAGCGGTCGAGTTCGGAAACGATTTCGCGGGGGGAGAAGTCGGTCATGGGCCTTAGCTAGGTTCAAAGTGTGGCCGGCACAAGCGGCATCAGATGATCGGCGGTCCGGCCTGCCATTGCTTGATCGCCTCGATCGGGTGGATCAGCATGATGATGTTCAGCGCCAGGTTGTCGCGAATGTGAAGCAGCAACGCCAGTTCGAACAAGATCGCGAGCGCGACTGTGCCTGGCACCGGGAGCCTTTTCGCCAGCAGGAAGCCTGCGATCATGGCCAGCATGTCCGAGACCGAATTGACGATGCTGTCGCCAAAGTAATCCAATGACGCGGTGCCGCTGCGATAGCGGTTGATGATCCAGTCGGAATTTTCGACCAGCTCCCAGGCGCCCTCGACCATGATGGCGGCGATCAGCCGCGCGGGCCATGGCGCCTTCGGCAGCAGCAGCCAGGTGGCGCCGTAAAACAGGAAGCCGTGGAGGATATGCGAGAATGTGTACCAGTCGGCGATGTGCTGCGAGTTTTCGGAGCTCAGCACCACGCCGTGCCAGACCTTCACATAGCCGCAGGCGCAGATCGGCAGCCGGCCCATCGCAAACAGGATCGCGGCCTGCAGCGCGATCAGGCAAGCCGCGATCAGCACCCATTGCCACGGTGAAGGACCGCCGGCGGCGCGGGCGTTGCGATCCAGCGTCATGCGTTGCGCACCATCAGCAGGGCCTCACCATCGGGGGTGCTGACCAGACGGTCACGGCGAAATCCGGCCTTTTCATAGGCGCGTATCGCTCGCGCATTGGCGGGGTCGGGATCGGTGATGACGCGCGGCGTGCCGGATGCCAGCAAGCGATCGATGAAGACGCGGATAAACGCAGATCCATGACCGCGGTCCACCATGGCCAGCTCTCCAATGAACTGGTCGATACCGCGGGTGCCCCTGGGATGGTCACCCAATCCGTTGTCCGGCCAGACATCGGGATCATAGCACTGAATGTATCCGAACGGACGAGCGTCGGTCGCCACGATAAACTGGTCCATGGCCTCGACCTCGAGATCGCCGCTGACCAGTTCGAATTGCTCGCAAGTGTCGCCCCACCATTGCGCCACGTGCGGTTCGGCCAGCCAGCGCCTGACCAGCGGCAGGTCAGCCGTTGTCATCGGGCGGAAGACATAAGGCGGCGCCACGACCGGCAGGGCTCCCTAGAGGGTCTCGAGGGTCACGTTGCGGTTGGTATAGACGCAGATGTCGGCGGCGATATCGAGCGCGCGGCGCACGATGGTCTCGGCATCCTTGTCGGAATCGACCAGCGCACGGGCGGCCGCCAGGGCGTAATTGCCGCCGGATCCGATCGCCATCACGCCGGCTTCCGGCTCCAGCACGTCGCCGGTGCCGGTCAGGACCAGCGAGACATCCTTGTCGGCGACGATCATCATGGCTTCCAGCCGCCGCAGATAGCGGTCGGTGCGCCAATCCTTGGCGAGTTCGACCGCGGCGCGGGTCAATTGCCCCGGATATTGCTCGAGCTTGCTTTCCAGCCGTTCGAACAGTGTAAAGGCGTCGGCCGTGGCGCCGGCAAAGCCGCCGATCACGTCGCCCTTGCCGAGTTTACGGACTTTTTTGGCGTTGGATTTGATGACGGTCTGGCCGATCGAGACCTGGCCGTCGCCGCCGATCACCACCTTGCCGCCCTTGCGGACCGTCAGGATGGTGGTGCCGTGCCAGACCGGGGTCTGGGATTGTGATGCGTGCATGGAATTCCCTGTGTTCGCCCAAATCTAGGGATTGGCGCCGGCGGTTACAATCGCAGCCGTTTGGTGCCGGATTCCGGTCACCATAGGCCGAAGTTCGGCTTCCGGCGGCCCATCCCGCAGTAGCGAAGGGGGCATCCGCCTGTTAAAAGGGCCGCGATTTCGGCCAAGGACATCAGGGAAAGCAGTTTTCATGCGCACGGCGACCATCAAGCGCAAGACCAAGGAAACCGATATCGAGGTCACGGTGGACCTCGACGGATCGGGCGTGTCCAACGTCGCGACCGGGGTCGGCTTTTTCGATCATATGCTCGATCTGCTGGCCCGGCATGCGCGCATCGACCTGACCGTGAAGGCCGTGGGCGATCTCCACATCGACGACCACCACACCACCGAGGACGTTGGCATCGCAATCGGCCAAGCGGTGAAGCAGGCGCTGGGCAACATGGCCGGGATCACCCGCTATGCGGGGGTCCATATGCCGATGGACGAGACCCTGACGCGGGTCGTCATCGACATTTCCGGCCGCCCGGTGCTGGTGTTCAAGGTCGAGTTCCCGCGCGACAAGATCGGGGCCTTCGATACCGAACTGGTGCGGGAATGGTTCAACGCCTTTGCGATCAACGCCGGCGTGACTTTGCACGTCGAGACCCTATATGGCGAGAACAGCCATCATATCGCCGAATCCTGCTTCAAGGGTCTGGCGAGGGCGTTGCGCGCGGCCGTCGCGATCGATCCGCGCGCCGCGGGCGAAGTGCCGTCCACCAAGGGTCAGCTCGGCGGCTGATATTTCCTTCTCGGCGGAGAGATGCGATGCCGGTTTACACGGTTCATGCGCCAGTAATGAACGATACGGGGATTCGGGCGGCCGACAGGTTCGCTTTCGTTCGCGACGGCTTTCATTTTTGGGCGGCCCTATTGGGTCCGATCTGGCTGCTCTGGCATGGGTTGTGGCTGGCGCTGATCGGTTGGATTGTCGTGATGGCCGCGGTCGGTTTCGGGATGTCTATGCTCGGCCCCGCCGGCAACGCGATCTTTTTCGTCGACCTCATGCTGGCGTTGCTGATGGGGTTTGAAGCCGCGAGCGTGCGGCGCTGGACGCTGTCGCGGCACAAGTGGCGCCAGCTCGACATCGTGGTCGCCGAGGACTCGGAATCGGCCGAACGGCGCTTTTTTGATCGCTGGACTGCCAATCAGCGTGGGCTCAACAACGATCAGCTGGCGGTCGAGCGCGGCGGGCCGCCGCCGACGCGGGAAATTCCGGGCCAGCCGTTTTCGCGACCGCCGCCGTTGCCGCGAAGCGAGATCATCGGATTGTTCCCGGAACCCGGAGGCTCGCGGTGAGCGTTGCCATTATCGATTACGGCTCCGGCAATCTGCACTCCGCCGCGAAAGCGTTCGAGCGCGCGGCGCGCAGCATGGCTGTGCCGGAAAAGATCGTGGTGACCCGGGATCCCGAAACGGTGTACCGCGCCGATCGCATCGTGCTGCCCGGGGTCGGCGCCTTTGCCGACTGCCGCCGGGGGCTGGACGCACTCGATGGCATGATCGAAGCGATGACCGAAGCGGTGCGCAGCAAGGCGCGACCGTTTTTCGGCATCTGCGTCGGGATGCAGCTGATGGCGACCCGCGGCAAGGAACACGTCACCACCGACGGGTTCAACTGGATCGCGGGCGACGTCGAGAAGATCACGCCGCGCGAGGAGAACCTGAAAATTCCGCATATGGGCTGGAACACGCTCGACATGGTCCGCGAGCATCCGGTGCTCGAGCGGCTGCCGCTCGGCCCAACAGGCCGGCACGCCTACTTCGTGCACTCCTATCACCTCAATGCCAGCAATGAGGGGGAAGTGCTGGCGCGCGCCGATTACGGCGGGCCGGTCACCGCAATGGTCTGCAAGGACACCGCGATCGGCACCCAGTTTCACCCGGAAAAGAGCCAGCGTTTCGGGTTGGCGCTGATTTCGAACTTCTTGAAATGGAAACCGTGATTCTCTTTCCCGCGATCGACCTCAAGAATGGCCAGTGCGTGCGCCTCGAACAGGGCGACATGGCGCGCGCCACGGTGTTCAGCCTCGAGCCCGCGGCGCAGGCGCAAAGCTTCGCCGCGCAGGGTTTTGAGTACCTGCACGTGGTCGATCTCGATGGCGCGTTCGCCGGCAAGCCGATGAACGCGGCCGCCGTCGAATCGATGCTCAACGCCGTTACCATGCCGGTACAGCTCGGTGGCGGGATTCGCGATCTCGCCACCGTAGAGGCCTGGCTCACCAAGGGCGTCACCCGCGTCATCATCGGCACCGCGGCGGTGCGCGATCCCGAGCTGGTGAAGGGCGCCGCCAAAAAATTTCCGGGCCGCGTCGCGGTGGGTCTCGACGCGCGCGACGGCAAGGTCGCGGTCGAGGGCTGGGCCGAGACTTCGCAGGTCACCGTGCTCGAAATCGCGCGGCGTTTCGAGGATGCCGGCGTCGCCGCCATCATCTTCACCGATATCGCGCGCGACGGCCTTCTGAAGGGCCTCAATCTCGATGCCACCATCGAGCTGGCCGAACGCATTTCCATCCCCGTCATCGCCTCCGGCGGTTTCGCATCGATCGAGGACGTCAAGGCGCTGCTGGCGCCGCGCGCCGGCAAACTCGCCGGTGCCATCGCGGGCCGCGCGCTCTATGACGGCCGTCTCGATCCCGCGGCCGCATTGGCGCTGATCCGCAGCGCACGAGCGGCCTAGGAGACTTCAATGTTCAAGGTGCGCGTGATTCCCTGTCTCGACGTCAAGGACGGCCGAGTCGTCAAAGGCGTCAACTTCGTCGATCTGCGCGACGCCGGCGATCCCGTCGAGGCGGCCATCGCCTATGACGCCGCCGGCGCCGACGAACTGACTTTCCTGGACATTACGGCGACCCACGAAAATCGCGGCACCATGATGGACGTGGTCCGCCGCACGGCGGAGGCCTGCTTCATGCCGCTGACCGTCGGCGGCGGGGTGCGCACCGTCGACGACATCAAGATGCTGCTGCGCTCCGGCGCCGACAAGGTGTCGATCAACAGCGCCGCCGTCAGCCGCCGCGAATTCGTCAAGGAAGCCGCGGAGAAATTCGGCGATCAGTGCATCGTGGTGGCGATCGACGCCAAGCGCGTCAAGCGCGGCGGCGGCGGCGAGCGCTGGGAAATCTTCACCCATGGCGGGCGCAATTCGACCGGGATCGATGCGATCGAATACGCCCAGGAAGTGGTCTCGCTCGGCGCCGGCGAAATCCTGCTGACGTCGATGGACCGCGACGGAACCCGGCAGGGTTTTGACCTGCCGCTGACCCAGGCCGTGGCCGACAGCATCCGGGTTCCGGTGATCGCGTCCGGCGGCGTGGGCAATCTCGATCACCTGGTCGACGGCATCCGGCAGGGCCACGCGACCGCGGTGCTGGCGGCGTCGATATTTCACTTCGGGGAGTTCACCATACGGCAGGCCAAGGACCATATGGTGCGCGCGGGCCTGCCGATGCGGCTCGATCCCTGACGACTCTTTGTGACGGAAGTGCTAAATCCCTTGAGGAGAAAGCGCCCGGTTCCCGCGGCGCGCGTGTTGGGTTCGAGTTGATGTCGCGTTTCACGATCCATGACCTTGCCGTCACCATCGACGCCCGTGCGGCGGCGGGGGGCGAGGCCTCCTACACCGTCAAACTCCTCAACAAGGGCGCGGAGCATTGCGCCAAGAAGCTCGGCGAGGAAGCGGTGGAAACCGTGATTGCCGCGGTCGAGAACGACCGCGACCACCTGATCGCCGAAAGCGCGGATCTGCTGTTTCACCTTTTGGTGCTGCTGAAATCGCGCGACGTGCGGTTTGAAGAGGTCGAGGCCGCGCTGGCACAGCGCACCGCCACGTCCGGGCTGGAAGAGAAGGCCGCGCGCAAGCGCGACACTTAAGAACAAGAGGCAACGCTAGAGGCGGCTGGATGGACATTCGGGCACCGGATCAACAATACAATCCATACCGGATCTTCTCGCGGGAGCAGTGGGCGCGCCTGCGCGACGACACCCCGATGACGCTGGAACCGGGCGAGTTCGAGCGGCTGCGTTCGATGCATGACCGCCTCGACATCAAAGAGGTCGAGGACATCTTCCTGCCGCTGTCGCGGTTGCTGTCGATCTATGTCGATGCCACCCTCCGGCTCTATCAGGCGCAACGGCAATTTCTCGGCATCCGCGATCGCAAGGTGCCCTACATCATCGGCGTAGCCGGCTCGGTGGCCGTCGGCAAATCGACCACCGCGCGGGTGCTGCAGGCCCTGCTGGCGCGCTGGTCGCCGCGGCCCAAGGTTGATCTCGTGACCACCGATGGCTTTCTGTTCCCCAACGCGGTGCTGGAACGGCAAGGTCTGATGCAGAAGAAGGGCTTTCCGGAGAGCTACGACCTGCCGACGCTGCTTTCCTTCCTCAGCGACATCAAGGCGGGACGGCGACCGGTGCGCGCGCCGGTCTACTCGCATCTGACCTACGACATCGTTCCGAACCAGTGGATTCAGGTCGACCAGCCGGATATCCTGATCGTCGAGGGCGTCAATGTCCTGCAGACCGGCCGGCTGCCGCGCGACGGCAAGGCGGTCCCGGTGGTGTCGGACTTCTTCGATTTCTCGGTTTATATCGACGCCGACGAACCGGTGCTGCGCGACTGGTACGTGCGGCGTTTTCTGGCGCTGCGCGACACCGCGTTTACCGATCCGCGATCGTATTTCCATCGCTATGCGCCGCTGTCCGACGAGGAAGCCACCGCCACCGCATTGGCGATCTGGGAGCGCACCAACCTCGCCAACCTCGAAGACAACATCCTGCCGACCCGGCCGCGGGCGACGCTGATCCTGAAAAAGGGCGCCGATCACGTCGTCGAAACCGTGGCGCTGCGGCGGCTCTAGGCCGCCAGATGCCGCGAGGCGGCGAGGCCCGCCAGTGCGTCGGTGAGCTTTTCGTGATCGAGCGGCTTGATCAGAAAGCCGTCCATGCCGGCTTCGAAACAGGCGTAGCGATCCGCCACCAGCGTATTGGCCGTCAGCGCCAGAATCGGCGTCTGCCGGCCGGGTTCGCCGGCCTCCAGCTCTCGGATCCGCCGAGCGGTCTCGATGCCGTCGAGTTGCGGCATCTGGATATCCATCAGCACGAGGTCGTAGGGCGCGCCGGCGGATTTGGCCGCCAGCCAGGATTCCAGCGCTTCCTCGCCGTTGGTGGTGATGACGGCAAGATGCCCCAACCGCGTCAGCAGTGAACGCATCAACAGCGCGTTGATCTCGTTGTCTTCCGCCACCAGGATCGAAAGCCCGCGCGCCGGCGCGATCGCGGGCGCCGCGACATTGTCGGGCATGTCGATCAGGCCATCGCCGGCGAGATTCGGCGACGGTACTTCCGGCGCCATGGTCAGGCGGGCCGCGAGCGAGGCGGCGCGCAGCGGTTTGATCAGATAGCCGGTGAAGGCCGCGGACGCGGAGGCCTGCAGTTCATGCCGCGTGGCCGGCGTGAACGTCACGATGCGCTGGGTGGCGTGGATGCGGGCCGCTTCACCCAATGCGGCGACTTCGCTCGCGCCGAAGGCGTGGTCGAGCAGCACGGCGTGCCAGGCCCGTTCCGGCAACAAGGCCCGCGCCGCCGCCAGGTCCGACACCATGCAGGTCTGGCCGCCCCAGCGCTGCAGCCGCCGGGCGATCAGCGACGCCTCGATGCTCTGCGGCGCCACCAGCATGAAAGATTGACCGGTCAGGTCCGGCGCCACGAAGGCCGGGCGCCCGCTTGCCGTGCTTTCGGCGGCGGCGAGTGGGATCGACACTTCGAAGGTCGAGCCGAGTCCCGGCTCGCTCTGCAGCGAGATGCGGCCGCCCATGCGCTTGACGATGCGCTCGGAGATGCTGAGCCCCAGGCCGGTGCCGCCATAGCTGCGCGCAATGCGGTCGTCGGCCTGCTCGAACTCGCGGAAAATCCGCTCGCGCGCTTCCGGCGCGATGCCGATGCCGGTGTCGCGGACCAGGAAGCTGATTTCGTTGGGCCAGATGCCGGGTTCGACGATCAGCGCTACGCCGCCGGTCGAGGTGAACTTGATGGCGTTGCCGGCAAGATTGAGCAGCACCTGGCGCAGCCGCGCGGCGTCGCCGACCACTTCCAGCGGCAGCCGCTCGTCGACATAGGCGGCGATCTCCAGTTGCCGCGCCTGCGCCCGCGGCGCCAGCAATTCGGTGATGTCCTCGATCAGGGCGGCAAGCGCGAACGGCCGGTGTTCGAGATCAATCTTGCCGGCTTCGATCTTGGAGTAATCCAGCAGTTCCTCGATCAGCGACAACAGCGCGTCGCCGGAGGTCTTGACCGCCCTGGGTAGGTAGTCTGTTCCGGCGTCAGCGGCGTGTCCAGCAGCAATCCGCTCATGCCGATGATGCCGTTCAGCGGCGTGCGGATTTCATGGGAGGCCATGGCGAGGAAGCGCGACTTGGCGCGGTTGGCGGCGTCGGCGTGGTCGCGGGCCTCGCCGAGCGCGCGCTCGGTGTCGGTGCGGTCGGTGACGTCGCGGCCGACGCTCTGCATTTCCGAAGGAGCGCTGGCATCGCTGCGGACCAGGCCTTCGCGCCAGGCGATCCAGCGCGCGCCGAGCGCGGTCGCGATTTTCTGGTCGTGGACTTTTGTGCCGCTGGTCTCGATCGTGGCGTCGCCCTGTTCCAGCACGGTGAGCGCAAAACGGCTGCCCACCAGTTTTTCGCGCGGCAGTTCCGCCAGCTCGCAATAGGCATCGTTGACGAAGGTGATGCGGCCGTCGCGGTCGCGCAGCAGGATCAGGTCGCCCTGCGATTCGAACAGGCTGCGGGCGCGTTGCTCGGCCTCCTGCAGTTCCCAATTGCGGTCGGCCAGCGCTTCATTATGCAGTGCGAGCTTTTTCATTTTCTGCCGCACCCAGCGCAACCGGAAGCTCAGGGTGGCGAGCCCGACGCAGGCCAGCGCGAACAGGAAGCTGGCGCCGATCGCGAAGGCGTGCGGATCGTAACCGGAACCCTCGACCCGGCTGCCGGAGATGAAGCCATAGGCGCCGCCGAACGCGGCGGAGAAGATCATGAAGGAGCGGATGGTGAACGTCAGCCAGGGATGGCGCCGGGCGAACCGGCGTAGGTGGACCTTGATCCGGAAAATCCGCCGCTTCATGCCGTGACCCTGTCGCTGCCTTGTCGCGCCTGTCGCGGCGTTCAACATGGCGCGGCGACGTTGCGAAGTGCTTGAGGCCGGATGGCTTCGCCAACGTCCGATAGCAACGTGGTGAACGAAACGTTAAGCAGAGCGTTTTCGAGCGAAGTGGATAGCGGTTCGCGTGAAGAAAACGCGTCTAACCTGGAATTCAGAGCGTGGCGGCGGCGAGTCGGCGTGGCGCGCCATTGGCGCCGACGATCAGGGCAGCGGCGTCGCGCGCCGAAAAGCGCTTCGATGCGACAAAAATCCGGTAATCGGCCGGGCCGTCCGGCGACAGATAAATTACGGGATCAGATGCCGATGATGTGGCCGAGATCGCCACCAGGCGGGTCGCCGCGTTGACCGCGCAGCCATCGGCTTCCGTGCCGTCGGCGTCGTCCAGCACGGCGAAGTCGGCCGCCGCGGCGTTGTCGGTGAGCTGGACCCGCACGGTGGCGAGCGCCGGATCCTTGGTGAAACTGACGCGGGATTGCGCCTGCCAGGGCAGCGTGGCGAGCTGGACCGATCCCTCGCCGATCGCGATGCAGGGCCGCGCGCCGGGCAGGATATCGCCGCGTGCGAACACCGCGGCAACCAGCAACGGAACGGCCGAGGCCAGAATCTTCAAACGCAACATGATACGCACTCGCCCACCGATAAGCCTGCGATTCGCTGCGGCTTATGGTTGGCAGTGTGTAAAGAAAACTCGTTACCGTGGGGTTGACGGCGGGACATGTCACACGCGATCCATCCCGCCCCCGGAAAATTCGGGGGTGCGGGGAAGACCGGATGCGTCCGGCGCCCGCAGAGCCTCCGTTGATCTAGGTCAACGTCGGCGATCCTTTGGCGCTCACGCTAAGTTCAGCCGCACCTGAGGCGGCTCCCGTCGCCTTGGAGTTTCCCAAGCGCCAAGAGAGAGGTCCGCCATGCTTCCGAGAAAGCGTCTTTCGATCAAGTCAGCGACATTTGCCGGGATTGCTGCTAGCGCCCTGTTGGGGCTTGCAGGTCTCACGCTCAATCCAGCCCCAGCCAAGGCGGTCATCTATTGCCAGTACGTTGAATATCCGGTGGGTTGCGTTGCTCGGGCAGGCGTCGTGCTCAGGCCTCGACCGGTGGCGCGTGCTGCGGTCCGTCATAACGCCGGTGGCAACGCAAACGGTGGCGTCAATCGCGTTGGGGTGCGGCGGTAAAGGCTTGTTTCGCGGGTCGCGAGCCTTGGCAGTAGCCGTCTCGTGACCCGCTATATTGTTGCCGCCGCCAATTCTTCGGCATCGCTTTCGCGGAGATAGAAGGCCCGGATTTTTGGTTCGGTGTCACGCGGCGCTGCGCAAATCCTCGGCCAGCGCGCGATACGACAATGCTTCGGCCAGATGCAGCCGGCCGATTTTGTCCGCGCCGTCGAGATCGGCCAGCGTGCGGGCGACGCGCAGCACGCGGTGATAGCCGCGCGCCGACAGCCGCATGGTCTCCGAGGCATCACGCAGCAGTTTTGTCCCCTGCGCGTCGGGCTGCGCGATTTGCTCCAGCACCGAGGCCGGGGCTTCCGCATTGGTGCGGACCCGTGGCAGGCCGGCGGCGGCGTAACGCTTCAGCTGGATGTCGCGCGCCGCGGCGACTCTGGCGGCGACTTCCGCCGAGCCTTCCGCCGGCGGCGGCAGGATCAGGTCGGCGGCGGTCACCGCCGGCACCTCGATGCGCAGGTCGATGCGATCCATCAGCGGGCCGGAGATGCGCGCCTGATAGTCCGACGTGCAGCGGTCGACCCGTCCGCGCTTGCAGGCATAGCCGGGCTCGTAAGCGTGGCCGCAGCGGCACGGGTTCATCGCCGCCACCAGCATGAAGCGGGCGGGGTAGGTGACGCGGTGGTTGGCGCGCGACACCGCGACCTCGCCGTTCTCCAGTGGCTGGCGCAGGGAATCCAGCACACGGGCATCGAACTCCGGCAATTCGTCGAGAAACAGCACGCCCTGATGCGCCAGCGAGATCTCGCCGGGTTTGGCGCGCAGGCCGCCGCCAGTCAGCGCCGCCATGCTGGCAGAATGATGAGGGCTGCGAAACGGTCGCTTCGCGGTCAGCGCGCCGTCGCGAATTTCGCCGGCGACCGACGCGATCATGGAGACTTCGAGCAGCTCAGACGGCGACAGCGGCGGCAGGATCGAGGGCAGCCGCGCCGCCAGCATCGATTTGCCGGCGCCGGGCGAGCCGATCATCAGCAAATGATGGCCGCCGGCCGCCGCGATCTCGAGCGCGCGTTTTGCACTTTCCTGGCCCTTGATGTCGCGCAGGTCGAGCCGGTTGAGCTCGGCCTCGTGGACTTTCGGCTGCGGCCGCGACAGCACCTGCGTGCCCTTGAAATGGTTGGCGATCTGGATCAGCGAACTCGCCGCCACGATCTGGATATCGGGGCTCGCCCAAGCCGCCTCGGCGCCGCATTGCGCGGGACAGATCAGGCCCTCGTCGCGCGAATTGGCGCCGATCGCCGCGGGCAATACGCCAGCAACGGGCGCGATCGAGCCGTCGAGGCCGAGCTCGCCGAGCACCGTAAAACCGCTAACGGCGTCCGGCGGAATGGCGCCGATCGCCGCCATCAGCCCGAGCGCAATCGGCAGATCGTAATGGCTGCCTTCCTTGGGCACGTCGGCGGGCGCGAGATTGACGGTGATGCGGCGGGCGGGCAGCGCCAGGCCGGAAGCGATCAGCGCCGAGCGGACCCGTTCGCGGGCCTCGGACACCGCCTTGTCCGGCAGCCCGACAATGGCGAAAGCGGGCAGGCCCGGTGCGACCTGCACCTGCACGTCGACGGCGCGGGTTTCAATCCCCTCAAAGGCTACGGTGGAAACCCGCTGGACCATGACGCCCCTTCTCCTAGGGGTAAGAGGGTAGCGGAACCCGGGGACGAGATCAAGAACATTAAGGGAACATGGGTGGGGTGGTGTGTCATGCTTGCCGCACTATGGTCTCCCGCACCCATACCGGCGGTCCCGCCCGATGCCGCCAAAATTCTGCTTGAAGAACTGCCCCATCGACGGCGCGGCCATCAGGGCATCGAAGGTCACGTGCGGCAGATCGCAATATTGATAGTAGGCGCCGTTCACGCTGACGATCATTCTGGCGTGCATTGGATCGTAGCAGGCGCGCTGGATCAGCGTGCTGCGCGGCGTATCGCGGCATTCGAAGGTTGTGAGATCGATGGTGCCGCGGTCTTTCACGTCGACCGCCTCGGAGCCGAGCTCG
>Ga0307294_10000131_pt1 | contig 17749 bp, 11 predicted proteins | sample ER_DNA_151_FD_194468 | JGI IMG/M metagenome (GOLD analysis project Ga0307294, IMG submission 194468) | Bulk soil microbial communities from the East River watershed near Crested Butte, Colorado, United States - ER_DNA_151 | ecosystem: Environmental > Terrestrial > Soil > Floodplain | place... | reverse complement strand
CATAGTCTCCGGCGTCATACCAGCCGCCCGACACATCAAAACGATCTGTCGGCGCCCATCCTGGGTAGAGGCGGGTGGCCGCCGGCCCGTTCCAGGCCGGGACTGCGGTATCGCCTTGATTGGGTGGTACGCCGGAATGGCCGGCAGGCCGGCCGTAGCCTGGGGCACGCTGTTCATCAATCGGGCAGCCGGATCTGAGTAGGTAGAACAGTTCGAGGGCATCGCAGGCGACCGAGTCGTACAGATCCTCGGCAATCCTGAATCGATGGCTTCGCTGGTTGCCGATGACCACCCGGTAGGCGGTTCCTGTGGCCGTGAGACCACTGAAGTCAACGACATGCACCGACTGCCCGGAGGTTGCTTCGGGTCGATTCGGCCACGGCTCAGTGTGGTGACGCAGGACCACGGAGCCGTCCGCCGCGACAATGCTGAATTCAGCCGGCAACAGCACGTCGGTCACCCAGGTTGCTTGCTTTGGGCCGTGTGGCAGATAGCCGATCTGGTTGACGCGTACCGCCGGTCTGCGGCCCAACACGCTCGAGAGAGACCACTCCGGCCAGCCAGAGTCAGGCATAGTCACCCATCCGCCATGCCTCACGCTCCTATGAGGGTTTCGAGGCGTGATTTAGTCTTCGTGAGGATCTTCAGGGCTCGAGTATGCCGTTAGGTTCGAGTCGTCGGTCTGTACCACGCGCACGTATTCGACGATGCGACCCCGTTCGAGGAAGTTTTGTCCATCCTCAACTGCCTGGTCATCTCAGGGAAGGTTCGGTTCATCGGGGCCAGCAGACCGGACGCCGGCGCAGGTGGCGCTGCGTTGGGTGCTCCAGCAGCCGGGGATGACTGGGCCCATCATTGGTGCCCGCACCCCAGAGCAGCTGACGGACAATCTCGGGGCGACCGGTTGAGCCCTAAACGACGATCAGCTCCGTCGGCTGACCGAGGCCGGGGACCAGCCGCTGCCGTACCCCTACGAACTGCAGCGGCTCCCGCAGTTCGCTCGGCGTCCGGCCTGAACGGGGACGTATCGATCTCGGCCGTTTGCAAGCTGCCAGCACTAGGGGCGGTATGTGGTCTGGCCGTGCTCGTCGCCGAAGACCATCACCTTCACGGGCCTGACTCGGAATACCTGGCCGCCGCCTTCCCCGCCACCGGAGTCGCTGAGTTCGAAGAACCGCGCATCGCGGACCTCCCACTTCCAGTCGCCTTGATACTTGACCTCCCATGCCCGGGCAAGAGTTGGAAGCAACGCGTCATCGGTCACCCGCTCGGCGACCCCCTCGACCACGATGTCCTTCCCGTGGTTCCACCCCTCTGCACCCAATGGACCGGCGGTTACGGCGACGTGCTGGTTGGTCTCGAGGTTGCGCATTTTCTGCTCCTCGTCACCTGTGACGAAGAAGAAGGCACCCTCGTGCCAGACGCCGCACAGCGGCACCGCGTGCGGGCGCCCGTTCCGTCGAACGGTTACCAGCCAGTACAGCTGAGCCGCAGTGAGCCGCCCGTCGATGTCCTCCCACGTCGGTGCCGTCGCCGACGCGTCGCCATAGCGGGGATCGATCCTGCCTGTCGTCATGGTTCATATTGACTCAGTCACTGCCCAGAATTCATCGCCTAACCTCAATCGAGAAACGAGGAACTCACGACCTCAGCTCACCCCCGGGAACGGTATTCGACGTACGGTCGAGGTCATGACGGCGGCCGTAACGCATGCCCCGCGGCAGACCAGCGGGGCGGATCGGCCGCGGCTGGCGGTGGCCGTCTGGGCGGTTGCCGGAGTAGTGGTGTTGGCCCTACTGCTTGTCGCTGGCCGGTACGGGTTCCACGGCGACGAGTTCTACTTCGTCGTGACCGGCCGTCATCTGCAGATCGCCGCGCCGGACAACCCGATGCTGGTGCCGTACCTGGCGGCAGGCTGGTACGGGTTGGTGGACGGCCATCTGTGGGCTTTTCGGGTCTTACCGGCATTGGCATCGGGTGCGTACGTGTTGCTCGGCGGCCTGATAGCCCGGGAGTTCGGTGCGACGCCGCGCCATCAGGTGGCGGCAGCTGTGGCGGTTGCCATGACGGCCCTGACCTTGGCTGTCGGACATCTGTTCGAGACGACGACTTTCGACATGGTGACAACGGCCGCCGCGTTGTGGTTGTTCGTCCGGGCGATGCGAAGCGAGCCACAGCGATGGATGCCGTGGATGGCAGCCGGTGTGCTGACCGGGGTGGCGATGGAGATCAAGATCCTGGCCGCGTCGCTGCTGGTGTGTTGTCTGCTCGGTGTCGTGATCTGCGGTCCGCGGAGCCGCCTGCTGAGCCCGCGACTCTGGGCTGCCGTCGCTATCGCGCTGCTGATGGCGGCTCCGAATCTGGTCTGGCAGGCGCTGCACGGCTTCCCGATGCTTCAGGTCGCAGGCAACATTGCCGGCGGTGGTTCGACGTCGTCCACCCCCCGCCTCGCCCTGGTGCCGAGCGTCTTGCTGGCTGTGGGCCCGGTGGTGAGCATCGTGCTGATCGTCGGTCTGATCGTCTTGTTGCGATCGGACCGCAGGGCAACCGACGGGTGGCTGGCAGCGGGTTTCTTGATCTTCGTCGCGTTCCTGCTGATCACCGGTGGCAAGGCGTACTATCCGGCTGGATTCGTTCCGGCGGTGTTGGCCGCCGGTGCCGGGCCAGTACTGGACTGGGTGATTCGCGGGCGGCTATGGCGGCCTGTGCTGGCGGTTGTGTTGATCATTTCTTCGGTGGTGACCACGGCGCTGCTGACGCTACCGGTGGGTCGTCCTGGTGGACCCGTGTACACGATCGCGACCGGTCCCAATCCGGATCTGGCCGCTGAGGTGGGATGGCCGGGATACGTCGATCAGGTCGAGGAGGTCGTGGCGAGCATTCCGGCGGCACAACGCGCCGACACGATCGTGTTGACTCAGACCTATCAGCAGGCGGCGGCGCTCGACCTGCTCCGGCCCGCGAGCGGGGTGAGGATTCCGGCCGTGTACTCCGGTCACAACGGCTTCTGGTTCTGGGGTCCACCCCCGGAATCGGCCACCGACGCCATCGTCATCGGGAACTTCTCCCCGGCCGATCTCGCGACCGGGTACGCGCACTGCGAGGTGGCTGCCACGGTCCAGACGCCGGCCGGCGTTGACAACGACCTGACGGATACCCCGATCCACCGGTGCACCGGCCTGCGACAGCCCTGGTCGGTGCTCTGGCCGCAGCTCGCAACTTTCGCATAACGCACACCGTTCGCCGAAGGTGAACGCCCAAAGATTGGGAAGAAATCTGCGTCGGAAAGCCTTGAGTGGATGACGCTCAACTTACGAGCGATCCTTCCGGAAGGCGAAATTTGATGTCGATAACCCGACTCCCTGTTTTGTTCCTCACCGATCTCGTCGTGCTGCCCGGCATGGTGGTACCGATCGAGCTCGACGATGCGGCCCGCGCTGCGGTTGATACGGCAAAGGCCCACAGCGACGGCTCCCTGCTCGTCGCTCCCCGTCTCGAGGACCGCTATGCCTCATACGGTGTGGTGGCCGAGATCGTCCAACTTGGCCGTCTAGCCACTGGCCAACCGGCCGCGGTGATCAAGGCTGAGCGGCGAGTCAAGATCGGCTCCGGAGTTTCCGGACCGGGTACCGCGCTTTGGGTTGAGGCTGAGGAACTCGAAACGGCGGACGATACCGATGAGATTCAGAAGCTCGCGGCCGAGTACAAGGGACTTGTCATTGCGACGCTGCAGCGGCGCGACGCCTGGCAGGTCATCGATACGGTCAACCGGGTCACCGATCCTTCGACCCTTGCCGATTTGGCCGGATACGCGCCCTGGCTGAGCGACGAACGGAAACGGCAGCTGCTGGAGACCCCCGACGTCGTCAGAAGGCTGACGGCCTTGATCGAGTGGACCAAGGCGTACATCGCCGAGACCGAAGTCAATGACAAGATCGCTGACGATGTTCGCGAGGGGATGGAGAAGAGCCAGCGCGAGTTCTTGCTTCGGCAGCAGCTGAATGCGATCCGTAAGGAGCTAGGCGAGGATGAGCCGGACGGCGCTCAGGACTACCGAGCACGTGTCGAGGAGGCGGAGCTGCCCGATGAGGTTCGCAAGGCTGCCCTGCGCGAGGTCGGCAAGCTCGAACGGGCCAGCGATCAGAGCCCTGAATCGGGCTGGATTCGCACCTGGCTCGACACCATCCTTGAGCTGCCCTGGAATACCAAGACCAGCGATTCGACCGACATCAACGCAGCGCGTGAGGTGTTGGACGCCGACCACCACGGCCTTGACGACGTCAAGGATCGGATCGTGGAGTACCTGGCAATTCGCGCCCGCCGCGCGGAGCGCGGACTTGAGGTTGTTGGTGGACGTGGCTCTGGCGCGGTGATGGCGCTGGTCGGCCCGCCTGGTGTTGGCAAGACTTCGCTTGGCGAGTCGGTTGCTCGTGCTCTAGGCCGCAAGTTCGTGCGTGTCTCGCTAGGTGGGGTACGCGACGAGGCTGAGATCCGCGGCCACCGGCGTACCTACGTCGGTGCGCTGCCGGGCCGGATCGTTCGCGCGATCACCGAGGCGGGATCGATGAACCCGGTGCTACTGCTTGACGAGATCGACAAGGTCGGTTCGGACTACCGTGGCGACCCGGCAGCCGCGCTGCTAGAGGTTCTCGACCCGGCGCAGAACCACACCTTCCGGGACCACTACCTGGAAGTCGATCTTGACCTCTCCGATGTGTTGTTCCTGGCGACGGCCAACGTGGTCGAGACAATTCCGCAGGCACTCCTTGACCGCATGGAATTGGTGAACCTCGATGGATACACCGAGGACGACAAGATCGCGATCGGTCGGCAATTCCTGCTGCCGCGGCAGCTTGAGCGCGCCGCTTTGACGGCTGAGGAGGTCACGCTCTCAGATGAAGCGCTGCGGGAAATCGCGGCGAACTACACGCGCGAGCCTGGCGTACGCCAGCTCGAGCGGTTGCTAGCGAAGCTGCTGCGTAAGGCAGCGACGAAGCTCGCCCAGAACAACGTCGAGCCAGGCTTGGTGATAGAGCCTTCGAACCTGCGTGAATACCTCGGCAGGCCGCGGTTCACCCCTGATGCTCATGAGCGTACGTCGGTGCCCGGCGTCGCCACTGGCCTGGCTGTGACGGGTCTGGGTGGAGATGTGCTGTTCGTTGAAGCGTCTGCCTTGGACGGCCACTCGGCGAATTCGGGATCGGGCAGCCTGACGCTGACCGGGCAACTGGGCGATGTGATGAAGGAGTCAGCGCAAATCGCGCTGTCCTACGTACGCGCCCACGCCGACCGGCTCGGGATCACTGACCCGTCGATTTTGGACCGGCATGTCCACATTCACGTTCCCGCAGGCGCGGTCCCCAAGGATGGCCCGTCGGCTGGAGTCACCATGGTGACGGCCCTTACCTCGATGGCGCTTGGCAGGCCAGTACGCTCCGATGTCGGCATGACCGGTGAGGTGACGCTGAATGGGCGCGTGTTGCCCATCGGCGGAGTGAAGCAGAAACTGCTTGCCGCTCAGCGGGCCGGTCTAACGACCGTCTTCGTGCCCAAGCGGAATGAGCCCGATCTAGACGACGTGCCGGAGGACGTGCTTGAGACGATCACCGTCATTCCGACGACTGACGTTGCCGAGCTAGTCGCCCAGGCCATCGAGCCGGTCTCGGCCCCGAATGACACCATGGTCGCCGCCTGATCCTTGGCCCTCCGAGCCACCGGAGCCACCCGAGTCATCCGTGGCCAGCCTGTCTTGGTCGTATTTGGACTTCACCAGGCTGGCCACCGTGGTGATCGTCAGCGTCACGACGATTACGGTCAGCGACAGCCAGATCGGTATCTCGCCATCGAATGGTGCCCAGTCCGCCAAATGGTAGGTATGCAGCGCGTGCAGGATCAGCTTGATGCCAATGAAGCCCAGGATGATCGACAAGCCAACCGAGAGGTAGACAAGCCGCTTCAGCAACCCCCCGATCAAGAAGTACAGCTGTCGTAGTCCCATCAGGGCGAAGACGTTCGCCGTGAAGACCAGATACGGCTCCTGGGTCAGCCCATAGATCGCCGGAATCGAATCCAGTGCGAACAGCAGGTCTGTACTGCCCAGCGCAATGATCACGATCAGCATCGGAGTGATCAGCCGCTTGCCATTCTCGACCACGGTCAACTTCGTGCCCCGGTAATCCTTTGTCGCATTGAAGCGACGCCGAACGAACCGCATTGCCGGGTTGTCCGGAAGCTCTTCGGTGTCCTGGTCCTGTTTGCGGTAGTCGAGATAGATCTTGACAGCCGTCCAGATCAGGAAGGCCCCGAAAATGAAGAACACCCAGCTGAACGCGTTGATCACTGCGGCGCCCACTGCGATGAAGATGCCGCGAAAGATCAGGGCCAAGATGATGCCGACCAAGAGCGCGAACTGCTGAAGGTGGCGTGGAACCTTCAGCTTGGTCATGATGACCAAGAAGATGAACAGATTGTCGATTGAGAGGCTGTACTCGGTAAGCCACCCGGCGAAGAACTCTCCGGCATAACGCGGACCAGCGATCGCCCATACACCGAGTCCGAAGATCACCGCCAAGGCAACGAAAATGCCGATAAAGAGGCCAGCCTCTTTCATTGACGGCTCGTGCGGGCGCCGACCCAGAATGAGCACGTCGATGACAAGAATCGTTACCATCACAATGACTGTGATGGTCCACGCGTAGAGGTGAACCTCCATATGGAGTCCTTCCGAGACGGGATTCGGCGAACGATTTAGTCTCGGAGGTCTCTTCCGCCAGGCTTACCGGCCGAGGGCACCGGGTTGTCTGGTTAGGAATAGATCCTGTCCGGAACGATCCGTGATGACGATGCCTCCGCGAGGGAATACTCCCCTCCGCCATTCAGTATGTCAGGGCTCGGCGAATTTCCTCACCTCGGCACTTAGCGGTTGGCCTCCACCATCTGCCGCAATTCCGACTTGAGGTCTCGTATCTCATCACGCAGCCGCGCTGCAAGTTCGAACTGCAGATCGGCAGCCGCCGCATGCATTTGGGTGGTCAGTTCTTGTATCAGGTCGGCGAGATCACCGGCCGGCAGTCCCGCCACCCGCCGGGCCTGGGCAGTTGTCTCCTTCGCCCCGAGGGACGGAACCGGAGCTCGGCCGCGCCCTCGCTGTCGCCCGCCGAGCAGGTCATTGGTGTCCACGTCCTCTCGAGCCAGCATGTCGGTGATGTCGGCAATCTTCTTCCGAATGGGCTGTGGATCAATGCCGTTCGCGAGGTTATACGCCACCTGCTTCTCTCGTCGACGGTTGGTTTCATCGATTGCCGCGGTCATCGAGTCGGTGACTGAGTCGGCGTACATGTGGACTTCGCCGGAGACGTTGCGGGCGGCCCGGCCAATCGTTTGGATCAAACTCTTCTCACTCCGCAGGAACCCCTCTTTGTCGGCATCGAGAATGGCCACCAACGACACCTCCGGAAGATCTAGGCCCTCGCGGAGTAAGTTGATCCCCACCAGGACGTCGAACTCTCCCATCCTCAGCTCCCGCAGCAATTGGACCCGCTGCAGTGTGTCGACCTCGGAGTGCAGATAACGGGTCCGAATTCCGTTCTCCAGGAGGTAGTCGGTGAGATCCTCAGCCATCTTCTTGGTCAGCGTGGTCACCAGGACACGTTCATGTCGTTCGGTCCGCGCCCTGATCTCACCCATCAGATCGTCGATCTGGCCAGAAGTCGGTTTGACGATCACCTGGGGATCCACCAGCCCAGTCGGCCGAATCAGCTGCTCGACAAAGCCTCTGGACTTGGCCAGCTCGTAATTGCCCGGAGTGGCAGACAGATAGACGGTCTGGCCTATGCGCTCCACGAATTCCTCGAAGCGCAGGGGGCGGTTGTCCATTGCGCTGGGTAACCGGAAGCCGTGCTCGACCAGCGTGCGCTTCCGTGACATGTCGCCCTCGTACATGCCTCCGATCTGCGGCACGGTGACGTGGGACTCGTCGATGACCAGCAGGAAGTCAGCGGGAAAGTAGTCGAGCAGGCAGTTCGGTGGGCTGCCGGCCGCTCGACCGTCGATGTGCCGCGAATAGTTCTCAATACCCGAACAGGTGCCGATCTGCCGCATCATCTCGATGTCGTAACTGGTGCGCATTCGCAGCCGTTGCGCCTCGAGCATCCGCCGCTCCCGCTCCAGCTCGCCGAGCCGGTCGGCCAGCTCAACCTCGATTCCGGCAATCGCCCGTTCCATGCGTTCAGGCCCGGCAACATAGTGGCTGGCGGGAAAGAGATAGATCTCGCGATCCTCGGTGACTACCTCGCCAGTGACCGGATGCAGGGTGCTCAGCCTTTCGACCTCGTCGCCGAAGAACTCGACCCGGACAGCCAGCTCCTCATACATCGGGAACACCTCGAGAGTGTCCCCCCGCACCCGGAAGGTGCCGCGACTGCCGGAAAGGTCGTTGCGCGCGTATTGGACGCCGACCAGCCGGCGCAGCAGGGCATCTCGCTCGATCTCTTGTCCCACCTGTAGCTTGATCATCCGGCCGACATATTCCTGCGGCGTACCCAGGCCATAGATGGCCGACACCGTCGCAACGACAATGACGTCGCGTCGCGTAAGGAGCGAGTTCGTCGCCGAGTGTCGCAGCCGCTCCACTTCCTCGTTGAGGGAAGAGTCCTTTTCGATGTAGGTGTCGGTCTGGGGCACGTACGCCTCAGGCTGGTAGTAGTCGTAGTACGACACGAAGTACTCGACGGCGTTGCGCGGAAAGAACTGTCTGAGCTCATTGGCGAACTGAGCTGCCAGCGTCTTGTTCGGCTGCATCACCAGGATCGGCCGCTGCAGCCGCTCGGCAAGCCAGGCGATCGTGGCGGTTTTGCCAGTGCCTGTGGCGCCCAGCAAGACGACGTGCTGTTCACCTGTGGTGATCCGCTGCTCGAGCTCGTCGATTGCCTGAGGCTGGTCCCCGGACGGCGCGAAGTCGCTCTCCACCTTGAAGGGAGCGACGGCGCGCTGAAGGTCTTCAATCGAACGCATGGCGCGAGCTTACGTGCGAGTTGTGACAGAAACCCGGCCTAGCCGCCGGCGGTCTGGCTCCGCAGCATGGAGTTGATCATCGAAGTGAAATCCTTGTCGAGCTGATCGGTATCGGCGTTCGGAGTGAAGTACGTGGTACCGATGACGCTCACCCCATCACTTTGCCGGACTGAAACCAGAGAGAACAAGAACAGCTTCGTCGAACCCTGGCCACCGCTGACGGTTACCTGCGCCGAGCACGTTGCCGCCTTGAGCCTCGTAGTGCCAACGTCGGCGTCCTTCGGATCCTGGAACTTGCCGTTGGTCGTACCCTCCGCGATATTGCGGTGCCATGCATCGCAGAGCTGACCTGGATTAGTGGACTGCGAGATCTGCAGCGATTGCCCTAGGAACACACTCTTGCCGTCGGACAGCTGAGCTACATTCTTGCCGGTCTTCTTCACCTCCCAGCCGGCGGCCGGTACGAGCTCAATCCCATTGCCAACATCGATGGCTCCACCGGTCGGCGGTTTGGAGGTTTCGGTCGCTGATGGCTGCGGCTCAGGCGTTGGCTGACCGGTGGGCTCCGGGGTCGGCTCCTCGGTCGGCGGCGCCGGCTGGCTCGGAGTGATGGACACATCCGGCTGATCACTGCCGCCCCGGGTCAACACCATGATGATGCCGCCAACCGCAGCCAAGAGCACGATTGCCGCCGCCACGATCGCGATGATCATCACCGGGCTCTTCTTGCGCGGTGCAGCGGGACCGCCAGGCGCGATACCGCCGGGCCCCGGAGGCCCGTAGCCTCCCGGCTGCTGAGGCGGAAATCCGCCGGGAGGCGGTTGCGGCGGATACCCACCACCCTGCGGCGGATAACCCGGTTGCTGGGGCGGGAAGCCAGCCGGCTGTTGAGGTGGGAAGCCACCAGGCTGCTGAGGTGGATAGCCACCTGGTTGCTGGGGTGGATAGCCACCCGGCTGCTGAGGCTGAGGCGGATAGCCACCGGGTCCCTGAGGCGGGTAGCCGCCCTCTTGGCCCCACGATCCGGAGTCCTGCGTCACGGCCGGCCCTCCTCTTCGTCGTAGAACCGGTCTCGCGCTTCGTCCGCCTTTGTGCTCTGTTCCTGGATGGTCGTGTTGTCGGTGAGGGGCGAGGCTTCATGATCAGCCGTCGGCGCCTGCTCACCTGCCACCGGAGTGTCGAAGCCAGGAACGATCGATTCCTCGGGCCCGGCCGCGCGTAGTACTGCTCCTACCTTCGGCCTTGCCGCTTTGGGCTGCACTCGTACGGCGGTGCCGCAGGCGTTGCAGAAGGCGGCATGCTCAAGCAGCGGCATCTCGCAGTATGCGCAGAATTGCAGTTCACCGGCCGGCCCGATGCCGCCTGCCCGCGCAGACCGCTCCAACGCAGCCTCCATGAGCCCGTTATGCAGCACATTGCGGACCCGCAAGATCAAGATCGCCAAGATGATCAGGCCCCAGAGGATGCTCAAGATGACACCGAGCGTCGCGTCACCGACAAACGAGAACAGATACGTGCCGGCCTGATAAGCAGCGTTGGCCAAGATGGCCTCGCCGACTCCGCGGAAGTAACGCGGCGTAAAGCCGTCGTAGCCGCGGCCTAGTCCAGAGAACTCGGCAACAGCGATGCCACTAGCGGTCCCGATGATCAGCGGCTTGACGAAGCCCTCGAGAAAGATCAGCGACACCCACAGACCAGGATCCTGACCCTGCAGGCCGCCGGTCAGTAGGTCCCAGTGACGCGTCAGGGTGTCAAAGCATGCGTATGAAACGCCGCTGACTACTCCGAAGGTCAGGCCGTCCATGAGGTCGTCGAACTCCGGACGACTCGCGAGAATGACGGGGCCGATCTGGCGGATCGCCTCTCCGACGATCGGAACGACGACCGCGACCAGCAGGAACGTGCCGACGGTCGGTGCGGCACTCAGCGAACCCTCGTACGTGGTGGTGCCGTACGGCACTGGCCCTCGGAGATAGGTCCACAAGGCGGTGAATCCGACAGTAAGGACGCCGGTCAACAAGAAGGCCAACCCTGTGACGATGACCGGCTCGTCCTCCCACAGGTTTACGTCGTAGATGTAGACGATGTAGACCACTGGCACCGCGAACGCGGCCACCAGTACGGCGATTGGCATGGCCCCGAAAATCGCCGCAATCATGGCAACAACGAGCGCTATGGTCAACGCGATCCGGTAGGTCTGCGGTCGCTGACCGGCGCCGCGCGGCATGATCGATGAGATCAGCGCAAATGAGGCGACCGGTTCGTCGGGCCTGGCAGCAAATGACCGCCTTCGAGCGAAGTCCGCCGAGCGTTGGTCCTGGCCACAAACGTGGCAGAAGTGCGCGACTTCGGGGAGCTCAGCCCGGCACCGTGGGCATTCCAACGTTGACCTCCTTGAACCTGCCAGCTAACGAGTAGACCTGCCATCGACATGCCTCTCGGCTCCAGGACCTGACCCACGACCCCGAGCACTGCGAGTATGTCATTGCCGGGCGCCAGTCGAGGTGAGTACGGCCCAGAGCGCTTCGATCTGATCCCGGAGTTGGGCAATGCTTCCGCTGTTCTCCACCACCACGCCAGCCGCCCTCCTACGATCTTCGCTGCTGGCCTGGGCGGCAATCCGGGACTCAGCCTCAGCGCGACTGTACCCATTCCGCGCCATCAGTCGCTCGATCTGTTTTTCATGATCAACATCAACAGTAACCACAAGATCGAAATCCTGCTGCTGGCTCGTTTCGACCAGCAAGGGAATCACATGGACGACAACTGCCGCAGCACCGGCGCCACGCTCCAGCTCCGCGGCTCGGGCGCGGACCGCCGGATGCACAATCCGCTCGAGATCTCGGCGCGCCGCCGGATCGGCAAAAACGATCTCCGCGAGACGCGCGCGGTTGAGCCGACCGTCGGTAAGGACCTGCGTGCCGAATCGCTCGATGACCGCCGCGAGCCCTGGAGTGCCGGGTTCGACGACCTCGCGGGCCAGTACGTCGGCATCGATGACGATCGCACCGCGCGCCGCCAACTCGGCGGCCACCAGGCTCTTCCCAGATGCAATGCCGCCGGTTAGGCCGACCCGTACCATGCCCAGCCGCTCTTCAGGGTCGGGGTGGGACTGTGGATCAGCTTCCGCCGGTGAGTTTCTGACGAAGGGCCTGCAGGGCCTCATCGGAGGCTAACGAGCCCTCCGAGGCGCCTGGAGTCGGAGCCGGGGTGGCATCGGAGGAATAGCTCGAGGAAGATGGCGCGGCTGCACCATCGGCGTCCTCGACCTGCTTCTTGTGCGCCTCCCAGCGCGCATGCGCCTCGGCGTACTGCTGCTCCCAGGCCGCCCGCTGCTCCTCGTAACCTTCCAGCCACTCCCCCGTCTCGGGATCAAAGCCCTCCGGATACAGGTAGTTGCCCTGGTCGTCGTAGGAGGCGGCCATGCCGTAAAGCGTCGGGTCGAAGTCGTCGGCTGTCGCATCGACGCCCTCATTCGCCTGCTTCAGCGACAGCGAGATGCGACGGCGGTCCAGATCGATGTCGATGATCTTGACCATGACATCGTCGTTGACCTGGACGACTTGCTCCGGAATCTCGACATGCCGTTCGGCCAGCTCGGAGACGTGCACCAAACCCTCGATGCCCTCCTCGACGCGGACAAAGGCACCAAATGGGACGAGCTTGGTGACCTTACCGGGGACGATCTGACCGATTTGGTGCGTCCGCGCGAATGCCTGCCACGGGTCTTCTTGAGTGGCCTTGAGCGACAATGAGACGCGCTCCCGGTCCATATCGACGTCGAGCACCTCGACGGTGACTTCCTGGCCGACCTCGACCACTTCAGAAGGATGGTCGATGTGCTTCCAGGACAGCTCCGAGACGTGCACCAGGCCGTCTACGCCGCCAAGATCGACGAATGCGCCGAAGTTGACGATGGAGGACACAACACCACGCCGGATCTGGCCCTTTTGCAGCTGAGTAAGGAAGTTCTGGCGTACCTCGGACTGAGTCTGCTCCAACCAGGCACGGCGGGACAGCACCACGTTGTTCCGGTTCTTGTCCAGTTCGATGATCTTGGCTTCGAGCTCCATGCCGACGTAGGGCTGAAGATCGCGGACGCGGCGCATCTCCACGAGTGAAGCGGGAAGGAAGCCGCGAAGGCCGATGTCGATGATCAAGCCGCCCTTGACGACTTCGATGACCTGGCCGGTTACGACACCGTCTTCTTCCTTGATCTTTTCGATCGTGCCCCAGGCGCGCTCGTACTGGGCGCGCTTCTTGGACAGGATGAGGCGACCTTCCTTGTCCTCCTTCTGCTGAACGAGGGCCTCGACCTGGTCGCCGACACTGACCACTTCGAAGGGGTCGACATCGTGCTTGATCGAGAGCTCTTTGGAAGGGATCACCCCTTCGGTCTTGTAGCCGATATCGAGAAGTACCTCGTCACGGTCCACCTTGACAACGGTGCCGGTGACGATGTCGCCGTCATTGAAGTACTTGATGGTCTTGTCGATGGCCTCGAGGAAGGCCTCAGGTGAACCCAGGTCGTCGACAGCAACCTGGGGTGGTGCCTCAAGGGAGGACGTCATGTAGTAGGGCTCCGGGATGGTTGATGTGTTGTGGGCGTGGCTGTGACCGATCCGTACACACGAAGAGGTTCAACCAGCAGCTGACGACAATCCGACCGGTACGAGCGTGACCTACTCCGTCCGAAGTCGCGCAGGTCACAGCGACGGTTCAGGTTAGCGCCGCGCTCCAAAAGGGTCAAACATCGTGCTGTCAGTTCTTCGGGATCGGCCCCCCTAGTGAGCCGCATCATGCCAGGAGCGGCCTACACCCACCGACACATCAAGCGGGACGTCGAGCGCAACCGCGTGGCCCATCTTCCTCCTTACCAGCTCTTCCAGCGCCTCGCGCTCACCTGGACCGATCTCGAAGACCAGTTCGTCATGCACCTGAAGAAGCATCCTGCTACTCATCCCGGCATCGTCGAGCGCCTTCTCGACATCCAGCATGGCGATCTTGATGATGTCCGCCGCGGAGCCCTGGATCGGTGCGTTCAGGGCCATGCGCTCGGCCATCTCGCGGCGCTGCCGGTTGTCACTCATCAAGTCAGGCAGATAGCGCCGGCGACCGAGGATGGTCTCGGTGTACTCGGTACGCCGCGCATCGGCTACCAGGGAATGCAGATAAGTGCGTACACCACCAAACCGCTCGAAGTACTCATCCATCAACGCCTTAGCCTCCGAAACCTCGATGTTCAGTTGCTGGCTGAGTCCGTACGCGCTCAGCCCGTACGCGAGGCCGTAATTCATTGCCTTGATCTTGGCCCGCTCCGCCGGCGTAATCTGCTCCGGTTCGACGCCAAAGACGCGCGATGCGGTGACGGTATGAAAGTCCATGCCTGACTTGAAGGCCTCGATCAGGCTCTCGTCCTGGCTGACATGCGCCATGATGCGCATCTCGATCTGCGAATAGTCAGCCGACATCAACGCGTCGTAGCCCTCACCGACGATGAATGCCTGTCGGATGCGGCGCCCTTCCTCAGTGCGGATGGGGATGTTCTGCAGGTTCGGGTCAGTGCTGGAGAGGCGACCGGTGGAGGCAATCGTCTGCGCGTACGTCGTATGGATACGGCCGTCGTCGGCGATCGCTTTAAGCAGACCCTCGACCGTCTGCTTGAGCCGGATCGCGTCCCGATGCACCAGCAAGTGAGCCAGGAACGGGTGCTCAGTTTTCACATAGAGCTGCTGCAGCGCCTCCGCGTCGGTCGTATACCCGGTTCGAGTACGCCGGGTCTTGGGCATGCCGAGCTCATCGAACAACACGACCTGGAGCTGCTTTGGCGAGCCAAGATTGATCTGCTTGCCCAGCACCTCGTAAGCCTCGCTCGCGGCCCGGTTCACCGTGGCAGCAAATCCGGACTCCAGCGCCTCCAGATGCTCGATGTCTACGGCGACACCGGTTTGCTCCATGCGCGCCAACGTGCGGAGCAGCGGTAACTCCACGCCATAGAGCAGGCTCGTACCGTTGCGCTGCTCAATCTCTGAGTCCAGCGCGTCGGCCAGATCGATGGCCGCGCGAGCGCGAACCATCGAAGCCTCAGCTGCCACCTTGGCACCAGAGTCGTCATCGCCGAAGTCCAGTGCCAGCTGATCAGAGTCGCTGAGATCGGGCGCGCCCTCAACCCGCAGCTCCCGCTTGAGGTGTCGGATGGTGAGGTCGGCTAGGTCGAAGGTCCGCTGATCGGGGGTTATCAGATATGCGGCCAGCTGAGTATCGGACGTCAGTCCCGCGAGATCCCAGCCGCGCGCCCATAGCGCCAGCAGTGGACCTTTGGCGTCGTGCATCGCCTTGTGCCGCTCCAGATCTGCGAACCAATCTGCGAGAGCATTCTCATCAGCTGAGCCGAGGTCTGAGACCACCACGTAGGCCGCGGCCCCGTCGGCGGCAGCTAGGGAGAGCGCCGTCACGTCGCCGGTCCCAGAGCCCCAATGACCGATGATGTCGATGCCGGTGCGGTCGCCGGCCGCATGCTCGGCAAGCCAGCTCCCGAGCTCACCAGGCTCTAGTAATGCGCCCTCAAGGTCGAATCCACCTTCGGGGACGATTTCATCCTGATTAGGCAATGCCTCAAGCAGCCGATCACGCAGCACTCGGAATTCCAGGCCATCGAATAGCTGGTGGGTCGCCTCGCGGTCCCATGGTCGGCGTACCAAATCGTCGAGACTCACCGGCAGGTCCAGATCACGAACCAGTGCATTCACCTGCCGGTTGCGCAGTACGTCGTCGACCCGCTTCTGGAACTCCTCCGCAGCCTTGCCCTTGAGCTCGCTTGCGTGTGCGGCAAGATTCTCCAGGCCGCCGTACATCTCCAGCCACTTTGCGGCGGTCTTCGGTCCAACACCGGGAACGCCCGGGAGATTGTCGCTGGACTCGCCCACGAGCGCCGCCAGTTCGGGATATCGGGTCGGGGTCGCAAAGTAGCGTTCCTCCACGGCCTTGGGCGTCATCCGCGCCAGATCGGAAACACCCTTTCGCGGATATAGCACGGTCACGTGCTCACTGACCAGCTGGAATATGTCGCGGTCGCCGGTGCAGATCAAGACGTCATAACCCGCCGCTTCGGCGCGGGTGGCTAGCGTGCCGATGACATCGTCCGCCTCGTACCCTTCCTTTTCCACATATGGGATGTTGAGAGCGTTGAGCACTTCCTTCACCAGGTCCAGCTGACCGCGGAACTCATCCGGCGTCGTCGTGCGATTGGCCTTGTACTCGGTGTAGATCTCGGAGCGAAACGTATGCCGCGAGACGTCGAAGGCGACTGCCAGATGGGTTGGCTGCTCGTCGCGGAGCACGTTGATCAGCATCGAGGTGAACCCGAAGACGCCATTGGTGTGCTGGCCGGTTTGTGTCGAGAAGTTCTCGACCGGAAGCGCAAAAAAGGCCCGGTACGCGATCGAATGCCCGTCGATCAGCATCAGCTTGGGCGGCGCTGGCAGCTGGCTGACTGGGGCGCTGGTGACCTGAGTCCTGGTCGGCACATGCCGACTCTAGCCGTGCGCACTGACGCTGAGGGCAGGTCCTTCAGTCACTAGTCTGAGCCCCGTGACTCCGATCCACGACCGGCGAGACATCCCCGCCGAGTATGCCGATATGAACGGCGCGCTCAACAGCAAGATGGGCTTCGAACTGCTGACCTTGACACCTGAGCGGGTGGTCGGACGGATGCCGGTGGCTGGCAATACCCAGCCGTATGGGCTCTGGCACGGCGGCGCGTCATGTGTGTTGGCCGAGACGCTTGCCTCGTTGGGATCCTTCATGCATGCGCAGCCGGAGAAGATCTCCGTCGGGGTGGACATCAATGCCACACACCACCGATCGGTGACCGCAGGCTGGGTAACGGGAGTCGCGACCGCGCTGCACCTCGGCAGATCGATTGCGAGCTACGAGATCGTGATCACCGACGATGCTGACAAGCGCGTCTGTACGGCCCGGGTGACGTGCCAGCTCGTCAGCCCCCGCGCCACCTGACCGACCCGAGGTCGAAGAACTACGCACTGCCAGTTGGGGAGACGGTGGTCTCCGCGAGCACCTCGAGGACGTGATCGGCCTCCGTAGCCGGATTCACGAACGCCAGTCGCAGTACGGTTCGGCCCTTCCACACGGTCGGAATGCAAAGGATCCGGCCCTCCAGTGCAAGTCGCCGTGACCAACGACGATAGGCAGCGTCATCCCATCCGGACCGCTCGAAGAGCACCACCGACAGCGTGGGCTTCAAAAGCAGGCGCAGCTGCGGGATGCTTCGGATTCCCTCAGCCACAACTCGTGCCGTGGCCAGGGTCTGTTCGATCGCCGCGCTGTACCGGTCAGTGCCGTGAGTGGCCAAGCTAAACCAGAACGGCAAGCCCCTAGCCCGCCGGCTCAGGTGTACGCCGTAGTCCCATGGGTTCCAGACTTCGCGATCGATGGCGTCTAGATAGCCAGCATGCTGGGAATGTGCAGCCCGTGCGAGTTCTGGTTTCCGGTAGAGCAAGGCACAGCAGTCGTAGGTTGCGAACAACCACTTGTGCGGGTCGACGATGAAGCTGTCAGCGCGCTCGATGCCAGCAAAGAGATGACGAACGGCTGGCGCGGCAAGAGCGGCACCACCGTACGCCCCGTCGACGTGCATCCAGATGCCGAAGCGTTCGCAGATCTCGGCAACACCGGCCAGGTCGTCGATGATGCCGGCGTTCGTGGTGCCGGCCGACGC
>Ga0307294_10000130_pt1 | contig 17798 bp, 11 predicted proteins | sample ER_DNA_151_FD_194468 | JGI IMG/M metagenome (GOLD analysis project Ga0307294, IMG submission 194468) | Bulk soil microbial communities from the East River watershed near Crested Butte, Colorado, United States - ER_DNA_151 | ecosystem: Environmental > Terrestrial > Soil > Floodplain | place... | reverse complement strand
GATGGCGCTGTCGTAATGCACCATGCTGTCGAGCAAAGCGCGCTTCTCCTTCGCCTGCTCGACGCTGTCGCCGACCACGACGAAGGCGCCGGGCAGGATTTTCAGATGGTCGCGATTGCGGCCGAGCCTGTCCATGCGGCCCTTGATGTCGGCATAGAGTTTCTGGCCGTCGGCGAGGGGACCGCCGCCGGTGAACACGGCTTCCGCCGTCTCCGCCGCGAGCTGCCGGCCGTCCTCCGAGGCGCCGGCCTGCACGATCACGGGCCAGCCCTGCACCGGGCGGGCGATGTTGAGGGGGCCACGCACCCTGAGATGTTTTCCCTTGTGGTTCAGCACGTGCATTTTATCGGGATCGAAATACAGCCCGCTGTCGACGTCGCGCACAAAAGCGTCGTCGGCGAAGGAGTCCCACAGGCCGGTAACCACGTCGTAGAATTCGCGCGCCCGCTTGTAGCGCTCGGCGTGCTCCATGTGGTCATCGAGCCCGAAATTCAGCGCTGCATCGGGATTGGAGGTGGTGACGATGTTCCAGCCGGCGCGGCCATTGCTGATGTGATCTAGCGAGGCAAAGCGGCGGGCGACGTGGTAGGGCTCGTCGAAGGTAGTCGATCCCGTCGCGATCAGGCCGATGTGTTCGGTGACGGCCGACAGCGCCGACAACAGCGTGAACGGCTCGAACGAGGTGACGGTGTGGCTGCGCTTTAGCGCGTTGACCGGCATGTTCAGCACGGCGAGGTGGTCGGCCATGAAGAAGGCGTCGAACTTTCCGGCTTCCAGCTTCTGGATCAATTTCTTGATGTGCGAAAAGTTGAAATTGGCATCCGGCCACGCGCCGGGATAGCGCCACGCGCCGGTGTGAATAGAGACCGGCCGCATGAACGCGCCGAGCCGCAAATGCCGTTTTGCCATCGCCCCATTCCGTGTTGATTGTTGTTGGGGAAGAGATAGGGCTTCTGACGAGGAACGTCATCGCGCGAGGCGAGGAAGATTTTTTTGTTTTTACGTGACTCTCCGACACGTTCGTCATTCCGGGATGGTCCGAGGGACCAGACCCGGAATTTCGAGATTCCGTGTTCGCGTTTTCGACGCGCCCCGGAATGACGGCGGGAAACTCAAGCCCCCAGCACGTCCTTCTGCATCCGGTTGCCGTAGAAATGGAAGAACGGTACCGGTGCGTCGTGGCTGAGCGGGCCGGTGGCGAGACGCTTTTCCAGTTCGTTCAGGACATTCTTGGTCATCGGATGGGCGTCGGCCAGGTGCTTGGAGCCGAGATCGACCCATACCAGTTCGACCAGTTCGGCCTCGGCATGGACCACGCCCTCGACGCGATGGGCGATCGCCGAGGCGTCAGCGGTGAAGAACCGCGTATCGAAGCGGCGGACCCGGCCGGGCGGGGTGATGGCGCGGGCGATCAGGAACAGGCCGGACGGATCGGGCAACAGGCCTGCTTTCGTAAAAGCCTGCCAGGCGCCTTCGAGCACAGGTGCCTTGCCGTCATTCCTGCGTCCGAGGCAGAGCCCGGTTTCCTCGCAGGCCTCCCGGATCGCGGCGATCGCCAGCGAGCGCGCGCGCGATGGCGTAATCTTCGGGCTGCCCTTCAGCAAATTATCCTCGAGCGCCTTCGGGATCGGCGCGGCTACCGGAACGCGGCTATCGGTCTTGTCGACCCGGCCGCCGGGAAAGACGAATTTGCCGGGCATAAACACCACCTTGTCGTGGCGCTTGCCGACCAGCACTTTCGGGATGGCGGCGGTGCGATCGACCAGGATCAGCGTGGCGGCGTCTTTCGGCCGGAAATAGGGATGGTGGTCGGCTTCTTTTCCCTGGTCTACGGCAGCGGCAGCTTCAGTCATTCCGTCCCCACTGATTTTCTTGGTTTTGGTTTAGCTAGCCGGGCGATATCTCGCTAGGGGCATTTTCGTCAAACCCGTGCATGCGCAGGGCCCATTGCAAACCGACCACGGCGCCTTTCACCGGCTGCAACAACGCCAGCGATGCAACCAGGGTGAATGAAAGGTAGACCGTCAATTGCAGCCAGACCGCGGGTGCATAATTGGTCTCGATCCACAGCGCGGCAGGGACCACGATGTGGCCGACGATGACGATGACGAGATAGGCGGGAAGGTCGTCGGCACGGTGCGGCGTGAAATCCAGCCCGCAAACCGAGCAGTGATCGTCGACCTTCAGGAAGGCGCGAAACAGTTTTCCCTCGCCGCAACGCGGGCAGCGAGAGCGAAAGCCGCGCTTCAGGGCGGTCCACACGTCGCGCTTTTCGCCTGCCGCTTGCTCCGGCGTCCAGGTCTTTGCATGTGCGGTGGCGGTTTCCATGGTCTATCCTTTGAAGGGCTTGCCCTTCTTCGATCTGCCCGACTTGCCCTTGTCCTTGCTCTTGCGATCCTTCTTGCGCGGCGTGCGGCCCGGATGCGCCTTGGCCTTTGCTCGCATCGCGTCGCCTGAGCCGGGACGCCTGCTGCGGCCGCGCGGGGCGACGGTGCCTTCCGACAGCAGTTCGAACCGCAACGCGCCTGCGACTGGTGCTGCTTCTACCAGACGTACGTCGACGACGTCCCCCAGCCGGTGCATGGCACCGCTGCGTGTGCCGACCAGCGCGTGGCGCGTCTCATCATAATTGAAGTATTCGGTGCCAAGCGTGCGGATCGGGATCAGGCCGTCGGCGCCGGTATCGCTGAGTTTGACGAACAGCCCGGAGCGGGTGACGCCGGAAATGCGGCCCTGGAACGTGGCCCCGATGCGGTCGGCGAGAAAATGCGCGATCAGCCGGTCGGCGGTTTCGCGTTCCGCCTTCATGGCGCGGCGCTCGGTGACGGAAATCTGGGCTGCGACCTCGCTCAGGGTTTCCGGCGTCTCGCTGTCCGGCAGCGCGCCTTCGCCAAGTCCGAGGCCGCGGATCAAGGCGCGATGCACGACCAGATCGGCGTAGCGCCGGATCGGCGAGGTGAAATGCGCATAGCGCCTCAAGTTGAGGCCGAAATGGCCGTAATTCTCGGCGGCATATTCGGCCTGGGCCTGGCTGCGCAACACCACTTCGCTCACCAGCGGTTCGGAGTCATGTCCCTTGACCTGCGCCAGCACGCGATTGAACAAAGAGGGGCGCAGCGCGCCCGACTTCGCGAACGGCAGATCGAGCGTCTTCAAAAATTCCTGAAGATTATGGACCTTCTCCAGGGTGGGTTCATCGTGCACCCGGTAGATAAGCGGCAGCGCCTTCTTTTCAAGCATTTCGGCGGCGGCGACATTGGCGAGGATCATGAATTCCTCGATCAATTTATGCGCGTCGAGCCGCTCCGGCACGATGACGCGGTCCACCGTGCCGTCGGGTTTCAGGAGGATCTTGCGCTCGGGAATGTCGAGATCGAGCGGATCGCGTTCGTCGCGCGCCTTCTTTACGGTGGCGTAGGCGTCATAGAGCGGTTTTAGAATCGGATCGAGCAGGGGGCCGGTTAAGTCGTCCGGCCGGCCGTCGATCGCCGCCTGCGCCTGGGCGTAATTGAGCTTGGCGGCCGAGCGCATCAGGATGCGATGAAAACTGTGCGAGCGCTTGCGGCCGTCGGCGCCTATCACCATCCGCACGGCGAGTGCGCCGCGCGGTTCGCCCGGCACCAACGAGCACAGGTCGTTGGAGATCCGCTCCGGCAGCATCGGCACCACGCGATCCGGAAAATACACCGAATTGCCGCGCGTCAGGGCGTCGCGATCCAGCGCCGAGCCCGGCCGCACATAGAAGGCAACGTCGGCGATCGCGACATTGACGATGTAGCCGCCCTTGTTGGTCGGATCGGGATCGAGTTCGGCATGAACCGCGTCGTCGTGGTCCTTGGCGTCGGGCGGATCGATGGTGACGAGCGGTACGTCGCGCCAGTCCTCGCGGCCCGCCAGCGTCGCGGGCTTTGCCGCTTCGGCGTCGCGCAATGCGGATGGCGAAAACGCCTGCGGAATTTCGTGGGAATGAATCGCGATCAGGCTGACCGCTTTTTCGGACGCGAGTGAACCCAAACGCTCCTTGACCTTGCCAGAGGCCAGCCCAAATCCGCGCGAGCGCACAATCTCGATGCTGACGAGGTCGCCGTCCTCGGCGCCGCCGGCGTCGGCCTTGGCGATATTGAGTTCCCGCCCGACCTGTTTCTTGTCGACCGGGATCATCCGTCCGCCGCCATCGGGGAGGGCGCGGAAGATGCCGAGCACGCGGGATTTGGCGTGATCGACGACCTTGATGACGCGTCCGCGATAGACAGCGGCTTCACCGTCATCCGGCTTTTCGACGCGCAGCAGCGCGCGGTCGCCGACGCCCGCCGCGGTGCCCGGCTGCGGACGTCGCGGCACATGGATGCGGATCTTGGGCGGCGCCCCGCTTTGCTCTTCGTCCCACTCGGTGGGAACAGCGATCAACTCGCCGTCCTTGTCGCGGCCGGTGATATCGGCCATCACGGTCGGCGGCAGGGCAGCCGGCTCGTGCAGCGCTTTGCCCTGCTTGGCTATGACGCCTTCATCGGCGAGTTCGCGCAGGATGCGCTTCAACTCGACGCGGTCGGCGTTTTTCAGGCCGAATTCCCGCGCGATCTCACGGGTGCCTGTTTTACCTGTGGACGCGCGGATAAAGGCGACGATGGCGTCCCGTGCCGGAAAGCCGCTGTCGCGTTGCTTCGCCACTTAGCTGCGGGCCTTGCCGGCGCTTTTCTTCGCGGGCGTCTTCGGCGCCGGCTTGGCGGCGGAGGTCTTGGCGGCCGGAGTGACCGGCGCGCGCGCCTTGCTGACGGAGTCGGTCTTCGATTTGGCCGCGGCCTTCTTCGTCACCGCCTTCTTGGCGGGCTTCGGCGCTTTCGGATCGGCTGCGGGCTTCTTGGCTGCGGCTTTCTTGGCAGGGGCTTTCTTGGCGCCCCGCTTCGGCTTGCCGCCGCCCTTGGCGACGCGCTCGTCGATCAGCAAGATGGCTTCTTCCAGCGTGATGGTTTCCTGGGTCTTGTCGCTCGGAATGGTGGCGTTGACGCCGCCCGAGGTGACGTAGGCGCCGTAGCGGCCGCTCTTGACCGCGACCCCGCCAAGCGTCGGGTGATCGCCCAGCGGTTTGCCGGGATCGGCGCCGAAACGGCGGCCGCTTGGACCTTTCAAAATCTTTTCCGCGATCAGCGTCACGGCACGGTTGAGCCCGATGTCGAACACTTCGTCGCCGGCCTCGAGGCTGGCATAGGTCTTTTCGTGCCTCACGAACGGGCCGAAACGGCCAAGGCCGGCGGTGATCGGCTCGCCGGTCTCCGGATGCTTGCCGATTTCGCGCGGCAGCGACAGCAGCTTGAGCGCCAGATCCAGTTCGACGTCGCTGGGCGAGGTGTTCTTCGGAATCCCGGCGCGCTTCGGCTTCTCGCCCTCGGCATAGTCCTTGGGCTCGCCGAGCTGGATGTAGGGACCGAACCGTCCGGCCTTCACCACCACGTCGCGATCGGTTTCCGGATCCTTGCCGAGCAGGCGGTCGGCGCTGGCCTCGGAGTCGGCCGCAAGCGGGCGGGTGTAGCGGCATTCCGGATAATTGGTACAGCCGACGAAGGCGCCAAACTTGCCGGCCTTGAGGTTGAGCTTGCCGGTGCCGCAGGTCGGGCATTGCCTGACATCGCCGCCATCCGCGCGGGCGGGATAGATGTGCGGTCCCAGCATGTCGTCGAGCGCGTCCAGCACCTGCGTCACCCTGAGATCCTTGATCTCGTTGACGGCGCCGATAAAGCCGGTCCAGAAATCCTGCAGCACCTGCTGCCAGGAAATCTCGTTGTTGGAGATGCGGTCGAGCTGCTCTTCGAGCGCTGCGGTGAAATCATACTCGACATACCGCGCGAAGAAATTTTCCAGGAACGCGACTACGACGCGGCCCTTGTCCTCGCCATGCAGGCGCTTCTTCTCGAGCTTGACGTAACCGCGGTCCCGCAGCACCTGCAGGATCGAGGCATAGGTCGAGGGACGGCCGATGCCGAGCTCTTCCATGCGTTTTACAAGTGATGCCTCCGAGAAGCGCGGCGGCGGCTCGGTAAAGTGATGGGTGACGGCGAGATCCTGCCGCTTCAGCGCTTCGCCCTCGCTCATGGCGGGCAGCCGGCGCGAATCCTCGTCGTCGCCGTCGTCGTCCTTGCCTTCCTGGTAGAGCGCCAGAAAACCGTCGAATTTGATCACCTGGCCGGTGGCGCGCAGTTCCAGCACGCGCGAGCCGGCCCTGGCTGCGATGTCGACGGTGGTGCGCTCCATTTCCGCTGATTCCATCTGGCTGGCGATGGTGCGGGTCCAGATCAGTTCATAGAGCCGGGCCTGGTCGGTATCGAGGCGGCGGCGCATCTCGGACGGCCGTCGCGACAGATCGGTGGGACGAATGGCTTCGTGCGCCTCCTGGGCGTTCTTGGCCTTGGTCTGGTACAGCCGGGGCGCTTCCGGCACATAGGCCTTGCCGTAATCCTCGCCGATCACCGTGCGCGCCTGCGCAATTGCCGAACTGTCGATCTGCACGCCGTCGGTACGCATATAGGTGATGAGGCCGGTGGTCTCGCCGCCGATGTCGATGCCCTCATAGAGCCGCTGCGCGATCCGCATGGTATGCGCCGGCGCAAAGCCCATCTTGCGGCTGGCTTCCTGCTGCAGCGTCGAGGTGGTGAAGGGGGCATGCGGATTCCGCCGCGCCGGTTTTGCTTCCACGGTGGAGACCGAGAAATTGGCGGCCTCGATCGCCTTCTTGAGATCCTCGGCTTCCGCGCCCGTACCGATATCGAGCCTTTGAATCTTCTTGCCGTCGGCGCCGATCAACCGCGCTTCGAACGCGTCGCCGCGCGGCGTCGTCAGGGTCGCGACCAGCGACCAGTATTCCCGCGGAATGAACTTTTCGATTTCGAGCTCGCGGTCGCAGACCAGCCGCAACGCCACCGACTGCACGCGGCCCGCCGAGCGCGCGCCCGGCAGCTTGCGCCACAGCACCGGCGACAGGGTAAAGCCCACCAGATAGTCCAGTGCGCGGCGCGCCATGTAGGCATCGACCAGCGCGCCATCGATCTGGCGCGGATTCCTCATCGCCTCGGTCACCGCCTGCTTGGTGATGGCGTTGAACACCACACGTTCGATCTTGTGGTCCTTGAGCGCGCGCTTCTCCTTCAGCACTTCCAGAACGTGCCAGGAGATCGCTTCGCCCTCGCGATCAGGGTCGGTTGCGAGAATCAGCTTGTCGGCACCCTTGAGCGCCTTGGCGATGTCGTTGAGCCGGCCGGCCGCCTTGGGGTCGATCTCCCAGATCATCTGGAAATTGGCCTCCGGATCGACCGATCCGTTCTTGGCCGGCAGATCGCGGACATGGCCGAAGGAGGCCAGAACCTCGTAGGAGGCGCCCAAATACTTGTTGATCGTCTTGGCTTTCGCCGGCGACTCGACAATGACGATATTCATGTCATTCCAATGGCTTACGGGAAAAGTAAAGGCCGGTTCCGCGAGACTCGCGTCGGCGTTTCGAATGCGAACATGGGTGGTGAGGCCGTCGCTGTCAAATGGCGTGATGGGGGACGGGGCCGGAAAGGTGGCGCAAAAGTATCATGGGGGTTGCAATATACGTCTTGCAGTTGCGCTCCTAAAACGGGTATTCTTGATCGATACACGAATTTGGATATCTTTTGACCAGGACGGAACGCCAAAGGGCGCTGCGCCGCGGTCTCAAATCATCGCAGCGCCGCCACCGGGTCGACTCCTAGATCATCGATACCAGCCCGCCGCCGTGGCGCTCCAGTCGTCCGGCGAGTTCGAGTTCCAGCAGCACGGCGCGCACCACCGCCGGCGAGACGCCGGCCATCCGGATCAGATCGTCGATCAGCACCGGCGTCGGCCCGAGCAGGGCGATGATGCGTGCGCGGTCGCCCGCATCGGGCTCGACATCCAAGGGGTCGATTTCCGGCTCGCGCGAGGCGAGCGGCCGTCCCATGATCGGCTCGACCGCGCTGATCACGTCGGCGGCCTCGGTGGTCAGCGTCGCGCCCTGTTTGATCAGGTCGTTGGTGCCGGCGGCGCGCGGATCGAGTGGCGACCCCGGCACTGCGAACACTTCGCGGCCCTGTTCGGCGGCAATGCGCGCGGTGATCAGCGATCCCGACCGATGCGCGGCCTCGACCACGACGACGCCGAGCGCCGTCCCGGAGATCAGCCGGTTGCGCCTTGGAAAATCGCGGGCCTTCGGCACATGCCCGAGCGGCATTTCGGAAATCGCAGCGCCGCCGGAGTCGAAGATCGACGCCAGCAGGTCTTCGTGCTCGGGCGGATAAATCCGGTCATGACCGCCGGCCAGCACCGCCACGGTGCCGCCTTTGAGGCTGGCGCGATGCGCGGCCTGGTCGATGCCGCGCGCCAGCCCCGAGACAATGACGAAGCCGGCCTCGCTGAGATCGCGCGCCAGCGTGCCTGCAAACTTCAGCCCGGCGCCGGAGGCGTTGCGCGAACCGACCACCGCGAGCATCGGCCGGATCAGCGCATCCAGTGCGCCGCGCACCCCGAGCAACGGCGGCGCATCCTCCAGCGTGGCGAGCCGCGGCGGATAGCCGGCTTCATCCGGCGCCAGCAGGCTGACGCCGATCTTTTGGCTCGCCCTGATTTCGGCAAGCGCATCCTCCTCGCTGCAGATCCGGCCCGGGCGATCGGCGCCGCCGCGCCGCGCCAGCTCAGGCAGCCGCTGCAGCGCGACGCGGGCGCTGCCGAAATGATTGATCAATGAGTAAAAGGTGCGCGGACCGACATTGTCGCTGCGGATCAGCCGCAGCCGGTCGATCCGCTCGGCGTCGGTGAGATGGATGGCCGTCGGTGTACGAGTGTCCATGGGGCCCTGCCGGCCACAGCTTCGCCCAACCCGGGGGTGTGATCAACTCGATTTGCTCGCCGTCATTCCGGGGCGATGCCTGACGGCAGAGAGTGTCGCTTGCCCCATCCCCAAGCGGTCCGTAAAAGCGTCCCGGTCTTCTCGCAGGAAACATCCCCCATGATCTCGCTCGCCGACCTCCAGCGCCGTATCGAATCCGGCGAGCTTTCCACCGACGCCGCGATCGCGCAGTCGGTCGAAGCCATCGAGGCGCATGACAAAGCCATCGGCGCCTTCGTCTGTCGCGCCGAAAACCCGCGCCAGCAAAACGCCGGGCCGCTGCGCGGCATCGCCGTCGGGATCAAGGACATCATCGACACCTCGGATTTGCCGACCGAAATGGGCTCGCCGATCTACCGGGGCTTTCGGCCGCGCGCGGATGCGCCGGCTGTGATGTTGCTGAAGCAGGCGGGCGCCACGGTCGCCGGCAAGACCACGACGACGGCGTTCGCGGCGAACGATCCGACCGCTACGCTCAATCCGCGCAATACCGAACACACGCCGGGCGGATCGTCCTCCGGCTCCGCCGCGGCGGTCGCGGCCGGCATGGTCCCGCTGGCGCTGGGGACGCAGACCGGCGGCTCGGTGATCCGGCCTGCCTCGTTCTGCGGCGTGGCCGCCATCAAGCCGTCGTTCCGGTTGCTGCCGACGGTCGGGGTGAAGTGTTTTTCCTGGACGCTGGATACGGTCGGCCTGTTCGCGGCCGGCGTCGAGGACCTGGCGCAGGGACTGTCGGCCATGACCGGCAGGGCCGAACTCAAGTTGGGTGCCGCCATCGAAAGCCCGCGCATCGGTGTGGTGACGCAGGATTTTGCCGGCGCGCCGGAACTAGCCGGCGCAGAGGCACTGCGGATCGCGGTGCTTGCAGCGGAGCGCGCCGGGGCGACTGTGCGCGAACTGGCCTTGCCCGACATCGTTGCAGAGGCGTGGCGAATTCATCCGACGCTGCAGGATTTCGAGGCGCATCGGGCGTTGGCCTGGGAATACCGGACTCGTCACGCCGACATGCCGCCGCTGCTGCGGGGACGGCTCGATGAAAGCGTGGGGATTCTGCCTGCGGATTACGACGCGGCGCGCAGCGTCGCCAACCGCGCGCGCAAGGCATTGAGAGGCATGTTCGACGATTTCGACGCGCTGCTGACGTTTTCGGCGCCGGGCGCCGCACCGAAGGGACTGGCCTCGACCGGCGATCCCCGTTTCAACCGGCTCTGGACGCTGATGGGTGTGCCCTGCGTCAACGTGCCGGGCCATGTCGCGGAGGGCGGGTTGCCGGTGGGGGTGCAGGTGATTGCGCGGTTCGGCAATGACGCGGGAGCGTTGGCCGCGGCGCGGTTTGTGGAAGAGGCGGTCAGGCGGATGTGAAGAGGCCTGTCATTCCGGGACACGCGCCTTCGCGTGGACCCGGAATCCAGAGGTTGTGGCGCGAGATTCCGGGTTCGATGCCTCGCATCGCCCTCAGACGCGCCAATTGGCGCGTCGGGGAATGACGACTACGTCGTTACTTCTCCCCGATCCGCCCCTCGGTGCCGGCCTGCAACCGCTTGATGTTTTCGCGGTGGGCATAGAACAACAGCAGCGTCAGCACGGCGAACAGCGAGGCAAGGTTGTGATGACCGAACCACCAGAGGGTTATTGGCGTCACGAAACTTGCCACCAGCGCCGACAATGACGAGTAGCGGGTCGTAAAGGCGGTTGCGAGCCAGATCACGCCAAACATCGCGGCCGCGTGCCAGAACAGGCCAAGCAGCACGCCGATATAGGTCGCGACGCCCTTGCCGCCCTTGAATTTGAGCCACACCGGGAAAAGGTGCCCGAGGAAGGCGCCGAGGGCCGCGGCCATCGCCGCATTCGGCCCCCAGAAGTAGCGGGCAATCAGTACCGCCGCGGTGCCCTTGAGCATGTCGCCGAGCAGCGTCCCGGCCGCAAGCCACTTGTTTCCGGTGCGCAGCACATTGGTTGCGCCGATGCTGCCGGAGCCGATCGAGCGCAGGTCCTGCGTGCCGGCCAGTTTGGTCAGGATCACCCCGAACGGCACCGAGCCGAGGAGATAGCCGAGGACCAGCGCCACCGGCAGCCATGCTTCAGGTGACATCACTGTGGCTCCCTGAGTCTCTTTTTGACGCGTTTTCCTGACGCGGAACCGTGTCCACTTCGCTTGAAAACGCTTTAGACATGCTCATACACCGTGCGGCCGCCGACGATGGTGCGCACCACGCGGCCGGAAAACCGCGCTTCATCGAACGGCGTGTTCTTGCATTGCGATTTGAGATCGGCGGGATCGAGCACCCATGGCGTGTCGGGATCGATCACGATGACATCGGCGGGCGAGCCGGCCCGCAGCGATCCGCCAGGCAGGCCGAGCAACTCGGCCGGGCGCGTCGACATCGCTCGGATCAGGGTCTTGAAGTCGGTCTCGCCATTGTGGACCAGCCGCAAGGCTGCCGGCAGGATGGTCTGCAGGCCAATCGCGCCGTAGGCGGCTTCCGCGAACGGCAGCCGCTTGACCTCGACATCCTGCGGATTGTGGTCGGACATCACGACGTCGATCAGCCCGGAGGCGACGGCGGCAACCAGCGCCAGCCGGTCGTCCTCGGTGCGCAGCGGCGGCGACAGCTTCAGGAAGCTGCGGTACGGGCCGATATCGTTCTCGTTCAGCGTCAGGTGATTGATCGAGACCGAGGCGGACACCGAAAGGCCGGCATCGCGGGCGCGCTGCAGGATTTCGAGCGACTCGATGCAGGTCAGCGACGCCGCGTGGTAACGTCCGCCGGTCAGCGCGACCAGGCGCATGTCGCGCTCCAGCATCACCGCCTCGGCGGCATTGGGAATGCCGACCAGGCCCAGCCGCGCGGCGAATTCGCCCTCGTTCATGACGCCTTCGCCGACCAGGTCGGGATCCTCAGTGTGGTGCACGATCAGCGCGTCGAAGTCGCGGGCGTAGGTGAGGGTGCGCCGCATCACCTGCGCATTGGTGACGCTGCGGTCGCCATCGGTGAAAGCGACGGCTCCGGCGGCTTTCAGGAGGCCGATCTCGGTCATCTCCTCGCCGCGCATGCCCTTTGTCAAAGCCGCCATCGGGTGGATGTTGACGATGGCGGTGTCGCGGGCGCGGCGCAGCACGAAGTCCACCGTCGCCGAATTGTCGATGACGGGGGAAGTGTCCGGCTGGCAGATGATGGTGGTGATGCCGCCGGACGCTGCGGCCTGGCTGGCGGAGGCGAAGGTCTCGCGGTGGCTGGCGCCGGGCTCGCCGACAAAGGCGCGCATGTCGATCAGTCCCGGGGCGACAACCTTGCCGGCGCAATTGATGATGTCGGTGCCCTCGGGCACGCCGGCCGCGCCAATGCCCCGCCTGGAATCGCGGATTACGCCGTCGGCGATCAAGACGTCGCCGGGGCCGTCGAAATCCCTCGAGGGATCGACCAGCCGGGCGTTGGCGAGCAGGATCGGACGGCGGTCGGTCAGCATGATGTCACGCGTTCGGCAGGTTGCGGGCGAGCGCTTCCAGCACCGCCATCCGCACTGCCACTCCCATTTCGACCTGTTCACGGATCAGCGATTGGGCGCCATCGGCCACGATCGAGTCGATCTCGACGCCGCGGTTCATCGGCCCCGGATGCATCACCAGCGCGTCGGGCTTGGCGTAGGCGAGCTTCTTCTGGTCGAGGCCGAAATAATGGAAATATTCGCCCGACGACGGCACGAAGGAGCCGTTCATGCGCTCGCGCTGCAGCCGCAGCATCATCACGATGTCGGCGCCGTTCAGCCCCTCGCGCATGTCGCGGGCGACCTCGACGCCCATCCGCTCGATGCCGCGCGGCAGCAGCGTGGAGGGCGCGACCACGCGGACGCGCGCGCCCATGATGTTGAGCAGCAGGATATTGGAGCGCGCCACCCGCGAATGCATGACGTCGCCGCAGATCGCAACCACCAGGCCCTCGAGCCGGCCCTTGTTGCGGCGGATGGTCAACGCATCGAGCAGCGCTTGCGTGGGATGTTCATGGGCGCCGTCGCCGGCATTGACGACGGAGCCGTCGACCTTGCGCGCCAGCAGTTCCACCGCGCCGGAGGCGTGATGCCGCACCACCAGGATATCCGGGTGCATGGCGTTCAGCGTCACAGCGGTGTCCATCAGCGTCTCGCCCTTGCGGATCGAGGACGAGGTCACCGACATGTTCATGACGTCGGCGCCAAGCCGTTTCCCGGCCAGTTCGAACGAGGATTGGGTCCGGGTCGAGGCCTCGAAGAACAGATTGACCTGGGTGCGGCCGCGCAACGAGGTGCGCTTCTTGTCGACCTGCCGGTTGAGCTCGACATACTCCTCCGAGAGGTCGAGCAGGCCGGTAATATCGGCAACGGAAAGGCCCTCGATTCCCAGCAGATGCCGGTGACCGAGGACGAAGGTCGATTTCGATACAGGGGCCATTAAAACGAGACCTATAGGCAGGGTTGGCGCGCGGGGCAAGTGCGAATAAGGGCCGTGCGAGTTATCCCCGGGTTGTCCGTGGGGAGAGTAAAGAGGGTTGCCGCAATGTCGCCGCCTTCGGCGCGCGGGAAGGGGATCAGATGCATAAATTGAAGCAGATCGCGGCTGTCGCGTTATCCGGTCTTGCCCTGGCAGTCGGTTCGGTCCCGGCCGCATCCCAAACCTTGCCCGGCGATTTTGTCTTTCTGCGCGACATCGATCCCACCATCATCCAGGACATCCGCTATGCCGGGTCGAACAATTTCGTCGGCCGCAGGCTTTCCGGCTACGAGGTGGCCGAATGCGTGGTGAAGCGCCGCGTCGGCGTGGCGCTGAAAGCCGTCCAGCAGGAGCTGGCGAAGCAAAAACTGTCGCTGAAGATGTTCGATTGCTACCGGCCGGCGCGCGCGTCCCACGACATGGTGGTATGGGCGCAGAATGGAAAAGAGACGCCGGCCGAGCGGCGGTATAATCCTGCGTTCGCCAAGAAGGACCTGTTCCGGCTCGGCTATATCGCCGAGCATTCGCAACATTCCACCGGCGCGGCGCTCGACCTCACTCTGGTTGACCTTGCCGCCGACAATTCCGCCAGGTTCGATCCCGCCAGAACCTATGCCGACTGCACCGCGCCCGAAAGCGCCCGCGCGCCGGAGGCCAGCGTCGACATGGGCACCGGCTATGACTGCTCCGATGTCAAGTCGCATACCGCGGCGCGGACCGTCACGCCGCATCAGCGGCGCTGGCGCAACACGCTTGTGGCCGCGATGGCAAAGCAGGGTTTTGTCAACTATTCGAAGGAGTGGTGGCACTTTTCGATGCCCGGCGCCGGCGGGCAGGCGTATGATTTTCCGATCAGGCGAAGCTCGAGATAGACCGAGCGCATCTCGCCTCCCCAGTCGGGCTCGCTCCGGCGTAGAATGATGCCGGATATCCAGGGAACGACTCATGACCCAGCCTTCATTCACCACTCACGAGGTGTTCAACCAGTCGCCGCCATTCGAGGACATCGACCTGTTCACGCAGGACCGGCCGCTGGTGGATGCGGTCGCAGTCAATGGCGGCGCAGCGGCGGCGAAGGAACTTTGCGAGTTCGGCCGACACTGGGGTTCGGCCGAAATGGCGGCGCGGGGCCGGGTCGCCAACGAGAACACGCCAAAACTGCGCAGCTTCGACTCCCGCGGCAACCGCCGCGACGAGGTCGAGTTTCATCCGGCCTATCACGAGCTGATGGCGCGCAGCGTCCATTCAGGCGTGCACAATTCGACCTGGACCATCGACGGCAAGCCGGCCGGCGACGCATCGGAAGTGGTGCGCGCCGGAAAATTCTACATGGCGGCGCAGGTCGAGACCGGACATCTCTGCCCGATCACCATGACGCGCGCCTCGGTGGCGGCATTGGCGGCGCAGCCGGACCTACTCGCGAAGACCATGCCGCTCATCGGCACGCGCGCCTACGACCCGAGTTTTGCGCCGTGGTGGACAAAACGCGGCATGACGCTCGGCATGGGCATGACGGAAAAACAGGGCGGCACCGACGTGCGCTCCAACATGACTCGGGCGGAGCGCGACGGCGCCGCCTATCGCCTATCAGGCCACAAATGGTTCATGTCGGCGCCGATGTGCGACGCGTTCCTGGTGCTGGCGCAGGCGGAAGAGGGGCTCACTTGTTTCTTCATGCCCCGCTTCAAGCCCGACGGCTCGATCAACGCGGTCCAGTTCCAGCGGTTGAAGGACAAGCTCGGTAACCGCTCCAACGCCTCGTCGGAGGTGGAATTCGCCGGCGCCCATGCCGAGCGGGTCGGCGACGAGGGCAAGGGCATCCGCACCATCATCCAGATGGTGCAACTGACGCGGCAGGATTGCGCGATTGCGTCCGCCGGCCTGATGCGTTCGGGGCTCGCCCATGCGCTGCATCACGCCCGTCACCGCAGCGTGTTCCAGAAACACCTCGCCGACCAGCCGCTGATGCAGGCGGTGCTGTCCGACATGACGCTTCATGTCGAGGCCTCGATCGCGCTGGTGATGCGGCTCTGTCGTTCGTTCGACCTCGCGCCGCATGATGCGGAGGAGGCGGCCTATATGCGGCTGCTGACTCCCGCGATCAAATACTGGGTCTGCAAGAGCGCGCCGGGATTTTTATACGAGGCGATGGAGTGTCTCGGCGGCAACGGCTATGTCGAGGAAGGCATTTTGGCGCGGCATTACCGGGAGTCGCCGGTCAATGCGATCTGGGAAGGTTCGGGGAATGTGATGTGCCTCGACGTGCTGCGGGCGCTGTCGCGCGAGACCGAGGCGGCGGCCGCGGTGTTGCAGGGCCTCGCCGGGGAAACCCGGGGTCTGCCGGGCGCGGATGAGGCGGTGGCGTTCATCGCCAAGGCGTTCCAGCGGCCGGATGGCGAGCGCGTCGCAAGGCTCGCGGTCGAGAAGCTGGCGCTGCTGGCGGCCGCGGCGGCACTCCATCAGGTGTCGCCGAAGCATGCGGAATTGTTCGCGGCGACGCGGCTGGCCGGCACTCACGCCAGCATGTACGGCGCGGTGGACCTGGCTGCCGGCGATATCAGCGGCCTGCTGGAGCGGGCGCTGCCTTGATTTTTTTTCGTCATGCCCGACCTTGTGCCGGGCATCCACGCCTTCCTTTATGAAGAAAGCCGTGGATGGCCGGGTCAAGCCCGGCCATGACGGCAACCAGATGTGAAAGTCAGTTGATGGATTCGCTCGACCCCGCAAGGCCGCCGGTCACGATCACGCCGGCGCGACATCCACCACGGATCTGGAAGTTTTGGGGGACCACGCTGTGGGGCCTGTTTATCTTCCTGGCCTTGTTTGCCGGCCAGCTCGTGGTGGTGGCATGGCTGGTGCTGCGGCAGGAGGGCCCGTTTGATCTAGCCGCCGCGATCCACGTCGTCGGCGGCGGCCTGACTATTTCGCTCTCCGTCATCATGGGGCTGCCCGCCGCGCTCGGCGCGATCTGGATCGCCACGCGCTGGTCGCGGACGCCGTTTGCCGACTATCTCGCGCTGCGCTGGCCGTCGTGGCGTCATCTGGCGATCGGCATCGTCGCGCTGGTCGTGCTGGTCGCCGGCTGGGATCTGCTGTCGCGCGCGCTGGGAAGGGAGGTCGCGCCGGGTTTCATGGTCGACGTGCTGAAATCAGCCCGCGCCGATGGCGCGCTGTGGCTGCTGGTGATGGCGTTCTGCGTTGCGGCCCCGATCTCGGAGGAGTTTTTTGCGCGCGGCTTTCTCTATCGCGGCTGGTCGGAATCGTTCCTGAAGGTGCCCGGCGCCATCCTGCTGTCGTCGCTGGTATGGACCGCGCTGCATCTGCAGTATGACTGGTTCTTTTTCGGCCAGGTGTTTTCGATCGGGCTGTTGTTCGGCTGGCTGCGCTATCGCTACCACTCGACCTGGCTGACGACGGTCCTGCACGGCCTCAACAATTTTGCGGCGACGCTGCAAAGCATCTGGCTGGCGGGTAATGTGTAGGTCTTTGATCGAGATCCCCCGATGTGCAATTGCACATCTGAGGTTCGACGCCGGCGCATCGCCCCGGAATGACGGCCATTACGCCACCAGCGCGATCGCGATCGGCATGGTGATCGCCGCCAAAATGGTCTGCAGCGTGATGATCTGCGCCAGCAAAGGCGCGTCACCGCCCATCTGGCGCGCCAGCACATAGGCGCTCGCCGACGTCGGCACCGCCGCGCAGGCTGCGACGATCGCGAGACTGGAACCGGCAACGCCGAACCAGAGCGCCAGCGCGATCGCGAGCACGGGCATCAGGATCAGCTTGAGGAAAACGGCGACGCTGGCGGCGAGGCTGGGACGAAACATTCCCGCAAGCTGCAGTCCCGCTCCCGTCACCAGCAGGCCGATCGCGAGCGAGGAGCGGCCGAGCGCGTCGGCGACCTCGTGCCAGATGCGCGGCAGCGGCAGGTGCAGCACATTGAGGACAAGCCCGATGCCGCAGGCCCAGATCAGGGGATTGCGCACCACGGTCATGGCAACCGCTCGCACCGATTGCCTTTCGGAGGAGGCGTAATGCGCCAGCACGGCAACGCTGAACACATTGACCAGCGGGATGATGGCGACCATCGCCACGGAAGCCAGCGCCAGCCCGGTGTCGCCATAGAGATTGCCGCAGACCGAGAGCGCCACATAGGTCTGCCAGCGGGTGGCGCCCTGGAAGATCGAGGTGAAGGCCGGTGCGTCGACCGCGCATCGCGCCAGCAGCGGCCGCAAGGCCAGGCACAACAGCGACATCAGCAGCGCCGCGAGCAGCAACGCGCCGCCGACACCGGCGACCGGCACCGTGGCGAGGTCGGCCTTGACCAGCGTCTGGACCAGCAGCACCGGGAACAGCACGTAATAGGTCAGCCGCTCCAGGCCGTGCCATTGCGTCTCCAGCCGCAGCAGGCTTCGTTTCAGCAGGAACCCGAGCACGATCAGCAGGAACACCGGC
>Ga0307294_10000129_pt1 | contig 17801 bp, 23 predicted proteins | sample ER_DNA_151_FD_194468 | JGI IMG/M metagenome (GOLD analysis project Ga0307294, IMG submission 194468) | Bulk soil microbial communities from the East River watershed near Crested Butte, Colorado, United States - ER_DNA_151 | ecosystem: Environmental > Terrestrial > Soil > Floodplain | place... | reverse complement strand
AGAAGGGCTTCATCTTCGAACCCGACATCAGGTGCGGCCACACCGTCCACGCCCAGGCGCGGGCAAGCTGGGCCTCGAGGTCGGGTGGTAGGAAGTTGTCGATGCCTGCCCAGCCGGCCATAAAGGGCCACTGGCCGCCACGCAACAACGGCAGTCCAAACAGGTCCAGGACGCGCTTGGGCAGCAAATGAAACAGCGGCGCGTACTCGAAGTACCGCGCCCGTGTCCGGGCACGAAGGTGACGTTGACGTCGCCAAGGTCGGCGATCTTCGCCATCTGCTCCGGCAGGTCTTCCAAGTCGAAGAAGCGCCGCCGGAAACTGGGCCGCTTCCCACAGCATGTTCTACTGTGCAAGCGCAACGAACTCTCGGTTCGACGCCGGATGCATCGAGAGCGTCACGTACTCCGGCGGAGTCGGTTCGAGCGGGCGGACCACACCGCTGAAGATGAATCCGGCCGAGATGTTCCGCAGGAACGGAACTCCTCTGTGTTCCCGTCGGTCTCGGGGAGAGACACGTCGCGGCGCCACTCCAGCACCTCGGGTGCAGTCGGCTCACGATCCGCGCTCACTCCAACCCCCGTTGTCTGCTGCCCGCGCCGATCGGTTTGCTCATTGATCTCAGTCATGCCTACATCAAGACGGTTTTTGCCGGGTTCGTTCTGAGCGCCGCGCAGCTGGGATGTGTGGTCGGTCAACCGACAAGCAGCATCACCTGTGTAGGCTGACAGCCGTCCAATGTTCGATTCGTTGGACGTCAAGATCGAGACGGTGCCACGGCGTGTGGCACGGGCCGTGCTCCAACTGGACGAAACGGGAGGCAACGGGAGCCTGTTTCACGCTCAAACTGGCCAATTGGGGCCTGAGGAGCGTGATCGGCACCCGGTTCAAATCCCCCCTCGCGCACTCATCCTCATGGCATCACTCCTAGCCAGGGCGCGATCTCGCATCACTTGCTTGGACTCCGCTTTGCCCGCAGATGATGCTCACTCCACGTGAGTGGCGCCAGGTGGAAGAGGGGCCAAACTTCAGGCCGTCCAGCCCAGCCACGCCGCACCGGCATTCATGCCGCCCAGCCAAAAGGCAGCGGCAATGAGCGGCAGTGGCACCACCCACAAGGGCTTGCGTCTGATCCAGAAGCAGCCGAGCGCCAAGAGCGCGAGCCAGACCGCAATGAAGACTCCCACCGCCCAGCCGGGCGCCATCAACCCGGAAGCGAAGAAGAAAGGTGCGAGAACGAGCATCGCGGCAAGGGCCAAACCTGCCGCGACGTATTTAGCGACCGTACGCGCATCTCGCGGCATGGCCGCATCGTTTCACCTTCGCCTGGTCCTGTCAGGCGATCGTCCCGCCTCCCGCTTCGGGCGAGCGCAGCCCGCCCGTGAGGCTGACAGTCGGGTGATGTGAAAGTCTGAGAGAAGCCTCATGGAGGGGAGCTGCGATGACCGAGGCCGCCGATCAGCCCTCGACAGCCGAGGTGCCGATACCCAGCGCCGTGATCATGATCGAGAAGGCGGGAATCGTTCCCACCGGTGACTGATGAGTCCGCCGCCTCTGAGCTCCGGCCCACGTTTCTGGTGACCGGCGCGACGAGCGGCATCGGCGAGGCAATCGCGACGCAGCTAGGCGAACGCGGCGCGCGGGTCCTCATGGGTGCCCGTACGGCCGAGCGGGGCCGGGTCGCGGCGGACCGAGTCCGGGCCCGCGTACCCGATGCCGACCTCCAGGTTGCGGCCGCGGATCTCTCGCTGATGCAAGAGGTCAGGTCTCTTGCGTACCAGATCATGGACAGCACGCCGCGCCTCGATGGCTTGATTCTCAACGCAGCGGAAGCACACAGCGATCTGGTGCTGACCGACGAAGGCATCGAGACCAATTTCGCCACCAACCACCTGGCTGGCTTCTTGCTGACCCACCTACTGCTACCCCTGCTCCGGTCCTCGGCGCCTGCGCGAGTGGTCGTGATCTCATCCTCGGTGCACTCTCAAGTGAGAATGGTTGACCTGAACAGCGTGGTTACTGGCGCCCCGCTGACGCCGGACAGCTATCGGACCAGCAAGCTCTTGAACATCTTGTTCGTCCGGGAACTCGCGAGGCGCCTGCAGAGCACGGGCATCACCGCCAACGCGGCGGACCCAGGTTTCGTACGGACCAACCTCGGCCGGTACGCCACCGGGAGACGTCGCGTACTGCTCAGCGTCACTCGTCCGATGCAGTCCAGCCCCGAAAGGGCGGCAATCACTGCGGTCTATCTGGCCACCTCACCTGAGGTGGCCGGTGTGACGGGCGGTTACTACGCCGACGGACACCCGGCGGAGGTGAGTGAGCTGGCCAAGAATACGAAGCTGGCCAGACGACTCTGGGCCGTGAGCGCCCAGGCGCTGGTGAGCCGCAGACTGGCCACACTCAATGAGATGATCGCCTTTGGATGACCGGTCGCACACGCATCAGGTGACGGTGAGAGTATCCCCGCTGACCTTGATCGTCTTCGGCGGCAGCGGCTTTGGTGCAGGGGGATTCACCACCGAACCGTCGGTGATCGAGTATTTGCTGCCATGGCAGGGGCAGTTGATCGTGGTGGTTACGGCGTCTACCTGACAGCCCTGATGCGTGCAGATTGAACTGAACGCCTTGAACTGCCCCTTCTTTGGCTGAGTGATCACCGTCTGGGCGTCGGGAAAGATCTTGCCGCTTCCAACGGGAATGTCGGTTTCCTTGACGCTCAGGGGTCCGCTCGCACCGCTGGACCCACCTGTGGCGCCTCCAGAGGTGCCGCCAGCAGATGGCTCGGTAACTGGTTGGGTTGAATAGTTGGTGCAGGAGCTGAGGCCAGCGATGGCAGCGGCTGCCAATCCAGTGCTCATGATCACCGTACGCCGGGAGATCGGCAGTGAGTCGGTCGGTCGGTCGTAGGCATTCATGATTGCTCCGTCTAGTTCGCGAACTCGGAAGATGATCATACGATGAGGAAGTACAACACAGCGGTCACCCAGAGGGCGGTCAGCCCACTGAGCACGAGTCCTCCGGCAAGGGGCAATGCCCACTTCGGCGAGTCATCGCGAGTCAAGATCAACATCTTGAAGACGAAGGCGCCATAGAAGAAACAGCCCAAGAGCGAGTGCGCGATCACCCGACCGTCATAGGCCTGGAAGCCCAGGGCGTACAGGCAGTGCACCGCGACCGGTACCGAGATCAGGACCGCGAGGCGCCCCGACCAGCGGTGCACAGTCCCAACCCACGCGCCCCGCAGCGGGATCCGTCCATAGAGCCCCATCGCGGTGACCGTCTGGACGATGGCCAGGGCCATCGCGACAGAGGCCAGCGCTGCCTTAGCTGCCGCACCGCTGGAAAAACCCGCGATATTGACCGCATGGCCTGACGGTGTGTGCAGCCGCCCGTACACGCCCAACCCGATGGCGACCGCTGTTCCAAGGGCAAAGGCGATCACCACGGGAGCGATCTTGGTGCCGCTCGGCTCGGCGGGGGGAGCCTGTGGAGCGGGAACTGGGACGCTGGTCATGGAATCTCCTCCGCTCACAGATCCTCGTCGCCGTTGACCGGCTTGGCATCGAGGTTCTCGCCGCCCAGGGTGACCTGCGGGTTCTCGGGATCGAGCTGAGGCGCGGCGGTGGAGTCTGCGCCGGTCGTCTGGACCCCAACCTCGGATCCATCCTCAAGCACGATCCAGCCGACCGTCGTCTTGGAACCGCGTGCTCGGTAGAGGCCGGCCGGCTTCTTGGCCTCATTGATCTCGAACTTCAGTGTGTCCTTCTTGATCTGCACCGAGCCCTTCATGTGATCGCCGTCGAGACTGGCCTGGAGCGCCACGCCGCTCCTGCTCTTCAGGGATGTGTCGGCTCCCCTGACGGCGCCGCGAAACCAGGACTCGATATTACGGCCGTCGCAGAAATAAGCCGCGGACTGGTCGCCAAGCACGGCGACGGCGATTGCGGCCGAGCCGTGCTTGGTACGACCCGCGTACACCACTTTCTCTGGAAACTTGCTTTCCTCGGTGGTTTGGCTCGCGCTGGGGGACGGCGAGGCGACTGCAGTCTCGGTCGGCTGAGATGACGCGCTGCTGGCCGAGGCGGGGGCCGGCGCCGCTGATGATGGGCCTGCAGTTCCGGTCGAGCTGCTGCCTGGCGGGCCGCTCAACATATTGACGGTGAACATGATGGCGAAGGCCACGGCCACTGCGGCAAGGGTGACCAGGGGACTGCGGTGCTTCACGACACCTCCTCCGCCAGACGGCTATGCATGCGGGGGATGAGTGCCCCTCCAATCATCTGATACACCAACGCCGACATTCTCGTCTGATGTCGCATGCGCCACAATGGCCGACACTAATTCGAAACCGCCCAGCGTGGCGGATTGGAATCGCCGGTCTCGTGAGAATAAGGAGTCTTGTGTCCGAGTTGCCGTACGCCAGCCGCCCCGTTCGGGTCGGAGTACAGCTGCAGCCGCAGCATGCCGATTATGGGGACCTGCGGCGGGCGGTGACTGCGGCTGAAGAAGCCGGGGTCGACGTGATCTTCACGTGGGACCATTTCTTTCCGCTCGGTGGTGATCCGAACGGCAAGCACTTCGAGTGCTGGACGATGCTCGCCGCTTGGGCCGAGCAGACCGAGCGAGTCGAGCTCAGCGCGCTCGTAACCTGCAACTCCTACCGCAACTCTGACTTGCTTGCCGACATGGCACGGACTGTTGATCACATCAGCGGCGGCCGCCTCATCCTTGGGATCGGCGCCGGGTGGTTCGAAAAGGACTACGAGGAGTACGGCTACGAGTTCGGGACACCAGGCAGCCGGATCGCGGCGCTGGGCAACTCTTTGCCGCGGATCCGCGCGCGATTCGACCGGCTGAACCCACCGCCAACGCGACCGATCCCGATATTGGTCGGCGGAGGCGGCGAGCGGAAGACGCTACGCCTGGCAGCCGAGCATGCAGACATCTGGCACGGGTTCGGGAGCGTCAACACCCTGGCCCGGAAGAACGGCATACTCGACGATTGGTGCGCGAAGGTCGGGCGGGACCCTGGCGAGATTGAACGATCGACCTCCGCCCGTAGCGGACCCGAGGAGCTGGGCGAACAGCTCGTAGCCATCGGTGAGCGGCTGATCACCATCGGCACTGACGGTACCTCTGGCTTTGATCTTGCTCTCACCCGCGACTGGCTCCAGTTCCGCGATGAGCAGAACGCCGATGCGTAAGTTTGGTGGGTGATCACTGCACTTGCGGACGCAGTTGCGGCTGGTCCGGTCGTACTGGATGGCGGCCTCGCGACGCAGCTAGAGTCCCAAGGTCACAACCTCAACTCCGAGCTGTGGTCGGCCCGGCTGCTCCATGATGATCCAGATGCCATCGTTCAGGCGCACCTGGCCTTCTTCGCTGCCGGGGCTCAGGTTGCCACCACTGCTTCGTATCAGGCCTCAATCGGCGGGTTCGCTCGAGCCGGCATTGAGCAGGCCGAGGCCGAGCAGCTGATTCGGCGGAGCGTACGTCTCGCCGAGCAGGCGCGTGCCAGTTGCGACGGCGGTCGCGCTCGCTGGATTGCCGGTTCGATTGGTCCGTACGGGGCGGCTTTGGCCGATGGGTCGGAGTATCGAGGCGACTACGGCTTGTCAGTGGATGAGCTACGGGCCTGGCATCGGCCGCGAATCGCGTTGCTGATCGAAGCCGGTGTCGATGTCCTCGCCCTAGAAACCATCCCCTGCCTGGCCGAGGTCGAGGCGCTGCTTGCCGAGATCGACGGGAGTGGGCAGCCGTGCTGGCTGTCGGTCACCTGTGCAGGCAACCGTACGCGCGCTGGAGAGCCGGCAGCCGCGGCCTTCTCGCTCGCCCGTGGCGTTGACGAAATCGTGGCAGTCGGTGTCAACTGCATCGACCCGGTCGACGCGCACTCGCTCGTCCGCTGCGCCAGTGAATCGACCAGCAAGCCGGCCGTTGTCTATCCCAATGGCGGCGAGCGCTGGGACCCCTCAGCTCGGACCTGGATTGGCCCGGCGACGTTCCGGTCTGAGGACGTCGAGGACTGGATCAGCAGCGGGGCGCGCCTCGTCGGCGGCTGCTGCCGTGTCGGCCCGGCGGAGATCAAGGCGATTCGTGATCTTGTCGGATGACAAGTGCCCTCGGACTAGACCTCAGTTGTGCAGCACGGCCGCACCGCTGAACTTCCCGTGCTTGAGATCCGCCAGAGCGCGGGGCGCCTCGCTCATTGGATAGGCCACCGTCGTCGCACGTACGCCGAGCCGCTCCGCCAGCCGGAGGAAGGTCTCCCCGTCCGCGCGGGTGTTTGCGGTCACCGACCGCAGCTTGCGCTCCTGAAAGAGTGTGTCCTCATAGTTGAGGACAGGGATGTCGGACAACCAGATGCCGGCGACGGCCAGCGTGCCGCCGCGATCGAGCGCCTGCAACGCGACTGGAACCAATTCGCCAGCCGGAGCGAACAAGATTGCCCCATCAAGGGGCTCAGGCGGTGCATCCCGGGCGTCGCCCACTGAATCAGCGCCGAGCTCGGCGGCCAATTTCTGGTTGGCCTCGCCCCGAGTCAGGACATGGACGCGCAGCCCCTGCGCCAGCGCCACTTGTGCGGTGAGATGCGCGCTGCCGCCAAAACCATAGATGCCGAGCGAGCCTCCCGGCGGAACCGCCGCACAGACCAATGCCCGGTAGCCGATGATGCCAGCGCACAGCAGCGGGGCTAGATGCTCGTCGTCAATGCCTGCTGGAAGCGCGTACCCGAACGCGTCGTCGACGAGGCAGAAGTCTGCATATCCGCCATCGGTGTCCCAGCCGGTGAAGGTTGGCGCAACGCAGAGGTTCTCCGCGCCGCGGCGACAGAATTGGCAGCTGCCGTCGGTGCCGCCAAGCCAGGCCACACCGACCCGGTCACCGGTAGCAAACCGGGTTGCGCCGTCGCCGAGGGCATCGACGACGCCGACAACCTCGTGACCGGGAGTGACGCTGGGATGCTTAGGAGACAGGTCGCCCTCGGCTAGGTGTAGATCGGTACGACAGACGCCGCAGCAGTTGACCTTGATGCGAACTTGGTTGGAAAGCGGAGTAGGCGCCCCACGTTCCACGCGCTGCAACGGTTCGCTCTCGATCGGCCCCGGTTGGTGCACGGCCCAAGCGTTCATCTCGCTATTCTGGCGAGTCAGCGGTGGTGAGGGGAACCGTCGTAGATGAGATCTTTCTCAGCGATAGCCAACCTCAGGTAGATGTTTTTCACAGTTTGACGCGTCATGATGGAAATATGAGCATCATCCAGCTTCTGATTACGGGGGTCGCCATTGTCGGCGTCATGGTGATCGTGTTGCTGGCGATCATTCCCTCCCTGCTCGACTATCCCCGAGGCCGCGACAAGGAAGAATCCGATCCGCCGGCGCCAACTCCATTCAAGCCAGACGACAATCGCGGCGACTCGATTGATCTGGCGGCCTGAGAACGCCTGACACTAGCGGCGGTAACAGCATCGCTTGGGTAAGCGCAGCCGCTCATCCTGCACGAGCTTGATCAAGTCGCCAGTCCCGACCTCCAAGATCTGACCGCGCTGAGTGTTGCGAGCGATGACGGTTATCACTTCGTCGCCGTTGGGGCTGTACTGAACTTCGATGTCCCCGACCGCCACCGTCGAATCAGTCAGCAGATAGGAATTGCCGGCCATGGATTGGAAGCTCAGACACTTTTGGTGGGTAGTGGCGCCGCACCGCACGGCAAACTTTCGGCCCGTCGCGACCTGCACGTAGACCTCCGTGGCGCCCTTGTCGAGCCGGAACATCTCGAAGGCGAGCGCGCCGCCCTGCCCAGTCCAAAAGCTCGGCATGTCGTAACGGCTGTCGTAGTGGTAACCAAATCCGCTGAAGTACTTCCCGCTCGGATCCAGGTAGGACGAAGTGACCTCGGCCATCTTCGAGCGCCACTTGAACAGGATCAGTGCCCGGCACGTCGCACTCGATGGATCGCAGCCCTGCCTGGATGGTGTCGATGTGGGCAACGATGGGGCCGCCTGCGGTACCGGTCGATGTGCGGGGACGAGCAGGCCGATGGCAACGACCGTCAGCACCACCACAACGACAGCCGCCAAGCCTCGCTGGATCCAGCGACGGCGGCTGAGCCAGCGACCGTGGGCCAGGTCATCGGCGCCGTCGTGGGACTCCCGCATGACGTACGGGATCGCATCTTCGAGCTCCTGGGCGAGTGTCTCGTCACTCGTACGCTCCGGGTGTTCGGCAGCGAGTGCGACCCGCGCGCGCCGAGCCAGGAGAAGCACGTCGTCGACCGAGCGCCCGAGGACTTCGGCGACCTGCACGGTGGGTAGCCCCGCATAGCCTTCCAAGATGACGACAACCCGCTGGTCGTAGGGGAGCATCCGAAGGTCGGCAACGATCGGCTCGGTGACTGGCAGATGCGGGGGCCCGTCGATGAGCTCGAAGCGCTTTCGCGGTTCCCAGGGGAGCTGGACGGGTCCACGAGCGGTCTGTACCACAGTCCGGAGCGCCTCGACCTGAGGATGCTGCACGCGGGGCAACCGCCAGTAGAGCTCCGCGAAGACCAATTGGACGACCTGCTCCGCCTGGACTTGATCACCCGTGAGGAGGTAGGCCGTGGCCTCAAGGAGCGGACGCTCGCGGTCGACCACGGCGGCGTATTCCTGGTCGCGGATCGCCGGCATGACTCACCTCATCCTGATGGTAGGTCGTGCAAGCGGGGATGATCCATCGCTTGCTAGAGGTGATCTTCCTAGAGGTGATCTTCGCCGGCGGCGTAAGAATGGTCTGTGACCACTTTTCGTCGCTATGTGGCGATCGGCGACTCCTCTACGGAAGGACTAGAAGATCCTGATGGGAACGGTGGCTACCGCGGCTGGGCTGACCGGCTGGCTCAGCACATCGCCGACAATCAGGATGAGCCGTTGGAATATGCGAACCTCGCCATCCGCGGATTGAGGATGAAAGAGATCTGGACCAGCCAGTTTGCCGACGCGCTGGCCATGGGGCCCGACCTGCTTTCCGTATTCGGCGGTGTGAACGACGTCATTGGGCCGCGCTGTGACTTCGACTCGATTCGCGCCGAGTACGTCATCATCTTCGGCCAGGCGCGCGACCAAGGCGCAATGGTGCTGAGCTTCACCGTGCCCGATCTTTCGGCGATCAATCCGCTCGGCGTGCCCTTTAGGGATCGGGTCACCAAGCTGAACGACATCATCCGCACTGAGGCCGAGCGGCGCGGGGTCGTGGTGATGGATTTCGAGCAGTATCCGATCACGCAGGACCCCCGCCTGTGGTTCGCGGATCGGCTCCACGGCAATGAGCTCGGCCATGAGAAGGTGGCGGCCGCCTTGGCGTGGCGACTCGGCATCGACGGCTTCGACGATAGCTGGGCTACGCCCCTGGAAGGCGAGGCGATGAGGCCGCGAGGTCGTGAGCTGCTGACGGGCGACATGGAGTGGGCAAGGCACTACCTGGCGCCCTGGCTGGGCAGGGGCATCCGACGGCTGCGGACCGGGTACGGAATCGAGCGCAAGCGACCCATTCCCACTGTCGTGCCGAAATCGATGGTCTCTGAAGTTGGTTCGCGCGAGCCTTAGGAGAAGAGGGCCTGGCCGACGTGCTCGCCTTGGGCGATACCCGGCGGGATCGCGAAGAGGGCCGAGCCGGTGTGTTGCACATACTCGCTGAGCCCGTCACCCAGTCCAAGCTTCATCTGGATCGGGATGAACTGCGTACGGGGGTCGCGGACGTAAGCAAGGAAGAATAATCCGGCGTCCAGACGGCCCAAGCCGTCGCTTCCATCCACGAAGTTGTAGCCCCGGCGGAGCATTTTGGCGCCGCCATTGTTGCTCGGGTGCACGAGGCGTACGTGAGCATCGGTCGCCACCAGTGGTTCCCCATCGTTGCCTTTGAGATGGAAGTCTGGCTGGCTGAACTCGCTGCCGCCCGACAGCGGCGCACCCTCGGCCTTCGTCCGACCGATGACTCGCTCCTGCTCACTCAGCGGCTGCCGGTCCCAGGTCTCGACAGTCATGTTGATACGGCGCACCACCAGATAGGAGCCGCCGGCCAGCCACCGCCCCTTATTGTCAGCATCGGCTGGCGCCCAGACATGCGCGTCAATGGCGGCGGGATCTTCGGCCTTGAGGTTCATGGTGCCGTCCTTGAAGCCCATCAGGTTTCGTGACGTCGCCTGGCTGGTCGATGTCGATGATGTCCGGCCAAAGCCCAGCTGTGACCACCGCAGAGAAGCCCGGCCGAATGCGATCCGGGCGAGGTTGCGTACGGCATGTACGGCGACCTGCGGGTCGTCAGCACAGGCCTGGACGCACAGGTCGCCGTCAGACCGTTGCGGGTCGAGCTTGTCGGCGGGGAAGTGGGGCAGTCGATGCAGCGCATCGGGCTGCCGGTCTGCGAGCCCGAACCGATCTTTGCCTTGCTTGCGGAACAGTGTCGGACCAAACCCAAAGGTGATGGTCAGACCCGCCGCGGGTAGGCCGATGGCTTCTCCGGTGTCGTCCGGCGGTGCCGCGTACGGGCCTGATGTAGGACCGACCTCCCCGGCACCGAGGCCCTGTGTCATCCGTGCGGCGGCGGCGGTCCAGTCTTTGAGGAGCTGGACCAATTCCTCGCGGGAATGTGTGATCACGTCAAAGGCGGCGAAGTGCAATCGATCTTGGACCGGGGTGAGGATGCCTGCCTGATGCTCGCCGTAGAAAGGATAGGTACGCGTTCCCGCCGGCTGCGGTGACGGAGTGGTCTCCGCGCTTCCCAGCGCAAATCCACCGGCAGCACCTGCGGCCAGTCCTGCCAGACCGGCTCCCGCCGCACCGAGCAGCCCACGCCGGGAAACCGCCGCCCGTTCTTTGTGAGGATCTGGCGCCGGTGAGGGAGCTTCAGTCTCAGTGGGCTGCTGGCGAACGTACTCAGTCGATGTCATTCGTTGCGGCTTCTGACTTACACGACCGCGGCGGCCAGCTTGGACAGCGGCTCCGACAGGGCGTTCACGGCATCAGACAGCTCCTTGACCTCCGCCTTACTGAGTTTGTCGTAGGTCTTGAACCCATCGCCCTCGCGCTGCGCGTTCAGCAGGGCCAGCACTGTCGCGAACTTCGCGGTGATCTGGCTCTCGAGGGCAGGATCTCGATCCCGGAGCAGCGGCCGGAGTCCCTCGAAGCCCACCAGCGCCCCCTCGATATTGGCCTGGAAGTCCCACAGGTCAGTACGCGACCAGTACTCCTCCTCGCCGGTGACCTTGCCTGTCGCTACCTCGTCAAGCAGACCACGCGACCCGTTGGCGATCTCATCGGCGCTGAAGTCGAGCCTGGGAACCCTCTTATGGAGGCTGGCCGTGTTCTTCACAAGATCATCGGAGTACGCCACCCGCTCGGCCTTGCTGAGTGGCTCGTAGTTCTTGGCACGCGCCGGCCACAGATCTTTCTCAAGACGATGCCAGCCCGTCCACTTCTGACCAGGCTCGAGATCGGCTTCCCGAAGGTCGAGCTTGGGATCGAGATCGCCGAATGACTCCGCGACCGTCTCGATGCGCTCCCAATGCATGCGTGCAACCGGATAGAGCGCACGGGCCTCGTCGTCCTTGCCGGCTTTGTATGCGGCTACGAACGTTGCGGTCATGGCCACCAGATGCTCGGTCTGGTCTTCCACGTATTCGCGGTAGTTCTCGTTCGCCTGCTTGACCAACTCGGCGTCGCTTCCCGCGGACCCCTGCTGCGCCTCGCCGGAATCAGAGACTGAGAACGGTGCCCGAATGCCGTCGCCGGCCATCCCAGGCTTGCATGCGGTGAGGTAGCTCCCAGGCTCGACCTTCATGACTAGCTCCCGAGTAATGCCGGGGCCGATATTCTCCACCTCGCCGACGATGCGCTTTCCATCCTCGGCGTATAGGTAGAACTCCGTCACCTTCTGTCCCCCGTTTGTCACCGCGAACGTGACGGTGCCCGCGGGGGCACTGGTCGCGGACAGTTTGCACTCGGAGTCGGTTGCCTGAACGGTCAAGGCACGCGGGTTCGCACTCGCCGTGGAACCTGAATTGTCGGTGGTGTTGGTGGTGTTGTCCGTGCATCCCGCCAGCAGCGGCATGCCGAAGACGGCGCAGGTCGAGGCGAGAATGAGGGTGCGTACAGGCATGGCGAATTCACCAGCCGGACGGCTGAGGCGACTCATGATCATTTCCTTCCGGACGCCCCAACTGGCTCGGGAGTCGGGCGTGAGGGAGCTTGTGTGCGCTGTCGCTTCTGGTAGAGGAAGATCGTCATCGTTGGAATGAAGTAGAGGAGCCAGGCGGCCGCTTCGAGAACAGTGGTTGCGGGCGAGAAATTGAACACACCCTTCAAGAGCGTTCCGTACCACGAGGTTGGCGGGATTGCCGCGGACACGTCAAAGGCCAGGTTGTTCAAGCCGGGCAAGAACCGAGCTTCCTGAAGGTCGTGCACGCCGTACGCCAGCACTCCGGCCGCGATGACGATCAGGAAGGCGCCGGTCCAGGTGAAGAAGCGGCTCAAGTTGATCTTCAGAGCACCGCGGTAGATCAAGTAACCCAGCAGGACCGCGACCAGTAGCCCCAGCGCTGCACCCAAGAGTGGGCCGGCGGTCGAGGCGGTGCCACGGGCTGCGGTCTGCGTGGCGGCCCAGAGGAAGAGCGCCGTCTCGAGACCCTCCCGACCCACAGCCAGCAGGGCGACGATGACCAGCGACCAGCGACTGGCGTCGGCGGCCTTGTCGATCTGCGCCCGTAGCTCGCCGGACAGAGTGCGCGCGGCCTTCGCCATCCAGAAGATCATCCACGTGACGAAGCCGACGGCCACGATCGAGAGCAAACCGCCGATTAGTTCCTGGGCCTCGAAGGTCAGCCCCTTGGGCCCGAAGGTGAGTGCGGCGCCGAACCCGAGTGAGATGGCTACCGCAATACCCACGCCGAGCCAAATCTGAGGCAGCTGATTCCGGCGGTCGGACTTCACAAGATAGGCAACGAGGATGCTGACGATGAGCGCGGCCTCTAGGCCCTCGCGTAAGCCAATCAGGAAGTTGGCTAGCATCTCTCCTCATTCCCCGGCAGTATTGGTGATTGCCTACCTCGCTGACGGCTTCGTTGCAGCCAGCGCAAATAGGTGAGGCTCGCCTAACTTAAGTCAGGCTTACCTTCCTTCGCAAGGCGTTGAGTCAGAATTGGCTGAGCTTTTTGTCACGCACCTGGATTTGGGCGGCTCAGGATTCCGGCTTGGGCGGGCCGAGAAGGATCTGGGTCTGCATAGTTTGCTGACGGTCTGCACTGGTTGCAACCTGTGCAGACCGTGAAAGAGCTACGTAGACGTAGGTTCCGGAGGCGGCTGAGAGAATCCCGACGTACAGTCAGTGGCGGATCTCGCCGAGCGTGATCATGAGCAGATGCTCGAGCCGCTCGCGTACCACCTGGTCGGGGAGATCGGTCCTGTGATGAATCAGCGCGGTAATGATCTGAGTCGGCTCGGGGAGGAAGCCCAGGATGTCGCTGATCGCCCAGAAGACCTGCGCATCGTGATCATCATCGAGTAGGCCGCCGTGCCAGCGATAGGCGTCGGAGAAGGCATCCGCGCTGTCCAGATCGTGCAGCATCACGAAGTTCGCTCGTGAGTGCATGACGTCCAAGTCAGCAGGCCCCCACGAGGTCTCTGCCCAGTCGATCACACCGGTGATCCGATCGCCTTCCCACAAGATGTTTCCCGGATGAAAGTCGCGGTGTACCAGCCCATTTCTGGTCGGCGGGGCACCTTGATCGAAGAGGTGGATGGCCCGTTGCCACAGTTTCGGACGCGACGTCCAGCTCGGCACTTCAAGATCATCAGGCGTCCAGAATTCGTACGGGCGCGGCCGATGATCATCATCCACTGGGGTGCCGTGAATGATCACGGCAATCTTCGCCAGCTCGTCGATCGCGTCAAGGCTCAGCGGCCCAAGCCGGACGCGGCCGGGGAGCCAGGTGGTCAGGTTCGCGTAGTCGCCAGCACGGCTGCCATCCGGATCGGAGGCAATCAGGTGCGGCACTGGGAGGCTGGAACCCTCCATCAGGCGGCAGCCCAGTGCCTCACAGGAGACGTGCTGGCGGCCGATCTCGCCCCAACGTTCGATGGAGACATAGCGGAGGACAACCGGTTCACCACGTCGGAGGTAGACCGCCGAAATGGTGTCAGTCCTGCCGCCGCCGACCGGCTCGATCGCAATGATCTCGGACTTGAGGTGCTCCTGCGCCCAGGCCCGCACCTGCGCGGGAATCACTTGAGCAGAATAGATGCAGGCTTCGAGCCCGATATCGCGCCAACAAGAACGCCAAGGTAGGAGGTTCTCGATGTTCGCGCCGCCGATCTGCAGGAGGAGTTGACGGAACAACGCCTTTCCGTTCCGTCAACTCCGACGAAGACGGCGGCAACTTAGCGAACATCGCAGCGAGCGGAGCGAGCAATCAGACACTGCGTTGTTCGCGCCGCCGATCTGCAGGAGGAGTTGACGGAACAACGCCTTTCCGTTCCGTCAACTCCGACGAAGACGGCGGCAACTTAGCGAACATCGCAGCGAGCGGAGCGAGCAATCAGACACTGCGCGAGCGGCTCTCAATTGGCCAGCGCACGACGCCGCAGCAGCTCTCCAGTCGCGTAGCGACCGATCTGGTAGGTCGCGATGCCATCCATGATCGCCCCGATGCCGCCGCCCATCAGCGGAAGCCGCTTCACGATTGCTAGCGCGACGTTCTTCCCGCCGATGCGGGCCGCGAGGTCGGTGAGCACCTCTTCTGCCACGAGCCTGTCGAGTTCGGGATCGAAGATCGGCGCAGTCGCCACCGCCATCGGCGAGGTCGGCAGCGTGCCCTGCGCAATGTGCTTGGCGACTTGCTCCCCACCCATCAGACACATCACGAGTGCAGTGCGGACTCGGTTGTCATTGAGGTCGTAGCCGCGCAGATGGGCAATCGCACCAACCATCCGGACCTGCACGATTGCGACGCCGGTGATGTTGGCGGGTATTGCCACCGGGAGCGCAGCCACGCCTCCAATATTGGTCACAAAGCCTTGCGCGGAGGCGAGGCGCACATGGTGGTCGATGATCGAGGAGATCGCTTCATCAACCGAGCCCGCCTCCCGCTGTAGGTGGCGGGCCGCGGCTGTCTTCGCGCTGGGGAGTCGCCCGTAGCCATCGATGGCGATTTCGAGTACCTGGCGCAGCGCGCCTCCAGCTCCTTGCGCGGTGACCAGATTTGCCACAGGGGAAATCACCGTGGCGATCCTCCGACGCACATCCTGCGCTGACGCCATCAGGCCTCCAAAACACTCTGCGTCGGGATCACGGGTCCCGATGGTTCAGCTGCCCGCTGGGGCAGTGCTGGACCCCAGCGTACGTGGCCACCTGAGCCGGTTGCCTGGCTGCGACCCCTGGACAACCCCGAGCCGGCCCTGAACAGACGCCTCCCCTGGTGGGAGTATGCCGAAGTGGAGTCGCCGTTCGGATCACCGGAGAAGTGGCGGCACGATGACCTGATCGGAGTCTCGCGGGCGTTCGATGAGGACCTGGCTCTTGCCGCGTACGAGTCCGGGGTCTTTCCGATGCCTACACGGGCGGGCGTGATGGGCTGGTATTCACCCCTGGATCGGGCCGTCCTTCCCCTAGACGGTTTGCGGATTAGTCGCTCGCTACACAAATCCATCAAGCGCTATCAGATCCGCATCGATACGGCGTTTGGCGCCGTGCTCGACGGTTGTGCTGACCGCCGGCGCCCCAGCGGATGGATTACCGCCGACATCCGACGGGTTTATTGGCGGCTGCACCGGCGCGGCGTCGTGCACTCAGTTGAAGCCTGGACTCCCGACGGTGGGCTGGCAGGCGGTCTATACGGCGTAAGTATCGGCGGTTTGTTTGCGGGCGAGTCCATGTTCTATCGGCCTGGCATCGGGCGGGATGCGTCCAAAGCTGCCCTCGTGGCCCTGGTCGACCTGCTGAGGCGAGCGGGAACTGAGGGTCGACTGCTCGACGTGCAGTGGCAAACACCGCATCTGGCATCGCTCGGGGCCGTGGAGCTGCGGCGGGAGGAATATCTGCAACGGCTTGCGATGGCCCTGCCACTGCCGCCGCCTGACTGGTCGAGCCACTGAGCCGGACGTTCATAATGGGCCCATGCCCGAGATGCCGGAGGTGGAATCGCTGGCGCGGTTCCTCACCGAGAAGTGTGTGGGGCACACCATTGCCCGCATCGATCTCATGGCCTTCAGCGCACTCAAGACCTACGATCCGCCGCTGTCTGCGCTGCACGGCCTGGAGATCGAGTCGGTGACCCGGCGCGGCAAGTTCCTCGACATTGCCGCTCAAGGTCTGCATCTGGTCTTCCATCTGGCAAGAGCCGGTTGGCTGCGCTGGCGCGACGCACTTCCCGATGCGCCACCGAAGCCGAGTAAGAGTCCGCTTGCGTTGCGCGTACGGCTGGACGATTCATCGGGTTTCGACCTCACCGAGGCGGGAACGCAACGCAAGCTCGCCGTCTATGTCGTCACGGATCCACTGTCCATCCCTATGGTCGCGACCTTGGGCCCTGATCCACTCAGCGATGACTTCGATCAGCCCGCACTTGCTGGCCTGCTGGCCAAGGCCGGCCGGGCACAGTTGAAGGGGGTTCTCAAAGATCAACGGACCATCGCAGGCATTGGCAACGCGTATTCCGATGAGATTCTGCATGCGGCGAAGCTGAGTCCGTTCAAGCCGTCAAATTCGCTCTCCGAAGCGGAGCTCGGCACCTTGTTCGCAGCGATCAAGGGGGAGCTCTCCGATGCGATTCAGCGGGCCGATGGGCTGGCCGCCAAAGACTTGAAAGGCGAGAAGAAGTCCGGCCTGCGCGTGCATGGGCGTAAGGGCGAGAAATGCGACGTCTGCGGGGACACCATCGCCGAAGTATCCTTCGCCGACTCCGCGCTGCAGTACTGTCCGACTTGCCAGACCGGCGGCAAGAAGCTCGCCGACCGGCGGCTTTCGAAGCTGTTGAAGTAGCTCATGTCCGGCACCGAGAGTCATGCAGCGTTGTTCGAATCGCTGTGCGATGAGTACACCGGCGTGAGCGGGGTGACCATGCCGGAGGGCGGCAGCGGGTTCGGGTCGAATGCGATCAAGATCAACAAATCCATCTTCGCGATGCTGGTCAACGACCGGCTGGTCGTGAAGCTCCCCGCCGGACGGGTTGCGGACCTGATCTCATCCGGTGACGGGCTGCCCTTTGATGCCGGCAAGGGCAAGCCGATGAAGGAGTGGGTTGGTTTGACGGTTGACGACGATGCCTGCCGTGTGCTTGTTGCCGAGGCGATGGCATTCGTCGGAGGCTGATTAGGGTAGGGCATGTGTTTGGGAACGACGTGGCAACGGTTGGGCCGGGGGATGTCGCCGCGCGGGTGGGCGAGGGCTGGATGCTGCTTGACGTCCGTACTAACGACGAATGGGCCGGCGGTCACATAGCGGGGTCGGTACACATTCCGATGGATCAGCTGATGCAGCGTTTGGACGAGGTGCACGATCGGGTCGTTTGTGTCTGCGCAGTAGGTGCCCGCTCAGCTCGGGTGGCCCAGTTTCTCAATGCCCAAGGTCGTGAGGCGGTCAACCTCGACGGCGGTATCTATGCCTGGGCGAACAGCGGGCTTCCGATCGAGAGTTGACGCCGGCTTCCACACCCCTATTCGTTCAGAGCTGGTCGCGCGCATCGCGCGTCGAACGGAGATTCGCTGGAAACCTCACTCCAGCCGAGCTTGCGATGGGCAACTCAGGCGTGAACTGGTGGAAGAGACTGC
>Ga0307294_10000127_pt1 | contig 17906 bp, 21 predicted proteins | sample ER_DNA_151_FD_194468 | JGI IMG/M metagenome (GOLD analysis project Ga0307294, IMG submission 194468) | Bulk soil microbial communities from the East River watershed near Crested Butte, Colorado, United States - ER_DNA_151 | ecosystem: Environmental > Terrestrial > Soil > Floodplain | place... | reverse complement strand
AATCGAGCTCTATGCCGTCACCGCTCGCCGGACCGAGGGCGACATTGGCCACACGATCTTCTTGATTGCATTCTTGATCTTGATAGTTGCTTCGATACTGCTGGGGCAGATCCTTGTTCGGAGGCGATGGAGCGCCAGCGTTCATTGGGCCGGACTGTTCCTGCTGCTCGTGGCACCTCTCGGAATCCTGTTCCTGGTACTCGGCGGGGCGTTGTCGCCGGACACTGGCCTTGGCTTCTGGTCTGCCCTGAGTGTCTCGTACGCAATCGCCAGGGTGCTGCTGGCAGTGTTTGCCCCACAGGGTGGCATGCCTTCCAGCCCCGTTGCCACTTCAGCAATCGACATGACGTGCTCAGGTTCGCCTACCTGAGCACAGTCGAGATATGAGGCGCAGGAGCCTGGCCCAGATTGTCACCAATGCCCTAAGCAATGACCTTATTGGCTTCTCCCGAGCCCTCTCTGCGCGTCGCAACCCTCAGAGCAAAGACTCTGCTGAGTTTCTGGTCATCGCGGCTTTAGCTTCTAACCGGGTGCCGAAGACGAGCCCGGCCGCCGGTCCGGGTGCAGGTGAACGCGCAGAGCGTCCAGGACGAAGCCCCCAGAATGGACCCTCCGCGTGGCCTCGGAAGTCGGTCGTCCTAAGGGCGCGTTTGCCCAGCATCCGCACCGTGGTTGTTGCGCGAACGGGCCGCCGCGGAAACAGCAAAGACCACAGACAGCAGCAGCAAAGCAGCTCCTGCCACAGCGAGAGGTGCATTCAGCGCAGGCGCTGGGGCACCGCCGGTCTCGACCCCGCCGCGCGGCCGTCCCGCCATGCCCGCGCCCTGCACGACGCCGCAGCTAGCCGGGTCGGTTGCCTCCTCCGGTACGTCCGGCACTCCCAGGCTCTGCGCGAATGTCGAGACACCCAGGGCTTCCACATCGTATTTGTCGTTGTTGTTGGCGTCGATGCCGTGCTGTACGACGTGCAATGAGGACAGGTGCTCCAGCAGACCGTCGGGAATCATCTTGGCGGGAAAGGTTCGTTCGTAGTTAAGACTGCCCTTTGAGTCGGCCACCGGCATCCGGTCGATGTCAAGCCCGTCTTGGGGCGTTGCGCCCCCACTGGTTGTCAACGCAAGGAAGACGGTGCCGTACTCGCCGGTCGCCTCCTCGTTGGTGAGGACTCCGTCGCCGTCGGTGTCGTTCTTCTTCAGCGTGGGGCATCCGAAGTGGCCCCCGTGCCCTGACCCGTGGATGTGCTGGGCGTGCGGCTGGCCCGGTACCAGGCCCTGGGAATGGATGACAACCTTGAGCCCACCGTTGCCGAGCGCTGTCAGGCTGACTGTGCCGCTAACGCCGCTGCCATTTTGCTCTACAAGCTTTGCCTTCACAGTCGTGTCGGCCGCCGCGCTCATCGGTAGGCACAGCAGAGCCGCGGCCGCGGCGAGTATTAGCGAGTTGCGCAACTTGGTCATGTATCCACTGCCTCAGTCTGGGAGCACGCCGTGCTCAGTCGCGATGTCGTGTCCCGCCATCCGACCCCCAATATCGGCAGCCGATGTCCTTGGACACCGAAGCACCTCTCGAATACGTCAGTGCTGACCCACTTGTATAGCATGCTGGACTTGCACCATCGCCTCCTCTCGAAAATCGCGTACCTCCGACGCAGCCAGACACAGATATCTAGACAGCGTCGTTGTCTTCGCCAGGCTGAAGGCGGTGCGCAGTCCTGTAGCTGATGAGCAGACCCAGTCAGCCGGCGATCATAAGCACAGAAGTTTTCGACGTCGCACCGGAGTCAGGGTCCAGCACGCGAAGCCGGTAACGACCCGGCTGCCCAAACTCGACATAGGCGGTGAACTGGCCCGACTGGTCAGTCTTGGTGGGTACCGGGAAAGCTAGCCACTCGCCTCCCTCCCAGCGCTGCACCCGCAGAAAGGTGTCTGCTCCACCGCGGTACGTACCTTGGATTCGGACGGTTTCGAAAGGCCTGGCAGAGTCGGGCAAATCCTCCAACTGAATGGTTGGCCCTTCTCCCCCGGTGCCCGTCGATTCATTTGACGGCTCACTCGTCGGCTTTGTCGCCGTCGCGGTTGCGGTCGCCGTAACGGTAGGGACGGATCGTGCAGTCACGCCGCCATCTCTACTCGCGGCGAACAACAATGCGCCGATAAGCAGCGCCGCCAAGGCGGTGGCGGCCAGCGCCAGAGATCCAACGCGCCTTTTCTCCGCAGGAGTCTGAACCGGCTCAGGTCCAAGGACCGGCTGTTCCGGGAGTTGAGGACGTACCTGCCGACCTCCGCTAAATACCGAAGGGACTCCAGACATCTCAACTGTGTCGTCATGCGTTGGGCCGGCAGGCGCGGTGTCACCCTCCTCAAGATCGGCAACCGCCGGCTCAACCTCCGTAGTATCGGGCACCTCAACATCGGCAACCGCCGGCCCAACCTCCGTAGTATCGGCCACCTCAACATCGGCAACCGCCGGCCCAATCAACCTCCGCAGTGTCGCCTCAACTTCGCGTGACCCTTCAATGTCTATCCAGTCCGTGGTCTTGGTGCTCCACGGCAGGTCGAGAATCGTGTCGAGCCAGGTCCGGATGTCGCCCGACTCGGGGCTCTGGGCACTGGTTCGTTCAAGCTTGCCGACTTCGCACAGCGCCGCCTTACGTACGTCGTCGGGCAGCTGGGCCTCCTCGATTCGTTTCCGATAGTCTTCGGCGCCGTCGGGCTCGTCCTCGGCGAGCTCCTTCTCCCCGTGAACCTCCCCGGTGTCGTCAGCCGCCGGGTCAACCTTCTCTTTGTCAACCTTCTGGGCGTCAACAGCTCCAGGGTCGGCAGCTCCTGGATCGGCCATCACTTGTGTGGATAACTGCTGGCTTGGAATCTTCATCCGACGGATCCGCTGCGTGGGTATCTCCTCGTTAACAGGGGTGGGTGTCGACGAGGGGACTGCCGTTAGGCCAGGCTCGTCGGCGGGAGCTGGTGACGCCGCCGAAGCCGCTGCTGGAATGAACGGGACTGCATCCGCGGGACTACCGCAGACGTCGCAGTAACCGTCGACGATCGTTCCGATACACCTTGGCTGCGTACAGCCCGTGATGAGAGTGCTGTTTTTCGGCTTCGGGGAAAATCCCGGCTCCCGACGCACTGCCGTTGGGCCAGGCTCCTCGGCACGGGCGGGTGCAACCGCCGAAGCCGCTGATCCTGCAGGAACGAACGGGGCTGCACCCGCTGGACCGCCGCAAACGTCGCAGTAACCGTCGACGATCCTGCCGGTACACCCTGGCTGCGTACAGGCCGTCATGAGACCCCCCGTTTCTCGCGCGTGCCGTCGAATTTCGCCATCGTAAGGCTGTGCTGAAGTCGTGCCTGACTGCTGTCCGGGTGCCGGAGTTGCAAATGCACGCGGACCACGTGGCGGAGAGTGACTCGAAAACGTCGAGCGACAGTGGCACTTGCTCGTGACGCCGACCCGATCGTCGTTGGCCAGACATTCAATCGCGGGGTCGCGAGTCGTCCCTTGCCACCGTCGCTATTTGATGTTGGCCCCTTTCGCCGGCCTCTACACTTACCGCCAGGGGTGACAGCTTCACTAGCCAAAGGTCACCTCCGCCGCTCTGCTGGACTGACGCGTTCCAAGTCCTGGAGCCAGATCCTGAGCTCCAGACGATGGGTACGCTCCAGCGAAACCAGAGGCGCTGCCGCATGCCGTGCGGAGACTCTGCGTCCCGACCGCTGTCATGAGGGGATCCAAGCTGATGTTCGGTTCATCCAGCTGGAATCCGAGCCGACCCCTCAGAGCCTTGATCGCCGTCGGACTGGCCATTATTGGCGCCGTGCTGGTGTGGGCAGCGCTAGCAAGACCTTCTACTCCCGACGCAGCTCTCGTTCCAGCGCCGAATGATCAGAGCGTGCCGTCGCCGTTCCCCAGCACGGCCCAGCCCATCCCCGACCGACCTACCGCAGGAGCGGATCAGACTGACCTTCGCGACCGGACCACGGGTTTGCTTCTGCCGGAATCTGACCCAGTGGCCGTATCCATACCAAGCATTGGTGTCCAATCGAGGTTGGTCGACCTTGGGCTCGAAGCGGATGGAGCGATGGAGACGCCACAAGACCCTGCCGACCCTGGCTGGTTCTCTCGAGGGCCCGCACCGGGTGCGCTCGGGCCGGCCGTCATCGCCGGGCACGTCACTTGGAATGGCGCTCCCGCTGTCTTTCACCGCCTGGGCACCATGCGGCGCGGAGATCAAGTGACCGTTACCCGAACGGATGGGAAAACTGCCGTGTTCACTGTCACGCGGGTGGCCCGATTCTCCAAGTCGCGGTTCCCGACCCGGGCGGTTTACGGCCCAATCGACCATGCCGGACTGCGACTGATCACCTGTGGTGGCACCTACGACGCAGCCAGACACAGCTACCTGGACAACGTCGTGGTGTTCGCCAGACTGGAGGCGGTACGCACGCCTCGTAGCTAATGAGCAGGACCGGTCAGCCTTCAATCACAATCACAAAGGTTTTGGACGCCAGACCGGGGCCCGGGTCCAGCACCCGAAGCCGGTAACGACCCGGCTTCCCAAACTCGACATGGGCGGTGAACTGGCCTGACTGGTCAGTCTTCGTGGGGATCGGGAAGGCCAGCCACTCGCCTCCTTCCCAGCGCTGCACTCTTAGAAAGGTGTCTGCTCCACCGCGGTACGTACCTTGGATTCGAACGGTTTCGAAAGGCCTGGCAGAGTCGGGCACATCCTCCACCTGAATGGTCTCCCGCTCCCCCTCCACTGAACGGCTCCGGGTGCCGGAGGTTGGTGAGCGAGGGGCGCCCGACGATAGTCCGCCAGGGCTCGCACTCTGAGTGGAAGTGGACTCCACCGCCCGCTCTCCCGACGCTCGGGACAACAAAAGCCCCAACCAGACCACGTTGAGGATGACGAGCACCGCCAGAACCAGCAGTGTCAGCCGCAGCCTTCGGTTGTGACCGGGCAGGGCACTCGGCGAAAACCGGCGGTACGCTGCCTCCAGTTGAAGCGTCTTGGGGCGCCTGATCGCAAGTGCTGCGATCAAAAGCAGCCAAGTCAGGAGCAGGGCGACAGCGATGCCGATCAGCACTTCAACCCCTGATGACCCGGCCACAGCTGGTCCTTGACGATCCTTAATCTCGAGTTAGGAACGCTACTGTTCTCGTCTTCAGTTTTGTCGGCCGTGACAGTCCAGGCCCACTCAGGAGTGATCGCGAAGCGCTGGGCCAGCACGCCGATCGATGGTTCGATCTGCTGCCGCTGCCTCAGCGCTTCCTTGAGCTGCGGGATGTCGGCCCCTACCCCCGCCACGCGGGAACTAGCCTCCAGACTCTGAGAGCTTGAGCAAACCCTTGCGTGCCGGGGCTGCATGACCATGCGTCACCTCGACGACGTCACGTCCGCAGACACAGGGCGGAGACCGATAGAAAATCAAGCAAGTTTAGTCGCCCTTCGCCAGGCTCAAACGCTGCGAGCGCCCCACGGCAGCGCTGCACCACCGAGCGTGCCTCTGCACGACCGTTTGAGCCCAAGTTGGCCTAGGGTGGCGATGGCGATGATTGCCGCAGCTAGCACGACGATTCCGGCCATGATCACCAACACTTCGAACTGTGGCAGAGCGACCACGGCCACCAGGCCGGTGGAGTTCACGATGGTGTTGTGCATGGAGTGAAATTGCCAGATGGCACGCCACACGACTTATAACACAGTCGCGAACTGCGCCGCGATCAGTGCCTGACCTGCGACCGCGGCATCGGTGTAGTTATGCATCAACTCGGCGCGACCGTCGCAAAGACAGCCGCGCCCACCCCACCGGCCAGCGCGTAGCCGACCGCAGCCATGGTCGACAAGTCAGCGATGAGTGGATTGCGCAGCCGCAGCTGCCGCCACAACACGTACGCGAGGACCGCAGTGGCGAGGTAGTAGCGAAACAGATCCAAGACTGCGGCCTAGCGCAGCAGCTCGGCCGAGGTCGCGCCCGAAGCAAGGAACCTCAGATGTACCATCCGGGGTACCGCGGTGCGAGAGTAAGGGCTATGAGGACGCTGAGGCTCTCCACGGTCGCAGCCGTATGTGCACTCGGCACGGTTCTCTGCTTCGTGGTTGGCGCCGTGGCGATGGGTTCGAGCGGTGTGGGGGTGCTGATCCCGGCGACCGGACGGCCGGGCCTGGATTGGATCGCGGCCGTGGATGGCGCCGGCGGGTTGTTCTTCGCTGGGGCCTGGTTGGTGATCCTGATGGGGTTTCTGGGGATCGTCGCGCTAGTGGGTTTCTACGACACCCTTCGCTTGGCTGGGCCGGTGATGATTCTGGCGCCGATTCTCGGCGCCGTCGGGTTGACGCTGGTGACTGCCTCGCATCTGATCCCCATCGCGATGGGCTACGAACTCGTGCCGGCCTACATCGACGCAGACCCGGCAGGACAGGCCACGCTGGCGGCCACCGCCGACACCTTCGCAGCCATCGCCCTGGTCACCAACGCTGCCGGCAACTTCCTCGGCTTCGGCGTGGTCGTTCCGCTGTATGCGGTGGCCATCCTTACCACCCGCGCGCTGCCGCGGTGGATCGGATGGCTTGGCCTGCTCGTCGGTGATCTCGAGCATCTCCAACATCGGCTTCATCGGCTTCTTCGTGTTCATGCTGAGCATGGGCATTGCCCTGCTCCGGCGCCGCTCACAACCCGACGAAGCAACCCAGGCATCAGCACAAGCACCGAGCTGACCAAAGGCCGCATAGATCCTCTTCGAGACTCCTAGGCACTTGGCGCTGGATGTCAGGGCAGCAGCACAGTGTCGGGGGTTTACCAGCTGATCCCGGTGGTCGGGCTCGTCATGCTGGCGTGGATGCGGCGGTTCGGAGTGTTTCGCGCCACGCAACCTCTCAGGTCCGCGCAAACGCAGCTCCGCGTTACACGTGCTTGCCAGCTCTTTTGAGTATTTCCAACGACGTCAGGCCTGGGGTGGCAGGATGCCTGGGCAATGGGTCGATGTTGGCGCGAGGAGGCTCATTGATGGAACGGCTTTGGATCCGAGAGGTCAGACGCGCCGCCCGGCGCGCAAGTGCTCCATTTGCTCGGCAGGTCGCTTTTGGTTGCGGCGCGGCCGCGGTCGGAACGATGGTCGCGTCCGTTCTGCCCCTGAAGTGGGATGGCGTGGCGGCGCCGGCCGTGTGGGCCGCTTTGTGCACGGTAGCCGGATACGTCGTCATCTGGACCGGACTCTTCATTGGTCACTTGTGGAGGTATCGCTCTAGCGGATTTCGGGACGGCGACTGGCTTGCGCGACACGATGATTCCGATCCGGGCGGTGCTCTTTTCCTGGAGCTTGTTCGTAGGTCAGGCGGCAGCCCGAATCCCGGAGTTGACCTGGAGCTATGCGTCAAGAGTCGTGGCAACTGGGAGGTCGTCGATGACGATGAAGTGGTGTTGCTGCCCGATAAGGTGATTCGTTGCCGCTTCGATCTCAACCACGAGGTGTTCCCGAGTGGCTTCTATGACGTCCGCTGGTTCCGAGCCGACGACCGAGGCAAGCTCGTTGAAATCACCCGCGAGCGGTTCCAATTGCGGAATCACGCCATCGGCCGCCGGACAGGATCTGTATCGCGGAGCAATCCAAGATTGGCTCCCAAAGCGCTGCCCATCAGGGAGGACGAGATCATGCCGCGGAGGTTGGCTCCCAAAGCGCTGCCCATCAGGGAGGACGAGATCATGCCGCGGAGGTTGGCTCCCGAAGCGGTGGCCAGCGGGGACGAGATCAGTCCACGCAGAGCGGTAGAGGCCCGCTAGCGTTCGGGCGGTGAGCTGGCGCGCCGGGTTACACCGGGTTACCTCGATACGCCGGCCCCAGGTGGCCCACCGTTAGGACTGCGGTGCAGAAGAACCAGTGTGGCGACCAGTCCCAGGTATAGCCACACCCGAACGGTCCCCTAGATGTCGCGCCATATCGCAGACTTGCGGATCTCGAACTCGGCGGCGCTGATCGCGCCGCTGTCGCGCAGTGCGCGGAGTTCGGCCAATAGCCGGAGTGGGTCGCGGTCTGGCAGGGGTTCGCCGCGGAGAGTTGCTCGGGCGTCATCGGCGAGCAAGTCAGTGAGAGAGGACTATGGCTCCCGACCGGTCGGAAAGTTGCAGCTTGGTGATGATGTTGGATACGTGGTTACGTACCGTCTTGGGGCTCACCCCCAAGCGCCTCGCGACCCCAGCGTTGTCCCGACCCCGCGGCCAACAACCCCAGGACCTCGGTCTCACGCTTGGTGAGCTCGGGAAAAGGCGATGAAGTCGCCGCGCGGCCGAAGTGCTGAAGCATGCGCGCCGCGATCCCCGCACCGAAGAGTGCCTCACCACGAGCGAGTGCCCGAACGTCCGCGACGATCTCGTCCGTCCGGCGCCTTCAGGGGTGTGGCTGAACGCCCCTGCACGGAGCGCGGCCAGCACGCTTTAGTCGTCGTCGTACATCGTGTGAACCAGGGCGCGACCTGGTCAGCGAAAGGCTTCCGAGCCCTTTGTCGAGGCCTACTCGGAGAAGGAGAGTGGGATGTGGATCACTGTGGCCGCCAGCGGTCGGGCGCGGCACGCATAGCCCCGGCGGTGTAGATCCGAGCGGCGCGCCCCGCCGGATGACGAGATTTTTGGGTCAAGACCTGGGTTGAACCCGGCGGGGGCAGGCCAAACAATACGACCGATCGGTGCTCCCTGTGGCGCGTTCCACATATACAGATCAAAGCGCCCCGCCGGTTTCATATCGGGTATTTCCGGTGCACACGTCCGGCGGGGGCAGGCAAACAGTACTGATGCCGAAGCCCGCCGCGTGCAACATCCCGGAACTGTTCACGTGCGCGAAACCTCCGCGACACTCTCGCAACACAACAAGCCGAGGGATGCTGGCTTCCGGGCCACGGCGTGGGAGCCAGAGCTGCGCAGCGATAAACAAGGCACTAAGGCCAAGACCTGGTTCGGGATCGTACGCAACAATCGGGAGCACTTGATCTAGAGCTTTCCGTCAAGGAGCACTCCCTTGTAGATGCCCGACTGGCTGCCGGGTGCGCGTGGCCGCCGATAACGCTGCTGAGCGATCATCGAAACGCGTACGGTGACTCCTGCTATCGATGGGTGAGCGTGAGCGAGTTTCGTGATCACTGGGCAGACACCCAGGCCGAATGGTCCCACGCCGGCGCCTGGCTGACCTCATGCGTGCTGCCTCCCCCTGTCGTGTGGCCACTGCCGTTACCGGGCAGACAAGTGACGCCCTCGCCTTCTCAAGCGGGGGGCGTGGCCTCTGGTTGTTTTATCCGATTTGTCCGTGAATATGACTCGACCATTCGGCGGGAGCGTGCGGAGGCCCAGGTGACATGGGCCTCCAGCGGGCCCTGCCGTCCGTCCTGTCGCCACAGTGCGGCAAAGCTGAGGGCGAGGTACGCCAGAACGAGGAACAGTTGGATGGGATTGTCCTCTAGGAACGAGGTCTCCAGCACGATGACGTGGGCGGTGTAGAGGGTGAGCGTCATGGCCCCCGCCGCAGCGAGCGGGCCCAGCGACCTGCGGGCGAGCCGGGAACGGGTGATCAGGAGCGATAACCCCAGCCACGCCATCGCTATCCCGAGATCGTGCACCATCCTGAACGGAGTGGTGGTGTACGGGGCCCGCTCGACTAGCCACCACCACGACGAAACGTTGTCGGGCTCCCACAAGATGATGTTCTGTGCGGCCTGCGGGGACACCTTCACTGGGGCCGCGGCTCGTAGCTGCTGGAGGCCTCCGAACTGGAACAAGATGAGGGTCGATAGGAGCCACGAGCCGGCGGCGAGGACGGCACCCCCCACCGTGAGGCGTACCGCCACCAGTTTGTTGGATAGGTCGAGTCGCCCGATCACCATCCCGACACAGATGAACGCCAGATAGGCCACGATCGGATAGCTCCCGGTGACCAGCAGCGGGCTGAGCAGTTCGACGGGGTGGATGAGTGCCGCGAGGGTTGGCTCATTGTCTGGAAGATTCGTGTTGAAGCTGGCGAGCACGACTAGCGGAGCCAGAAGGACCAATCCGATGCTGATCCCGATCAGGACGGGCGAGCTGCGGCGGAGCAGCGGGATCGCCAGCAAGAACATCACGCCGTAATAGGGCAGTATCACGTTGATGTCGGGATCGAGGGCGGAGTTCACAGTCAACCCGATCAATGTGATGATCAGCGCCCTGGTGGTGAGTGCTGCGGCGTCTGGCAGCAGGGACCCGGTGCGGCTGCGCTTGGTGATGAAGGTGAGGCTGACGCCGGCAAGCAGGACGAAGGTCGCCAAGGCGTGACCGGCCATCACCTGATGGGTCTTGCTGGGCGTGTCATCGCGGTGCAGCGTGTCGAAGATATGCACAGCGATCATCCCCAGCAGCGCCAGGCCGCGAGCCACATCGACACCGATCACCCGGGCGCTGCTGCCGCCGCCCGCTGGGGCCAAGGCTGACGGCCCATTAGGTTCGAGGATGGTCCCCGCCTCACGGCTTGGGCCAGATACGACGCTGATGCAAATTTCCTTTTGCTGGATTGGCTGAGCGGGCGTGGGTGTGGATGTAGCTCCGAGTGCTGGTCAACTCCACGGCGGTGGGGAGCGAAGACGCTGCCATATGGTCCGTGGCAGCGTAAGCAGTGAACGCCGCTGGTGTCAGGCTTTCGGCCTCTTCTCGGCGTCTTCTTAGAGTGACGATGCGGGCGGCCGAGACGTCGCGTGGGCCGTGCGAAGCCCCACAGTTGATCAAGTGTTAGAAGCTGTTGATCTTCGTCCCGCGGGCGGCTCACAGCCATGACTTGTCGCTGTCATTAGAGCCGATCCGGCTGAGACTCGTGACCGTGGCGCGGTGGACGTTGAGCGTGCAGCTGATCTGTACCCAGAGGGTTGGACGCTCCCGCAGATCGGCGCGGAGCTGGGCGCTCATTGGAGCACGGTCAGCCATCAGCTCGATCGCGCCGGCGTCACGATGCGTCGTGACGGTCCTCCGGCCCATCCAGCCTCCGCAGAGCAGATCCTGGAGTTGCGTGACCAAGGCCTGACCTGGACTGAGGTTGGCAGAACAGGCGGGAATGACTGTTTCGGGTGCATGGAGCCGCTACCGAAGGGCCTGCCGCCAAAGCCCCTGCGGCTGGGCCGATGGCAGGAAATTCTCGCCGAGGGCGCCGGACCAAACCTTGCTATCGGCGTCCGTGCAGCCGTCGCCGATCGGCCACGCGACGAGCAGGCTCCACAGTCTTGCTGCCGCGGGTCACGTGTCTGACAGTTGGAAAAGCCCAAGCAAATTCAAGCCAAGCGAGTACTCGGCTGCCAAAGGCGAAGGGGCGGAACAGGCTCAGGTAACACGGCCAGTGATTACGACATTCTGCAAATAGCGGGTGGTATCCCCTGCACTATGTAGGCATGAGAGCGGGGATGCTGCTTGTCGGTCGTTATCGGTTGGTTCGGCCCGTCGGGGCTGGCGGAATGGGTGACGTCTGGGCGGCACACGACATGGTGCTCGGCAGGGAGGTGGCGCTCAAGGCCCAAGAACTTGGGGCTTATGGTGACCACGCCAGGTTGGAGCGCTTTCAACGGGAGGCTCAGAGTGCTGCCGGGCTGCAGCACCCCAATGTCGTAACGATCTTTGACAGCGGCGCTGAGGGGGAAACGGCGTTCCTGGTCATGGAGCTGCTGCCGGGCCCGACTATTGAGGCCTATGTGGCCGAGCGCGGTCCCTTGCCTGAGCAGGAGGTAATCGCGCTGACCAAAGGGGTTGCTGCGGGGCTGGCTGCAGCTCATGCGGCCGGAGTGGTACACCGGGACATCAAGCCCGCGAACCTGATGTTCGACGCGCGGGGCACACTCAAGATTGTCGACTTCGGGATCGCCCATCTGGCACAGACGGCCGCCACCCGGCTGACGGCCACCAACACCGTGATTGGAAGCGCCTCCTACCTTGCACCTGAGCAGGCGCAGGGCCGTCGGGCCGACGAGCGCAGTGACCTGTATGCGCTGGGTTGCGTCATGACCACGATGTTGACGGGGCGGCCCCCTTTTGAGGGTGAGCATCCGTGGGCGGTGATGCATCAACATGTCAGCGTTGCACCGCCGCGAATCGGAGATCGACGTCCCGGCGTCTGCCCCGCCGTTGAGGCGCTGGTTGCTCAGATGCTAAGCAAGGGGCCGCAAGACCGGCCTAGGTCGGCTTTGGCAGTCCTTGACCGCCTCAGGGATCTTGAACTCGGCACGTTGGACGCGAGGTCAGCAATATCAGCCTCGACCACTGCGGTGTTGGGTCAGGCCACCTTGACTTTGCCGGTTGTTGACCCGGCCGAGATCACGGCGCCTGTGGCGGCTTATCGGCGGCCGCCCGGTCGAACCAGATGGGTCCTCGGCGGTGTTGCCGCGCTCGCCGTTGGTGCGGTTGTTCTCATCGCGATCGCGCCCACAGCCGCTGATCGTCCAGCGAACGACTCAGCCGAACGGCGCAGTGTTGCTCCGATCTCGACAGCGCACAGCCCTGAGCCGACACCCGACACCTCGAAGATGCGAACCAGAGCGGCGCCCACTGCCGTGAGGCCTCAGCAGGCCGTGTCCGACCTGCGGGCCGTGGTCAGCGCGGCCTCGAGCAGTGGCCAAATCGAGGAGCAGGATGAGGCCGAGGAGCTCAGCGAGCTGGTCGATGAGCTAGCCGAGCACCTCGCCCAGGACGGCGTTGAAGACTCCGACGAGCACGTGAAAGAGATAAATAAATACCTGCATGAGCTGTCCAAGGAGGGCGAACTCACACAAGATGGCATGCTGCGCATCGCCGATACCTTGCAGACGGTCCAAGAAGCCATAGCGGAAGGCTGACTGATCACGCCGAGGTGAACAATGTCCCCGACGAGCCCCATCTTCGACGGTGATAATCAGGCGTTGATCAACAAGCAGGGTAAGAGTCTCTCGCAGATGCCCTCACAGAGCTTCACCGGCTTGAGCGCCGCATTAATCGACGGATCCGACGCGATCAAAGACGCCTGGAAGTCCCCTCCAGCTGGCTCGTACGCGAACGACATGCCTAGTCGCCACGGTTAGAACTCGATGATGCTCCGCGCCGCGCTGCTGCACACGTGCCTAGCCGAGTCCGCCGGCGACGCTCGGCACTACCACCGCATTGGTTGGCCGCTCGCGTAAGTCGACACCAAACCGGCGTAGATCTGGCTCAATGACGACTTCGCCGAACTCCAAGTCCACCGGTTTCAACGGCCAGCCGGCCGCGCTCCGTGCGCTGCTCTGCTGGATCCCCGAGTTCGATGCTCCAATTCTATCAAACATGTGTTCGATAGCAAGCCGTTTCCCCAACAAAATAAGGAAAAGTTGCGTCTGGAACTGCACCTTGCCCCCAACCCCACCCTGGACAACCCCTCCCCAACATTCCCCCGGCTCACTTGCCACACTCGCCAAGCCGGAAGCAGGTCTTGATCAGAGAGTCGTATGATCAACATCAGAAAGGTGGATTGATCAAGAACCTCTGATCTTGGAACCATCCGCGCCAGATCATCCCAAGTCCGGCCCCGCTCATCGCCGACCGACAACCAGCCGCAGTAGCCTAACGACGTGCGAGGCACGTCGATGAGGTCGGCCGCACGGCGTACCGAGGCCAGCGAGGAACAGGCCGAACGGATGCGCACCAGGGTCCGCCTGCTAGTGCAGCTGACCACCCGGCACGGTCGCTACCGGCGTGGGCTGGTCCAGGCCGCCAAGAGCCTTGCGCCGGAGGAGGCCGCAGTGCTTGCGGATCTCGAAGCGCACGGGCTCGACGTCAATCAGCTGCGCGACGTGCTGTGCGGCGGGCATGTCCTCGTCGACAATCCGGACCTGTACGAACGCTGGCGGTTTCCGAAGGTGACCCGCCAGCGGCTGTCGAGTCACCATCGCACGGTGGACAAGGTGACCTATCCCGATCTGGGCATGCACGGTCCGCTGGTGCGCGAGAAGTTGCACGGACGGACCGCGACCGGCACCTGGGTGCAGCTTGAGAAGACCCCGGCGGCGTTCGGTGCGGGGCACCGGCTGCCGTCGTGGAATGACGTGCTGCACCTGGTGGACTACGTCGTCTACCGCGTAACCAAACGCAACGTCGGGCCATGGGGACTCTCCGCCGTTACCGAGCGGCGGCCGATGTACCTCTCGCCCCAATTGAGGACGTCAGTGCCGCTGCCGCAGGGTACGGCGCGCGCGTTGACCGCGACCCTCGCCCGGCTCGACACCGAAGATCAGGTCATCCCCGCGACGCCAGGCATGACGAACTCTGATCTCGTACGCCGTTTCCTGGGGCCATTGCGAAAGGATCCTTTGGTCGACCTGATACCAGGACCGGGGCGAGGGCGAGGTCGAGGGCTATTCGGCAACTCTCAGGTGTGGGTCACCGAGACTGGAGCGGCTACCGCTCGCCGGCTGCTCTCAGCCGGTGGCCAGTCGGGCGGCTGGACACTGCCCCACGTGGTGGCCGCGCGACCGATCGAGGTAACGGTGGGTGACCGACGCCTGCGCTTAGCGGGTCGAGTTCCGGCCAGCGCCGAAAGGCGTCATGACTGAGACACAGTCGGACGTCGGCGTCCCGTCGGGCCTGATTGAAGCGGTGCTCCATCTGGTCAGCACCGGACCCGTGCCACTCGGCGGCTACAGCCTCGCCGAGATGGTCGCCGTCGATGCCGTCGTCGACTTCCTTGACGAGATGCCGTCCGAAGAGGAGGTCGGTGAGGCCGTACGGTCACTGGCCGCGCGGCAGCTCTTGGTGGCCCTGCCGGAGACGGAACGCCTGCAGGTGCGCGGCGACCTGGGCATTGCCGTGGTGTTCCAGCAACGCGCGCGGTCCGTGATCGATGCGCGTGTGACCGGCACCGAACCGGGTCAGCCATGGCGGACCCTGCTGCTCCCGCAGCCGGAGGGCGTGGCTCTCGAGGTGCTGATCGACGCGCTCGGCGTGCATGAGCTCTCACTCCGACAGATCGACGAGGCGCTTCGCCGGCTGCGCGAGCGGCTGCCGGACGGTGATCCGGAGCGCGAGCCTGCCGAGCCCGACGAGGTGCTCGCCGCCGCGAAGCGGAGCGCGTTGGTGACCGTGACGCAGTACTCCGCCTCGGGCAGCGCAGAGATCGGGGAGCTGAGCGCCGACATCGTGCTCGCCGAAGGACGCGGCGGCCTGTACGTTTTCGCCCGCGACCCGGCAGATCCCGAGCGGTTGGTCTCGCAAGGACTCGATGAGGGCGAGGTGATCGAGCTCATCCGAAGCCTGGCAGCACCCGACGTCGACGGCGGCGAGGACACACACTCGAGCGCCGAGCCGTCCGGGCGTATCGCCAAGGCCCGCGCCAGCATCATGAGACGCCTACGCCGCAGAAGCCCTGCCGACTTGTCAGATTCTCAGCAGGCTATAGCCCGCTGAGAATCTGACAAGTCGACGTAGAGGCTAACGGGTCAGGTGACTGCGGACAGTCCTGCGGCAACGGCGAATCCGAGTACGGCTGCGAGCCCGGTCTTCTCACCGGCCTTGGCGGTGGCTTCGGGGATCATCGACCCGACAAGCATGACCAGCAACGCTCCTGCGGCGAACCCATCCACGGCTCCTTCGAATCGTTCCGCCAGCACTCGAGACACGGCGTACCCGCCCACCGTCGACAACGCGCAGACTACGGCCACCGCGACCCACAAGAAGATGATCACTCGAGGACGGACCCCGCCAGTTTTCATGTCGATCGAGGAACCGATCGACTCTGGCAGGTTGGACACGAAGATCGCCACCAGTAGTGCCACGCTGACACCCTGGCCCTGGGCCAAGCCGATCCCCAGTACCGCCTGTTCCGGAATGCCGTCGAGCAAGGCACCCAGGGCGAGCGGCAGTCCGGCCGCTCCGCCGCCGAGCCGACGGCCTAGCCGCTCAACCCAACGGTCGGCGAAGAAGAAGGCCAATGCTCCCGCCGCGATCCCTATGGCCAGCGCCAGCGGCCCGCCCAGACGGAACCCTTCCTCGGTGAGCTCGAAGGAGATGCTCGAGATCAACGCGCCCGCCCCGAACCCGAGTACCACCCCGATCAGGCTGTCATGCCACTGTCGCGCCAGACCGAGGAGAGCGCCCAGCACCAGCGAGGACGCGGCAATGGCTCCCCAGAGCAGTGCGGCACTCACGTAGCCCAGCCCTTCATGCGTGGACGACTGCGGCTATTTGTGTATCATCCCGTCGCGCCTGTCACAGTATGGCCCCATCATCCAGGCCGCCACCGTCCGAGTGTACGTTGAAGCAACCGGTTGGTCATCAACCTGCGCGCGTGTAGCGTTGTTGCTGCTGGGAACACAGCCGTCCTCGGGCTGGAGATCGCCGTACGCGTTGACCGCTTCTCCATGATGGCTTCTTGCGCCGAGTTAGTAACCGGGAAATGCCGCACCCTCAGGCTCGGCCATGACCCAAATAGAGAGACCTCCAGCTCTCCTCCGATCCGGTACTAAGACTGACGAGATCGGCAGCGAGGCACTCACGCGTCTGTTCGAGGCGTTCATTAGGTGCAAGACGACCCTCGACGACCTCTCCAATCGGGCGGCCGAGCTCGGCGAGGACCTCGGTGCTCCGGTCATCGCGGGATATCTGACCGGAAAGTCCTTCATTTCAGCTCAGGAGCACAATGTCCTTGCCGCTGCTATCAACGCTCGCCTCACCGAGCTGTCACTGCCTGCAGTGGCTCCTTACACAAGGCCGAGAGGGATCTAGCTCAGCTGTGTAGCAGGTCGGCTGCTGGGGCGAGCTCCACATCGCTCACGGCCGACTGGGTTGTCGTAAAGATCTTGATCGACTGGGCCTGCAGAGTGTCCGGTTCGAGCACGGTGAGTATGTGGTGCCCCGGTGGCGGGAGTCGCAGCTGGTAGCGGCCCTCCGCGTCGCTCCTGGTAGCGGCTATGAACTCCCCGGTGCGGGCACTGAGCGTTACGAGCGCGCCGGTCACGGCTAATCCACGACGCAGTACCCGGCCGGTGAGCATGAGCGGCTCCTTCAGCTGGATGAGGTGATGGGTGCTTGCGTCGGCAAAGTCAACTACTTCGGAACGCGGCGTCCAGCCGTCGGCGTTGACGATCAATAGATACCGCCCCAGGCCTGGCAGTGCCAGCGAGAAGGCTCCGTTGTTGTCGGCTCGGCTCCAATCCAACGGCTCGCCGGAGAGCCTGAGCGCGGTCACGACGGCATGCCCAATCGGCTGTCCGGCGCCTTGCACCACGCGGCCATGAGCAACGATCTCAGCGTTCTCACCGGCCTGTATGACTGCCTCTGGGCCGCCGGCCAGCACCTCTGCCTCAGCGATGGGTACGCGCACCCGTTTGGGGACCAACCATGCAACGCCGCAGCAGATCAGCGAGGCGACAGCAGCGAGCCAAAACACATCCTGGAACGCGGCCAAGGCCGGAACCTGCTGCCCCGCAACAGTCACCGTCACCAGAGAGAGGAGCGCGGCGATGACTGCACTGGCCGTCGATGTGCCGAGCGCCCGAAGTAGCGCGTTCAGCCCGTTCGCTGAGGCGGTTTCGGTGATCGGCACGTTGGCCATGATCAGGCTCGGCATCGCGGCGTACGCAACTGCCGACCCTATGCCGACCACTGTGGAGCCGATGATCACCGCAAACACCGTGTCGCCGTAGAAGACCCGGGCTAGGTACGCGACGGCCATGATCGCAGCCCCGGTAATCAACGTGACCCTGCCGCCGAGGCGGTTGATCATGGTTCCGGACACTGGCGAGAAGGCCACCATGGCCAGGCCCGAGGGGACCATCGCCAGGCCGGCGGCGACCGCGGTGAGCCCAAACCCGCTTGCTTCGACCGGTTGCTGCAGCTGCTGGGTGCTGATCAACATGTTGGCCATGAGGGCGAAGCCGACCAAGATCGAAGCGATATTGGTCAACA